>Ga0111539_10008900_pt1 | contig 12710 bp, 15 predicted proteins | sample RhiMethybrSRZTD1_FD_79667 | JGI IMG/M metagenome (GOLD analysis project Ga0111539, IMG submission 79667) | Populus rhizosphere microbial communities from Tennessee, USA - Rhizosphere MetaG P. TD hybrid SRZTD1 (version 2) (version 2) | ecosystem: Host-associated > Plants > Roots > Rhizosphere >...
CTCGGTCGCTGCCCACGCGTTCGAAAGCGGCGCCCGCACCGTCGTTCCCGTTGCCGACGTCGCCGAGGCCCGCGAGCTCAAGCGCCTGCATCCCGACTGGCTGCTGATCGGCGAGCGTCATGCCCGCCCGCTGCCCGGTTTCGACTGCGGCAACTCGCCGACCGAGCTCGAGCGCTTCGACCTGTGCGACCGCACGATCATCCACACCACTCACTCGGGTACCCAGGGCCTCACCGCTGCGGACAACGCCGACGAGGTCATTACCGGCGCGCTGGTGAACGCCGCTGCCATCGTGCGCTACATTCACTCGCGAGCACCCGCGACGGTCACGCTGGTGCGAATGGGCCACGAAGCGGCGGAGCGCTGCGCCGAAGACGACTTGTGCGCGGAGCTACTCGCCCGGCGCGTTGCCGGGGAACAACCCGATACAGCCGGCTTGCGGGAGCGGCTGCGGAGCGCGCCCAGCGCGCAGAAGTTCTTCGATCCGGCCTGCGATTGGGCGCCGCAGCGCGACTTCGAGCTGTGCACGCAGGTGGATGTGTTCGATTTCGTGCTGCAGCTGGAGCGCGGCCGACTCAAGAGAACAGAGGTCCGGCAATGAACCCGATCGTTCGTACCGTCGTCCTGCTCGCGTTGTCGAACGTCTTCATGACCTTCGCCTGGTACGCGCACCTCAAGAGCCTGAGCCAGAAGCCGTGGATCGTGGCGGCGCTGGTCAGCTGGGGCATCGCGCTGTTCGAATACCTGCTGCAGGTGCCGGCCAACCGTACCGGCTACACCGTCATGACGCTGCCGCAGCTGAAGATCCTGCAGGAAGTGATCACGCTCAGCGTGTTCGTGCCGTTCGTGCTGTTCTACATGCGCCAGCCGCTCAAGCTCGACTACCTGTGGGCCGCGTTGTGTATCCTCGGCGCCGTCTACTTCGTGTTCCGCAAATGACCACGCTCATCCATCGTTATGTCGCGGCGTGCCGTGCGGGTACGGAGCCGACGGTGATTGCGCGGCTGCCTTCGGGCTGGGCTTTGCTCGGTCAGCGACAGGTGCTGCGCGGCTATTGCCTGCTGCTGCCCGATCCTGTCGTGCCGCACCTGAATGCGCTGGGCGCGCCCGAGCGCGACCGCTTCCTGGCCGACCTCGGCCGGCTCGGCGATGCGGTCATGGCAGCCACCGGGGCGTTGCGGATCAACTATGCGATCTTCGGCAATCTCGAGCCCGCCCTGCACGCGCACGTGCATCCACGCTATGCGGACGAGCCGGAAGCGCTGCGTACGGGCAACCCTTGGGCCTATGACTGGACGCAGGCGCCGCTCTTCGACCTGCAGCAGCACGGACCGCTGCGCGATGCGATCCGCTCGCGACTGACGTAAACTCCCCCGCGCCGGGGATTCACAGTCCGTTTCCGCCAAGCAGCCATTTCAGGAAGAACGAGTCGCTCGCCATGCGGGTCAAGTCCGAGCTCGCCAACTACGTCGAGGAGCAGCTCGCGTTTCTCGGGCGCATCTCGACGAAGTCGATCTTCGGCGGCATCGGCATCTTCGTCGATGAGCGCCTGCTCGGCATCGTCATGGACGACAAGGTGTATCTGCACACCGACGCCAGCAATCTGCGCGCATACCAGGACCGCGGCATGCCGCAGTTCAAGCCGTACCCGAACGCATTCGATCTCACGACCGATCATCACCAGGTGCCGTCGGAAATCGTCGACGACCCGGGGCTACTGAAGCAGTGGGGCGAGCAGGCGCTGGCGGCGGCGATCGAGGCAGCGAAGGTCAAGCAGCTCGCGGGCATCGAGCGCTCGCGCCACATGAAGCAGGCGCGCAAGAAGCAGCGGGAAGAGAAATGAGGAATGTCCCCGTTTCTCAGCCGGCAAGCGCGAGCAGCGGCGCCAGCGCGCGGATCGGCGCTGAGCAGGTCATGCCCCGACACACGTAGGCGACTGTCCCCCCGAGCGCGCGCTTGTCCGCAATCGCCGGCGGCAACGCGGTCGCATCCGCCTCGATAGCGAACACCAGCCTGCCCGGCGAGTACTTGCGCGTCAGCGCATCGCGCCACTGCGCCGCTTCCTGTGCCGAGCCGCGGATGATCACGATCTCCGGCGGGTCGAGATGCTCGGCGAGCGCGACGAGCATCGACGCGTGCGCGTGCGGATAGTGCTGCAGCGGAGTCCACGCGGAACGCAGCGTCCGGGCAGCCGCGTCGAGGTAGCGCGTCTCGCCCAGTAGCAGGCCCAGACGTGTGAGCGCCTGAGCAGCGATCGCGTTGCCGGCGGGCACGGCCTCGTCGCCGAACGACTTCGAGCGATGCATGAGCTGCTCGTGATCGTCCGCCGTGAAGTAGAAGCCGCCATGTTCGCTGTCGGCGAAATGTGCGAGCAGCGTGTCGGCAAGAGCCGTGGCCAGCTGCAGGTCGGAGGTGCGCCAGCGCGTCTGCAGCAGCTCGAGCAGTCCATCGAGCAGGAATGCATAGTCGTCGAGATACGCCGGGAAGCGCGACTGGCCGTCCTTGTGAACCGCGAGCAGCCGCCCGTCGCGCCACAGTTGCTCGCGAATGAAATCGACCGCGCGCGTTGCGGACTCGGTGAGATCGGGACGCGAGAGCGCTCGCGCCGCGGTCGCCATCCCGGCGATCGCAAGCCCGTTCCAGGACGTGAGCACCTTCTCGTCGCGTCCTGGCCAGACGCGCTGGTTGCGCTCGGTGAGCAGGATCCTGCGCGCTTCGTCGAGGCGCCGGCGCAGCTCGGCTGCGTCGATCCCCAGCTCGGTCGCGATTTCGTCTTCGGGACGGTACGCGTGCAGGTGCCAGAGCCCCTCGAAGTTCGCAGGCTGGTCGAGCCCGAAGCGCCTGGAGAAAGCTTCGTGCGCCGGAGCAGGCACGAGGGCACGCACCTGGGCTGCATCCCAGACATAGAACTTGCCTTCGTGCCCTTCGGAGTCCGCGTCGAGCGTCGACCAGTAGCCGCCGGTCGGCGCCTGCAGGTCGCGTACGATCCACTCGGCAGTCTCGGCTGCCACGCGACGGAACAGCTCTTCGCCGGTCGCAAGCGCTGCATTCGCGTAGACGCGCAGCAGCTGCCCGTTGTCGTACAGCATCTTTTCGAAGTGCGGGATCATCCAGTACTGATCCACCGAGTAGCGCGCGAAGCCGCCGCCGAGCTGGTCGTAGAGGCCGCCTTCCGCCATGCGTTGCAGCGTCAGCGTCGCCATGTACAGCGAATGCAGATCCGCTGTGTCGCTGGCTGCAGTCGCGCGCCACTGGCGCAGCAGGAAGTCGAGGTTCGTCGGATGCGGAAACTTCGGCGCGCCGCCGAAGCCGCCGAAGTGCGAGTCGAACTCCTCGGCGAGTCGCGCGCGGGCTGCGGCCAGCGGCTCCAGCGTCAGCGGTTCATCGCCTGGCGCTGCGGGCGGCGACATTTCCGCGAACGCCTGCTGTAACGCTTCGCTCTGCCGTGCGATGTCGTCGCGGTGCGTGCGATAGAACTCGCTGATCCGGCGCAGCAGGTCGGTGAACGCAGGCATCCCGTAACGCGGCTCCTTCGGAAAGTAGGTGCCGCCGAAGAACGGGCGCTGCGTCTGCGGCGCCAGGAACATCGTCAGCGGCCAGCCGCCCGAGCGTTGCGTGAGCATCTGCTGCGCCAGCTGGTAGATCTTGTCGAGATCGGGCCGCTCCTCGCGATCGACCTTGATGTTGACGAACAGCTCGTTCATGAGCGCGGCGCTGGCGGCGTCTTCGAACGACTCGTGCGCCATGACGTGACACCAGTGGCACGCCGAGTAGCCGATCGACAGCAGGATGGGCTTGTCCAGGCGGCGCGCCAGCTCGAGGGCTTCCTCGCCCCAGGGATACCAGTCGACCGGGTTGGCCGCGTGCTGCAGCAGGTACGGACTGGTTTCGCCGGCGAGACGGTTGCGAGGGGCTGATGAGTGCATGGCCATGACGATGCTCGGCTAGAATGCGCGGCCCCATAGTAAGGCACCCATGAGCGAAACCCCCGCACAACTCCCGGAGCTGCGCCTGAAGCGCGGCGAAGACCGACGGCTATCGGCGGGTCACCTGTGGGTGTTTTCCAACGAGGTCGACACGGCGCGCACGCCGCTGACGGACTTCGCGCCCGGCGGGCTGTGCCGCATCGTCTCCGAGCGCGACAAGTTTCTCGGCTACGCCTACGTCAATCCGCGCTCGCTGATCAGCGCCCGCATTCTCGGACGCGACCCAGAGTATCCGCCCGGCAAGTCGCTCATCGTGCATCGCTTGCAAGTCGCGCAATCGCTGCGGCGATCGTTGTACGACAAGCCGTTCCATCGGCTGGTGTACGGCGAATCGGATGCCTTGCCCGGGCTGGTGCTCGACCGGTTCGGCGACGTCGTCGTCGGCCAGATTGCAACGGCCGGGATGGAAGCGATGCGCGCCGACGTCGAAGCAGCCGTGCGCAAGGCGATCGCGCCGGCAGCGATGCTCTGGAAGAACGACGCCGGCGTCCGCGAGCTCGAAGGCTTGCCCGCCTATGTCGCTCCGGCGTTCGGCGACGTGCCGGAGTCCGTGGAGGTGGAGGAGGGCGGCGTTACGTTCCGCATTCCGCTCGGCGGCGGACAGAAGACCGGCTGGTTCTTCGACCAGGCCGCCAACCGGCTGGCGCTGCGCAAGTACGTCGGCGGGGCGCGCGTGCTCGACGTCTTCAGCTATCTCGGCGCATGGGGGTTGGGCGCGCTGCGCGCCGGCGCCACCGAAGTCACGTGCGTCGATTCGTCAGCTCCCGCGCTGGAAGGCCTGCAGGCGGCTGCCGTTGCGAACGGGTTGAAGCCCACGACGCTGCGCGGCGACGCGTTCGATGTGATGGAAACGTTGCATGCCGAGAAGCGCCGCTTCGACGTGGTCGTGATCGACCCGCCGGCGTTCATCAAGCGCAAGAAAGACATCCCCAAGGGCGAGGCCGCCTATCGCCGGCTCAACCAGCTCGCAATCCAGCTGCTGGAACGCGACGGCATCCTGGTGTCGTGCTCGTGCTCGTACCATCTCGAGCCGCAGCAGCTGCTGGCCGCGATCCAGCGCGGCGCGCGTCATCTCGACCGCTTCGCGCAGGTCGTCGAGGTCGGCGGCCAGGCGCCGGACCATCCCATCCATCCGGCGATTCCCGAAACGCGCTACCTCAAGGCGTACTTCTGCCGCATCGTGCGCGACTGACGGGTCGGCGCATGCGCGGTTGCTATACTTGGCCGATGCCGGGCCGACAACAATGATCGCCTACCCTTCGATCGACCCCATCCTCGTCACCCTCGGTCCGTTCGGTCCCGTCGGTCCGTTCATGGTTCGCTGGTACGGACTCATGTACGTCATCGGCTTCGGCGTCGGCTGGTGGCTCGGCCGCCGCCGCGCGTCGCAGCAGGGCTCGAGCTGGACCGCGACCGACGTCGACGACGTGATCTTCTTCGCCGCGCTCGGCGTCATCGTCGGCGGCCGGGTCGGCTGGGTCCTGTTCTACGGCTTCACAGAATTCATGCGCGATCCGGTGATGCTGTTTCGCATCTGGGAAGGCGGTATGTCGTTTCACGGCGGCCTGCTCGGAGCGCTGGCATCGGTTGCAATATTTGCCCGACGCCGCCAACGCAGCGTCGCCGACGTCTTCGACTTCCTCGCGCCGCTCCCGGGACCGGGCCTGCTCGCCGGGCGCGTCGGCAACTTCATCAACGGCGAGTTGTGGGGCAAGCCGACCGACCTGCCGTGGGGCTTCACTGTCGACCCGGCAGTGCTGCACCCGGCGCAGGCCGCCGAAGCGCATCATCTGTGCGAGCGCTTTCGCGTCGATCCGTGCGTGCTGCACGTTCACGCCTCGCAGCTCTACGAGGGACTGCTCGAAGGCCTGGTGCTGTTCGTGATCCTGTGGGTGTTCACCGCGAAGCCGCGGCCACGGCTTGCGCCGTCCGGGCTGTTTCTGCTTTTCTATGGGCTGTTCCGTTTCGCCGTGGAGTTCGTGCGCGTGCCGGACGAGAATCGCGGCTATCTGCTGCTCGACTGGGTGACGATGGGCCAGATCCTTTCGACGCCGATGATCCTCGGCGGCATCGTGCTGCTGGCGATCGCTTATAGCCGCCGCCAGCCGAGCGGCAACCTGCAGATACAAACCAGCTGACATGCGGCAGTACCTCGATCTCCTGCGCCACATCCGTGAGCGCGGCACGCGCAAAGACGACCGCACCGGTACCGGTACGCTGTCCGTCTTCGGCCACCAGATGCGCTTCGATCTGTCGCAGGGCTTCCCGCTGCTGACGACCAAGAAGTTGCACATGAAGTCGATCGTCTACGAGCTGCTGTGGTTCCTGAAGGGCGACACCAACGTGCGCTACCTGCACGACCATGGCGTGTCGATCTGGGACGAGTGGGCCGACGACCGCGGCGAGCTCGGACCGATCTACGGCAAGCAGTGGCGCGCCTGGCCCGGACCGGATGGCCAGCCGATCGACCAGATCAGCCGCACGATCGATCTGATCCGTCGCAATCCGGACTCGCGCCGCATCATCGTCAACGCCTGGAACGTAGGGGAGCTGGAGCAGATGTCGCTGACGCCATGCCACGCGCTGTTCCAGTTCTGGGTCGGGGACGGCAAGCTCTCGTGCCAGCTGTACCAGCGCAGCGCCGACGTGTTCCTCGGCGTGCCGTTCAACATCGCTTCGTATGCCCTGCTGACACATATATTCGCGCAGCAGTGCGATCTCGCCGCCGGCGAGTTCATCTGGACCGGCGGCGACTGTCACCTGTACCTCAACCACCTCGAGCAGGCCGACGAGCAATTGCAGCGCTCGCCGCTGCCGTTGCCGCGGCTCGCGCTCAAGCGCAAGCCGCCGTCGATCTTCGAGTACGAGTTCGAGGATTTCCAGCTCCTGAACTATCAGGCGCATCCGAGCATCAAGGCGCCGATCGCCGTCTGAAGTCCCATGCCCACGAAGAAAAGTCGCAAGCAGAAGCGCGGCGGGCGGCGTGCGCCGCGAGATGAGGAGGAGTTCGAGGCGCTGCCGATCGAGACGCGCGACTCCGGCATCCACGGCCACGGGGTGTACGCGACCCGTGCGATCAAGAAGGGCACACGCATCGTCGAGTACCTGGGCGAGCGCATTACGCACGCCGAAGCCGACCGGCGTTACGCGCGCAAGGGCGATGACGACGGCCATACGTTCCTGTTCATCGCCAGCCGGCGCACCGTCATCGACGCCGGCGTGAACGGCAATGCGGCGCGCTTCATCAATCACAGCTGCGATCCGAACTGCGAGACCGTAATCGAGAACGGTCGCGTGTTCATCGAGTCGATCCGCCGGATCAAGCCCGGCGAAGAGCTGGGCTACGATTATCAGCTGACGTGGGAAAGCACCGACGACCCCGTCGAGCTGGCGCTGTACGCGTGCCGCTGCGGCGCGAAGCGCTGCCGCGGCACGATGCTCGACACCGAGCCCACCGACAAGAAATGATCTCGATCATCGTCGCGGTCGCGCAGAACGGTGTGATCGGCACCGGCAACCGCTTGCCGTGGCATTTGCCCGACGACCTGAAGCGCTTCAAGGCGCTGAGCATGGCCAAGCCGATCGTGATGGGCCGCCGCACGTTCGATTCGATCGGCAAGCCGCTGCCGGGACGCACCAATATCGTCGTTTCGCGTCAGCCGGGACTCGCGATCGCAGGGACGATCGTGACGCCGTCGCTCGAGGCCGCGCTGGCCGCGGCGGGCGCTGTGCCCGAAGTCGTGGTGATCGGCGGCGCGGAGATTTTCCGGCAGGTGCTGCCGCGCACCGACGTGGTTCACCTGACACGCGTCCATGCGCGCGTCGCCGGCGACGTCATGTTCCCCGAGCTCGATCCCGGTCAGTGGCGCGAGACGGTCGTGGAACACCACGCGGCCGATGAGCGTCATCAGTACGCGTTCACCTTCGTCACCTTGCAAAGAGTCGCGTCATGACTCGCTACAACTGTCTCCAGTGCCCGGGGTATTGCTGCAGCCACGCGCGCATCGCGGTGAGCGACTTCGACATCCAGCGCCTGGCGCGGCACTTCGGCCTGACCGCAGCTGAGGCTAAGGAACGCTTCACCTAGCGCTACCACACGGCCGACGCGGACGAGCAGATTCTGCGGCACCACCAGGACCACATCTACAAGTCCGTGTGCCGCTTCTTCGACCGCGACGCGCGCTCGTGCACGGTGTACGAGGCCCGGCCCAACGTGTGCCGGCGCTATCCGTACGGCAAGGTCTGCGGCTACTACGAGTTCCTGAAGTTCGAGCGGGAGCATCAGGGCGACGATGAGTTCATTCCATCGGCGTAGCGCTTGCGTCTGAACAAGTACATCAGCGAGACGGGCCTGTGCTCGCGTCGCGAGGCGGACGCGCGCATCGAGGCCGGGCGCGTGACGATCAACGGCGTGGTGGCGACGCTCGGCATGCAGGTTGCAGCCGGCGACGTCGTGTGTGTCGACGGCCGTCCGGTCGCCGGCGAGCAGCAGCACGTCTATCTCGCGCTCAACAAGCCGGTCGGCGTCATCTCGACGACCGAGCGCCACGTGTCCGGCAACATCCTGGACCTGGTCAAGTACCCGGAGCGCATCTTTCCGATCGGCCGCCTCGACAAGGACTCCGAAGGCCTGATCCTGCTGACCAACAACGGCGACATCGTCAACGAGATCCTGCGCAGCGAGAACGAGCACGAGAAGGAGTACGTGGTCACCGTCGACCGTCCGGTGACGGAAATATTTCTGGGAGGCATGGCCAGCGGCGTGCGCATCCTCGGGACCGTCACCAAGCCGTGCAAGGTCAAGCGCATCGGCGCCGCGACTTTCCGCATCGTGCTGACGCAGGGGCTGAACCGCCAGATCCGGCGCATGTGCTCGTTCTTCGGTTACAAGGTGCTGCGCCTGCAACGCGTGCGCATCATCAACATCTCGCTCGGCGACCTGCGGCCGGGCCAGTGGCGGCACCTGGAGCCTGCCGAAGTCCGCGGGCTGCTGCCGGACAAGCCGGATTTCAAGTTCTGACCAACGGTTCTATGGACCGGCGCGCCGCGCCCGCAGTACGCTGCGCGCCGTGGAATCCGACTACGACGTCAAGACCCGCGTAACCGGGCTCGAGCAATTGAAGATGGGGCAGTCCGGGCAGGGGTGCCTCGTCGTCATTCATGCGCCCCTGCAGGCCGATCTAGGCCGCCTGCACACGCTCGCCAAGGAAATCACCACGATCGGCCGCGGCCGCGACAACGACATCGTGCTGCCGAGCGACTGCGTTTCGCGCCGCCACACCCGCCTGGAGCTGCGCGACCAGCGCGTCTACGTGATCGACCTGGCTTCGACCAACGGCACGTACGTCAACGACGATGCGCAGCCCGTGCGCGAGCGGCCGCTGGAGCGCGGCGACCGGCTGCGCGTCGGCGACACGATCTTCAAGTACCTGTCGGGCTCGGACATCGAGGTGCAGTACCACGAGATCCTGTTCCGCATGACCGTTACCGACGGTCTCACCAACCTGTGCAATCGCAAGCAGCTCGACGCGACGCTGCAGGAAGAAATCCCCCGCGCGCGCCGCCACGAACGCGAGCTGGCGGTGCTGATGCTCGACATCGATCACTTCAAGAAGATCAACGACACCTACGGCCACCTGGCCGGCGACTCCGTGCTGCGCGGCCTCGCGGCGATCCTGCAGAAACGGCTGCGGCCGAACGACCGTCTCGGGCGCTACGGCGGCGAGGAGTTCTGCGCGATCCTGCCGGAGACGGGACTGGCGAACGCGGCAAAGATTGGTGAAGAGCTGCGCGCGCTGGTGGAAGCGCACGCGTTCGTCGCCGATGATAAGCGCATCAGCGTGACGGTCTCGATCGGCGCCGGCGCTCTCGGCGACGACATGAGCATGGCCGACCTGTACCGTCGCGCCGACGAGATGCTCTACCAGGCGAAGCGCACGGGACGCAACAAGGTGTGTCACTGAAGATTCTGAGTGTTCCTCCGCTGCTGCTGGCGTGCTTCGCCGCGGCGAGCGCGCAGTCGATCGCCGACTATCCCACGGGCGATTCCTGCCTGTTCTGCCATCGCGACGACATCGGTTCGAGCTGGCTCGACAACGCGCATGCATGGACCACTCGGCCTGCTGGCTCACCGCCGCAGGTCGGTCCGGCGCCGCCGGACGCGACGCATGTGATCGGCAAGGAGCACTTCCGGGCCCTCAAGCAGAACGGTTACGGCAAGTTCTCGCTGCTGACGGTCGGCGGCAGCACGTGGCAGTCGAACGTCTTCGAGAAGCAATGCGCGGGTTGTCATACCACTGCCGTGAACCCGCAGACCGGCGAGTTCTCCAGCATCGGGCTCGATTGCTATGCCTGCCACGGCAACGTGCCGGAGGACCATGCGACGCGCAAAGGCACGGCGCTGTTGTCGCGCACGCGTCCGCATGCCGACCGGGAAGTGATTGCGATCTGCGGCTCGTGTCACCTGCGCGGCGGACACTCGAAGACGAGCGGCCGGCCGTACCCGCATGCTTTCGTCGCCGGCGACGACCTGGTCGAAGATTTTCAGGTCGACCTGCAGCTCGACCGTAAAGCGAAGCTCGACAGCAGCGACTCACACGTCTATCTGAAGACGCGCGCGGTCATGCAGGGCGGCTCGGACAAGAGCTGCGTCGATTGCCATCGCATCCACGGCCCGGCGGAGCCGCAGCAACGCGACAGCAAGCACTTCAGCGACGTGTGTCACTACTAGTCGGGCTGAAGCCCGACCTACGGCTATTCGACAGTCACCGACTTCGCGAGATTGCGCGGCTGATCGATGTTGCGATCCTTCGCGAGCGCGACGTGGTACGCGAGCAGCTGCAGCGGAATGTTCAGCAGCAGCGCGTCCAGCTCCGGCTCCGACTTCGGCACTTCGATCAGACCCTGCACGGGCATCGGCAACGCATCGCCCGGCTGCGTGACGACGAACACCGGACCGCTGCGCGCGCGAATCTCTTCGATGGTCGAAATGTTCTTCGCGAACAGAGCGTCGCGCGGCATCACCACGACCGTCGGCGTCTCCGGACTGATGAGCGCGAGCGGCCCGTGCTTCAACTCTGAAGCCGGGTAAGCTTCGGCGTGCAAATAGCTGATTTCCTTTAGCTTCAAAGCGCCTTCCTGGGCGATCGGCAAGCCGGCCGCACGGCCCACGAAATAGGCGTCGTTCGCCTGCGCGATCTGTCCCGCGAGTGCAGCGATGTGCGGCTCCTGCGCGAGAATGCTCTCGATCTGCGCGGGCAATGCTTCGAGCGCCTTGAGCAGTCGCGCACCGTGCGCTGTCGACATGTCGTGAATGCGACCGAGGTGAATCGCGAGCAGCGCGAACGCGACCACGGTCGACGTAAACGTCTTGGTCGCGACGACTGCGATCTCGGGCCCTGCATGCAGATAGATGCCGCGACCGCACTCGCGCGCGACGGTGCTGCCGACGACATTGACGATGCCGAGCACGCGTCCGCCCTTGCGCTTCACTTCCTGCACGGCCGCGAGCGTGTCGAACGTCTCGCCCGACTGGCTGACCGCGATGTAGAGCGTGTCCTGTTCGACGACGGGATTGCGGTAGCGAAACTCCGAAGCAGGCTCCGCCTGCGCGGGTATGCGTGCGAGCTGTTCGATGAGATGCGCCCCGGCGCAGCCTGCGATGTACGCGGAGCCGCAGCCGAGAATCTTCACGCGACGAATCTCCAGCAGCTCGCGGGCGGCCATCTCCACGCCGCCGAGATGAGTCGTCTGGAAGCGCGTGTCGAGGCGACCGCTCAGCGTGCGACGGATCGCCTCCGGCTGCTCAGCGATCTCCTTGCGCATGTAGTGCGTGTAGCCGCTCTTGTCGAACGACTCGTCGGTCCACGCGATCGTCGAAGCCGTCTTCGCGGTCGCGCCGCCGTCGAGCGTCGAGGTTTCGAAACCGTCGGCGCGCACCACTGCGAGCTCGCCGTCGTCGAGGTGCACCACGCTCTGCGTGTGGCGCACCAGCGCGGCTGGATCCGAAGCGACGAACATCTCGCGCTCGCCGATGCCGAGCACGACCGGACTGCCGTTGCGAGCGACCACGATCGATTCCGGCCGTTGTGCGTCGAGCACCGCGAGGCCGTACGTTCCCGTCACGAGCCGCAACGCGGCGCGCACCGAGTCCTCGAGCTTGTCGGCCGGCATCGCCGCGATCAGGTGCGCGAGTACTTCGGAATCCGTGTCGGACTGGAACGAAACGCCGCCGGCCTGCAGCTTCGAGCGCAGCTGCGCGGCGTTCTCGATGATCCCGTTGTGAACGATGGCGAAGCGGCCGGCACCGTCGCAATGGGGATGCGCGTTGCGATCGCTCGGCTCGCCATGCGTCGCCCAACGCGTGTGCGCGATGCCCGGTGTGCCCTTCAGCTGCGCGGGAAGCTGCCGCTCCAGGTCGCGGACCTTGCCCTTCGTCTTGTGCACGCCGAGCTTGTTGTTGCGCGCGCAGGCGATGCCCGCCGAGTCATAGCCGCGATACTCGAGACGATGCAGTCCTTCCATGAGGATCGGACCCGCATCGCGCTTGCCGATATAACCGACGATTCCACACATGAATCCGCTCCTAGCCGTAGATCACTCGCCGGATCTGCCGCTCGGTGTAGGCGGGCGCGCGAAAACGGCGCTGGCCCAGCTCGCTCGCGATCTGCGTGAAGATCTCGCTGTTCGACCGGCCCTGCGCCTGCAGCGCCAGGTGGCGCCGAC
>Ga0111539_10008902_pt1 | contig 12710 bp, 6 predicted proteins | sample RhiMethybrSRZTD1_FD_79667 | JGI IMG/M metagenome (GOLD analysis project Ga0111539, IMG submission 79667) | Populus rhizosphere microbial communities from Tennessee, USA - Rhizosphere MetaG P. TD hybrid SRZTD1 (version 2) (version 2) | ecosystem: Host-associated > Plants > Roots > Rhizosphere >...
CAACAAACGATTTCCACAGGAGTAACTACGTGCCGCCTTCATCAATCCCGTCAATAATGCCCGCTCGAGATTTCAATGCTTTATCGCTCATCGATCTGCTGGAAGCGAGAGAGGCTGCTCATGTGCATCTAGCTCGCAAGGAAGGCGTGATCGCAACCGCGATTGGCAGATACCTGATCAGGGAAAATGATCCAAACAGCCGGGACCCGCACGCGGTCTACCACGGTGACAAGGCCGACCTTGGACCACGCCGCTTAGACAACAGTGTCATAACGAAATGGTCGTGGCCCTGTGTGCTTGTATTCGTCCGATCGTGGCGTGAGATAGGCGACTTTCGCGAGCATCCGGAGAACTTTATTTCACCTTCAATTGACCTTCCTGACGGCCGTCAAATCCCTGTATGCGTGGTCGAAGCCGCGCCGCAAACCGCTGCCTGGGAAGCAATGACTCCCTCAATTTCAGACCAGCCTCGCCGCTATTGCGGCGGAGTGCCCGTCTACTCCGAGGTTCAGGGTCACGAACGCTTCGGCACACTGGGTTGTCTGGTCACCGACGGTACAACCACATATGCGCTCACAGCCGCTCATGTTGCCGGCCGTGCCAATGCGGTTAGCAAAGCATTCTGCGGTGGTGAGCTAAATCCGATTGGCATTGCCGACGAAAAGCACGTCGTACGGCAGCCTTTCGAGAAGATCTATCCGACTTTACCCGGCAAGTACATCGACTCATGTCTCGATGCCGGATTGATTCGCGTCAGCAACATCGGACAGTGGTCTGCGGCGGTGCATGGCATTGGCCCAGTTGGCGAATTGATCAGCATTGACATGAATACGCTTTCGTTGTCTCTCATTGGCGCACCCGTTCGCGCGCATGGCGCCGCGTCCGGACTGATCGAAGGACAAATCCTGGCGTTGTTTTTCAGGTATCAGGCGCTCGGCGGGTACGACTATGTGGCCGATCTACTGATTGGACCACGTCGCAACAAGGGACCACTGCGAACCCGGGCCGGTGATTCGGGTTCGATTTTCTTTTACGATCACGTCGAGGCAAGCGCTGCTGCCAATCCGGAAAAGGCACGATCTTCCAAAAGACGGAAGGCGAGCGAGGCAGAGATCGAAGATGAAGTTGGTGAAGCGGGCGAATCCGGGCCATGGCGCCCGCTCGCTCTGCAGTGGGGTGGCCAGCGGTTCTTTGGAGCGCCCGCCGGTGACGGCAGCTCTTCTTTTCCTTTTGCTTTGGCCACCAGCTTGAGCACTATTTGTCGCGAGCTGTCAGTGGAAATCATTCGTGGTTGGGACGTCGCTCTTCCAGAGTATTGGGGCGAAGTCGGTCACTTCACGATCGGCGGAGTAGCTTGTGATCTCATCTCCGACAACAGCACCACACTGAAAGACTTGTTCCGGAACAACAGAGTGAACATCGGTTTCGACGATGCCTCACTAGTCTCCGGACACATCACGAATTTACATCCGTTTGATAACGTTCCATTGGCTGATGTACCAGATGATGTATGGAGATCTTCAATTGCGAGTATTCGCAGACCAGAGGATGCGCCAACACATTATTCCGATATGGACAGGAAGGGAGCGCACGATCTCACGCTATTCCAGATCTGTGAAAATCCGGACAATATCAAACCGTCCGTTTGGCTGGACTACTACCAGGGGATTGGAACCACACCAGAGTTTCAAGGGTCACTTCCTTTTCGTATTAAGCAAATCTTCGAATTGATGGTCCAGTACGTCCAGGTTGGAAAGGTGAATGAGTACGTTTGCGCTTCCGGAATTCTTGCTCATTACGTCGGCGATGCGTGTCAGCCACTCCACGCTTCGCGTCTGCATAATAAGAACGGCGTTCACAGCCCATACGAAACGTTCATGTTGAATGAAAATCGAGGGGCAAACGGTGTGCTTCAAAAGACCCGACTGGCACTGGGAGCGCGGCTGGGAGACAGCGACATTCTGAATGGAGCAATGGCGGCAGAGCGCACGATTAGATTGATGCGTACAGTGCGCGGAATTCTTTCCCCGGAAGCGATCCTGGAAGTTTGGAATCAGCAAGACTGGAATTCACCGAATTACACCACGATGTGGCAGAGCCTTGGCACAAAAACCGGTGAATGCATGGCCGAGGGAGCACTCTTGCTCGCATCACTCTGGCAAAGTGCCTGGAGAGTTGGAAATGGCGATCAACACATTCACTCGTCCGCCACTATTCCTTATCAAAAACTAAGCGATCTGTTTAGACCCAACGGATCCACCGGTGTCGAGCAATTCTTGCCCTCTCTCTCTCTGAGCGAATACGAAGATTGAAGTTCAACACAGCAGACTGGAGTCAAAATATGAATAAGATTCTCAAGGTCTTTGTCTCTGGCGACGAACAGGAAAAACTCCCGAGCGGCAAAATCATCGAGCGCTACGATGGCTTCGTCCTTATTGAGGCTTCTGAATCCGAGGCGACTGAGTTGCAGCGCAATTACCTTTGCGAGGACATTACCTCCCTCTACCAAATCCAAACTCGAGCGCGAACAATAAACACGAATCGTGCTCGTATCGATAAAACCGGCGTTGTTCGGCCACATGCAGCGTACAAAACCGAGGCCAGACTCGCATCCGGGCTGCACCATTACCTGGTTCAGTTCATTGGACCGATAAAAGAGAAATGGCTCAGTGGGGTTCGCAGAGCCGGTGGAACTCCTCGTTCTCCGTTTGGAGATTTCACCTACGTGGTGGCCGCCGACGTCGACACGATCAAGCGCATCGCCGCGCTCCCCTATGTTCGCTGGACGGGTCGCTACCTGCCGAAAGATCGTGTTGCAAAATCTGTTTTCCGGCATGCTGGCCGCAAAGAAGACGACGTACATAGCGAACTGCCACGCACGAAGATTCGTCCCGGTGTCTACACGGTGGAATTCTTTGGACCCGAAGAGCTGAAAGCAGCGCCCGCACAAATCAAGAAACTAGGCTTTAAAGTTCTCGCCAAAGATCTTCGCTCACTCGTGCTGGTCGTTAGCACCGAGAAAGATACTAAAGCGCAGGTCTCAAAACAGATTGATGCCATATCGAACGTGCACGGCGTGCGCGCGATTTTTGAACGTCCACTCAAACGCCCTTCCAACGACGTGGCGGCCCGAATCATGAAGACAGCGACAGCTCTGGGGAATTCCGGACTTGGTCTCAGCGGCCAGGGTGAAATCGTGGCCATCTGCGACACCGGTCTCGATAGTGGCGATGCGCAAACGATCCATCCCGATTTCAAGAATCGAGTGTTATCCATCACCAGTCTACCCATCAACTCAAGCTGGAATCCTTATGTAAAGAACCCGGGCGCCAACGATGGTCCAGCCGATGTCGACAGCGGTCATGGAACTCACGTCGCCGGTTCGGTCTTAGGGAGCGGACTTTCGAGCGACGGCCTTGCCGGCACGATAGGTCCGCTACGAGGTCTGGCACATAAAGCGAAACTCGTGTTTCAGGCTGTCGAGCAGGAACACAAGTGGAAGAGCGCTGCCGACCTGAAGGAGTTCGGCCGCTACGTACTTTCCGGCCTGCCGGTCGATCTCGAAAAACTCTTCCTTGCTGCATACAACCAGGGAGCACGCATACACTCAAATTCATGGGGTGGCGGCGACCCGGGCGTTTATGACGACCAATGCCGGCAGTTGGATAAGTTTGTCTGGAACAATCGTGATTTCTGTATCGTGGTAGCCGCCGGTAATGACGGAACCGACAAAGACAAGAGCGGCGAGATCGACCCGATGAGCGTCACCTCACCCGCAACCGCAAAGAACTGTATCACCGTCGGTGCCTGTGAGAATGAGCGACCGTCGTTTACCGATACGTACGGAGAAAACTGGGAAAAGGATTATCCGGTCGCTCCGATAAAGGACGACAAGCTGGCCGACAGTTCAGATCAAGTCGCCGCGTTCAGTAGTCGTGGTCCAACAGTTGATGGGCGCGTTAAACCCGAAATCGTTGCGCCCGGCACTTACATTCTATCTACTCGATCAAGATTTATCCCGGCAAACAATTTTGGCTGGGGTAAGTTTCCGGCGAGTAAGTTGTACATGTACGACACCGGCACGAGCATGGCAACACCGTTGACGGCTGGAGCGTTGGCGGTTCTTCGCGAATATCTGAGAAAGACACAACAGATTAACAGTCCTTCGGCTGCATTACTCAAGGCGGCGCTCGTTGCGGGAGCAACACGTTTGCCGGGCACGGCCTTGAAAGGCGCTCTATTGGATAATCATCAGGGCTTTGGCAGGGTCAATCTGGACGCGATCGTAAAGCCCGCAGGATCAGTCAAACTAGTATTTCTGGACGAGCCCGCAAGCCTGAAGACCGGCGAAGTTTACAGCCAAAAGATCGAAGTGAAAAACAGCACCGCTCCACTGGTTGTGGTCGTCGCCTACTCCGATTTCCCGGGCAAGTCGCTTATCAACAATCTGAACCTGATTATTCGTGGTCCGAATGGGTTCGTGATTGCCGGTAACCAATCACCGAACGCTTCTCCAGCGTTGGATTCCAAAAACAATGTCGAGGTAGTTCGATTACAGACTCCACAACCTGGCAGTTACACCATCGAGGTTGTGGGCGCCAACATACCAAAGGGCCCGCAGACTTTTGCGCTCGTGTTTTCTGGAGCGCTCAGTTAACGATTTAAGGCCAGGAGACCAGGAACCAGGAGCAGGATTAAGGCCTGCTCCTGGTTGATCCACAAACTTCACTCACGCTCCGGGAGCGATTTCAGATACTCAACCACGTCGGTCTTCTCCTGCGCCGTCAATCCCAAACTGAACCGAGTGTTGTAGTGATTCACGACGTCCAATAACGTCGCAAAGCGACCGTCGTGATAGTACCTACCCTTGTTTGCAGGGCTCATAAACAGACCGTTCTCGCGCACAAAAATACCCGCGAGATTCATCGTCTTGTAGACGCCATCGGGTGCTCGATCTGCCTGGAAACTATCGATACCGATCTCGGCAGGCGTGTGGAGATTCCAACCGGGCTCGGTCCATAACGGCTCAACATGGCAGTTGTTACAGCCGGCTTTGCCGCTGAAGAGCTCATCACCACGCGCGGCCGCTGCGGCGTCGAAGTCCGCGCCCGCTTGCGGCTCCGGTGCAGGAATAGCAAGTTGATAGAAATGAAGCTCCGGCAATTTCTTCGTGATCCGATCCTGATCGGGATCGATGTGAGGCAAGTCGGCGAAACCGTTCGCGGCAGCGATCGGGAACTTGGCGGCATTGTTCAATCGCGGATCGAAGAACCTGCCTATGCCGCGCATTTCGAGCGCCGCTACAAACGCGTTCCAGTAGCTGACCGTTCCCCAGGCTCCGGTCCACGTATGCTGATTGAAGCCCGCAAGCCCAAACGCATTCGGTATCAAAGTCGCTCCGGGAACGTTAGTGCCTGTTACGACACCGTCGGTCACCTGCTGCGGATTGAACGCCTTGCCGTCGAGTAACAACTCCGCGTCAAACTTGCCTGGTCCCCAGCTATTAAGAACGGCCCGAACTGTCGCCTCACTAACTCCGAGCAAGTTGGCGAATGGACTAACAGTAGGAGCTGCAGCGATAATTTTTCCGACGTCGAGATCGCGGTTTGCAAACCCGTCAAGTCTTTGACCAACACCGAATGTTAGTGAATTGTCCACGGTCGAGTGGCACAGTGCGCAGGTGATACCGATCGAGTTTAAATCATCACCTGCGAAAAACCCCTGAAGACCCACCACAGCATTGAGTTTCAGCAGCGCCACTGTCGTAGCCGGATCGTTAAGGTTGACCTTGCCCTGCTTCAATTTGTTGATGAGCGGCTGCGGTAGAGCGTCAATGTCTACTTTCAGACCGAGACTTAATGCAGTGGCAGGACTAATTCCCGGACCGACGCCACCTAATGCCGAGCCCTTGATCGCCTGGTGTAGTTGTAGGTTGCCACCCCAGAAAACTTCGTCGCCGAAAGTGTCGAACCGAAACGTTGCTCTGCCGTCCTCAAGAAATTCATTGGCATTGTCGATAATTTCCGCATCAAAATTGTTGAGTTTTTGTCTCTTCGCATGACTCTGTGCGGGCGGACCCTCAGCGCGGATTACCGGTGCCTTTACCTTTACCTTTACCTGACCTACCTTTGCCTCACTGCGCTTAACCAAAACCAGCCCAACAACCGTGGTCGCAAGCAACACGATTATTACGTAGAGAATTCTTACACGCATGACACTTAACCCTCCCGGATCTACGCGGTGACATAATCGTAGGGGCAGTTTGAGGGAATGTATTCGATTGGGGTTTAGAGGTCTTAGGATACGCCCTAAAATTGGAAATATGCAAGTGTTTCTGTGTAATTTGTGAATGAGGGCCTCACCCTGCGAGCGCGCGTAGGATTTGCTAGACTGAAAACCCACACATTTCATTTTTCGAGGAGGAACTATGACCGAGACCGCGGAACGAATCGAAGATCGGCTTGCCGACTTCACCCGCGACAAGAGAATTCTGCTCTTATCATTGATGGCCGTAATAGTAGGCGCGATGAGCGCCCTCGTCGCCAAAGCGCTCGTTTGGCTAATCGCAATCTTTACAAATCTTACGTTCTACCAACGCTTCTCATCTGACTTCATTTCACCGACCAATCATCACCTTGGACCACTCGTGATCTTTGTCCCGGTGGTGGGTGGTTTGATCATCGGACTGATGGCGCGCTTTGGCTCTGAGAAAATCCGTGGCCATGGCATTCCTGAAGCGCTCGAAGCAATTCTATTCGGCCGCAGCCGCATGAGTGTGAAAGTGGCCGTGCTGAAGCCGCTATCTTCCGCGATCTCGATTGGCTCAGGTGGACCATTCGGCGCCGAAGGTCCCATCATCATGACCGGCGGCGCGATCGGATCGATCTTTGCCCAACTGTTTCATCTCTCGGCGGCCGAGCGGAAGACGTTGCTCGTCGCAGGAGCTGCGGGCGGTATGTCGGCGATTTTCAACGCGCCCGTAGCCGCGTTGTTGCTCGCAGTGGAGTTGCTTCTGTTCGAATGGCGCCCGCGTTCATTCATTCCGGTCGCGATTGCTTCCGCGGTCGCCGCTGTCGTGCGCGTGCCATTACTCGGGCCAGGCGCAATCTTTCCGGTAACGACCCATGCGCCACTCGGCGCCGAAGGACTGATGATCGCGTTCGTGGTCGGCATTACAGCCGGCCTCGCATCAGGCGCGCTCACAGCGCTGGTGTATTTCTGTGAAGACCTCTTTACCAAACTTCCGATTCACTGGATGTGGTGGCCCGCCATCGGCGGGTTGTTCGTCGGTCTCGGCGGCTGGTTAGATCCGCGCGTGCTCGGTGTCGGGTACGACACCATTCATGCTTTGCTTAAAGGCGAGCTGGTAGGCGCGGTCGTGATTGGATTGTTGATCGGTAAAGCAGTGGTTTGGTCCATCTCGTTGGGATCGGGAACATCCGGGGGTGTGCTGGCGCCATTGCTAATCATTGGTGGCGCGCTCGGCGCAATCGAGGGAAGATTCATCTCGCTTGGTGATCCTGGTCTATGGGCGATGATCAGTATGGCGGCATTGATGGGCGGAACCATGCGCTCGCCTTTGACCGCAATGATCTTCACTCTCGAACTGACTCACGATCTGAACCTCCTGCCGGCGCTGCTCGTCTCCTGCATCGCTGCTCACGCGTTGACCGTGTTGTTATTGCGTCGCTCGATCCTGACAGAGAAGGTTGCGCGGCGTGGTTATCACGTAACGCGGGAATACAGTGTCGATCCACTGGCCGTATTACGCGTCGGCGAGGTAATGGATCGCGATCCGCCAACCGTGCCGGCAGTGATGAAAGTTAGTGAACTTTCCGATCTGATTGCGAAAGGAGATCCGGATCTCTCACACCGCCAGGGAACCCTTATCGTCGACGACGAAAGCCACCTCGCCGGCATCATCACTCGCGGCGACCTTGTCCGCGCGCTCGAGAGGTTTCCAAATGGATGTACTGTCGTTGAAGCCGGCAGTACGAATCTGATCGTTGCTTTTCCGGATGAAATCCTTCACGACGCCGTCACAAGAATGGTGCGTCACGACATCGGACGTTTGCCGGTTGTCCGCCGTGATAATCCCCGGCAGGTCGTCGGGTATCTGGGCAGGGCTAGTGTCATGACAGCCAGATTGCGCCGTCATGAAGAGGAACACCACCGGGAATCAGGCTGGCTCCAGGCATTTTCCTGAAGAGTAGCCACGGATTATACGGATCTAATCCGGATGGAACCTGTTATAATCCGTGGCCAAATTAACTCAGAGTGTGTGCCTGCTTCACATTCACGCCGGAGGCAACATCATGAAAGTCTTCTTGAGTTGGTCTGGAACAAAGAGCCAGGCGGTAGCCACTGCATTTCACGATTGGCTGCCATACGTAATACAAACTGCCAAGCCATTCATATCAACCGGCGACATAGACAAAGGCAACCGCTGGAGCGAGGTTCTTGCGAAAGAACTTAGGGAAGACGCGTACGGCATCATTTGTATAACGCAGGACAATTTCAAGAAGCCATGGATTAACTTTGAGGCCGGCGCAATTTCGAAGGCCATCGATATCTCGTACGTCTCGCCGTTCTTGTTTAATGTTGACCCGGCAGATATTCAAGGACCGCTTCAACAGTTCCAGTTCACGGTAAATAAAAAGGATGACATTTTTAATTTGGTCAGGAGTATCAACAACAGACTCGATCCTGCACACCAGCTCTCTTACCAGATTCTCAGCGAAGTGTTTGAAGTGTGGTGGCCCAAACTTGAATGCAAATTGGCTGAAGTTGCAAAGCTTCCTGATGCTGAAACTCAGACTGGCTTTGACTGGCTATATACACTTGAGGATTTAGGCAGGATTCAGGCGACTGTCGGTTGTCAGTGCATTTGGTTCATCACGCCAGACCCTTTCCGAAACGCTCTGACTGACGATATAAAGAAAGTAATACGACGTAATATGGCGCGCGGCGTGACCTATACATTCATTATTCCATCTGCTGGTGAGCAGAATGTCGCTAAACAAGCGCTCCAGCATTTGGATAATTCGAACTCGGGCAAGATTCGTATAAATGACAAGTCTTCAGCAGAGGCATTCCTCAAGGTAGCGGTTACTGACTACCTTCTATTGAATGCTGACTCCGGTGAAGTTGAAGTTTTTGTCGAGCTACGGACCGGCTCGGGCAGCTACTGGCTCAAGGTGGATGATAAAGCCGCCATTGGATTTGTGATGCGATTTCGCGCGTTAGCCACTGCAGAGCTCGCGGCCACGGCCTAGTGTCTTAGAAGCGCTGTGGAGTGCCGGTGACTACTCGTACAGTGTCGCGAGCGATCAATAACTCTTCGTTGGTTGGGATGACGTAAACAGCGACGCGCGAGTTCTCGCTGCTGATGCGGCCGCCTTTATCGGCGCCATTCCCGGAATTGAGTTCTGCATCGAGTTCCACTCCCGTCCAAATCAGGTCCGAGCAGATCCTCGCTCTAATCTCCGCCGAGTTCTCGCCGATGCCGCCGGTAAACACAATCGCTTCGGCACCGTTCATCGCGGCCAGGTAACTTCCGATGTACTTGCGCGCGCGATAGCAGAAGATCTCAATCGCCAGACGCGCTCGACGATCGTCGTGCTCGTGCGCTTCAGCCAGTAACTCACGCATGTCGTCTGTCAGTCCGGAGATGCCGAGCAAGCCTGACTGCTTATTCAGCAACGATTCGACTTCACGCGCCGACAGTCCCTCCTTGCTGGAGATCAAATCCACGATCGATGCATCGAGATCTCCCGAGCGCGTGCCCATCACCAGTCCTTCCAACGGTGTGAATCCCATTGAAGTGTCGATACTGTTGCCGTCTTTGATCGCGGCTATCGAGCATCCATTCCCGAGGTGCATCGTGATGATGTTGGTTGCATCGCGCGCAATTCCTCTCAGCGTGCGATAGCGATAAGCGACGTAACGATGCGACGTGCCGTGAAATCCGTAGCGGCGGATGCGATGACGACGATAGAGTTGATATGGCAACGCGTACAGGAACGCGTGTTCGGGCAGTGTTTGATGGAATGCTGTGTCGAACACGGCAACCTGAGGTATGGCAGAGCCGAGCGCTGCGCGGGCCGCGAGGATGCCCTGGATATTTGCCGGATTATGTAACGGCGCAAGCTCGATGCAGTCTTCGATCCCGCGCAATACTGTATCGGTAATTAACGCCGAGGAGGTGAACTGTTCGCCGCCATGGACCACGCGATGGCCGACCGCGTGAATGTCGCCGATGGTTGCGACCCCGGTAAGCCCTGACTCCTCTCCGATTGCCCAACGCAGGATCATCTCAACCGCCGCGCGCGTGTCCCTGATTGGCTCCGCGAAACGTTTGGGGGTCTTCCCTTCTGCAATGAACGTCACGATTCCCGCACCGCCAATGCGTTCGATCAGTCCACGGGCCAGACGCTTGTCGGCGTCTTGCTTGATTAGCTCGAGATCGGTCGCAATGAGTTGAAACTTGACCGACGAGCTGCCGCAATTAAGGACCAGCACGTTCATGCGATCCACAGATTACACCGATTCCGTCTCTCTGTGTAATCTGCGAATACAAACTTGACAGCGACGCGGGACAGGACATAGAGTTTGCAGGCTCACGTCACAGGATTAGTTCTTTGCATTGTAATAATCGCTGTTTCAATTCGCTGTCGATCGATAGCGAGTTGGACCGTCGCAGGTGCCCGTAGAGGGTGACAAGGGAAGATGGGTGAAAAGCCCAGACGGTTCCCGCCACTGTATACCGGCGATTGCGTAGCTTCCAGATGATGGTCACTGGTCGTAAGACTGGGAAGGCCGTGAAGCGACGCGTTCGAGCCGGAAGTCAGGAAACCTTGCCTGCTGCAACGGAAGCGACCACAAATGCTCCGGGAAAGAGCTGGTGGCGTCACACGCAAGTATCAATCTGTCGAGTTTAGGACGCCCTCGATCTTCCAAAGGAGATCGAGGGCTTTTTGTGTTTTAAATCCGCGTTATCCGTGGCTAAAAGACGTTCAGCAGGAGACATCATGAAGAATCTATTTATCGCGATCCTGATCGGATTAGCGTTTGTTTCAGCAGCACCAGCGCAAACTGTAGAAACTGAAATCAGCGGTCATGTTAAGGATCCGCAAGGTGCAAATCTGCCGGGCGCGACCGTGAGATTATTCGGACGCGATCGCGCGCTGAGCCTGGTGACCGCAACGGATTCAAGCGGCGCCTACAGCTTCAAACACCTCGCGGCCGGAGCGTATCTCATCGAAGCTGAAGCGAGTGGCTTCGCATTAGCTGAAGCAAAATCCGTAACTGTCACGCGAGGTCAAGCGACAACTCTCGACATCGCTTTGCAGTTGTCAGGATTACGCAGTTCCGTCGTAGTCACCGCTTCTGATACGCCGCAAACCGTCGATGAAGTCTCAAAGGCGCTGACCGTAGTCGACAATCAGGAGATTGATGAACGCGACGAAATGGCGATTCCCGAATCGTTGCGCGTTGTGCCCGGTTTGCGTGTGCAGCAGCTTGGTGGTCCCGGCTCGCTCACATCCATCAAAACACGCGGCTTGCCTAGCGAAGACACGGCAGTTTTGATCGACGGCATACGGTTCCGAGATGCCGCTGCTCCGCAAGGTGACGCGTCGGGTTTTCTTGAAGATCTGGTCGCCACCGATGTCGGTAGACTTGAAGTGTTGCGTGGCTCGGGCTCGTCGCTGTATGGCTCAAACGCTGTTGGCGGTGTTGTGAATATCGTCACCGATGAAGGTGGTGGTCCGGTTCATGGCAGCATACTCGGCGAGGGTGGAGGTTTGGGTTTCTTTCGCACGAGGGCTCATGTTGCCGGCGGTGCGAATCATAACCGCATCGTTTACAGTGGCGGGGTTTCATTCTTTAACGTCACACGCGGTGTCGACGACGATGACGAAGCTCGCAACACGAGTGGTCAGGGACGTATCTTGTTCCGTGTCGCTCCTACGGCAACGATTTCAGGCCGCATATATGCAACCAATTCCCGTGTGCAGTTGAACAACAATCCGGAAGCCATCGGCACTCTGCCTCCGGCGGGAATCATCGAAGCAATTCCATTGTCGCTGGCGGAACAACTTCGCTTTGAAGCCGGCGTACCACCTTCACAGTTGAATATCGGCACGGCCACTTTCGTTTCCGGAGCTAACGACCCGGACGCGTTGCGCGAAGGCAATTTCTTCAATGGCGCCGTCAGTTTCACACAACGTCCCACTGAGACCTTCGGCTATACCATCAGTTACCAGGGACTCGCGACAAACCGCAGCAGCCTAAATGGACCACTGGGCGTCGGGTTTCAACCATTTGGCGGCAGCACAAGGTCTGACTTTGACGCGCGAATTCACACGCTGAACGCGCGTGTGGACGTACAAGCTGGACAGTACAACTTCATCACGGGCGGGTACGAGTTTGAGAATGAAAACTTCAAGAACCCTTCGTTTCAGGTTAATCCGGCCGACAATTCGGATGTTGATGTGACGCAGCGGAGTCATGCGATTTTCGCGCAGGATCAGTTACGACTACTCGACGATCGTTTACAGATTTCCGGTGCATTTCGGGCGCAGTTCTTTAGACTGGAACGGCCGGTGTTTACACCCGCTGCGTCAGCGCCATACGCGGGAATCACGTTTCAGTCGCCGCCCACAGCTTACACAGGCGATGGCTCGGTCGCTTATACGTTTCGATCTTCC
>Ga0111539_10008903_pt1 | contig 12708 bp, 13 predicted proteins | sample RhiMethybrSRZTD1_FD_79667 | JGI IMG/M metagenome (GOLD analysis project Ga0111539, IMG submission 79667) | Populus rhizosphere microbial communities from Tennessee, USA - Rhizosphere MetaG P. TD hybrid SRZTD1 (version 2) (version 2) | ecosystem: Host-associated > Plants > Roots > Rhizosphere >...
ACGACGGAGTCGCACAGGCGGCGGAGCACGCGGAGCTGGTCGGCGGTGAGCGCCGTGCCGAGCGGCGCCACGACCTCCTCGATCCCGGCCTCCGCGAGCGCGATCACGTCGAGGTAGCCCTCCACGACGATCGCCCGCGCGCGCCGGCGGATCGCGTCCCGCGCCTGCGGCAGGCCGTAGAGGGTGTGTCCCTTGTGGAAGAGTGGGGATTCCGGCGAATTGAGGTACTTCGGCGGGGGATCCCCGGCGCTCGGACGGCCCGGCAGCACGCGCCCCCCGAAGGCGACGATGCGCCCCGTGGCGTCGGCGATCGGGAACATGAGGCGATCGCGGAAGCGGTCGTACACGCCGCCGGCTTCCCGGCGCGAGACGAGCCCGAGCGTCAGCGCGTGCTCCACGGGGTGCCCCTCGCTGCGCAGCTGGCGCGCGAGCGCGTCCCCGGCACCCGGCGCATAGCCGAGCCCGAAGCGCGCCGCGATGTCGTCGCCGACGCCGCGCTCCGCGAGATAGGCGCGGGCGCGGGCCCCGGCCGGCGCGGCGAGGGCCTTCCGGAAGAACGCGGCCGCTGCGGCGTTCACGGCGAGCAGCGGATCGCCGCCGCGGCGTTCCGACTCGCTGCCTTCGGGCACGGGCAGGCCGAAGCGCTGCGCGACGGCGCGGATCGCCTCGGGGAACGCGAGCGACTGCGTCTTCATGATGAAGCCGAAGACGTCGCCGTGCTCGCCACACCCGAAGCAGTGGTAGAAGCCGCGCTCCTCGCTCACCGTGAACGACGGGGTCTTCTCCGTGTGGAACGGGCAGAGGCCCACCACGGTCCGGCCGCGCTTGCGCAGCGTCACCACGTCCGAGACCACCTCGATGAGGCTCGCCCGCTCTCGGATGTGCTGGATCGCCTCTGCCGGAATGCGCCCCCCCATGGCCGCCGCGCCTAGACCCGGTTCATTACGGCGCTGAGCTCGCGCCCCATGTCGAGCACGCTCGTCGCGACTCCGATGAGCGTCGGACCCAGAACCGATCCCTCGATGGCCATCTGCGTCGGCGTCGACATGAAGCGTTCGAGCAGGATGAGGATGAGGCCGAGGCAGGCGGCACCCTTGAGCGTGCCGAAGGCAATCCCCGCTGCGCGGTCGAGCCCGCCAAGAAACACGGCCCGCATCGCCCGCGCGACGAGCGCGCCGACGCCGCGGGCGACCACGATCGCCGCGAGGAGGACGAGGGCGAGGGCGATCGGATATGCCGCCAGCTCGGGCTTGCCGGCCGCGATGATCGCGCCCGCGACCGCCGGCGCGGTCGCGACCGCGACGATCAGGCCGCCGATGATACCGAAGAGCGCGAAGCCCTCACGGCAGAGCCCGCGCCGCCATCCCTGCACGGCGAACGGCACGAGCAGAACCAGGAGGAGCAGGTCGATCGGGTTCACGCGCAACTCCTTCGCAGCGGAGCGCGCGTGCGGTGCGCCGGCGACGGCGCGGCGTCAGACGGGGGTACGGGACGCGCGGCGCAATGCCCGCTTACGCGCGGCCATCGCCTTTTTCTTTCGCCGCACGCTCGGCTTCTCGTAGTGCTCGCGCTTGCGCAGCTCGGCGAGGATGCCGGCTTTCTCGCACTGCTTCTTGAAGCGCCGGATGGCGCTCTCGATGGGCTCGTTCTCCTTGATGCGGACCCCGGCCATGATTCGGGCTCACCCCCTCCCCACACACGGGGGGCCCAGGTGGTTCCCGGGGTACCCCAGATTTGGGAGGTCCGAACCATTAGGGAAAAGCCCTTCCCAGTCAAGGCGAACTCCGCACCGCAGGACTGACGTAGGCCCGCGTGATTGCGCCTCACCGGGGCGGGACGGTTTGCAAGAATCGCTCCGGGTAGTCGGTGAAGATTCCGGATGCGCCGTCGGCAACGAGCCGGTCGAATTCATCCCGTCGATTCACCGTCCAGACGCGCGTCTCGAGCCCCGCATCCGTCGCGGCATGGATGGCGGCAGCGGTCGCCGCCGCCTTGCGGAGGTGCAAGGCTCTGGCAGCCACGCGTCTCGCCACCGCAATACCCTCGGGAACGGGGTCTTCGCTCCAGAGGATGCCGATGGCCGCATGGGGCGAGGCCGCGCGTAGCGCCTCGACGGCCGCTCGGTCGAACGAGGAGAAGACGACCCGGTCGAGCGCCCCCGCGGCCACGACCACCGCCAGCGCGCGCTCCGCCAGGCTCGCGGCGACGGGACCGACGGGCTTCAGCTCGACGTTGACGGGCAGCGGAATCGCAGCGAGCACCTCCTCGAGCGTCGGCACGCGCTCGCCGCGGAACGCGGGCGCGAACCAGGCGCCGGCGTCGAGCGCGCGCAGAGCGGTGAGGCTCAGCGCGCCGACCGGCCCGAGCCCGGTCGTGGTCCGCTCGAGCGTATCGTCGTGCAGGACGACGACGGCGTCGTCGCGCGTGAGCTGCACGTCGAGCTCGATCATGTGGGCGCCGAGCTCGTGCGCGCGGCGAAACGCGGCCATCGTGTTCTCCGGACACGTCCCGCTCGCCCCCCGATGCGCGATCACCATCGGCCGCACGCATCCGGCGCCATAACGAACGTCCATTGCGCGCGTCAATGGGCGACACCGGGAGCATGTGAGCCGCGGGAGCGCGTGTGCGATACTGAGCGCCGATGGAATCCCGGGCCGACGGCTGGACCGCCGTGTGCGTCGAGGTGGACGCGGACATGGCGGACGTCGCCGCGAGCTTCCTCGTCGAGGAAGGCGCGCCGGCGATCGTCGAGGGAGACGGGCACGGCGCCGCCGGGCGCGTACGTCTCGAGGCGGCGATCGCGGGGGACGCGGCGCGCGTGGTGGACGGGCTCGCACGCTACCTCGACCGGCTCGCGGCGCTCGATCCCGCGGCGCGGCCCGCGACGATCGAGACCTCTGCCGTGTCGGCGCTCGACTGGACGGCGGTGGCGCGGAGCCATCACCGGCCGGTGTCCGTCGGGCGCCGGCTGCTCGTCGCGCCGCCGTGGGACGTCCCCGCGGCGCCGGGACGCGAGGTCCTCGTGATCGAGCCGGGCATGGCCTTCGGCACCGGCCAGCACGCGACGACGCGCGGCTGCCTCGAGGCGATCGAGAACGCCGTCGGCGCCGGCGGTATCGGCAGCGCGCTCGACGTCGGGACCGGCTCCGGCATCCTCGCCCTGGCGCTCGCACGGCTCGGCGTGGCGCGGGTGGTGGCGATCGACAGCGATCCGCAGGTCCTGCCCCTCGCGCGCGAGAACCTCGCGCGGAACGGCGCCGCCGGCGTGGCGCTCGTCGCCGGCACCGCGGCGGACCTCGCCGCGCGCTTCGACCTCGTGGTGGCGAACCTTCTCGCCGACGTCCTCGTCCGCGAGGCGGAGGCGCTGGCCGCACGCGTCGAGCCCGGGGGCTGCCTCGTGGTGTCCGGCCTACTCGCGTCGCAGGCGCCCGGCGTCGCGGCCGCCTATCGCGGCTGGCGGATCGCCGCCGAGCATCGGGACGAGGACTGGTGCACCCTCGTGCTGCGGCGCGCGTCCTGATGCTCCGGCTCTTCGTCCCCGACGCCGCGTCCGAGGCCCCGCGCGTCCGCATCGTCGGCGCGCCCCTCCGTCACCTCCACACGCTGCGCCTCGCGCCCGGGGCACGCCTCGTCCTCTTCGACGAGGCCGGCGCGGAGCACGAGGTCGAGCTGTCGCGCGTCGCGGCGCGGGCCGCCGAGGGCGTCATCGTCGCCACGCGCCGCCCGAACCGCGAGTCCGCGTTCGATCTCGTGCTCGCGCCGGCCCTGCTGAAGGGCGAGCGCATGGACCTCGTCGTCGAGAAGGCGACGGAGCTCGGGGTGCGGCGGATCGCACCCTTCGTGTCGCGGCACGTCGTCGGCCGGGGCGCGCGGCTCGAGCGCTGGCGCCGGATCGCCGCCGCGGCGGCGGAGCAGAGCGGGCGGACGCAAGTGCCGGCCATCGACGCACCCGTCGAGCTGGCCGCGCTCGTCCGCGCCGTCTGGCCGCCGCTGCGCGTCCTCGCCTGGGAGGGCGAGCGCACGGCGTCCTTCGACGCGCTGCCGCCGACGGCGGCCGCCGCGATCGCGGTCGTGGGGCCGGAAGGCGGCTTCGCCGCCGACGAGGTCGACGCCGCGCGGGACGCCGGCTTCATGACGGTCGCCCTCGCCCCCCGCATCCTCCGGGCCGAGACGGCGGCCATCGTGACGGCGGCCCTCTGCCTCCACCGCTGGGGCGACGTGGGGCGTCTGTCGTCATCGGAACGAGTCGGCTAGCATCCCCGCGCCATGGGGAGCCCGCTCCGCATCCTCTATGTGATGGATCCGCCCGGGCGGATCCTCGTCGACAAGGACACGACCTTCGCCTTCATGTGCGAGGGCGAGCGGCGTGCACACGAGCAGTTCTACTGCGGCATCGAAGATCTCTTCGTCGAGCGCTCCGTCCCGCAGGCGCAGGTGCGCGGCATCCGCGCCCAGCCCGGGCAGCTGCCCACCCTCCGAGACAGCGCGACGCGTCCCCTCTCCTGGTTCGACGCGGTCCTCATGCGGAAGGACCCGCCTTTCGACATGGCGTTCTTCTTCGCGACGCACGTGCTCGGCCTGGTCGATCCGCGGGTGACCTTCGTCATGAACGATCCGCGCGGCCTCCGCGACGCGAACGAGAAGCTCTACGCGCTCCACTTCCCCGCCGTGATCCCGGAGAGCTGCGTCACCGCCGACGCCGCGCGCCTGAAGGCCTTCATGGAAACGCTCGGCGGCGAGATGATCGTGAAGCCGCTCGACGGCTGCGGCGGCGCGGGCATCTTCCACGTCCACCGCTCGGATCGGAACATCAATGCGATCCTGGAGCTCTCGACGCAGAACGGGACGCGGATGGTGATGGCGCAGCGCTATCTGCAGGCGGTGCGCGACGAGGGCGACAAGCGCCTCATCGTGCTCGCCGGCGAGCCGCTCGGCGCCGTCCGGCGCATCCCGCGTGAGGACGAGCACCGCGGGAACATTCACGTCGGCGGGCGCGTCGAGCGCGGCGTGGTCGACGCGCGCGATCGCGAGATCTGCCGCGCGATGGCGCCGCGGCTCGCGGCCGACGGCCTCTACTTCGTGGGGCTCGACGTCATCGGAGGATTCGTCACCGAGGTCAACGTCACGAGCCCCACCGGCATCCAGGAGATCGACCGCCTCGACGGCGTGTGCCTCGAGGCGAACGTGGTGGACTTCATCGAGCGCCGGGTCGCCACCCTCGACCGGGCGCGCTGACGATTACTGCTGCGAGAGAGCCGTCGCCGCGAGATAGCGCCACAGGCTCGTCCGCACTTCCCACCGTCCGCCCTCGACGCGGCGCCCGATCGCGATCACGCGGCGGCGCGGCTGTTTCGTCGTCGTCTTCCCGTTGTCGCGCTCGCCACCGTTCGTTCGTGTCATCGTAGCCCTCCCGGAGGACGCGGGAGAGCGAGTTCCATGCCGCGGAGCCGAGCCGGCTAACCCCGCGTCGAGCCGAGCATTCGCTCGGCGGCGGCCGGAATCCGCCGCACAGCCTCGAACGACGCAACGCAGACGCCGTACACAACGGTGCGCGCGTCACGCGTCGTGTCGCATCAGAATCCGACTTCGCAGGAGACACGACGCCCGAGTTCATTCCTCGGATGCCGCGCCGGCTCTTGCCGGCCGCGGCACGACGCCCGCCCACACACGGGCGCTCCACACTCGCCAGACCCCGACCCGAGACGAAGTCTCGGGTCGGCGCTCTATTCGCCGGGCTTGTCGGGTGTGCGCGGCAGCACGCCCGCGCGATCACGTTCGGCGGCGCGCGGAATCGGGTCTCCGGAGCCCGCGAGCACGCCGCGCGTGCGGACGAGACGGCGGACCGTGGTGTCGCCGGCACGCAGCAGCTTTCCCGCTTCGGCGACCGTCGTCACGGCCGGCGTCGGGCCGCCGTCCGTGGACGCACCCGCGATGCCGGGCGGCAGGTCGTCGGCGAGGAGCTCGACGTCGGGTCCGAGGCCGGCGAGAAGCTCGATCGGGGAGAGTGGTATCGGCGGCCCCACGGGCGTCTTCCGCTTGCGCGCGCGCGCCTTGGAGCCAGTCCGCGATCCCTTCCGTCCCATCCCCGACCTCCCTCTCCACCGCGAAGTCTGTGCGGCGCGGGTATCACGCAGGCGCACCGTGGTCCAGCGGAGGCGCAGCGCTGCGCGTCTCTGGCACTCCCGCCCACCCGGTTCCCCTTGCAGGACGCTGTTTCGACGCGTGGCATGAGCCTTGCCTCCCGCGGCCGGCGTGGCGATGCAGCGGCACACCCGAGGGGCGATCCTCGCCTTCGCGGCGATGCTGCTCGCGGGTGGCACGGCACATGCGCAGCTGTCCGTCGCCTGCCGGCTGGTCCACTGCGACGACAACGATCCGTGCACCGTCGACAAGTGCCGTGGCCTCGGCATCTGCGTCTTCGAGCCCGTGCGCTGCGACGACGACAACGAGTGCACCGTCGACCGCTGCGATGCGACGGGCACCTGCCAGCACAGCGACGGCGGCTGCGACGACCTGAATCCCTGCACCACCGACGCCTGCAGTGCCGACACCTGCCTGAACACCGCCCTCGACACGGGCTCGTGCCCCGACGACGGCTACGCGTGCACCGACGACGCCTGCGCGGCGGGCAGCTGCGTGCACGTCCCGATCGACAGCCGCTGTCTCGCGCCGGGCGTCTGTGCGAGCACGTCGTGCGCGCCGCAGTCGGCCGAGGCCGACGCGGCCGGCTGCCTTCCGGGCACGCCGCTCCCCGAGGGCGCGGAGTGCGCCGAGGACGGCGAGCCGTGCAGCAACGACGTCTGCCGCGGCAACGACTGCGTGCACGAGTTCGTGCCCGACGTGGCCACGTGCGACCCGGTGACGAAGGCCTTCCGCCTCGCGCTCGTGCTCGTGACGCACGCCCGGGGCCTGGCCGCGAACCTGAACGCGCTGCAGGCGAGCGAGGGCCGCTCGGCCGCGCACACCCTCGACCGGATCGCGGAGCTGGGGGTGGGGCTCGGCGACGTCGCGCGCACGCTCGCCGGCAAATCGCCGCTGCTCACGGTGGCACGCGACGACGGCAGCTTCCGGCGCACGACGGCACAGATGCGGGCGATCGCCGCCTCCGGGCAGCTCGCCGGCGTCCCCCGCGCCGTGCGCGAGGTGCTGGTGACGATCCGCCGCTTCGCGCCCGCGTCGAACCTCTCGCTCTTCGCGGGCACGCTCGAGAAGGCGCGGGTGCTCCGCCGCGGCGTCCGCCGCCTAAAGGTAGAGCTGCGCCGCCTCCAGCGGGTGCAGCAGATTTTTGCACCCTAAGGGGGACTCTGTCCCCCTTCTCCACGCGGCAAAGCCGCGTGGAGCCTCTTCCCCCGGCTCGCTGCGCTCGGCCGCGCGCTTCGCGCGCGGAGATCGTAGTCTCCTCGGCAGGAGCCCGATGGCGCAAGCGGCACGGCGTGTGGTCACGGCAGGCCATCATTTTCCGTGGAAGATGGCGTAGGCCGCGTCAGACGCTTGGCGTCGGTGCGCTGCATCGAAACGTCGCACGGCTTTTTTCAGAGACCGGAAGCCTCCTACAATCTCGGGATCGAGAGGAGGTTCGTGATGCGCGTACGAACGCTGACCGTCGCTTGGCTGCTCTCCCTACTCGGCCCCGCCGCCGCCCTCGCGGGCAATCCGTGCATCGGGGAGGCACGGCAGCAGGCGCTGGAGTGTGTCACCCAGTGCCGCGAGGATCTCCAGATCGCCAGGGACGGCTGCCTCAACCGCGACCACGAATGCGTCGAGCTGTGCCGCGCAGAGCGCGGCGTGTGCGTGGAAGCGACCGGGCTCGAGGCTGCGCTCGATCAGTGCAACGACGTGGTGCGCGCGGCCAAGCAGACCTGCCGCTCGCAAGACTTGCCCTCGGTGGCCCTCGATCAGTGCATCGATCAGGCGCAGGTCGTCGGCTTCCAGTGCCGGGACGCCGCCCGCGAGGCGGCCCGTCCCGCGCTCGAAGCCTGCCAGGAGGCGTTCGCCGACTGCGCGCGCGCGTGTCCGCCGGCGGATCCCGCCGGCGAGGTCGTGAACCCGCGGCAGTGCCGCCGCGACGCCAAGACGGCACACAAGGCCTGCAAGGCGACGTGCCGCGAGGGCCTCCAGTTCCAGAAGGACGCGTGCCGGAACCGCGACCACGACTGCGTCGAGCAGTGCCGCACCGAGGGCGACGTCTGCCGTGAGCCGGTGGAGACCGATCTCGAGTCGCGCGCGTCGCAGTGCCGTACCGATCGTGATGCCGCGGTCCAGAACTGCCGCGCACTCTTCGCGGACGGCACGGCCGAGCAGGATCAGTGCATCGACAACGCCCAGGTCGCCGCGTTCCAGTGCGGCGACGCGGCTCGCGAGGCGGTCCGTCCCGGCTTCGTCGCCTGCAGCGACGGCTTCAGGACGTGCGCGGAGGCGTGCCCGCCCGTTACTCCCTGAAGAACCCCCGTACCGGAATGGCGGCCTCCCGGTGATCCCGGGAGGCCGCCGTTGCATCTATCTTCGCTGGTCCCGCGCCACGTCCGCCGAGTCCGAGCCTTCGAAGTACTGCCACGGAAGCGGCGGGTCGAGAACCGGCTCGTAGTCGTCCGGAACCTCGATCGGCGCGGTCACGAACTCGTACACACCGACCAGCTCGCGCACCGGAATCATCCCGATGCCTTTCGCGAAGCCGATGGTGAGGCCCGACGCCAGGCCGTCGTCACGCGTCTCGGCGTAGATGTTGCCGGGAAACTCGAGGAACCCGGTGATCATCTCCATGAGACCGCGGCCCGCCTTTGCCCCTGCCGTCTCTCTGGTGAGCGCCGAGTCATCGCGGTGCGTGTCGGCGAGCGCCAGCGGCGCGAGGGCCAAAACGAACGCCAGTGCGAGACATGTACGTTTCATCGTTCCCTCCTGCGGGCCGTTCGATCCAAGCCACGTGCCAGCTCCGAATTTCCGGGCCATTTCGGGTGTCGGAGTGCGGGCGCGCGCGACGGACGAACGCGGCGTCGTGTAAAGTGTAGGGCGCGACATCGCAATTGACTGGCGCATGGCGTGCCCCTAAAAAGGCGCGCCAACGATGGTGGACGTCTCCGTCGTCATCCCGTCGTACAACTGCGGCGCCTGGCTCGCCGAGAGCCTCGACAGCATGCTCGCGCAGGCGGACGAGACGGTCGAGGTGATCGTGATCGACGACGGCTCGACCGACGACACGCGCCAGGTGCTCGCGGGCTATCGCGATCGCGTCACCGTCGTCCAGGGCGACCATCGCGGGCTCGCGGCGGCGCGGAACCTCGGCCTCTCGCGCGCGCGCGGTGCCTGGATCGCCTTTCACGATGCCGACGACGTCGCGCTCCCGCGGCGCCTCCCCTTTCAGCGCGCGTTCCTCGCCGCGCATCCGGACGTCGACGCGATCTTCTGCAACGGCGAGCGGATGGACGATCCCGCACGGCGCATGGTGCCGGCGGACATCGTGCGCGACGTGGCGGGTCGCGCGCTGACGGTGTCACATCTCTTCGCCGGTTACCCCGTCTACTTCCAGGGCGCGCTCGTCGCGCGCGCGGCGTTCGACCGCGCCGGCCCCTTCGACGAGACCTTCCGCGTGCAGCCCGAGATCGAGTACGGCTATCGTTTCTTCCCGCGCTGCCGCGCGATGTTCGTCGACGAGGTGGTCTTCCGCTACCGCTGGCACACGACCAACACCAGCCGCGACCTCCTCGGCACGCGCGTGGACATCGCGCGCACGCTCGAGGACGTGCTCGTCCGCGATCCGCATCTGGTCGACGAGATCGGCGGCCAGCGCTTCCGCGCGCGGCTCGCGCGCCACCATTTCCGCATCGCGTGCTCGCGCCTGAAGCAGGGCGACGCGGCCGGCGCCGGGGTCGAGGCCAGGCGCGCCGCGGCCCTGTACCCGCTGCATCCGCGGTATCAGCTCCTGCGGATGCGGTGCGCGCTCAGCCAGTAGGGTCTCGGCCCCGGACATCGCTGGCCCGTCTCTTGAATGGTGCAGCAGAGGCACCATGTCTCCGGCATCCCTGTATCTCCTCCTCTGGACCCTCGGCTGCGCCGCCGGATTCGTCTCCGCCGTCGTCGTCCTTCACCGCCGCCACGCGCTCACGGCCGCGAGCGCCGGCGCGGTCGCCCTCGCGTGGCTCTTCCTCTTCATCGGGTCCAAGTGGCACTCGCGCCTCGAGCACCTTCCCTGGACGCAGGCGCTTCTCGTCACTCCCGCAGAGCTTTTCGCGCCCGGCCGCAGGCTTCCGCTCGGCCTCCTGACGAGCGGCGCTGCCGCCGTGCTCGCGTGCCTCGTCCTCCGCCTTCCCTGGCGCGACGTCGGGGACGCGCTCGCCGTCTTCTGGTCGGTGCTGATTCCCATCGGCCGCGTCGGGTGCATGCTCTACGGCTGCTGCCTCGGCACCGTCTGCCCACCGTGGCTCCGGCCCATCGGCTGGCGCTACGGTCCGGGAACCGAAGCGTTTCACCTGCAACTCGCCGCGGGCATCATTTCGCCTGCGAGCACGCTGTCGCTGCCGGTGCATCCGCTGCCGCTCTACTTCGCGCTCGCCTCGGTCGGCACGCTGGCCGTGCTCGTCTGGCTCCTCCGGCGCGCGGCGCCGCCGGGGATGCTCCTTCTCACCTTCTGCCTTCTCCGGCCGGCGACGAAGCTCGCGCTCGAGCCGCTCCGAGCCGAGCCGGCGCTCCCCTGGCTCATGATCGGCATCCCGGCCATCACGCTCGCTGTCGCGATCGCGGTTGCAGTGCCACTCCTACTCCGCCGCGTCCGCATCGCGCGCGGGCGTCGCCTCGCGGCGGCGACGTTGCTGCCGCTCGTCCTCCTCGCGCTCACTGCGCGGCTCGCACACTCCGGGGAGCCGCCGTGGACGACATCGCTGAAGTACGCCCAGAATCCGCTCCGAAACCGCCGCCTGCTGCGACGGCTCGAGCGCGAGGGGCGCGACCATTCCCCCGTCGTGCTCCTCGCGCTCGCCGATGCCCGCCTGCGCTCCGGGAGCTTCGCAGCCGCCGAGCGGCTGTTCGCGCGCGCCTCCACCGCGACCGCGGAGGAGCCGCTCGCGACGTGGGCCGTGCTCGGGCGCGCCTGGGCGGGCCTTCTCGCCGGAGACACGCCCGAGGTCGGCGACGCCGGCACGAGCCCGGTCGCCGTCATCATGCAGGGCCTCGCCCAGCAACGGTCCGACGAGGCGGAGCGCATCTTCGCGCGCGTCACGGGCGACGGTCGCGCGTCGTCCGGCCTTCGAGCGGCGGCCCAGCTCGCGCTGGCCTATGCGCGCTACTGGGCACGCGAGGACGACGCCGGGACGATCGCCGGGTTCGACGACGCGGTGGCCCTGGCCGACGGGAGGCTCGTCGACGACGCGCGCTACGGCGCCGCGCGTGCCCGGCTCCGCGCGGGCGACCCGAGTGCGACGCCGATTCTTCACGACCTCGCGACCTGGCACACGAACGGCCGCCCCGGACCCACGTCACCCGCGCTCGTGGCCCTCGAGCGGGAGGCCCTTCTCCGCGCGGGCTTCGTCCGCTATCGGCGCGGCGCCGTCCGCACTCCCGAGGATCAGCTTCACGTCATGCTCGACGGCGACGGCGCCGCCCTCGCGCGCGCGGCGCTCCGCGAGCTCGGCGAATCCGTCCCCGAGCCGCGCCCTGCCCCGCGACCGCGCGCGCGGCGAGAGCCGGCACCCGAGCGGCCGGCTTCGCCCGTCGTACACGTACCGATCCGGACGCACGCGTCTCAGCGAAGCCATCCGTCCCTAGACACCATTTCGGCGTGGCTCCGGCGCGTGCTCGTGGGCGCCGCCGTCCTGGCCGCGCTGCTCATCGCGCACACCTGGTGGTGGGATCGCTGCATCCCCCGTGGAGGCCGCCATGGACCCCGTACCTGACCGCGTCCGCATCACTGGCGTCGGCGCAGAGCTGCCTCCCGACGTCGTGACGACCGCCGAGATCGAGCGACGCATCGGGCTCGCACAGGCGGGGCTCGGTAGCGGCTGGCTCGAGCGCGTCACCGGCGTGCGCGAGCGACGCTGGGCCTCCCCCGAGACCATGCCGAGCGCGCTCGCCGCCGCCGCCGGCCGGCGGGCGCTCGCCTACGCGGGACTCGACGCCCTCGCGATCGACACGCTCCTCTATACGGGCATCACCCGTGACTTCATCGAGCCGGGCACGTCGAACGTCGTGCAGGAGGCGCTCGGAGCCCGCAACGCCCGCGTCTTCGACCTGACGAACGGCTGCAACGGCCTGATCGACGGCCTAGACGTGGCCGCCTCGCTCATCCGCGCCGGCCGCGCGCAGCGTGTGCTCGTCGCCACCGGCGAGCACGCGTCCATCTCGATCAACTGGGGCGCGCGGACGACGGAGGACTTCCTCCGCTCCGCCGCGGGGTTCGTCGTCGGGGACGGCGGCGGCGCGCTCGTCGTGGAGGCGAGCGATGACCCCGCGCGCGGGCTCCGCGCCTGGCAGCAGCGGAGCGATGGGCGCCACTGGCGACACGCCATCGGCGGCCGTTTCCGTCCCACCACCGAGGCGTGCGACGCCTGCGGCAGCCCGCTCGACGTCCGCTTCCTCTGCGACGGGCGCGCGCTGATCACGGCCATCCTCGAAGTGATGCCGCGGGTGATGGACGCGGTCCTCGCCAAGACGGGCTGGAGCTACGGCGACCTCGACCTCGTCTTCTGCAATGAGGCCTCACGGCGCTTCATCGACACGGGC
>Ga0111539_10008904_pt1 | contig 12707 bp, 10 predicted proteins | sample RhiMethybrSRZTD1_FD_79667 | JGI IMG/M metagenome (GOLD analysis project Ga0111539, IMG submission 79667) | Populus rhizosphere microbial communities from Tennessee, USA - Rhizosphere MetaG P. TD hybrid SRZTD1 (version 2) (version 2) | ecosystem: Host-associated > Plants > Roots > Rhizosphere >...
AGGCATCTGCAGCACCATGGTGCGGAGCATCTGCACCCCCGGCAGCACCATGAGACGGTGGTACGCCGTGCTGCCTTCGAGTGCCTTGAGCTGCTCGTCGAGCTTCAGAGCGGAGCTGAACCAGCTCGCGTCCTCGGAGATCCAAGCGGCGGCGCCCACCTCGCGCAGGATCTCCGGGGACGGCGTCTCAGCGGCCGGAGGGCGTGTCGCCGGCGCACGACTTGCCGGCGCACGGATTGCCGGCGCATCGTCAGCTCTTCCCCGCGCCGTCCCGGCGAAGCCGAGACAGGCGAGGAGAAGAGCAGCACGAGCCGTCCGACCAGCGACCCGCGGAGCGCCCTGGCGTTGGTAGCGCGGGGTCACTCGGGCGCTCAGAAAACGCTAACGATCGGGCGGATGCGGATGTGCCGGAACTGGACCTCGCCATGGTCGCCCTGGAGGAGCAGCGGGCCGGGCGCGCCGTGCTGGATGATGGAATCTGGCAGAGCGCCCCCCGTCTTCCCTTTCACCTCGAAGGCGTCGATGACCTTCTTGCCGTTGTGGATCACCGTTACCTTATTGTCTTTCAGCGTGATATCGAAGGTCTGCCACTCACCGGCCGGCTTGGCGGCATTCTCCGAGACCGCTTTCTGTCCGTAGACGGCGCCGCAAATGTTGTCGGCGGGGGGGCGACCCGCGGTGTCCTCCACCTGGATCTCGTAAATCCCGCGGAGGTACACGCCCGAGTTGGAGTGCGCCGGCACGTTGAACTCGACGTGCAGCTCGAAATCTTTGAGACGCTTCTCGTGGACGATGTCGATCCCGCCTTTGCCTTCCGCAGGCTTGTTGGTCAGGACGCCGTCTTTCAGGGTCCAGAAGTTCTTGTGCCCGTCATCTTCCGTGCGGTCCGCGCGGATTTTCCAGCCGGCCTCGGCGAGAGTTCCGCCTTTGAGGAGGTCGATCCATCCGTCGGCGCTCTCTTTCGAAGCGCTCTCTTTCGACGCGGCGGCAGCCGGCTTCGCAGCCGGAGCTGCGGTGGCCTCGCGCCGCGCGCTCCAGGGCCGAGAGCGCTCGCCGAAGCGAGAGGTCCCCTCGATGCTGTCGCCCGAGACTTTGCCCTCGTAGGCGACTTCGATGGTCTGCCCGTTCCTCTCGATCGAGTAGCTGAGCTTGAGCGTGTCCCCCTCGAACTTCAGATCCTTGACCGCCGTCTCCTGCCCGCCTTCCCGGACGACGACTCCAGAGAGCTTGCCGCCTTCGCTCTTGATCTTCAGCTCGCGGGTCCGAGAGGTGCCATCCTGGCCCGCAAAGGTCCATTTCCACGTCCCGACGACGCGAGCGTCATCGGCCGCGCCGAGTGGCAACACTGCAGCACCGAGGCTACCAAGGAACACAGGCACGAGCGCACGAACGGTGAGCCAGCGATTCATGAGTTTCGCCTCCTTCCGGGGTGTCGTTCTCAAGCATCCGCTGCAGAACGAGACTCGCGAGCCGAAACCGCGCACGCGGCCGAAGCCGGGCGGGTCTTCTGCAACGGCCCTGATCGAAGGAGGGCCATCGTAGGCGGCGTGCGGGCAAAGGACAAGCGTGCGCGCGGACGATTCGGGTGGGCGCGCGCTACAGTCGCCGGCGCCGCTGCGTCAGCGTGGGGTGCTTCGTGATGTCTTTGAGCACTTCCTCGAGCGGCGTGCCGGTGGAGGCCGAAGGGAACGCGGTCCCCAGGATCGAGCTCAGCGTGGGGGCGATATCGATCACCTGGACTTTGCGGAGGACTTCCTTAGGCTGGAGCCCAGCGCCGTAGAAGATGACTGGCACGTGCGTGTCGTACGAGTAGGGAGAGCCGTGCGTCGCGGCGCTCGTGCCATCGATCCAGTAGCCCGTGGGGACGAAATAGACGTCGGGGGACCGCGCCGGGTGATACGCCGCGCGCAGCTTCCCCGCGAGGTCGGCGTCAGCGATGTTCCCCGAGAGGATGTCGGTCCGCGTGAACGCTTCGGAAATGCCCGGAGTCGCTCGGATGACCTCCGCGACGATCTGCTCGAGCTCGACGGGGGGCTTCCCGCCGTAGCGGAGCGCGTCCGGGTCGAAGTAGTAGCCCGAGCTGGCAATGCCGAGGGACCAATCGAGGTACCGAATGCTGAAGTTGAGGCGCCGGTTGATCCGTTTCAGCACGTCGCCGGAGTCGAAACGCGCCGCCGCGTAGCCGAGTGACTTCAGCGACTCCGGCGCGTACGCGACGCCGTGATCCGCCGTGAGGGCGATCAAATAGCCGTTCGGGCCGACGGCCGCGTCGAGCGCTTGCAGGAGCCGCGCGATCTGGCGATCGAGCCCGTAGACGAGCTCTTTGGCCTCCACCGAGTCCGGGCCGAAGTTGTGTCCCACGCCGTCGTTCGACGAGAGGCTGATGGAGAGAATGTCGAGCAGGTCCCCTTTACCGAGCTCGAGAGCGCGAAGAGCCTCGAGCGCGAAGTCCATGACGATCTGATCCCCGTAAATCGAGGAGAAGACCTGCTCGTAGAAGCGGCTTTCGGGCTTCTCCATGTCTTTTCCCAGGGGGTGGGGAAACTTCCGCCGCATGCCGTGGAGGTCCTTCTCGAAGGAGCGATCGTCCGCCGCAACGGGCACACCGTGGTCGTCGGGCGTCGCGCGCGCCCAATCTTTCTTGAAGAACTGGTCTGCCGGCTTCTTCGCGTCGAAAGCAACGGCCCAGGCCGGCAGCTCGCGGTAGTAGTAAGTGCTCGAGACCATCCGGCCGGATTGCGTGCTGAACCAGAATGCTTTTCCCGTCCTGCCGACCGGCAGGATTGCGCCGCGGTCTTTTCCCGAGATCCCGACAGCGCGCGCCTTGCCCGCACTCGCGAGGACCCACTCGTCGGAGAACGTCGACGCGAGGAGGTTCACGGGAGAAGCATTCCCTGTCTCACCCGCCGTGCCGACGACGGTGCTCGCGCCGTCTCCGACGCAGTTCAATTTGGCGCCGCTGGCGCGCTCGAACCATTCGTTCGCGACGATCCCGTGCCGGCCGGGAGGCGCGCCGGTTCCGATCGAGGCATGCCCGGGGCCGGTAACAGTGTAAGCGTGGCCGTAGTGCGCGTTCCTGTACCACACGCCGCCTTCGCTGAGGCGCCGGAGCCCATCGTTCCCCAGGACTCCTTGGAACCGATGGAGGACGTCTCCCCGCAGTTGATCCACGACGACGAGGACGATGAGGCGAAGCGGCTCCTGCGGATTGCCAGCCGCGTCGCCGGCCGGAGCATCAAGCGGCAGGAGCGCGCGGGGGCTCAACAAAGCAAGAGAAAGGCCTAGTGCGCAGCAAAGGCGTCGCATCGTTCCGACCATCCAGTAGGCTTCGGTGGATTTCCTCGAGAAGGATCAGGCCAAGTCGACGAGGGCCACATTATCGCGCGTTGGCCCGATGCCGCCACCGCGGACCGGCGCGAGAGTGCGGCGGAGGTCGCGCGTCCTCGGACCGCCCCGCCGATGGTCGAGCGAACATTATCCGGACATCGGAAGTCGGGCGTCCGTCGCCGCCTCACGACGCACTAGGCTGCACGCCGCCGCCACAGCGGCTCGAGGCCGCGGCTTCGTCCTTGACACGTGCCCTCGATGGTGAGCGAATCTTGCCAAGTTTTTCGACTCCCACCCCCTGCCCCACCGACCACGCCTCGAGAGGAGGCGCCCGCCATGCGCCCAGCCAAGAAACTGCTACCGGCCGCGGCCTTTTGTCTGCTCCTTGCCGGCTCGAGCGGAGCTTTCGCCGCCAAACCCGCCAACCCGATCGAGGCCGAGCGGGAGGTGGAAAGAGCTCGGGAGGATTTTGGCCTCAGGGCGTTCCTCGACGGCGCCAAAGTGTGGAAGTTCCTTTGCGTCATTTTCGGAGCGATCGGGCTGGGGTGCGTCGTTGCCTTCCACCCTCTGCGCCGGCGGATCAGCTACGACGACCTCGACCAGCCCAAGATCATCATCACGTACACGGTGGTGGGCGCGCTGATCGCGATCGTCGTCGCCGCGATCCCTGCCATGGGGTTTGCGGTCTTCGGCATCGGGAGCGTCATGCGTTTTCGCACGGAGCTCGGGGCCGCGAAAGACACGGGCCGCGTGATCTTATCGACGATCCTGGGCCTGACGTGCGGGCTGGAGATGTGGATGGTCGCGATCCTGGGCACGCTGATCGCCTGGGTGCTGCTGGCGCTCCTCGAGTTCCACGTCGGGATGCGCATGATCGTGCGCGGCGTGAAGCCGGACGACTTCCCTCGCGCCGTCAGCGCTTACAGCGGGGTGCTCGCGGGGCTCAAATGCAGCTTCTCTTCACCTAGGAAAAACCCTCAGAAAGGCCAGATCGCATTCCTCCTCCACGCTCCGCGCGGGTTCGACCCGGAGAAGATCGAGGAGGCCTGCCAGACGCAGGTCCCCGCGGAGATTCGCGGCACGATCGACTGGCCCGAGGAGTGAGCGGCCGAACGCTGGCCGTCCGCCCCCGAGCAGTACTTACTTCGCCAGCTCGAGGATCACCGAGGTCATTGCGAGGACACCGGTGCGGATCGTGGGCTCGCGCAGCGGGTGGAACCGGCTCGAGTGGAGCGACGGCAGGGGCTTTTTCTCCATTTCGCTTTCGCGCACGCGCGCCGGGTCAACGGCCCCGAGCCAGAACATGCACACCGGGACTTTGTCGGGGGTGCGGCCGAATTCGCTGAAATCCTCCCCGCCCATGACCGGTTTGACCTGCCGCACTTGCTCCTTGCCCAGAGTGCTCTCGAGGACGGAGCGGACGCGTCCCGTCAGGCTTGGGTCGTTGTAGAGCGCGGGGGTGAACTCGTCGGAGACGGTGACGAGGGGCTGGCGGTCCTCGGGAACTCCGGCGGCGATCGCGAGCCCGCGCGAGATGCGCCGGATCGACTCGACCGCGTTCTTGCGGACTTCGTCCGTGTAGGACCGGACGGTGATCTGCAGATTGACGTCGTCGGGGATCACATTGTGCTTTGTGCCGCCGTGGATGGACCCAACGGTGACCACGGCGGCGTTGCCCGGCTCCGTCTCCCGGCTCACGATGGTCTGGAATGCCAGAATCGCCTGCGCGGCGAGCACGATGGGGTCTTTCGTCGTGTGCGGGAACGCACCGTGGCCGCCGACGCCGCGGAACGTGACGTCGACCGAGTCGACGTTCGCCAGGGCATAGCCCTCCGTGAAGCCCACCGTGCCCGCCGGTAGCGTGGCGCTCACGTGAAGCGCGACGCCCACGGTCGGCTTGGGAAAACGCGTGTAGAGCCCGTCGGCGAGCATCTTGCGCGCCCCCGAGCCGCGCTCCTCGGCAGGCTGCCCGATGAAGAGCAGAGTTCCATGCCAATCGCTTTTCCGGCGCGCGAGCAGGCGCGCGACGCCGGAGAACACGGTCATGTGTACGTCGTGCCCGCACGCGTGCATGACGTCCACCTCCTTGCCCTTGTCGTCTTTTGTGCGCGCTTTGCTCGCGAAGGGGAGGCCGGTCTCCTCGAGGATGGGCAGCGCGTCGAGGTCCGTCCGCACGAGGACCACGGGACCGTCCCCGTTCCGGAGCACGCCGACGACTCCGTGGCCCCCGACCTTGTCCGTCACCTCGAAACCGGCATCGCGGAGCTCCACGGCGATCCTCTGGCCGGTCTTTTCCTCTTGGAACGAAATCTCGGGGTGCGCGTGGAGGTGTTGGTAGAGCGCGTCGAGCCGGGGGTAGTCTTCGGCGATACCGGCTTCGACCGCGGCGGATGCGCCCTGCGGCTCGCCCGCGGCGGCGAGTCGGACCGCGGACAGCGCGGCGAGAGTTGAGGTGATCACGACGAGCCGACCTGGCAAGGCGCTGCGGAAGTGGAGATTCATGGGGCGTGGCTCCTGAATGCCATGGGTTCGAGGCATGGTATACGGACCGCAGATGGCGCGCACGCGGGGATTCGGGCGCTTGCGCGGCCGTTGTCGCCGCGGCGTGGGGCGCATGCCGAATCTGGAGCGGCCTGGTGCCGCGCGGGAGAGCGGAAGCTTGTTGGCGGGAGCACGCGCCCGTACTGTGGTGGCGGGTCGGTTCGATCGGGGAGTGGCTGCAGTCCTTCGGCGGTCTACGACACAGGAGGCCCTCATGGCAGGCACCGCGTGGCTGGCGCTTCAGCTTGGACTCGTGCTCCCGGCGCAACAGCTGCCTGCAGGACCGCTCGAATTCGGGCTCGCGGCCGGACTGCCCGGCGAGATGGTGAGCGTCCCGGTCTATGCCAGCTTCGAGCATCCCCTCCAGAACGTCGTCGCGGTGTTCGTCTTCGATGCGAAGAAGCTCCAGTTCCTCCGCTATGACGTGAAAGACTCCGCGGCCGCGTGAGTCAATCCCCTGTCGGTCGGGTCGAGAAATTACGCAGCAGCCGGGGATGCAAGCTTCGGCATTTTCAACACAGGCTACGAGCTGTCGCCGGTCATCGTGCCGCCGGGAGATCGTGTCTTCCTTGGCAGCCTCCAGTTCCTCGTCCTAGCGACCGCGCAGGCTGGTCCCGCCGCAGTCACTCCGGTCGAGCACATCGGATCCACTTCCGGGGGGCCCGATTTATCGGTCTGGGTCGATGGGGTGCTCGTCAGCGCCAAGCCGAACTCGTTCGTCAGCGGCAGCGTCGACGTGCTACCACCGGAGGGCCCGCGTCCCGTCGCGGACTTCGTCTGCGAGCAATTTCTCGACCGGATCCGGCTCTCGTTCAAGTCCACGGAGACCTACGACTTGATCGAGATCGATCGCGATGGAACGCGCATCGCGACGCTGCCGGGGGATGCCTCGCAGCATACGGATGCCCTGCCCAGCGTGGGCCAGCATCGCTACACCGTGACGGCAGTCCTGCGAGGGCAAAAGTCGGTTCCCGCAAGCTGCGAGGTGCGTGCGGACCCGCCGTCAGCGCCTCCCGTGCGGGAATTGACGTGCGGCGACACGGGCCTGACATGGCAGAATCCGACCCCTTTCGATCTCATCACGGTCTTTCGGAACGGGGAGGAGATAGCGCAGCTGCCGGGAATCGCGTCATCGTACGTCGACCGAGACCGGCCCGAAGCCATGACTCTGTACAGCGTGGTGAGCGAGTTGGAGGGCTTCCGCAGCCCGCAGTCGAACTGCCTCGATCACAGCGTGTGGATCATGGAGGTCGGCGACGTCCGGGTCCCTATCGGCGCCACCCGAGTCTTGATTCCGATCTATGGGACGACCGCATTGCGGCTCGAAAACTGGGACTGCCACCTCCAGATCCCACAAGATCGGCTCAAGTACATTCGCGATCGTGCGCTGGCGCTCCAGGGCACCGCGCTCGATCCGGAATTGGAGCTGTTTGCGACGGGCATCGGATGGCTGCTGCGCGCGGCGGTCGAGGACCCTGGTGCGGAAGCCGCGAGAGGAGAAGGCGGGGGCTGCGGGGCCGATGCAGCGTCCGGGAGCAACGTGGTCCTTTCCTGGCGCAACGCCGCGGGCTACAAAAAGATCCGCGTCGAGCGGAACGGCGTCGTTGTCGCGGAGATCGACGGTCAGGCCACAGGCTTCCGTGACGCCGGCGTACCTGCTAGCGTCTACACCTACAAAGTCGTGGGTGAGGAGCGAGGCGCGACGAGCTTTCCGGCCCACACGTTCCTGAGCACCGTGGCGCCCCGCGACGCTTTTATTCGCGGCGACGCCAACCGAGACGGCAAAGTGAGCATCACGGATCCTCTCGTGACGCTGGCGTATCTTTTCCGCGCGGGAGGAGTCCCGCGATGCGAGGACGGAGCCGACGCTGACGACGACGGCAGGATCACGATCACGGATGCGATCACGATCCTCCAGTATCTGTTCCTCGGCGGAGCCATCCTCCCGGCTCCGGGCACGGCCTATCCATGGTACGACCCGACGCCGGACTCCCTGACCTGCACCGGGTGACGCGCAAGCAGCGGCGCCGTGGCCGCGCGCTCTTACCGGCGCCCCTCCAGCTCCCGAATCGCGCGCTCGATCCGCTCGCGGACTTCGCGGTTGGACTCCGAACCGAGGAGGCCGCTGAGGACCGGCACGAGCGCCGGGTCCTGCTGGCGGCCAAGGATCTCGGCAGCCTGGGCGCGAATCGAGGCGGATGGGTCGCTGCCTGCCACGTCGATGATGAGCGTCCTCGCATCCGGAGATGCAGGGCGGCGCGAAGCCTCGAGCCCCCAGAGAAGCGAGTGCTTTGAGCGCTCGTCGGAAGTCTCGTGGAGCGTGTCCGCGAGCTGCGCCAGCCCGTCCCCGCCGATTTTCGCGAGGATCCTCGCCATCTCCCACTGCGCTTTCGAGTCGGCCTCGTCGCGAAGCTGCGCGCCGAGGATCTCCACAGTACCGGGCGCTCCGCTCTTCTCGAGAATCTGCGCAAAAGCGATGCGCTCCACGGGGGACGCGGCGCCCTGGAAGAGCTCCTCGGCGCGGCCTTCGATGGCGCTTGGATAGAGCCGGCTGATCGTCCGAGCCAACGACGTGGCGACCTCCTGGTCCTTTTCTCCCTGCAAGAGCGAGAGGATACGGTCCGCGCTGAGCGATGCGGCGCTTCCATCTTCCAGCGCGCGCGCCAGGGCCCGCCGCTGCCACGCATCGCCGCCCGACTCGAGGATGCCGAGGAGGCTCTCCATGCTCTCCTTGCCGGCGTTGCGCGCGAGCCCTCGAGCCAGCGGCTCGAGCACTTCCTCGTCGTGCGTCGTCCGGAACAGCTCGAGCATGAGGGGCACGGCAGCCGTACCCTGGAAGTCGTTCAAGGCCCGAGCAAGAGAGCGCGCGTCGAGGTGCAGATCAGGATCCTGAGCAGCGGCGAGCAACGCGTCGAGCCCTTCTTTTCCCCCAGACCAGAGCATGGCGCGAGCGAGCGCCTCTTGCGCTTTGCGGTCGCCAACGGTCTCCCGCAGAGCGTCGGCCAAGAGTCCCGGCCCGAGGTCGCGGGACGCGTCACCGAGTGCCTGAGCGACCATCTCGCGAGACACTCCCGCAGGCGGCTCTCGAAGGAGCCCGAGCAGCGCCGAGCTATCGCCTCCTTGTGTCGCGAGGCGGGCGGTGGCGCGGAGCAGGCTCATTTTGGCTCCCGGAGTCCAGTCGCCCCCGAGCATCGACAGCATTCCTTTGGCGTCGGCGGGCCGGCCCACGTCGCCGACGGCGTCAAAAATCGCTTCGGCACGGATGCCCGGGTGGGACTCGAGAAGGCCGAGCAGCGTCTCCACTCCGCGGTCGCCGGCGAGCTGTCCGATGGCGTGGGCCGCGGACCGCTCGAGGTCGATCGGCGGCGAGGACTGCAGGAACTGAGCGAGCGCGGGGACGGCCTCTGCGGCTCGCTCGGCGGGCAGCCCGTGCAGGCCGTCGATCGCCTGGCGGCGCCTTTCGATCGGCTGCGTCGCGTCTTCGAGGAAGCCCATGACGAGCCCAAGGCCTTGCTTGCCCCCCGCGACCACGAGCGCGTGGGAGAGGTCGCGGAGGAGGTCGCGGTCGGCGGTTGCGAGCCGGCTGCCGAGGTCATCGAGCTGCTCGCCGGTGAGTAGTTCCCCGCCGGCTTCTTCGAGGTCGCGCAGCGCCTGGCGCGCCGACCAGGAGTTCCCCGCATCGAGCGCTTTCGTCAGCGCGGCGAAAGCTTCCTCGCGCGTGCGCCCTCCGCCGCGCGGGCCGTCGCCCCAGTTGCCGTCGGGACCGCTGCGCTCTCGACGCTCCCTGCCGGAGCCGCCACTCGAGTCCCAGAGCCCGCGCAGCGCGGCCAGCGCGCCCCGGAGCTCCTCGAGGCTCGGCGGTGACGCTTCGGGCTTCGCGCCGCCGAGGAAAGGCAGCGCAACGGGCGGTGAAGCTCCAAACCAGTAGCCCAGTCCGATCCCGGCTGCGAAAAGGACAACTCCCCCGATGTACCCAGTGCACCGCATGAAGCTACAGCTTACGGATGCGAGTGCACCGGCACAATCGAGATCGCTCGGGCAACGCAATCGGCGGGGAAGCGGCAGCGTGTTCGTCGCGCCGCGGCAGGGTAGGTTAAGTGCTTGTTTTCAGGTGTAATCAGAACGCCAGCTGGATGCGGGCAAAGATGACGTGCTCGTGCTCGCGGTCGCCGCCTCCCGACGCGCCTCCCTGGAATTCGGTCCACGCGTAGTCGAGAGCCAGTTTCACGTTGCGGTTCAGATACCAGTTCACGCCGCCGCTGAGCTCGTTCGCTTTGTTCACCGACGCCGTGGTGGTAGCGAGCAAGGGAAAGGCGTCCTGATCCACGCGTAGGTACGTCCAGCGCGCCGCAAGCTCCCAGACTCCCCAGCCGTTCCAGTTGAAGTCGACCGGATTCCTCGGATCGGGGCTGCGGTAGGAGTTCGCTTCGCCGGTCAGGAGATACGTCGCGGCGATTTGCCATGCTTCGTTGCGAACCCACTGCGTATCGTTGCCGAGTTTCACCTCCTGGTCCGACAGCGCGTATTCGGCGAGCAGCCCGAACGAGTTCCAGTAGTAGTAGAGCTGCGGGGATGCCCTCCAGCGGAGACCGTCGGCCGAGACTCCGTTGGCGTAGGTGAAAATCGTCGCTTGGCCTACGGACCGAATGTTTGGAAGTGCCCCTTGCTGATTGCCCAGAGTGCCCGCCACGCCGATGCCGAGACCGGAGAGTGCGTCGATCTCCGTGCGCCGGAACGGATGCGCGAAGACACGGGCCGCGTAGTCCTTCTCGTCGTGGCTGTCGAAGTCGCCGCTGCCGCCGTCGACCACGCCGTTGAAGACTCCGACCTGATAGGAAATCACGTCCTCGAAAAGGTCGCCGAAAAGCTGCGCTCCTACGTCTCGGTTGGGCACCAGGGCCGTGGGATATGCCCTTTCAACGAATCGGATGTCCGTCGCGCTCTGCAGCCGTTCCAGTCCCACCGGCGGCTTGAATTTGCCCACGCGGAGCTTCAGCTCGGGGAGGAATTTCGTGTCGAGGTACGCGTCCTGGAGCACCGTCGTTCCGCCTCCGAAATCGGGCATGATCCTGAAATCGAAAACCCGGAAGAATGTGCCCTCGAAGATGGGCCGTACGCGGCGAAGCACGAACGTGTCGGTGAGCAGCTCGTCGTCGTCCGCCGGATAGAAACGCGCGTCGGCGTGCACGTAGCCGCGCAGCTTCAGCTGAAAGCTGCCGTCGGCGGATCGAAAGCTGAAGCCGTCCTTCCCCGCCGTGACGACGGGCGATTCCTTGGTCCGCGCCTCCGCCACCTCCTTCTCGAGCTCGAGCTTGCGCTCCAGGACTCGGACTCTCTGGTCGAGAGCTTCCAGCGCATCGCTGGCGGTCTGTCTTTCAGGCTCCGCCGGCGGCTCCTCCTGGGCCGCTGCAAAGCCTCTCACAACGCCCAAAGCAAAAACGATCTGACCCATCGGCCAACGGAATGTCCTCATGACGAAGGTTCCTTCGGTTCATGGGAACTTCCGGTGGTCCGGTCAGTTCGCCTGAGAGTGGATGGAAGCTGGGGTCACGCCTCCGGTGGGTGCGGTCGGCGTCTTGCCAGGCGTGCTCTTACAGAAAGCGGGCTTCCTCCGCACTTCCTCGGTCCCAGCGGAGCTTCTCGCTGCGCTCGATCTGCACCACGCGAGAGTCGTGGATCACGATCTCCACGGAGCCGTAACGGATCGCCCGGATGGCGCCTAGGATGACTTTTTGCAGCGAGTGCTGCGCGGGCTCGCCGGAATCGGCAGCCGCGTTCGGGGAGAATTCCAATCGTTGCGGTTTCATGTTGTCGCCTTCGTGTCCTCGGTCCCTGGCAGGCATGCAGGTCAGCTGCTCGAGGAGAGCTTTGCTGACGATATTTTCCAGAAGCTGCGGGTGCCAAAATCGCTTGCGCGCCCGGAGTGCAAACTTTGCTGTCGGGACTTCAACAGGAGCAGCGGTTGTGCTGCTTGGCGAGCAGGAAGGGCAGGGGGGCGTGATCGCGCCGCAGCTTGCGGAGCGTGACATTGATGACGTCGGCCAGGCTGTGACGGTCGAGGATGCCGGTGATGGCAGAACGCACGTCCTCCATCAGCATCCGGAGACCGCAGTGATTTTCGTCCGGGCAGCTGCAGGGCTGGTAGGCCATCCGGCTCACGCAGCGAATCGGTGCCAGCGGGCCGTCGATGTGGCGGATCACGTCGCCGATCATGATTTTGTCGGGCGGCTTTTGCAGGAAATATCCGCCGTTCTTGCCTCGTTTCGAGTCGACATAGCCCGACCCTTTGAGCTGGACGAGGATCTGTTCCAGAAATTTTGGCGGCAGCTTCTCTTTCTCGACGAGCTCCGAGATCTGCAGCTGTGGCCTCCCCAACTCGCGCGCGAGGCCCAGGTCGATCAGGGCCCGCAGAGCATACTCGCCTCGTTTCGACAACCTCATAATTGACTAAGTCTACCGAATTAGTATGAAATATTCACCAAAAAATTCGGCGCGGGCCCTGAACCGCCATCAGGCGTCCCGGAGCGAGCGTCCCAGGGCGAGGACCGAGAAGGCGGTGCCGTAGGGCTTCGTGTGGGACGAAATGTAGAAATCCCAGAAGCCCCCGTCCGATTCCTGCGTCTTGACGACTTCCTGCCGCAACCGCGGCCAGAGCTGAGCGCGGGCCGCTGGAGGCAGCGTCGCGATCACGTCGGCCACGTAGGCGTGGCCGAAAAGGTAAAAATAGGCCGCGATCTGGTAGTAAGCCTCGTGCGGAATCGGCTTGCGGAGCCCGCAATCCAAGAATCGGTGGTGCTGGAAGAAAAGCTCCACGCCTCGGCGCATCTCGTCCGGCGGCA
>Ga0111539_10008906_pt1 | contig 12705 bp, 9 predicted proteins | sample RhiMethybrSRZTD1_FD_79667 | JGI IMG/M metagenome (GOLD analysis project Ga0111539, IMG submission 79667) | Populus rhizosphere microbial communities from Tennessee, USA - Rhizosphere MetaG P. TD hybrid SRZTD1 (version 2) (version 2) | ecosystem: Host-associated > Plants > Roots > Rhizosphere >...
CGCCATGCGTGGCGTGGTGATCTCGCCGAGCTCGAGACCGTCGTCGCCCGCGCCGTGCTGGCGGCGGCGGAGCATCTCGTGGGCGAGGATCACCTCGGCCTCGACGCGCCGCCCGCCGCGGAGGCGGCGGCGCCGGACGCGTCCGACGTACAGCTCGAGCTCCTACTCGCGGAGCTGGCGCACGAGGTCCGAAATCCGCTCGTCACCATCAAGACGTACGCCGACCACCTCCCGGAGATGCTCGAGGATGCGGAGCTCCGCACGCGCTTCGCGACGCTCACCGGCGAGGCGATCGAGCGGATCGACGGCCTCCTCGAGAACCTCCTCGGGTTCGCGCGCCTCCGGGCCCCGGAGCGCACGCGCGTCGAGCTCGAGCCGATCCTCGACCGCGTGCTCGCGGACATCGGGCCCGAGCTGGAGGAGCGCGCCGTCAGCGTGCGCCGCGGCGCCAACGGCGCCGTCGCGTGCGCAGGGGACGCCGAGCATCTCGCCTACGCCTTCCGCAACCTCTTCGCGGGCGTCGTGCGCGAGGTGCCGCCGCGCGACGAGCTGGTGCTCGACACGACCGCGAACGGCGTGGTGACGCTCCGCTTCGCGGCGGGCGCGGCCGCGAGCCGGCTCCGGCAGCTCGTCGCGCCGAACGGCGCGGGCACCCTCGGCGACCCGACGCTGCTGCCGCTGTCGTTCCGGCTGGCGCGGGGCGTGCTCGAGCGCAACGGCGGCGGCCTCACGCTGGAGGAGCGCCCCGACGAGGGCACGATCCTGGTCGTGCAGCTTCCGGCCACACAGGAGGAGACGAAGTAATGGGCGAGAACGGTTCCAGCCAGGGCGCGCCGGAGACTCTTCGCCGGCGCCGGGCGTTGATCGTCGACGACGAGGCGGGCGTCCGCGAGTCCCTCCGCATGGTCCTCAAGGACGCCTACGACCTCGTGGCCGTGTCCTCCGGGAGCGAGGCCCTCGAGGCGGTCGCCAAGGGCGCACCCGACGTCGTGCTCCTCGACATCGTGATGCCGGGCATGGACGGCATGCAGGTGCTGGAGGAGCTGCGCACCCGCTACCCGAACCTCCCGGTCGTCATGCTGACGGCCACCAAGACGGTGAAGACCGCGGTCGGCGCCATGAAACTCGGCGCCTTCGACTACGTCACCAAGCCGTTCGACGTGGAGGAGCTGCGGCTCATCCTCGAGAAGGCGACGGAGAACGCGGCCCTGGTGCGCGAGGTGGAGGAGCTCCGGACGGAGGTCGGCCGCCGCTACCAGATCGAGAACATCATCGGCCGCTCCCTGCGTATGCAGGAGGTCTTCCGGACCGTGATCACCGTCGCCCCGCTCAAGACCACGGTGATGATCACCGGCGAGAGCGGCACCGGGAAGGAGCTCATCGCCAAGGCCATCCACTACGGGAGCCCGCGCGCGCGGCGGCCGCTCGTGACGCTCAACTGCGCGGCCATTCCCGAGACCCTCCTCGAGAGCGAGCTCTTCGGCCACGAGAAGGGGTCGTTCACCGACGCGCACTCCAAGAAGCTCGGGCAGTTCGAGCTGGCCCACGAGGGCACCCTCTTCCTCGACGAGATCGGCGAGATGCGCCCGGACACGCAGGCGAAGCTGCTGCGCGTGCTCGAGCACGGGGAGTTCCTCCGCGTCGGCGGCTCCAAGCCCATCAGCGTCGACGTGCGCATCATCGCGGCGACCAACCGCGACCTCGCGCTCGGCATCAAAGACGGGAGCTTCCGGCCCGACCTCTACTACCGGCTGAACGTCGTCAGCGTGCATTTGCCGCCGCTCCGGGAGCGGCGCGACGACCTCGTGCTCCTCATCCGTCACTTCGCGCAGCTGAAGGCGAAGGAGATGGGCATCCCCGAGAAGATCCTGAAGCCCGAGGCCGTGGACGCGCTCCTCTCCTATCCCTGGCCCGGGAACGTGCGCGAGCTCGAGAACCTCATCGAGCGTCTCCTGGTCCTCTGCGAGAGCCAGTCGATCGGCTTCCAGGACCTTCCCGAGCAGGTGCGCCGTACGGAGCAGGATCCCGGCTCGATCAAGGACCAGGTGCTCCAGGGCCGGAAGTCGCTCGGCTCGGCGGTCGACGAGTTCGAGCGCGAGATCATCACCGAGGCGCTCCTCAAGACCGACTTCAACCAGACCCGGGCGGCTGACCTCCTGGGAACCACTCGGCGTATCTTGAAATACCGCATGGACAAGCTCGGGATCGGGGGCGGCCTGTCGAGCGGGCCGGGGCTGGAACGGTAGCAGGCTAGCGAGTCGTCAGCTGTGTCATCCGCGGCATCACCCGTTCACTTGTGTGCGGGTCCGGGCTCCGGTCAGGCCTGATAATCCACGCCGGAGGCGCAGGAGAGGCTCGCAGCGGCGGGCATGCTTTCTGCTACGCCATCCCCCCGCATGATCGGCCGTGCCACCGTCCTGATCGTCGACGACGAAGTCGGCGTCCGCGAGTCCCTGCGTGCCATTTTGATGGCAGACTACACCGTGCTCACGGCCGACAGCGGCGCCGGGGCCGTCGAGCTCCTCCGCGCGCACGACGTCGACGTGGTGACCCTGGATCTCCGCATGCCGGGCATGGGCGGCATCGGCGTGCTCGAGCAGGCGAAGGGCATCAACCCCGACATCGAGGCGATCATCATCACCGGCTACGGCTCGCTCGACACGGCCGTCCAGGGGCTCCGCTTCCGCGCCTTCGACTACATCTCGAAGCCGTTCGACGTGGATCACGTGCGCAAGCTCGTCGAGGCGGCGGTCGCGCGGCGCGCGGCGGTACGCATCGTGAAGAGCGTCCCGGAGCAGATCCTCTCGACGCTCTCGCACGAGTTCCGCACGCCCCTCAACGTCATCATGGGCTACTCGAGCATGGTGCGTGAGACGGGCGAGCACACGCTCTCCGACGATCAGCGGATCGCGCTCGACCGCATCCAGTCGAACTCGTCGAGCCTTCTCGCGTACGTCGAGACGATCTTCTACATGGCCGAGCTCGACCGCGGCCGCGCGCCGGAGGTGACCTCCCAGGTGCGCGTCGCCGACGTGCTCGGCAGGATCGCCGCCACACTCGCGCCGCGGGCCGCGGAGAAGGGCCTCGTCTGGCGCCTCGACGTCTCCGGCGACCTCGAGATCGTCAGCGACGGCGAGATGCTCGGACGCCTCGTGGGCGCGCTCGCGGACAACGCGGTCAAATGGACCAATCGTGGCGACGTCCTGGTCCGCGCGCGGGCCGTCAGCGGCGGCCTCTCGGTCGAGGTACGCGACTCGGGCCCCGGCCTCGACCCGGACCTGATCCTCGAGACCGAGGACGTGATCGCCGGCCGTGCCGGCGTCCGGCCGCCGCGCCTGCTCGGGTTCGGGCTCCGCCTGGCGGGCCGCCTGGTGCGCACCCTCGGCGCGTCGCTCACCATCGCCGCCAGCCCGAGCGGCACGTCCTGCCAGCTCCTTCTTCCCGCGCTGACCGTCCGCGTTCCCCAGTCGGCGACAGCTTGACAGGGCAGTACCCCTCCGATAGCGCCGGGCCGTAGGCGCATGACCCACGCACTCGCCAAGCCGCGGGCCGGCGAGGATCTCACGCGCGAGGAGGCCACGGCGCTCCTCTCCACCCCCGCGGCCACCGACGATCTCCTTGCCGCGGCCGCGGAGCGCCGCGACCGCGCCTGGGGCACCACCCTCACCTACTCGCCGAAGGTGTTCCTGCCGGTCACGAACCTCTGCCGCGACCGCTGCACGTACTGCACCTTCCGGAAGGACCCCAACGATCCGGACGCGTGGACCATGACGCCCGACGAGATCCGGGCGTGGTCCGAGCGCGGGCGGGCGCTCGGCTGCATCGAGGCGCTCATGTGCCTCGGCGACAAGCCGGAGCTGGCCTTCCCGTCCTACCGCGCCCGCCTCGGCGAGCTGGGCCACCGCACCACGGCCGAATATGTCCATCGCGCCTGCGAGATCGCGCTCGATGCGGGCCTGCTGCCGCACACGAATGCGGGTATCCTCACGGCAGCGGAGATGGCGCGGCTGAAGCCGGTCAACGTGAGCCTCGGGCTCATGCTCGAGAACGTCTCGCCGCGGCTCCGCGGCCGCGGCGAGGTGCATCAGTGGGCGCCGGACAAGGAGCCGGCCGTCCGCCTGCGCATGCTGCGCGAGGCCGGCGAGCTGCGCATCCCCTTCACCACCGGCATCCTCGTCGGCATCGGCGAGACGATGGCCGAGCGCGTCGACACGCTCCTCGCCATCCGCGACCTCCACCGCGCCCACGGGCACGTGCAGGAGGTGATCGTCCAGAACTTCCGCGCCAAGCCGACGATCCCCCGCGCCGACGCCCCCGAGCCCGACGCGCTCGACATGGCGCGGACGATCGCCGTGGCCCGGCTGCTCCTCGACCCCGAGGTGAGCGTGCAGGCGCCGCCGAACCTGTCGCCGGAGGATCACCTGCTGTTCATCGCCGCGGGCCTGAACGACTGGGGCGGCATCTCGCCGCTCACGCCCGACTACGTGAACCCCGAGGCGCCCTGGCCGCACGTCGCCGCGCTCGCGGCCACGTGCGCGGCGGCGGGCTTCGCGCTGCGTCCGCGTCTCCCCATCTACCCGGCCTTCGTCGCGCGGCCGGGCTTCCTCGCGCCGGAGCTCGGCGCGCGCATCGCCGCGCACGGCGGCGCCGAGGTTCACCCCGCATGAGCTGGATCGAGCCCTGGGACACCATCGAGCCGCTGGTCCTGAACGACGAGCCGCTGCCGCGCGTCCTCGGACGCGCCGCGCCGGAGATTCGCGCGATCCTCGAGGCCGCGCTCGCCCGGCGCGAGGTCACGGTGGCGGAGGGCGAGCGGCTCCTCGAAACCGACGGCGACGACCTCCTCGCGCTCATTCGCACGGCGGACCACGTCCGCGCGGAGGACGTGGGCGACGACGTCACCTACGTCGTCAACCGCAACATCAACTTCACGAACGTCTGCTTCGTGAACTGCCACTTCTGCGCCTTCAAGCGCCAGCGCTGGGAGGAGGACGCCTACACGCACGGCCTCGACGTCGTGCTCGGGAAGGTCGACGAGGCCGTCGCCCGCGGCGCCACCGAGGTCTGCATGCAGGGCGGCATCAACCCCGACATGCAGCCGTTCACGTACCGGGACATCCTCGTGGCCATCAAGGAGCGGCATCCGCGGATCCACGTCCACGCCTTCTCGCCGATGGAGATCATGTACGGCGCGCGGCGGACCAACATGGACTACCCCGCCTACATCGGCATGCTCCGCGACGCCGGCCTCGGGAGCATCCCCGGGACCGCCGCCGAGATCCTCGACGACGACGTGCGCGAGATCCTGTCGCACAAGAAGGTCGACGTGCGCTCCTGGATCGACATCATCACCACCGCGCACCGCCTCGGCGTGCCGACCACGTCGACCATCATGTACGGCCACGTCGAGACGGCGGGCCACGTCGCGCGGCACATCGGGCTCCTCCGCGATCTCCAGAAGGAGACCGGCGGCTTCACGGAGTTCGTGCCACTCGGCTTCATCTGGGAGAACACGCGCCTCTACCAGGACGGCAAGGTCGAGCCCCAGCCGAAGGGACGGCGCGATCTCCGCGTCTACGCCGCGAGCCGGCTCATGCTCCGCGGCGTCATCGACAATCTCCAGACGTCGTGGGTGAAGCTCGGACACCGGCTGTCGCAGCTCACGCTGCGCGCCGGCTGCAACGATTTCGGCGGCACGCTCATGGAGGAGAGCATCTCCCGCGAGGCCGGCGCCGATGCCGGGGAGTACACCTCGGTCGAGGAGATCGAGGCGCTCGTGCGCGCGATGGGCCGCCGGCCCGTGCAGCGCACGACGCTCTACGCGCGGACGGACGGTGCGCAGGCGGATCACGGTACTGGCCGGTGGCGTGGGGGGAGCCCGCTTCCTGCGGGGCCTCTCGCGGCTCACTGACCCCCGCCACCTCACCGTCATCGGGAACACGGGCGACGACGAGGAGTTCTTCGGGCTCCACGTCTCCCCCGATCTCGACACGGTCCTCTACACGCTCGCCGGCCGCGCGGACCCCGTGCGGGGCTGGGGCGTGAAGGGCGAGACGTTCGCCTGCCTCGAGACCCTCGGCGGCCTCGGCCTGCCGACGTGGTTCCAGCTCGGCGACCGCGACCTCGCGGTTCATCTCTTCCGCAGCGAGCGCCTCCGGGCCGGCTGGCCGCTCTCGCGGGTGACGGCCGCCCTCGCGCGCGCGCTCGGCGTTCGCGCCGCGGTCGTCCCGATGACCGACGCCCGCGTGCGCACGGTCGTCCACACGCCCGCCGGGCCGCTCGCGTTCCAGGAGTACCTGGTGCGCCGCGGCGGCCGCGATCGCGTGCGCCGGATCGAGATCCGCGGCGCCGCCCGGGCGCGGCCCGCGCCGGGAGTGCTCGCGGCGCTCCGCCGCAGCACGGCGATCGTCATCGCGCCCTCGAACCCGCTCGTGTCGATCGGCCCGATGCTCACGGTCCCGGCGATCCGGCACGCGCTGGCCGCACGCACGGCGCCGGCCGCCGTCGTCTCCCCCCTCGTCGGCGGCCGTGCCGTCCGCGGTCCGCTCGATCGCATGCTCCGCGGCCTCGGGCTCGAGGCATCGCCGCGGGGCATCGCGCGCCTCTACCGAGGCCTGGTCGACGTCTTCGTCCTCGACCGGCGGGACGCCGCTTACGCCCGCGACGTCGCCGCGCTCGGCATGCGTCCCGTCGTGACCGAGACGCTCATGCGGACGCCCGCGCACGCGGCGCGGCTTGCCGCTGTCGTCCTGCGTGAGCTAGGAGCGCGCGCATGACGGTTGCGGTGATCCCGGTCCCCGGGCTGCCGATGATTCGGCCGGGCGACGACCTGCCGCGCCTCCTCGGCGACGCCATCGACACCGCGCGCGTCGGCCTCAAGTCCGGCGACGTCGTCGCCGTCTGCCAGAAGGTCGTCTCCAAGGCGGAGGGGGCGGTGGCGCGCCTCGACGACGTCGTGGCGTCTCCCTTCGCGGAGCAGCTCGCGGCGCGCACCGGCGGGGGGAAGGACCCGCGCGCGATGGAGGTCGTGCTGCGCGAGGCGCAGCGCATCGTCCGCATGGATCGCGGGCACGTGATCTGCGAGACGCGCCACGGCTTCGTCTGCGCCAACGCCGGCGTCGACGAGTCGAACGGCGTCGAGCCCGGGATGCTGACGCTCCTGCCGAAGGACCCCGACGCGTCCGCGGAACGCCTCCGCGCCGCGCTCGCCGCGCGCTTCGGCGTCGAGATCGCCGTCGTCGTGACCGACACGTTCGGGCGGCCGTGGCGCGAGGGCCTGGTCGAGGTGGCGCTCGGCTGCGCCGGCATGGATCCCCTCCTCGACCTCCGCGGGCGCGCCGACCTCGCGGGCCGCGAGCTGCACCATACCGTGGTGGGGCTCGCCGATACCGTCGCCGCGGCCTCCGGGCTGGTCATGGAGAAGGACAGCAAGGTGCCGGCCGCGATCGTGCGCGGCGTGCGCTACGCGCCGGCGACGGGTGAGGCGGCCGTCCGCCGGATGGTCCGCCGTCCCGATCTGGATCTGTTCCGCTGACGGCGCACAGCTTCCCGGTCGCACGGGGCTGTGCTAGCCAGCAGACAAATACCGGAAGGAGGGACGCATCCATGCGTACCACAATGAAGGGCAGCATCCGGGTCGGAGCCGCCGCCGCCATCTTCGCCGCCGGTTTTCTGGCAGGGTCGATCAGCCAGCGGCCCGCCGAGGCGCAGCTCGGCGGGCTCAAGGACAAGGCGATGGATGCCGCCGGCGAGCAGGGCGGCGTGGTCGGCGCCGCCGCGCAGCTCGGGACGCAGCTCGAGGACATGAAGAAGAACCTGGACGGCCTGCAGAAGAACTACGACATGCTGAAGAAGGTCCAGTCGCTGCTCGGCGGGTGAGCGGGAGGCCGCGTCATGTGGAAAGAGTTCAGGGAGTTCGCGCTCAAGGGCAACGCCGTCGACCTCGCCATCGGCGTCATCATCGGCGCCGCGTTCGGCGGCATCGTCACCTCGCTGGTGAACGACGTCATGATGCCGCCGATCGGCAAGGCGCTGGGCGGCGTCGACTTCTCGAATCTGTTCCTGGTCCTCGGCGACGGCACGTATCCGTCGCTCAAGGCCGCCAAGGAGGCGGGCGCGGCAACGATCAACTACGGCGTGTTCATCAACGCCGTGATCAATTTCCTCATCGTCGCCTTCGTGCTGTTCATGGTCGTGAAGGCCATGAACCGGATGAAGCGCGAGGCGCCGGCCCCTGCGGCGGCGCCGACCGACAAGGAGTGCCCGCAGTGCGCCACCTCGATTCCGATCAAGGCGAAGCGCTGCCCGCACTGCATTAGTGACCTCTAAGGGGGACTCTGTCCCCCTTCTCCACGCGGCAAAAGCCGCGTGGAGCCTCTTCCCCCGGCTCGCTACGCTCGGCCGCGCGCGGACGCGCGGAGAAGGGAGTCCCCCCTAGTAACCCGCCGGGAATGCGCACCCGCCACTGCCGCCGATGCCGAGCCGGGTGTGGAGGTTGCCGCATCGCTTCGCGCCGTCGCTCACGCCGGCCACCGTCGCGCCGCAGGGGAACGAGCCGGTCGCGGCATTCCACAGGCGCTTCGTCGTGAGCGTCCCGTTCTCGTAGCGGTAGAGGATGCTCGCGCCGAGCGGCGTGCCACCCTCCCCCGCGCGCGCCATGTTCGACGACGGCAGGATCCACGGCAGGCACTTCCCCGCCCCGATGCCCACGCCGGTCGGGGTGGTCGACAGCGAGGACTGGATGCTGCCGCTCCTGTCGGAGATGGACTCCGACGGGCTGTAGTTCTCCGCATTTCCCGCGGCGTTCGAGTACCTGACCTGCCAGCTCCTCTGCTCGTCCGCACGGACCCCGTACACGTGGTTGTTCACTGCGAGGAGGTTTCGGGCGCTGAAGCTGCACCCGTCCGGGTTCTGCGAGCAGGTACCGCCGGCGCAGTCGCTGTCGAGCGTGCACGACCCACCCGTCGACGAGCACACGGGGGTCCGGCTGCACGTGCCGCCGCTGCCGCTGCCGCCGTCGTCCGCGACGAGGCCCGACTCTGCCGATCCGTACAGCGTCACCCTGTCTGCCATGCTGTCCGCCGAGCCGCGCAGGAAGATGCCGTGCCCGATATTCAGACCGGCGACGAAGTTCTCGAACGCGTTGCCGCTGGCGTTGTGATACGTGCCCGACCCGCCCCGCGACTCGACCAGCGACGCCACGGTGTCTTCGAGCGACAGGCTCCCGAGGATGCGGTTGTTCCGGCCGCCATGGCCGGAGGGGTCGAGCGGGCTCGCGATGCCGTGGATCTGGAAGCCGTTCGACTCGTTCTCGCTGATCGAGTTCTCGATGATGCTGTCGGACGTCCCGTAGAGCGAGAACGCCTCGTCCCCGAAGTCACGGTTGTCGACGCCGCTGCAGCAGCCCTTGGTGCCGTAGCGCATCGAGTTGGCGTAGCAACGCCGCAGGTCGACATGGCGCGAGCGCCAGATGCTGAAAGCGTGGCGATGGAAGTAGTACGCCTCGCACTCCTCGAGGAGGACGTTCTGGCTCAGCTCGACGGCGAAGACGTGCGTGTTCCAGCGGCGGTTGTTGTGCGAGCCGAGGAGGCGCGTGCCCGTGACGTTGGACACCTGCAGGAAGCGGAACGGATAGCCGCTGTTCTGGTCGGCGCCCGCGTTGTCCGCGTTCCTCGCGCGGAGCCCCCAGACGATCCACCAGGAGCAGTCGGACATCTCGAAGGCGGGCGCGAGACCGTCCGACTGCAGGAAGGCGCGATGCTCGTTCAGCGCGCGGATCGTGATCGGGGATGTCGGCTGGCCGTTGCTGGCGGTGCCGGGGTTGCCGCAGTCGATGCGCGGCAGGCCGGTCGTCGTGCGCGTATACGTCCCGTCGAGCAGAACCAGCGTGTCCCCGGGCTTGAGCGGCTTGTTCGAGTTGAGCACGCGGCCGAACGTGCGCCACGGGGCGTTCTGCGACGTGCCGGCGTTCGCGTCGTTGCCCAGGGGAGAGATGTAGAACAGACGCTTCCCCGTCGGTGGTGAGCTGGACGGCGGCGACTCGGGTGGCGGCGGGGGAGACTCGCTCGGCGCGCCCGTGCCCGAATCCGGCGGCAGCGGGACGGGCTCCGGTGTGCACTCACGGCCGTACGTCGTACACCTCGTCAGCGCCTCCCCGGAGTCCGGCCGAGGATGACAGTTGAGCCACAGCCTCCCGCTCTGGTTGGAGTCCACACCGTTCGTGCTGCCACGGAGCGTGAACCGGATCCGGAGCCTCCGTTGCACGCCGGGCGGTGCGGGCACGCGCACCGGCACCTCGACACACTGCCCGTCCGTCAGCGGCGGATCGGCGAACGCGATCGTGTTGTCGTCGACCTCGGGACCGCCGAACAGCTGCGAGATGCCGTCGACGACGTTGTTGACGGTGGCGTCCCGCACCGCGGGATCGATCCGTCCGCCGGCGATCACGGTGAAGCGATCGAGCCGTACGGGCTGGCAGACGTCCGGCGTCGCGGTGCCGCTACCGAAGCAGAGGCGCGTGCGGAAGAGGCACGCGCCGTCGACCGCGTTGTCCGCGTCGCCGGGACCGCCGTCCGTCAGTTCGACCTGATACTGCCTGAGGCTCAGCTCGGGGAAGGGAGACACCTCCGTGCTGAGCGGACAGCTCACCGGGATGCCACGCGCGCCGATCTGTGACGGCGCGAGGGAGAGCATGAAGAGAGCGAGCGCTGCGATGCGGATGTAGGGCATCTTTCAGCCTTCGACAATGGATTCCGCGCCGAGCACAGCGCGTCGCCCCGGCGCCCATACCCGAAACCGGGGACCTCGCGCATCGCGCACTTGCGCGGTTCGAGCGACGCGATGGCGTCGCGAATGTTCCTAGCCTCCTAGCCGGACGCCCCGACGCGCGCAAGTTTTTTTTCGCCGGTCGCGAGCCGGAGCGATATCGCCTCGGAGCGCGACGCGAGCGCGCCGGAATGCTGAAAATGCTCACGAGCGTCCCGGAGGACGGGCCCCGAAGAAAATCGGGAGAAGTCCCTGCCGATGGCGATGAGGCTACTAGGCAGCGACCCAGGCGAGCGCCAGCCGCTGCACGTCGAGATCGCCCTTGCGGGGCGGGACCGGCACCGGGTCGAGCCGAAGCGAGGCGGGATCGGGAGCCGCCGCGAGGGCGCTCATCGCCGCATCGAGCTCGGCCTGGACCTCGTCGAGCCGCTGCTCCTTCGCCTCCACACCCTCCTGCGCCCGGCCGACGTCCTCGCGCTCGCGCGCCGCACGCGCGCCCGAACGCATCGCCGTCGTCGCGCGCCCGAGGCTCCCGACGGACGCCACCTTCCGGCCGAAGAGGGCGCCGAGCACGGTCGCGCCGACCGAGATCGCGGTCTGCATCTTCTGCTGCCCGTACTGCGACTTCTCCCGCTCGACGCGCCCTTCCGCCTGGCGCAGCTGCTCCTGGAGCGCCGCGAGCCGCGGCGCGAAGCGCTGGCGGAGCTTCTCCTTCTCGGCGTCGCGACGCTCGCGATGCGCGTGCGCCAGGCGCGCGCGAAACTCGCCTTCGCTCTCCCCGGGGCGCGAGGTCTCGCCGAGGTCGGCGCAGCGCCAGAGCGTCACCTGGCCGGACGATTGGAAGTGGCTCGCCACCTCCTTCCGCCACGTCTTGTAGCTCGCGGCGCGGGCCGCACACGCCGGCAGTGTCGAGAACGTGGCCCCCGCGGCCGGGCCACTCACCAGCGCCGGCTCGGCCGCGAGGAGCTGCGTCGTGCCCCACGCGACGTCGTTGCCGCTCGCGGGCAGCTCGGCCAGGAGCGAGACCGTACGCCAGGCGTCCAGCCCGGCGGCCGCACTCACGTGATGGAGCCGCGCGGTGGCGAGCAGCATGGGACGATATGCGGCCCCGGCTCCGACGAACACCTCCTCCACGTCGGGAGGGAGGAGCGGCCGCTCCGTCTTCGCCGCCTCCGAGGGAGGTGCGGGAGCCGCGGCGGCCGGGCGCGGGGCGGCGGACGCCGGCGCCGGCGTGACAGGTGCCTTCGACAGCGTCCGAATCTGCTCGCGCGTCAGCGGCCCGCGGAGATACGAGAGCGTCCAGCGCGTCTGCACCAGCACGGGCGCATCCTCGTGCACGTCGTGCATCAGGAAGACGCGCTTCGGAAGTGCCGAGAGGATCGCGTCAGTCTTCGCGCGATCGAGGGCGCGGCCGGCCGCGGCGGAGGCGCCCTCGAGGCCGTCGAGCAGGCGCGCCTTGTCGCGCTCGGCCTGCAGGCGGCCGACGAGCCACGTGCCCGCGTTCGTGAGCGCCTTGTAGTCGAGGTCGACGGGGTTCTGCGTCGCGAGCACCACGCCGAGCCCGAACGCGCGCGCCTGCTTCAGGAGGGTGAGGAGCGGCGTCTTCGTCGGCGGGTTCGCCGTCGGCGGCAGGTAGCCGAACACCTCGTCCATGTAGAGGATGGCGCGCAGGCTCGAGGTGCCGGGCTGCGCCCGCATCCAGGCGACGATCTCGCCGAGGAGTAGCGTCACGAAGAAGGTGCGCTCGGCGTCGCTCAGGTGCGCGATCGACACGATCGACAGGCGCGGCCGGCCGTCGGCCCCGTGGAGGAGCGCGCCGACGTCGAGCGGATCGCCCTCGAGCCAGGCGGCGAAGCCCGGCGACGCGAGCAGGTTGTTCAGCCGCATCGCCAGCTCGAAGCGGTCCTTCTCGGGGAAGAACGACTCGAGGTCGAGGACGCC
>Ga0111539_10008909_pt1 | contig 12703 bp, 10 predicted proteins | sample RhiMethybrSRZTD1_FD_79667 | JGI IMG/M metagenome (GOLD analysis project Ga0111539, IMG submission 79667) | Populus rhizosphere microbial communities from Tennessee, USA - Rhizosphere MetaG P. TD hybrid SRZTD1 (version 2) (version 2) | ecosystem: Host-associated > Plants > Roots > Rhizosphere >...
ACCGATCCCGCCGTCTACATGACGCTCGCCGGCTACTACAACCGGCAGGGCCACTTTGAGAAGACGATCGAGGCGCTCGAAGAGCGCGCCGCGAAAGAGCCGAACAACCCCGAGGCGTTCTACACCATCGCCACCTACTACTGGGACGAGGCGTATCGCGACTTCAAGCTGAAGGAGTAGGAGAAGCGCGAGTTCGTCGGCAAGGGCGTCGAGGCCGTGGATCACGCGCTGCAGATCAAGCCGGACTACATGGAAGCGCTCGTCTACAAGAACCTCCTCCTCCGGCTGCAGGCGAACCTCGAAAAGGATCCGGCCAAGCAGCAGCAGCTGATCAAGGATGCCGACAAGCTGCGCGACAAGGCGCAGGAACTGCGCAAGCAGAAGGCGGCGGGCGTCAGCTAGGCGGTTGCCGCTCCGCGGTTTGCCACCCTACAACGGGTTGGATCGAAAGGCCGTCAGGCTCCTGCCTGGCGGCCTTTTTGTCGTAAGGCCGTCACAGCTGCGCGGTAAAATGAGCGGTCTCAGGCGTTATCTTCCCACCGAGGAGTAGTCAGCAATGAAGCATTCGAAGTGGTCGCGCGCCGCTTGCGCGATGGCAGCGCTCGTCGCGCTGGTCCTGCCGGCCATCCCGGCCGCTGCGCAGGGAGTCACCACCGCGGCCGTCACCGGCGTCGTCAAGGACGACCAGGGAGCCGTGGTTCCCGGCGCAACCATCTCTGCCGTGCACAACCCGTCCGGCACCACATACGAAGGCGTGACCCAGGCGGACGGCCGCTATTTCATCCCGGGCATGCGCGTCGGCGGTCCGTACAAGATCACCGCCACGCTCTCGGGCTTTACAACCGAGGTCAGGGACAATGTGTCGCTGCAGCTCGGCGTTGCGCAGGAGCTGCCGTTCACATTGAAAGTCGCAGCGCTCGCCGAGACGATCACCGTCGTCGGGCAGAGCGACCCGGTGTTCAGCTCGGGTCGGACCGGCGCGGCAACGGCCGTCACCCGTGATGAGCTCGCCACGCTGCCGACCATTTCCGGACGCATCACCGACATCACGCGCCTGACCCCGCAGTACGGCGGCAACGGCTCGATCGCCGGCCAGGACAACCGCGCGAACAACATGACCGTCGACGGCTCCTACTTCAACAACTCGTTCGGCCTCGGCGTCACCACCGGCGGCATCGGCGATCGTACTGGCGTCGCGCCAATCTCGCTCGAGGCGATCGAGCAGGTGCAGGTCAGCGTCGCGCCGTACGACGTGCGCCAGGGCAATTTCACCGGCGCCGGCATCAACACCGTCACGCGCAGCGGCACCAACAAGATCACCGCTTCGGTCTACCACCGCCAGCGCAACGAGTCGTACGTCGGCACGGAAGCCGCGGGCCTTACCGTCAACCCGGGCATCTTCACGACCAGCACCACCGGCGTGTGGGCCGGCGGCCCGATCGTCAAGAACAGGCTGTTCGCGTTCGGCGCCTACGAGAAGCAGAGCGACGAGCGCCCGCTGACGACCTTCCGGTCGAATCCCGGCGGCGCGGCGGTCGGTGGCAATACGACGCGCGTCAACCAGTCGGATCTCGCCGCGCTCAGCCAGTTCCTGTCGCGGAACTTCAACTACGAAACCGGCCCGTTCGACGATGTCCCGAAGAACACGCCCGGCAAGCCGTGGATGCTGAAGGGCGACTACAACATCAACAGCGCCAACAAGGTCACCTTCCGGTACAACCAGCTCGACTCGAGCAGCGACGTGCCGCAGTCAGGCTCATCGTCATTGGGCACGAGCCGGCAGACCAACAGCACGCAGTTCCTGACCTTCGCCAATTCGAACTACCGGATCCTGGAGAACCTCAAGTCGGGCGTCGGCGAGTGGAACTCGGTGTTCGGCAACATGACGAACAACCTGCTCGTCGGCTACACCAAGCAGGACGAGAGCCGCGATCAGATCCAGCTGTTCCCGTTCGTCGTCATCGGCGACGGTCTCGGCAGCCCGATCACGTCGTTCGGATCCGAGCCGTTCACGCCGTTCAACCTGCTCTTCTACAACACGCTGCAGGTGCAGGACAGCGTGACGATGTTCAAGAAGAACCATTCGATCACCTTCGGCGGCAACGTCGAGAAGTTTCACTCCGACAATTCGTTCTACTTCGGCATCCAGAGCGCCTACTCGTACAACACGCTCGCCGATTTCTTCACCGACGCCAACAGCTACCTGGCCAACCCGAACCGGACGGTTTCCCCCGTGCAGCTGAGCATCTTCCAGGTCAAGTACCTCCTGCAGCCCGGACAGACGACGCCGCCGCTGCAGCCGCTCGACGTGGTATATGGCGGCGGTTACATCCAGGATGAGTGGCGGCCGAAGGGGAACCTCACCGTGACGGCCGGTCTCCGTGTCGACGTGCCGCATTTTGGCAACACGGCGTTCCCGAACCCGGCGGCCGATGCGCTGACCTTCCGCGATCAGGATGGCTCGCCGGTCCGCTACAGCACCGGATCCCTCCCGGAGGCGACTGCCTACTGGTCGCCGCGCGTCGGCTTGAACTGGGACGCGACCGGCGACGGCGAGACGCAGGTGCGCGGCGGATCGGGGCTCTTCTCCGGCAAGCCGCCGTACGTCTGGATCTCGAACCAGATCGGCAACACCGGCGTGTTGTACGGGTTCGCGCAGACGAACAACACGACCGCCTTCCCGTTCAACCCGAACCCCGATCGCTACAAGCCGGCGCCGACCGGAGCAGCGGCGGCCAGCTACGAGCTCGACGTCACCGACCAGGGCTTCCGCTTCCCGCAGACGTGGCGCACGAACATCGGCGTCGATCGCCGGCTGCCGTGGGGCCTGATCGGCACCCTCGACTACATCTACAACCGCGACCTGAACGCGCCGGTCTACGTCAACGCCAACCTGCCGGCGGCGCAGTCTGCCTACACCGGCGTCGACAACCGGCCGCGGTGGGTTGCAACGACCGCATTCCCCGCGTGCGCCGCAGCCGGGCAGGCAGGTCCGTGCGTGACCCGATTGAACAACGCGGTCGGCAACCAGATCACCGCCAACTACGTGATCAAGAACCAGAACAACAACCGGTCGTGGAACATGTCGGGCGCGCTGACCAAGAACCTCAGCCACGGCTTCTCGATGAAGGGTGGCTTCAACTACGGCATCTCGCGCAGCATGGTCGAGCCGTCGTCGACGGCCGGCAGCTCGTGGGGCTCGGCCAACCCGATCGTGTTCGACCCGAACAACCCGGCGCTGGCCTTCTCGTCGAATTCGCCCGGCAGGCGCATCTTCATGGCGGCCAACTACACCGCCGAGTACTTCAAGTTCGGATCGACGACGTTCTCGGCGTTCTACGACGGCCGCACCAACGGCAACACCAGCTACGTGTTCTCGGGCGACGCCAACGGCGACACCGTGTCGGGCAACGACCTGATTTACATCCCGCGCGACGTTTCCGAGATGAATTTCAAGCCACTCACGGTCGCCGGCAGAAGCTACACCGCCGCCGACCAGGCGGCAGCGTTCGAACAGCTGATTCAGAACGACAAGTACCTGCGGTCGCACCGCGGCGAGTATGCCGAGCGCAACGCGGTGTTCCTGCCGATGGCCCACCGAATCGACTTCAACATTACCCAGAACCTGTTCGCGAACCTCGGCGGCCGCCGGCATTCCGGCCAGGTTCGCCTCGACATCACCAACTTCAACAACCTGCTGAACCACGACTGGGGTGTCGGCCGGCGGCTCGTGAACAGCCAGATCCTGACGGCCCCGAGCGCCGATGCCAACGGCCGGCTCACCTACAACCTCCAGACGCTGAGCGGCAACCTGATTACCAACCCGCTGCAGACGTCGGCGAACATCGCGTCGATACCGAGCCAGGCGTCGGACGTCTACATCGTCATGCTCACGTTCCGCTACACGTTCCAATAAACCACTCGTCCGGGGCGGAGGTTTGCTCCGCCCCGACATCTGTGGGGGCGGAGCTTGCTCCGCCCCCTTTACAATGTGCGCGTGCCGCGCATCGACCTCCTCACCGTCGGCGAGGCCTTCCAGGATTTGATCTTCGTCGGCCTCCCGCACCAGCCGCGCAGCGGCGAAGAGCTCAAGACCGCCCGTTTCACCGCGACCATCGGCGGCGGCGCCGTCATCACCGCGACCGCGGCAGCGCGCCTCGGCCTCGGCGTCGAGGTGGTCAGCGGCTTGAGCGACGAGGCGGCGCGCGGCCTCCGGCTCGAGCGCGTGCGCGTCGTCAACCTGCGGCGCAGGTCGGAGCCGCACGCGATCACCGTCGCGCTGTCGACGGCCCGCGACCGCAGCTTCGTCACCTTCAACGGCGTCAACGACCGGCTGCAGCCGCGGCTGCCGGCGGCGCTGGCGCGGCGCTCGGCGGTTCACGTGCACTTCGCCTTCTCGCCCGACGACTGCCAGCGCTGGACGCGGATTCTCGATCGGCTGCGGGCGCGCGGCACGACGACGTCGTGGGATTTCGGCTGGAACCCGGCGCTGCGCGGCCGGCCCGGCTTCGGCAGGCTGGTCGGCAGCGTCGACTTCGTCCTGCTCAACGAAGCCGAGTCGGTGCTCTATGCGCGCGCGCGCGGCGACGGCGCCATCGCGCACTGGCGCCGCTCCGCGCGCAACACGGTGGTGAAGCTGGGCCGGCGCGGCAGCCGGTGGATCGCGGGCGGCCGCGATCTCTCTGCGCCCGCGCCGCGCGTGCGCGCCGTCGATACCACCGGCGCGGGCGACGCCTTCAACGGCGGTTTTCTCTTCGCGCTGCTGCGCGGCTACCCGGCGCGCGAGTGCCTGCGGATCGGCAACTTCGTCGGCGCGCGATCGACCCTCGCCGCCGGCGGCATCGACGCGCTGCCGCGGCGGCGCGAGCTGCCATGAGGGCGGTGCCGGCGTGAAGATCGCGGTCGTCGGCGGCGCCGGCGTGCGGACGCCGTTGCTCGTCCAGGGCCTGACGCACTCTGATCTCCCAATCGAGGAGATCGCGCTCTACGACGCCGACCGCGAGCGGCTGCCGCTGGTTCGCGAGGTGGCGGCGGCGATGTCCGGGGGCGCGCGGGTCGCGGCCTCGGCGTCGCTGGAGGAGTGCGCGTCCGGCGCGTCGTTCGTCTTCACCAGCATCCGCGTCGGCGGGCTGGAGCGGCGGATCCGCGACGAGGGCACGTCGCAGCGCCACGGCATCGCCGGGCAGGAAACGGTCGGACCCGCCGGGTTCGCGATGGCGTCGCGGACGATCGCGCCGATGGTCGAGTACGCGCGCGAAATCGATCGGATCGCGCCGCACGCCTGGATCATCAACTTCACCAACCCGGTGGGCATGGTCACCGAGGCGATGCGCAGTGTCAGCAGCCGGGTGATCGGCATCTGCGACACGCCCACTGAGCTCTTCGAGGAGGTCGCCCTCGCGCTGGGGATCCCGTCGAGCCGCTGCTATTTCGACTACTTCGGGCTGAATCACCTCGGCTGGCTGCGCGAGGTGTATAGCGACGGTGTACCGCAGCTCACACGGCTGTGGGACGACCTCGATCGGCTGCGATCGATCTACCGGGTGCAGCTCTTCGATCCGCGCGAGCTGCGCGACCTGCGGCTCCTGCCAACCGAGTATGTCTTCTATTACGACCAGCCGCAGCGGGCGTTCGAAAATGTCCGGCGCGCCGGCCGGACGCGAGGCGAAGCGATTGCCGAGCTGACGCGGACGCTGTTCGACCGCCTCCGCGCCCCCGGCGCCGACAAGGTCGCGCTCTATCACGCCTACCTCGCGGCGCGGAGCGCCGGCTACATGCAGATCGAGGCGGGCGGCGCGCCGCGGGAGGCGTCGGCCGCCGCCGAGCTGAGCGGCTACGACAGGATCGCGCTGTCGGTCGTGCGCGCGATTCAGTTCAACGCCAACGCGGTCGTGCCGCTCTCGGTCGCCAACCGCGGCAACATCCCGGATCTCCTCGACAGCGACGTGGTCGAGGTGCCGTGCCTGGTGAACGGCAACGGCGCGCTGCCGCTTCACGTCGGCCCGGTGCCGGCGCGGACGAGGCCGCTGCTGCTGCGGGTGAAGGAGTACGAGCGCCGCACGGTCGCGGCGGCGCTGGCGCGCTCGCCCGAGCGCGCGCGCGACGCGCTGGCGGCCAACCCGCTGGTTCCCGACGCCGCCACCGCCGAACGCCTGGTCGCCGATCTTCTGCCGCTGTGGTAACGCTCGATCGCGGGATGGGCCTGCTCCAGGCCACCGCCACCAACATCATCGGCATGGTCGGCGTCGGCCCGTTCCTGACCATCCCCTTCATGATCGCGGCGATGGGCGGCCCCCACATCCTCTACGCGTGGGCGTTCGGGGCGGTGCTGGCGCTCTGCGACGGCCTCGTCTACGCCGAGCTCGGCGCGGCGCTGCCCGGCAGCGGCGGCCCCTACGTCTACCTGCGCGAGGCATACCGGCCGTTCGGCCTCGGCCGGCTGATGGCCTTCGTCTTCATCTTCGAGATCATGCTGGTGGCGCCGCTGTCGATTGCCGGCGCCGCGGTCGGCTTCGCCGACTACCTCGGGTTCTACTGGACCTCGATGAGTGCGGCCGCGCACAACCTCGTCGCCGCCGGCGTCACGTGCGCGGTCACCGCGCTGCTCTACCGCGACATCCGCTCGATCGGCCGTCTCGCGGTGGTGATGCTGGCGCTGGTGATGGTGACGGTCGGCTGGGTGATCGCCGCCGGCCTGTTCACCTTCTCGCCGGCGCAGGCGTTCGACTTCCCGCCCGAGGCGCGTCGGCTCGACGGGGCGCTGCTGCGCGCGACCGCGGCAACCGGCCTGCTGGCGATGTACAACTACGGCGGCTACAACAACATCTGCAACATCGGCGAGGAGATTCGCGCGCCCGAACGCACCGTACCGCGCGCGATCGTCCTCTCGATCGTGGTGGTCGTGGTTCTCTACGTGGTGATGAGCACGGTGATCCTCGGCATGGTGCCGTGGCGCGAGGCGCAGGCCACGCGGACGATCGCCTCGCTGTTCATCGCGCGCACCTTCGCCGACCCCGCCGCCGGCCGCATCGCCGCCGTGGTGATGACCGCGCTGATCCTGATGGTGACCGCGTCGTCGCTCTACGCGGTGATCCTCGGCTATTCGCGGATTCCGTTCGCGGCCGCGCGCGACGGCCAGTTCTTCCGCGCCTTCGGGCGACTGCACCCGGAGAAGCACTTCCCGCACGTGTCGCTGCTGACCATCGGCGCGGCAGCGCTGCCCTTCTGCTTCTTCTCGCTCGGGCAGCTGGTCAGCTGGCTGATCCAGGTGCAGATCCTGCTGCAGTTCGTCTGGCAGTGCGCGGCGGTGATCCTGCTGCGCCGCTATCGCCCCGACATCCCGAAGCCATTCAGGATGTGGCTGTACCCGCTGCCGGCGCTGGTCTCGCTGGCGATGTGGCTCTACATCTTCGCCGCGTCGCCGCTGCCCGGCATCCTGTTCTCGATCGCCTTCCTCACCGCCGCTGTTGCCGCCTATTTCATCTTCCAGCGCCGCGCGCCCGAACGCAGCGCAGCCGTTTAGGGCTGCCGTGCGGCCGTTGCGGCAGCTTTGCGCATCCCTTCGGTGATGATGCCGACGCGGTCGACGCCCGCGCCCTTGGCGGCGTCGAGGACGTCGACAATCGCCTGGTAGGGCAGCGACGCCGCGCCCATCACGTAGAGCGTTCGATCGCGCCGCGTGGCGTAGATGTCGTGCAGGCGCGCCTGGAGCCCGCCGAGCGCCACGTCCTGATGGTTGATCGACAGCCGCCGGTCGGCCGTGTACTCGACGACGATCTGGTGGTCGATTCCGGTCGCGTCTGCGGGATGCGTTTCCTGCGGCACCGTGCTGTCGATCCCCTGCTGCGTCAGCGGCAGCGCCGCCAGGAAGATCACCAGCAGCACCAGGAGAATGTCGATCAGCGGCGTGATGTTGATGTCGGCGCGGGCGTGCGGCGATTCCGGACGGACGACGGCGTCGGCGCCGTGGTGCCGGTGCGCGTGTGGCATGCGTGGCCTCCACAGCGTTAGACACCGGCACAAACGAGAACGGCCGCCCCTGAATCAGGAGCGGCCGTTGAGAGGTGCTGGGTTCTGGGTTCTCGGTTCTGGGTCTAGTTGCTGGTGGACGCGCCGCCAGCCTTGCGCATGCCTTCGGTGACGATCCCGACCTTCTCGACCCCGGCGCCCTTCGCCGCGTCGATGACGTCGATGATGTCCTTGTAGCGCAGCGTGCCGGCGCCCATGATGAACATGGTCTTGTCTTTCCGCTGCTCGAAGATGTTGCGGAGCCGGGTCTCGAGCTCCTGCACGGTGATGTCCTGGTTGTTGACCGAGATGCGCTTGTCGGCGGTGTAGTTCAGCACGATCTGGCTGACGTCCGGCGTGACGTCGGTCGTGCGCTTGGTCTCGGCGGGCAGGTTGATGTCGACGCCCTTCTGGGTGAGCGGCAGCGCCGCCATGAAGATGACGAGCAGCACGAGCAGCACGTCGATCAGCGGCGTGACGTTCATGTCCGAACTGGCGTGCGGAACCTCCGCGGTGACGACCTTGTCGGCGCCGAGGTGATGATGCGCGTGTGCCATTACTTGCCTCCCGCGCCTTCCGCGCCCTTCTTGCGCTCGGTGATCAGGCCGATGTCCTCGATGCCGGCCTGCCGCAGCTGGTCCATCGCCGCCATCACCGCGCCGTACTCGACCTCCTCATCGGCCTTGATGAGGACGATCTTCTCGGTCTTGTTCTCGAGCAGCTCGTTGACGCGGGTCGCCATCTCGGCTTCCTGCACCGGCTTGGCGTTGAGGTACATCGATTTGTCGCGGCCGATGGCGACCACGGTCTGCCCCTGCACTTCCGGCTTGTCGACCGTGTTGGTCGCAGTCGGCAGCTTGACGCTGACGCCCTGCTGCAACATCGGCGCGACGAGCATCATGATGATGAGCAGCACGAGCATGACGTCGACGAGCGGCGTCACGTTGATATCGGCCTTGACTCCACCCTTGGCGCCGCCGACGTCCATTGACATGGCTGAAATCTCCTTACTGCAACCAGAGGTTCAAAAGGTTCAGGGTTCTGGGTTCAGGGTTGGTTCGAACCAACCGAGAACCGAGAACCCAGAACCCCGAACCCGCCCTTAGGCCGTCTTCTTGATGAAGTAGTCGACCAGCTCCGATGAGGAGTTGTCCATCTCGACGTTGAAGTACTCGATCCGGCCGGTCAGGTAGTTGTAGAACCACACCGCCGGGATGGCGACGACCAGCCCGAGCGCGGTCTCGACCAGCGCTTCCGAGATGCCGACCGACACCGCGCCGATGCCGGCCGAGCCGCTGGCGCCGATGCCCTGGAACGCGTTGATGACGCCGACCACCGTGCCGAGCAGACCGACGAACGGGGCGGTCGAGCCGATGGTGGCGAGCGCCGAGACGCCCTTCTTCAGGTCCGACGCGGTCAGCGCCGAGGCGCGCTGAATCGAGCGGCGGACGGTGTCCATCAGGTCTTCGCGGGTCAGGCTGCTGCCGCTTTCCTGCTGGAACTGGTATTCCTGCAGCCCGGCGAGCACGACCTTGGCGAGGTGGCTATAGCGGTAGTTCTTGGAGGCGGACAGCGCGATCGCATCCTTGAGGCGTCCCTCCTTCAGATGCTTCGCTACCTGCGGCGCGTACAGCTTCGACTGGTTGCGCGCCTGCGTGTAGGTGAAGATGCGCTCGATCGCCACGCCGAACGACCACATCGACATGAAGAAGAGAATGAAGGCCACGGCCTTCGCCACGAACCCCATCGACTGCCACATCTGCATTAAATCCACGGTCCATCCTCCATCGAGCCGAGCTCGAAGCGCGAAAAAGCGACGATTGACGTGTTACTGCAAGGTGAAGTTCACCGTCACGGTCATGATGACGGGGACCGGCACGCCGTTCAGCAGCGTCGGCGTGAACTGCCACTGCCGCACCGCGTCGAGCGCGGCGGCGTCGAGCAGCGGGATCGAGCGGAGCACCTTGGCTTCCTGCACCGCCCCGTTGGGTCCAATGGTTGCCTCGATGATGACGACGCCCTGGACGCGCGCCGACTGCGCGATCGCCGGGTAGACCGGCTTGACGTCCTTCACCTTGGTCGGCTGCTTGATGTTGCCGCCGACGCGGACCGGCGCGGGCGGCGGCGGGGGCGGAGGTGGCGGCGGCGGCGCGGCCTCGAGGCCGCCGACGATGCCGCCGGTGACGCCGCCGACGACGCCGCCTTCGACGCCGCCAACCACGTTCTTCACGCCCTGCTCGATGCCCGTTTCAGCCTTGATCTCTTTCGGTGCTTCGACCGGTGCGGCCGCCGGGTTGACGTCCATCACCGGCTTCGGCGCGGCCGCGGCCTGCGGTGGCGGCGGCGGCGGAGGCGGTGGTGGAGGCGGCGGCGGCGCCGCGACGAACGCCATCATCGACGGCGGCGTCGGCAGCACATCGGCGGCCATCAGCGGGATGATGACAATCGCCGCGATGATCGCCGTATGCACGATGATCGACAGCGGGACCGTATACCACTTCTGGCTGCCCACCTTGATCGACGGCGTGACGACATCGCCGAACATGTCACGTGGCACGGGCTGTTCTCCTTACGCCGCCGCGCGGGCGCGTGACGGCGTTCCTCCTCGATAGTGTTTCAAATCGCCGGCGTTGAAAGACGCCGATTATAGTCAGTCCAAAAACTGAGAGTCAACGCAAGACCGACCATCCTGCCGCGCACGACCCGGGGCTCAGATGGCGGAGCGGGCACAATCCCGGCGCCGCGTCGCAAACCCGCCGATCGACCCTGAACTGTTAGACACCGGGATCGGCGAAATGGGCCATCCTTCGACTCGCCCCGAACAGACCGGCTCGCTCAGGACAGGTCCTTCGACTCGCCACCGAACAGACCGGCTCGCTCAGGACGGGTCGCCCGCCGGCCCGGGCGCCCCGCTGCGAGACGGGACTATATAACAATGTCAGGCCTGCAGCCCGCCGCTCCCGATCCGCATCCCATAGAACGAACGATGGACGAAAATCATGGAAAGCACGAAGAAAACCGCGGCCAGCGCGTGGCTCAGGGTGGGCCCCTGCTCGGTCGCCAGCTTCACCGCCAGCTGGACGGCCAGCAGACCAAACAGCGTCGTGAACTTGATGACCGGGTTGAGCGCGACCGATGAGGTGTCCTTGAACGGATCGCCGACCGTGTCGCCGACCACCGTCGCCGCGTGCAGCGGCGTCCCCTTCATCTTCAACTCCACCTCGACGATCTTCTTCGCGTTGTCCCAGGCGCCGCCGGCGTTGGCCATGAAGATCGCCTGGTAGAGACCGAACAGCGCAATCGAGATGAGGTAGCCGATGAAGAAGTACGGCTCGAGGAAGGCGAACGACAGCGTCGAGAAGAACACCGTCAGGAAGATGTTGAACATCCCCTTCTGCGCGTAGCGGGTGCAGATCTCGACCACCTTCTTGCTGTCGGCCACCGACGCCTTCTCGACGCTATCGAGCTTGATGTTCGCCTTGATGAACTCCACCGCGCGATACGCGCCGGTCGTCACCGCCTGCGCCGACGCGCCGGTGAACCAGTAGATCACCGCGCCGCCGGTGACCAGCCCGAGGAAGAACGGCGGGTGCATCAAGGACAGCTTCTCGATGTTGGCGGTCAGCCCCGCGGTCAGCAGGAAGATGATCGAGAAGATCATCGTCGTCGCGCCGACCACGGCGGTGCCGATCAAGACCGGCTTCGCCGTCGCCTTGAACGTGTTGCCTGCGCCGTCGTTCTCCTCGAGCAGATCCTTCGCCCGCTCGAAGCGGACGTCGAAGCCGTGGTCGCGCTTCAGCTGCTCCTTGATCCCCGGAATGCTCTCGATCACCGACAGCTCGAACACCGACTGCGCGTTGTCGGTGACCGGCCCGTAGGAGTCGACCGCGATCGTCACCGGCCCCATCCCGAGGAAGCCGAACGCCACCAGGCCGAAGGCGAACACCGCCGGGGCGTGCATCGCGTCGCCGAGGTTGAAGCCGTTGCTCACCAGATACGCGATGCTCATCAGCGTGACGATCGCGACCCCGAGCCAGTAGGCGCTGAAGTTGCCGGCGACGAAGCCGGAGAGGATGTTCAGCGACGGCCCGCCTTCGCGCGACGAGATCACCACCTCTTTCACGTGGCCCGACTCGGTCGAGGTGAAGACCTTGACGCCCTCCGGGATGATCGCGCCGGCGAGCGTGCCGCAGGTGATCACCGTCGACAGCTTCCACCACAGCGACCCGTCGCCGAGGTCGGCAATCAGGAAGTACGACGCAATGTAGGTGATGACGACCGAGACAATCGAGGTCAGCCAGACGAGGGCGGTGAGCGGCGCCTCGAAGTTCATCTTGTCGACGGTGCCGTAGCGCGCCTTCGCCATCGCCTCGTTGACGAAGTAGGAGAGGCCGCTGGCGACGATCATCATGATGCGCATGACGAAGATCCAGACCAGCAGCTGCACCTGCATCCGCGGTTCGGCCACCGCGAGCAGGATGAACGAGATCAGCGCGACGCCGGTGACGCCGTAGGTCTCGAACCCGTCCGCGCTCGGGCCGACCGAGTCGCCGGCGTTGTCGCCGGTGCAGTCGGCGATCACGCCCGGGTTGCGGGCGTCGTCTTCCTTGATGTTGAAGACGATCTTCATCAGGTCGGAGCCGATGTCGGCGATCTTGGTGAAGATGCCGCCGGCGATGCGCAGCGCCGCCGCGCC
>Ga0111539_10008910_pt1 | contig 12703 bp, 10 predicted proteins | sample RhiMethybrSRZTD1_FD_79667 | JGI IMG/M metagenome (GOLD analysis project Ga0111539, IMG submission 79667) | Populus rhizosphere microbial communities from Tennessee, USA - Rhizosphere MetaG P. TD hybrid SRZTD1 (version 2) (version 2) | ecosystem: Host-associated > Plants > Roots > Rhizosphere >...
GCGAACGATCGGCGTCGTGTCGCCCGGGTACTGGTACTTCGACAGCAGCTCCCGCAGCTCCAGCTCGACCAGGTCCAGCAGCTCCGCGTCTTCCTTCGCGATCATGTCCACCTTGTTCAGGTACACGACGATCGCGGGCACGCCGACCTGGCGGCCCAACAGGATGTGCTCGCGCGTCTGCGGCATCGGGCCGTCCGGCGCCGACACCACCAGGATCGCCCCGTCCATCTGCGCCGCGCCCGTGATCATGTTCTTGATGTAGTCCGCGTGGCCCGGGCAATCGACGTGCGCGTAGTGCCGCTTGTCCGTTTCGTACTCCACGTGCGCGATCGCGATCGTGATGCCGCGCTCTCGCTCTTCAGGCGCCTTGTCGATCTGGTCGTACGCCAGGAACTTCGCGAAGTTCTTCTTCGCCAGCACCTTCGTGATCGCCGCCGTCAGCGTCGTCTTGCCATGGTCGACGTGCCCGATCGTCCCGATGTTCAGGTGCGGCTTGTTTCGTACGAATTTTTCTTTGGCCATTGTCGCGTGTCCTCTCGTTGCGTGAAACCGTTCAGTAGGCGCCCCGCATCCGCTCGACGATCGATTCCGTCACGTGGGTGGGGACAGGTGCATACCGCGAAAACTGCATCGTGTATGTAGCCCGCCCCTGGGTCATCGAGCGGACGTCAGTCGAATACCCAAACATGCTGGCCAGCGGCACCTCGGCCGTGATGGCCTGCGCCGATCCCCGCGCCTCCATCCCCGAAACGCGACCGCGCCGCGCCGACAGGTTCCCGGTCACCTCGCCCATGAACTCGTCCGGGGTCAGCACCTCGACCTGCATCAGCGGCTCCAGCAGGACCGGCCCCGCCTCGCGCGCCGCCGCCTGGGCGCCCATCGAGCCGGCGATCTGAAACGCCTTCTCGCTGGAATCGATCTCGTGATAGCTGCCGCCGGTCAGCCTCACCGCGACGTCGATCATCGGGTAGCCCGCCATCACGCCGCGCGACAGCGACTCGCGCACGCCCCGCTCGACCGCAGGCACGAACTCGGGCGGCACCGAACCACCGACGGTCGCGTCCTCGAAGAGGATGCCCTTGCCCTGCGCCGGTCCGACCTGCAGCGAAACGTGGCCGTAAGCGCCGCGCCCGCCGGTCTGGCGGATGTACTTCCCTTCCGCCGCGGCCTCGCGCCCGATGGTCTCGCGGTAGGCGACCTGCGGCCGCCCCACGTTCGCCTCGACCTTGAACTCGCGCACCAGCCTGTCGACGATGATCTCCAGGTGCAGCTCGCCCATCCCCGAGATGATGGTCTGGCCGGTGTCGGGATCGGTCTTGACGCTGAACGACGGGTCCTCGACGGCCAGCTTCGCGAGCGCGATCCCCAGCATGTCCTGGCTGGCCTGGGTCTTGGGCTCGATCGCGATCGAGATGACCGGCGCGGGAAAATCCATCAGCTCGAGCACCACCGGCGCCTTCTCGTCGCACAGCGTGTCGCCCGTGGTGGTCACGCGCAACCCGGCGGCCGCCGCGATGTTGCCGCAGGTGACCTCCTTGACGTCCTCGCGCTTGTTCGCGTGCATGCGCAGGAGGCGCCCGATCCGCTCGCGCTTCCCCTTCGCGGAGTTGTAAACGGTCGCGCCCGTCTCGACCTTGCCCGAGTAGACCCGGAAGTAGGTCAACGATCCGACGAACGGATCGTTGGAGTCGTTCATGATCTTGAACGCCAGCGCCGAGAAGGGCTCGGCGTCATCGGCCCGCCGCTGCGTGGGCTGCCCCGCCGCGTCCTTGCCGGCGACCGCCGGCACGTCGGTGGGTGACGGCAGGAAGTCGACGATCGCGTCGAGCAACGGCTGCACGCCCTTGTTCTTGAACGCCGCGCCCACCAGCACCGGAACGGCGCGGCCCGCCACGGTCGCCCGCCGCAGCGCCGCGCGCAGGAACGCCCCGTCCACCTCGCGCTCTTCCAGGTACGCGCGCATCGCCTCGTCGTCGGCCTCCGCGATCTCCTCGACCATCGACAGGCGCGCGATCGCGGCGGTGTCCGCCAGCTCCGCCGGGATTTCGACGACGGTGGGCGTCGCGCCCAGCGTGTCATCTTCCCAGACGACCATCTTCATCTCGATCAGATCGATGACGCCCGTGAACTCCGATTCCAGCCCGTTCGGGATCTGGATGACGATCGGCGCGCCCCGCAGGCGCTCCCGGATCTCCTGTACGCAGCGATCGGGATCGGCGCCGACGCGATCGCACTTGTTGATGAAGGCGATGCGCGGCACGCGATAGCGATCGGCCTGGCGCCACACCGTCTCGGACTGCGGCTCCACCCCGCCCACCGCGCAGAACACGGCCACGGCGCCGTCCAGCACCCGCAGGCTGCGCTCCACCTCGATGGTGAAGTCGACGTGCCCGGGCGTGTCGATGATGTTGATGCGGTGGTCGCGCCAGAAGCAGGTGGTCGACGCGGCGGTGATCGTGATGCCGCGCTCCTGCTCCTGCTCCATCCAGTCCATCTGGGTGGTGCCCTCGTGGACCTCGCCCATCTTGCGCGAGACACCCGTGTAGAACAGGACACGTTCGGTCGTCGTGGTCTTCCCGGCGTCGATGTGCGCCATGATCCCGATGTTGCGGATCTGCGCTATGGGGAATGTGCGAGCCACGACTTCCGAACTTGCCTTTCCGACGCTCAGCCGATCCCGGTCCGCCGGCTCACCCGGCGTAACGGAACCGTCAGGTCCGTCGTTTCACGTTAAATGTTTGTTAACTAAGAAAGCCTTCTCTACTACCAGCGATAGTGCGCGAACGCCTTGTTGGCGTCCGCCATCTTGTGCGTATCTTCGCGCTTCTTGACCGCGTTGCCCTTGTTGGACGAAGCGTCGAGCAGCTCGCCCGCCAGCTTCTCCTGCATCGTGCGACCGTCGGAGCGGTCGCGCGCCGCCGAGATCAGCCAGCGCATGCCCAGCGCGATGGCGCGATCGGGCCGCACGTCGACCGGCACCTGGTAGGTCGCGCCGCCGACCCGGCGGGACTTGACCTCGACCTTCGGCTGCACGTTGCTGAGCGCGCGATCCCACACCTTCACCGGATCGTCCTTCGCCTTCTCGGCGACGATGTCGAAGGCGCGGTAGACGATGCGCTCCGCGATCGCCTTCTTGCCCGACTTCATCACGGTGTTGACGAACTTGGTCACGCGCCGGCGCGTGTCGACCGGCTGATCCGTGAACTTCGGATCGGGCAGCGGCTTGCGCTTGGGGACTTCACCTTTCCTGGGCATTACTTGGGCTCCTACTTAGGTCTTTTGGCGCCGTACTTCGAACGGCCCTGACGGCGGTTGGTGACGCCCGACGTGTCGAGCGTGCCGCGGATGATGTGATAGCGAACGCCCGGCAGATCCTTCACGCGGCCGCCGCGAATCATGACGACCGAGTGCTCCTGCAGGTTGTGCCCTTCACCCGGGATGTAAGTCGTCACTTCCATCTGATTGGTCAGCCGCACGCGCGCGACCTTGCGGAGCGCTGAGTTCGGCTTCTTGGGCGTGGTCGTGTAGACGCGCACGCAAACACCGCGGCGCTGCGGGCAGGCCATCAGCGCCGGCGACGCGGTCTTGCGTCGCTGCGCCTTGCGGCCGAATTTCACGAGCTGATTGATTGTGGGCATGCTGTCGAAAAACCTCGTCTTTTCGCGGCTGGGCACCCACAGTCGGGTAGACCCCGGGCGCGGAAAGGCGGGATTATAGGGGTCGAGCCTCGGTTGTCAACGCCCATTGGCGGACAGGGCCCTACTTCTGGGGAACCACGGCCGCGGCGGTCGTGCCCAGGGGGCCCAGGACCTGGCGGGCGAGCACCCGGGCCAGATCGCTGCGCTCGAGGACCCCGGCCGCGGCAGGCCCCGAGCGGCCGTACAGGTCGGCGGCGACCGCGAACAGCGGGACCTCCCCGAGCAGCTGGTCACGGGCGCGGCGCATCGCCGCCACCGTCGGCTCCAGCGCCGATCCCCAGGCGGCCGTCGCGATGAAGCAGGGTCCCGACAGCTTGGTGTAATTGATCGCGGTCGTGGTGACCTCCGCGACCGCGTGTGGCCCCGGCCGGTTGCACACGTCGACCGCCCGGACCGCGACCCAGTAGTGGGTCGACGGGGCAAGCCCGCCGAAATCCACGTCGATGAGGGCGCCGGCCGGACCCGACACGGGCACCATCAGGGCTTCCATCGACTCGCTGGCGGCCAGGGCGGGAAGCCCCCTTATGAAGGAGGCGGGATCTTCGGCGGAGATCGTGGCCGCGCTGTATCGCACCTCGTATTGGGCGATCGGCAGGCCGCTGGGCGGCACGTTGTAACGAAGGCGAGCCCACTGATGAGAGTGTTTGGAATCGGCGACCGGCTCCGCGATCAGGTCGGCGGGTCGCCCGGGCAGCGACTGGTTCTTGCAATAGTCTTCATCCCGAACCTCGACCTGAAGCCGATAGCTCGCGCCCGGGGGGAAGCGCAATCGGTCGACACCGCTGCCCGGGTTGGCGGCGGGATCGTCGGTGATCGAACCATCCATCGCGTGCATCGTGGCGGCGTCCGATCCCAGCCCGTCGACCGACCCATAGCCGGTGGGATCGACCGCGGTTGCCATCCCGGATGCGGCGAGCGAAAACGGCACGCTGAACACCACTGAAGGCTGGCCGCGATAAGCATAGCCAGTGTCCATCGCCCACCCATCCCACGGGCCGACCCTCGGCGTCGGAAAGGTGACGTCGTTGAACACCCCGTTGTAGTCGCCCTCGGTGTTGATCTCGAGCCAGGCGACGTATTCGCCTGACGGCCAGTCGTTCGGCACGGAGTACATCACGGCCTGGGCGAAGTCGGCGGGGGGCGTCGCCATCGTCACCGCGTCGATGTCGGGCATCGCCGCGCGCGCGGCCTCCGCGTAGCCCAGCCCCTTCTGGGGCGTGGCGCCGGACGTGGCGTCGTAGCCCGGGTAGCCGGTCACGACGCCGCCGTAGCCCCCGACGTCGCTGAAATCGAAGCAGTTTCGAATCTCACCGTTTCGGCAGAACGGATCCGCGTCCGCGGCGCAGGGCACATAGTCGCGGCGCGGCGGGTAGAGCGAGATCAGCGGCAGCGCGCGCATGACCGACTGTCCGCCCACGAGCATAGGTTCCGCGTATCCGGCCTTCACATCCTGAACGCTCAGGATGCGTCCCTTGTCGCTCATGAATGGGCTCGCGCATGTCGTCGCGTCGAGGCCGTCCCTGCTCGCGTCGCCGTTGAACGCCAGGCAGAAATACGTGTCGAGGGTGGAGTCGTAGTCGCACGATCGCGAGGCATAACCTTCGGGGCGGTTCTGGAAGATGACGCGTGGAAACTGCCCGGCGCCCGGCGCGGCGGCGCGGCGGTTCGCCCAGATCGGCAGCACCCCTTCGCGGCGACCGTAGGGCCAGTGATAGCCGCTGTTCATCTGCGTCGCGCCCGGACGGTTGCCGATGCCACGCACGCTCACCGCCTGCGTCAGCCCAACCGTCGCCAGGAACGTGCCGTCGGGCTTTTCGAGCCAGATGGCGATCTGCGCGCGCGCCGTCGGCGAGAAGTGAAAAACGACCGCGCGCTCACCGGCGGCCCGCGCTTCCCCCGCCGCCATCAGGAAGACGGCGGCGACCAATATGCTCGCACCCCGCAACATCTAAGGGCCCATTATAGCCCCACCGGCTGAGCCGCCGGTGACGGGGTCGCGATCTAGTGCTGGTCGTGCGCGATGGCGACCGTGCCCAGGGGGCCGAGCAGCTGGCGGGCAAGCACCCGCGCCGTATCGCTGCGCTTCAGGACCCCGGCTGCCGCGGGCCCCGAGCGGCCGTACAGGTCAGCGGCGACCGCGAACAGCGGGACCTCGGCCAGCAGCTGGTTACGCGCGCGGCGCATCGCCGCGACCGTCGGCTCCAGCGCCGATCCCCAGGCCGCCGTCGCGATGAAACACGGGCCCGACAGCTGCGTGTAGTTGATCCGCGTCGTGGTGACTTCGGCGACGACGTGCGGCCCCGCCCGGTTGCAGCTGTCGACCGCGCGGATGCCGACCCAGTAGCGCGTCATTGCGTCGAAGCCGCCGAGGTCGACGTCGACGAGCGTCCCGGGCGCGCCCCCGACCGGAATCATGAGCGCCTCCGCCGCCACCGACGCCGCCTGGCCGGGCACGCCCTGGACGAAGGAGGTGACGTCTCCGGGGACGATGGGATTCGTCTTGCTGGTCCGGACCTCGTAGCGCGCGATGCCGAACTCGCCGACGCTGGCCGGAACGTTGAAGCGAAGGCGCGCCCACTGGTGGGAGTGCTTCGGATCCGCGACCGGCTCCACGCTGACCTCGGTCGGAGCGCTCGGCGGCGGGTTGGCCGGGCAGGGACGAACCTCGACGTCCAGCCGCGAGGTCACCGTCGAGGCGAGGCGCAGGCGATCCGCGCCGCTGCCCGGCGCGCCGATCGGATCGTCGCTGATCGTGCCGTCCATCTCATGCATCGCGCCGGGATCGGCGTCCGTCCCGTCGACCGATCCGAAGCCGATCGGCGTCATCGCCGAATACAGCGCCTGCTCCGGGCCGAGCGTGAACGGGACGCCGTACACCACCGACGGCTGGCCGCGATACGGGTAGCCGTAGCTCATCGCCCACGAGTCCCAGTCGTTCGACATCGGCGTCTTGTAGACGTCCGCGTTGAAGATGTCGTTGTAGTCGCCTTCGGTGTTGATCTCGACGTAGGCGACGTATTCGCCGTCGGGCCAGGAGGACGGCACCGAAAACATCACCGTCTGCGGGACGTCGGCGGGCGGCGTGGCCATCGTGACCGCGTCGATGTCGGGCATCACGGAGCGCGCGACGTCCTGGAACGTCGCGGAGTCCGGAGAATCCTGGCAGGTGCTGCTGCCGCCCATGCACACATTGACGGTAGAAGCGTCGGCGCAGGAGACGAAATCACGGCGCGGCGGATACGCCGACGTCCGCTCGAGCGGGCGATCCGTCTGCTGCCCGCCGATCGCCGCGGGCTCCGTGTAGCCGTTCGCGACGTCGATCGCGGTCATGATGCGTCCCTTGTCGCTGTTGAAGACGCTCGCGCAGGTGACCGCGTCCAGCTGGTCCCGGCCGGCCTTGTCCGCGGAGAACGACAGGCAGAAATACGTGTCTTTCGTCGAATCCTCGCAGGCGCGGGAGGCGTAGCCCTCGGGCCGGCGCTGGAAAATGATCCGCGGAAACGCCACCGCCCCCGGCGCCGACAGGCGGCGATGTGCCCAGATCGGCAACACGCCCTCGCGCCGGCCGTAGGGCCAGTGGTAGCCGCTGTTCATCTGCGTCGCGCCCGGGCGGTTGCCGATGCCGTGCAAGCTGACCGCCTGGGTCAGTCCGACGGTGCCGCGGAACATCCCGTCCGCGCTCTCGATCCAGATCGCTATCTGCGCGCGTTCGGTGGGTGTGAAGTTGAAGATGATCGCGCGCTCGTCAGCGGCGCCCGCCTCCGCCGCCGCCATAACAACGACGCTGGCGATCAGTAAGCTAGCGGCCCGCGACATCAGGAAACGCATTATAGACTAGGAAAACAGCTCGGCCGGCGGCCCGGATCCAGAAAAAACCACCTTTTCTGGGCCCCCATGGGCCGCTGTCCGCCCCGACGCAACGGCTGCCGATCCCGTCAACTCCGCAAACAACAACGGTGCCCAGGGATACATTTTCGTGGGACTGGCGCTGTTCGAGCCCGGATTGGCGTTCTAGGATGGCGCGGCGCATGCGGATCGGTATCGACGTCGGCGGCACCAAGATCGAAGGCATCGCGCTGGCGGCCGACGGCCGCGAGCTGGCGCGGCACCGCGAGCGAACCCCGACGGTGTACGAGGAGGTGCTGCGGGCGGTTGCCGGCGTGGTCGCGCGCTTGGAGACCAGTCTCGCCGACGCGGGCAGCGCGACCGTCGGCGTCGGAACGCCGGGCGTCCTGCACCCCAGCCGCGGCGTGATGCTGAACTCCAACCTCGCCTGCCTGAACGATCGGCCGCTGGATCGCGATCTGGCGGCCGCGCTCGGGCGGCCCGTCCGCCTCGCCAACGACGGGAAGTGCTTCGTCCTGTCCGAGGCGATCGACGGCGCGGCCGCGCCGCCCGCGGATCTGGATCGCTCGCGCCCCGACGTCGTGTTCGGCGCGACGCTGGGAACCGGCGTCGGCGGCGGCATCGTCGTCGACGGACGCGTGCTGACCGGCGAAAACGGCGCGGCCACCGAGTGGAGCCACACGACGCTGCCGTTCTTGCACCCGGGCGAACACGCCCCGTACGTCTGCGTCTGCGGCCACGCCGACTGCATCGAGTCGTTCACCTCGGGACGCGGCCTCATCGGGCGCTACCGCGCGCTCGGCGGCGACGACGTCGATGGCAAAGAGATCGCCCGACGCGCGGCCGCCGGCGACCGCGTCGCCGACCAGGCGTTCGCCGCTTACGAAGAGGCGCTGGCGCGCGCGCTGGCGGGCGTCGTCAACATGCTCGACCCGCGCGCGATTGTGCTGGGCGGTGGCGTCTCCAACAACGATCGCATCTTCACCAACGTTCCCGGGCTGTGGGAGCGCTGGACGGTGCCGAAGGATCTGCGCACCAAGCTGGTGCGGGCCGCACACGGCGACGCCAGCGGCGTCCGTGGCGCGGCATTCCTGTGGCCTCGCGGATCCCGACGGTTTCGAATTTCTGAGGGGAGCCCGGTCGAAACAGCGGCAAACCGGGGCGCGACCGGCGGTACGATGCTTGCCAGATGATGCGCCCCATGAACCGCCAGCGCCTGCCCCTCCCTCCCCTGCTCGCACTGCTCTGCCTGGCCGCCGTCGCGGCCGCCTGCGGTGACATAAAGGTGGCGAACGATGGTGGGGCAAGCGGCGCGGCGGGCCACGGCAGCGCGGGCGCGGCGGGGACGACCGGCGTGGCAGGGACCACGGGTGCCGCCGGAACGACCGGCGCCGCGGGAACCACGGGTGCCGCCGGAACCACGGGTGCCGCCGGAACGACAGGTGCCGCGGGCAACGGCGGCCGCGGCGGCAGCACCGGCGCGGCGGGCAATGGCGGCCGCGGCGGCAGCACGGGCACCGCCGGCACGACCGGTGCCGGGGGTGGCGGCGGCCGCGGCGGTGGCGCCGGCACCGCCGGCGCTGGCGGCCGCGGCGGCAACGCGGGCACGGGCGGGACGGCGGGTGCCGGCGGAGCTGGCGGGCGCGGCGGCGCCTCCGGGGGCGCCGGCGGCACGGGCGGCATCATCAAGTGCGGCAATGCGACCTGCGCGACGGGCCAGACCTGCTGCAACGCGAGCTGCGGGATCTGCACCGCCCCGGGCGGTATCTGCACCGGTCAGGCCTGCGACGATCTGCGCTGGTATTACACGTGCGGGCGCCGGCTGTGCAACAGCACCGATTTCGCCCCGCCGCTGGACGCGGGTTCGTCGCTGCCGCCGTGCACATCTGAACAAAAATCCGGCGCCGCGTGCCCCACGCTGGGCCTGATGTGCGATCCGAGGGACAACACCTGCGACCGCATGCTCGCCTGCAGCACCGGTCCGATCGCTTGCCCGCTGTGACCGCGCGCTAGCGCGAAGCGCGAGAGTGCGGCTACCTGAAAAAACAATAGTCGCACACCGCGCCTGCGGCGCGGAGCGACTAAGGCGCGGTGAAGTAGCCGAACGTCAGGCACATCTCGTCGGTGGTCCGCTCGCCCCAGCGGAGGGGCTCCGTTCCCGACGCGTTGTCGAAGGTGCAGGAGAGGCGCCCGACGTCGCCGGCGACGACGTCGATCGGCTGCCGGTAGTAGTAGAACTGCTGCCAGTGAAAGTCCCAGCGCGGGATATTGATGGCGCAGGTGGAGCCCCCGCCCAATCGATCGATCGTCACCTCCAGCTGCGTGCCGCGAAGATGCATGTGCGGCGCGACGCCCCACAGCTGCCACGCACCGGGCGCCGCGAGCTCGGCGGTCACCGTCTCGACAGCCCCCGGCGCAATCACGAAGTCCCGTTTCGCCAGCGCTAGCACGCGGGCCCGCTTCGCGACCGGCGCGCTGGCGTAGTAGAGGTCGGCGGTGGTCCGATCGCTGACCTCGCGCCTGGCCGCGAGGTTGTAGTGCACCTGCATGACGATCCAGGTGCCCGCCGCGAGGTTGATGCCCGTGCCCGGCGGAAACGCCGTGGCCCCCGAGCCCGGCACCCACCCGCCGATCGTGGGCGGCGCGTCGATCCCCGAGCCCAGGCCGGTCCCCGCGAAGCAGGTCCAGCCGATCCCCGGCTCGGCCGCGTCCTTCGCCTGCGCGGCGGCGAGCTGCGACGACGCGACGGCAAACAGCAATACGTGGTGCACGCTCGCCGGCGTTCCGGGGTGGATCAGGAAGCCGATCAGATCGCGCGCCGCGGACAGCGCGGGATCGATCAGGAAGCAGCGATAGTCGTCGCTGGCGGCCGGGTTCGCCTGGTAGGAGTCCCCCGGATCGAGCGTGGCGCCGGGGGGACCGAGGTCGCTCACCGTCGGTGCCGTCGGCAGCACGGCGGTTGGATCGCCGGCGGGAGCGCCCCCGTCAGCCCACGCCTGGAAAATCCCCATCTCCGCCGTCGACAGGCGGCGCGACCCCTCGAAGTCCCCGCACCCTTCGGCGGGCAGCCAGGGGGGCATCTCGCCCGCTTGCGTCGCCGCCGCCAGGCCACCCGCCCGGGGGTGCGCTTCGTCGTAGCTGACCAGCGAAAATGGCGCGAGCCCGCCCGGCGCGTGGCAGCCCGCGCAGCGCGCGCTGACGATTGGGAGCACGTCGCGGTAGTAGGTCACCGAGCCCGCGCCCGGACTACCGCCGCCGCACCCCGCCCCGAGGCCGACCACCCCGGCCACCGCGGCCACCACCACCACCACACGCACCAACTACGTCATGCGCACGCTTCGGGCCCGGCGGCAGAAAGCCATCGCCGCAAAAGCGGCGAGTCGTGCATTTCAGCTGGCCGGCGCCGGCGGGCGCGCCAGCCACAACACGTGCCGCCGGCTGGAACCGTCGCCGGCACTGACACGCTTGATCGCCACCTGAAAGCCGGCCGCGCGCAGCCGCGCGCTGAAGCGGGCGTCCTCGAACATCGACCACACCGCGAGCGTTCCGCCCGGTCGCAGCGCACGCGCCGCGGTACGAAGACCGTCCGCGGCATACAGGCGCTTGTTGCCGAAGGTGGTGAGCGCCGCCGGGCCGTTGTCGACGTCGAGCAGGATCGCGTCGTAGCGCGCCTGCGCCCCGGCGATGGTGGCGGCGACGTCACCTTCGATCAGGCTCAAGCGTGCGTCGCACAGCGGCGCTCCCGCCAGGTGGCCGAAGACGTCCCGATTCCAGCGGACGACGGCACCGACCAGCTCGACGACCTCCACCGCGGCGTCCGCCGCGAGCACACCCAGCGCCGCGCGCGCCGTGAAGCCCATACCGAGGCCGCCGATGAGGACGCGCGCCCCCTGCTTCGCGCGCAGCCCGGCACAACCGTACACCGCCAGCTTGTCCTCCGAGCCGTGGCTGAAGCTGTGCATCAGGTCCTGCCCGTCGACGCGGATCACGTATTCCGCGCCGCGCACCGACAGGGTCATGTCGCCACCGTCGGTGGTTAGAGCGCGATCGATCGTCTGCCAGGGCGGCACCGCAGCACTCTGAGCGGAAAGCGGCGGCGTGTCGAGCACGGCCGGGGCCTTTCGCGCGCACCGGATGACCGAAAGCCGTCACCGCAAACCGACGCGCGTCGCCTGCAACGCTCAGAGCCCGTCGACGATGACACGGCGCCGGGTCGCATATTCCTCGGGCGTGATCAGCCCCTTGGCCTTCAGCTCCTCGAGGCGGCGCAGGCGCTCCTCGACACTGGCCGCCGGCTTGGCGTCTGACGCCGGCACCACGACGACGGGCGCATCGTCCTCCTTGGGCGGCGACGCGGAGCAGTCGTAGGCGTGACCGCTGATGGTTATGCCGCGGGCGTCACCGCCCACCGCGTCGATCAGGGCGTAGTCGCCGCCGACTGATCGAGTCGATGACATGAGCTCCTCATACGCGCCCTGCATCTTCTCTTCCGAGTTCTGCCCCCACCCGCGTCCCGTGCCCCAGATCATCCCCAGCTCGCGGCATCCGCGGTGAGGCAATGTCCGTCCCACCTTGACCAGCTTCACCGGTGCCGGCGCTTCGGGCCCTGCTTGCACCGGCGGCGCTTGCCCAGAGCAATCGTAGGCGGTGGCGGTGACGGTGATGCCGTGCGCATCTTTGGCGACCGCACGGATCAGCGCATGATCCCCGCCCAGCTGTCGTGTCGACGAGGTGAGCTGGCCGTAGGTGTCGTGCTCTTTTGGATCGGCAGCCGCCCACTCGCCGGCTGCGCGGGAGCCCTTGATGGGCCCTAGGTCACGACAGGCGACGTTGGGCAGCTCGCGCCCGATCTTGACGGCCTTCACCGGCGGCGCCTGGGCGGGCGGGGACGACGACACCGGCCCGCTTGCTGCGCAGCCCGCGCACGGCGCCAGCGCACCAACCAGAAAGACCAACGACCCGACACCGGCGCACCCCGCGACCACTTCCCTGATCACGCGCGCATTCTAATTCAGGTGGTGCCCACGCGCGAACGCGGGCCTGCCTCACGGCCCTCCCCGACCCTCTCCCGCGCGAACGCGAGCAAGAGCGGCTTGCCCTCTCCCCGACCCTCTCCCGCAAGCGGGAGAGGGAGGCAGAGGTTACTCTTCGAGCGGCGC
>Ga0111539_10008911_pt1 | contig 12702 bp, 9 predicted proteins | sample RhiMethybrSRZTD1_FD_79667 | JGI IMG/M metagenome (GOLD analysis project Ga0111539, IMG submission 79667) | Populus rhizosphere microbial communities from Tennessee, USA - Rhizosphere MetaG P. TD hybrid SRZTD1 (version 2) (version 2) | ecosystem: Host-associated > Plants > Roots > Rhizosphere >...
ATAGAAGCCGGATGGGTTGTCGACGATCGATTGCAGCGTCGCTGCATCGGCGGTGATGTTTCGTGCCGAAAAGGTCCCGCTGCCGCTGGGCATCGCTACCGGCGAGGCCGCTGACAGCCCGGAGCCTATCAGCACGCCCCCGGGAACCCCTGCCGCGCCGGTGTGAATATGGGCGAGGATGGCCGTGCTGCCGGCCGGGAATCCGGTCAGGGTGAACTCCATGTCGACCGTGCCCGACTGAATACGGTTGGACGCGTCGCGGGTGACGTTGAACGTCACCGTCGCGGCGCCGGTGGCGGCCTGTTCCGCGTTGGAGATCGGCGGCACTTCCTGCCCGGCGCTCATGGCCGCGCCGAAAACGATTGGTTGATTCGTTGGGGTGGTCGGCGCGTCGTCGTCACCGCACGCCACCGCAACAGCGCACAGCGCAAGGATCAGCAATCCGGATCGCTTCATCGTCATCCTCCGTAGCACCCCAAGTGGGCGCCGGCATGGGCTTGTTAGAAACGCCGCACGAGATTGAAGCCGAGGTACACGTTGTGAGTGTCTCCTCCCCGGGCGGTCTGGCCGTAAGTCGTCCCGAAGGTGTTCGTGAAATTGAGCTGAAAGGTGTGTCCGCCGGTATGTTTCTCGATGGCGACCCCCCAGGCGCCCCTTCCCGGATGGTTGCCTCCCCGAGGCGAATACTCGCCGGCGACATACACCGTTGGCCGAAGCCGAAGCCGCCCGCCGAGCCCGACGAACAAGATGTCATCGCTGTGTTCGACAGCGGGTTCCCCTGTAGTGGGCAGTCCGTGATCGTGGTCCTCGATCCCGGTGGCGCCCACGACCGATGTATTCCACACGAACACGGGCGTGGCATAGAGCATCACCCGGTCGCCGAGGCTGTGGGAGACCGCGAGGCCCAGCCCGGGAGCGTGGTCGTCGCGCATGTTGTTCGTTCCCTCGACCGACGCCACCACCGACAGCGAGACGGGCAGCACGCCGCCGCCCTGACGCCAGACGTCATAGCGACCGGACACCTGGATCGTCCTGTACAGCATCGAGCGGTGAATGCCGGTCTGCAGCTTGGAGGTCGGGGCGAAGCGGTACTCGAGGCCGATGATCGCACCGTTGTCGAGGCCGAATAGATCCTCGACGAGCTCCTGCAACCCTCCGCGGCGCAAGTCGCGGGCGAAACGATGGGTCAGCCGGAAGTAGCTGCCATGTCGCCTCAACGGCTGAGTTGTCGGCAGGTTGATCAGGTTCTGTTCACGTTCGGCAGGCGGCGCCGGTGCGGCCGGCGTTGGCTGAGGGGGTGCCGACGGGGCGGTTTGCGCCAACGCGTCGGCGCCGATCGAGACGAAGAAGACTGCCGCGGCGGCCGCTGTTCGGGCGCACACGAGTAGCGGACGCATAAGACGGAAGCAGCGGGCAAACAGCGTGCCCGCGAGAACGCCTCCCCGATGCGAAAAACGCCCGCAAAACGACGCCGCCGGTTCCCGCGCCTTACTCTTCGAGTAATCGCCTTACGTGCCTCGCTCCGGAGCGCGCCGACGGAGCGAAGCAGGCGAGACGCCCTAGGGGATGATCACCGAGCCCTGCGTGGCCACGTTGGACGATGGGCTGTAAGTCAACCCGGACGCGGTCACGTTCGTGACTCTGAAGGTGATCGTGCCGCTCTTCCTCGCGACCTTCTTCGACTTGAAGACGACCCGTCCATTGGCATCCGTCACGCCGCTCGCCGACCCGGTGACGAGGCCGCTCCAGGTGCCGGTCACGGTCGCGCCGGCGACCGGTGCTCCATTCGGTCGTTGGATTGACACGGTGGCCTGCGCGTACGAGCCACCGCCGGCGGGCACCGCTTGCATCGCGATGCCACCGATATAGACGATCGCACTCGGATCGGCCTGAACCGAGATCGTTTTCGATGTCGAGTTCGTACCGCCGCGATTGTCAGTGACGGTCAACGTGGCGACGAACGTCCCGACGCTCGTATAGGTGTGCGACGGATTGGTGCTCGAGGCAGACGACCCGTCTCCGAAGGTCCACGCATACGACACAATCGAGCCGTCCGGATCGTATGAGCTGCTGCCGTTGAAGGCGACGGTGAGCGGCGTGGTCCCGGTGACCGGAGTGGCGGTCGCCTGTGCGACCGGCAATTGGTTCGGCGGCAGGTCGTCGTTGACGATCGTGCCGTCGCCCTGGCTGTCCACAATCACGATACCGGACGATGGCGCGCTGAGCAGCACCGAGAAGGTCTCGTCGGCCTCTTGCGTGGTGTCGCCCACGATTGAAACCGTGACTGTCTTCTGCATTTCACCCGGCGCAAATGTCACTGTGCCACTGGCCGCGACATAGTCGCTGCCGGCCTGGGCGGTCCCGTTCGAGGTGGTGTAGGCGACCGACTGGCTCGTCGCAGCTGGCACCGACAGCGACACGGTGAACGATGCGCTCGTGCTGGAGTTCCCTTCTGTCACCGAGACGTTGTTGATGCTCACCTGCGGCACGACGGCGTCGTAGATGATGGACGGATGTGTCGGGGCAACGTAGTAACCCTTGAGGGTGAGGCTGCCGTTGGCGCCGAACCCGAGCACGAGGTCGTTGCCTGACGCCGTCTCAGTGACCTGCCCGGCCGCGTATCCGGAGAGATCGACGGTATCTGCGCCATCGGCGTCGTAGAGGACGTCCGCCCCGGTGACACGGTTGGCCGCGTATCCCGAGAATACGTTCGCGGCCGCGTTGGCGTAGATCGTGTCGTTGCCCGAGGAGTTGATCACCTGACGGATCGACACGGCAGGCCCGACGACCGCGCCGGCATTCAAGTAGGTCGAAACGTAGTTGGCGTTGGTCGACAGCCAGCCGAGCGGCTTCAGATCGAGGCGATAGCCAGAGGCGCTCGCGGTGATCCCGGACAGGTCGAGCACATTGAAGCCGCCCGTATCCCAGATCGTCTGTTTGGTGGCGTATGACGGATTCAGCAGGAGCTGACCGCCCACATTGAACTGGTCGATTGCGGCGCGCGTGAAGGCGTACGTATCGTTGCCTGAGCGAAGCGCGCGCGGACCGTAGAGATACTGCAACGCGAGCATGTCGAAGCCCATCGGCGTGCCCGGTGATTCGCCAGGGAAGCCGTACGACATCACCGTATGCGAGTGGTTATCTTCTGCCGACGGCAGATTCGGCGATCCGTCGTGCGGGTGCTTGAGGCCGACGGCATGACCGATCTCGTGAATGAGACTGACGTAGCCGTGTTCGCCTGCCGGATGCTGAAAGCCGTTGGTATCTCCGAGGCGATCGTAGCTCGGGTTCAGGTGCACGTCGCCCGAGAGGCTGAACATCGCGCTCGTCGCGGGGTAGTACGCATACGCGTACGACGCCGCGGTCGAGTCCATGAAGCGGATGTAGCCGATCGTACTGCTCGTCTCGACCACCTCGACGAAGTTCACGTTCATCAGCGTTGAATAGAACGCCATGATCGCGCGCACGTTCGTCTTGACGGCGTCGCTCACTTCCGAGACACTCTCGCTCCCGTAATAGCTGCCGCCGAATACGGCGTTGCTGTAGAAGCTGTAGGTGACCGTCGTCGACGGGAGCTTGTAGCCTGAGAGCAGCGCGTCGATGCGATAGTCGCCCGACGCGGGTACCACAGCCGCGATACGGGCGTCCGGCATATCAAACGGAATGCGAGCGTCGAAGTCGTCTTTCTTCCGCTCGACGGACGGCGGCCGGTGGTTGGCGTCCTGCCGACGCGATTGCGCCTCGGCGTCGATCGCCGCAACGGTCATGAGGCTGAAGGTGCAGACTCGCAGGAACGCTTGCCGAGATATGTACTGCGCGGCCACGTCAGTTCTCCCGGTCTGTCGTCGCCGGCAGATGGAGACCGACATGGTCAGACCACTTCGTTGCCGAGCGCGCCCAGAACCCGCGTTCGCGCGACGCAACTTGCGTTCCGGGGATTACGCGTGACCGAAGTGCGCCGTTTCGGGCAACCGTTGATGCTGGGTCGATACGAAACCGAGGGCTGAAACCGGATTGTCGTCGGAGCGACGGTTACTCCTCCCTCGGTGCCTCGGTGTGAGCTGCGCTACAGGTCACGATGCAGGAATTGATTGAAGGGGCTCTTCTCGTAGTCGCCGAATGCCCCGCCTTCGGTGAAGCCGTACTTGCGATAAAGGGAGAGTGCGGGCTCGAAGGCCGGGCCTGATCCCGTTTCCAGTGAGAGACGCGCGTACCCGCGCCGCCGAGCCTCCGCGATGATGTGATCGAGAATCGTGGCAGCGACCCCTCGCCGGAGATGCGCGTCGGCCGTGCGCATGGACTTGATTTCGCCCGCTCGTGGCCCGACCTCCTTCAGCGCCCCGAAGCCAAGGAGCTCGTCGCCCTCCCAGAGCGCATAGAAACTGATCTCTGGCATCTGCAGGCCCGACCAGTCGAGTGCGAACACGTGCCCGGGCGGTGTGTTGGTGTGCATGCCTTGAAGATGCCGGGCGAGCAACGCCTTTACCCGATCATCGCGAAAGTCGGCGGCTTTGATCATTGGCACGGCCGTCAGCGTATCGCAGCGAGACGTTTCACCTGCATCCACCTCAACACTGAAAGAGCCTCCAACAAAAAGGCTGTGAGACTTCCGTCTGGGGCTGCGGCGCTCATTCTGAGCTGACGGCGCGTGTATACTCGCTCGCGCCTGGAGGGAAGAATGAACATCCGCGCCCTGACCGGCGCCGTGTGGACACTCGCGTGTGCAGCCGCGACGCCCGTGTTCGCCGCACCGTGCGACAGCCTCTCGACACTGAAACTTCAGGATGGGATCGTCACCCTCGCTCAAGTGGTGCCGGCCGGTCAGTTCTCGGCGCCGGGCGGGCGCCAGGGCGGCGGACCAAGTAGCGCCAATCCATACAAAAGCCTCTCTGAATTCTGTCGCGTCGCGGCAACACTGACGCCGAGCCGTGATTCGGACATCAAGATCGAAGTGTGGCTGCCCACCAGCGGCTGGAACGGCAAGTTCCAGGCGGTTGGCAATGGCGGCTGGGCCGGCACGATCAGCTATTCAGCGATGGCCGACGCGATTCGCTCGGGCTACGCCAGCGCGTCGACGGACACCGGACACGTCGGCGGGCGCGGTACGTTTGCGCTCGATCATCCCGAGAAGCTGATCGACTTCGCGTGGCGCTCGGAACACGAGATGACCCTGAGGGCGAAGCAGATCATCAACGCGTTCTACGGCAGCGCGCCCAAACTCTCCTACTGGAACGGCTGTTCGACCGGCGGCCGTCAGGGCCTCAAGGAAGCGCAGATGTTTCCCGACGACTACGATGGAATCATCGCAGGTGCGCCGGCGAATCGCACGGCGATCTCGCTCTGGATCGCCCACGCCGTACTCAAGGATCCCGCGAGCTACATCCCGCCGAACAAGTACCCGCTCATTCACCAGGCCGCCGTTGCGGCCTGCGACGCGCATGACGGACTGAAGGACGGCCTCCTCAGCGATCCCACGACCTGCAAGTTCGATCCAAAAGTCCTGCTGTGCAAGGAAAGCGACGGGCCGTCGTGTCTGACCGCACCGCAGGTCGAGGCGGCAAAGAAGATTTATTCGCCGGCGATCAACCCGCGAACGGGCAAAGAACTCTTCGCCTCTCTCGTGCCGGGCACCGAGCTCGGCTGGGGCGTGCAGGCGCTCGGTCCGGAACCGTCGGCCAACATCTACGATCAGTACCGGTACGTCGTGTTCAAGGATCCGAACTGGGACTGGAAGACATTCAATTTCGACACCGACGTCGAGCGCGGCGACCGTCCAGAAAACCTGATCATGAACGCCACCAATCCGGACATGAAGGCGTTCTTCGCGCGCGGTGGAAAGCTGCTGCTCTATCACGGCTGGAGCGACCCCAACGTTCCTGCGGTCAACACCATCAAGTACTACACCAGCGTCGTTCAGACGATGGGCGGGGCGGCGAAGGCGTCAAACAGCGTTCGACTGTTCCTCGCGCCGGGCATGGGCCACTGCGGTGGTGGTGAAGGGCCGAACACGTTCGACAAGGTTGCCCCGCTCGAGCGGTGGGTGGAGCACGGCGAAGCGCCGAGCTCACTCCGAGCGTCGCACGCCGATGAAGGAAAGATCGATCGAACGCGGCCGCTATGCCCATATCCGCAGATGGCCGCGTACAAGGGCGCCGGCAGCATCGACGATGCGGCGAATTTCGTCTGTCGCGCGCCGTCGCCGTAGACCGACCGTCGAAGTCATCCGCGCCCTCGAGCGCCGCAGCTCCGTCCACGGTCGACGAGCGCCGGAACCATCTATCGACGGAGTTCCATCGTGGTCAAATGATGGGTGGTGGATCGAACCGATCTCGCCCTTTTCTCTTCCGACTACGCCACAGCTCGTCGTCGATTTCGTCAGGAGGCAGCACGTCTTGCGTGGAGGCTCGAGACCCACGCGATCGACGCACGCGGGCCGCGCGGCGAAGAACTCGTCATCGACGTCGCGTCATCCTCATCGGGCGATCCCGGGCGAGTTCTCGTCATGTCGTCCGGCATCCACGGCGTCGAAGGATTCTTCGGGTCGGCGGTGCAGCTCGCCCTGCTCGAGCAGTGGGCATCCACGCCCCCGCCGCCGATCAAGTGCGTCTTCCTCCACGGCCTCAACCCGTACGGCTTGGCGTGGCTCCGGCGCGTCGACGAGAACAACGTCGATCCCAACCGGAACTTCCTGCTGGACGATGAGCGGTTCGAGGGCGCGCCTGAACGATACGCGCAGCTCGATCCGTTTCTGAACCCGAGGCGTCCGTCTTCGCTGTGGGAGCCGTTCACGCTCAAGGCGCTGCCGCTCGTCGTCAGATACGGGATGCCAGCGCTCCGTCAGGCGATCGCGGGAGGTCAGCACAGCTATCCGCGCGGCCTGTTCTACGGAGGTGCAGGACCCTCGCAGACGCAGCGACTGCTGACCGAGCACTTCCCGCGCTGGCTGCAAGGAAGCCGAAGCGTCGTCCACCTCGACTTTCACACAGGGTTAGGCCGGCGCGGCGCGTGCAAGCTGCTCATCGACTACTCGCTGAACGAGCGGCAGCGGCGCTGGTTGACGGATTGGTTCGGCGCCGACGCATTTCAGACCGCTGAATCAAGCGGGATCTCGTACGAGGCGAGGGGAGGATTCGGGCGCTGGTGCGTGTCGCGCGCGCAGGCACCCGACTACCTGTTCGCGTATGCGGAATTCGGGACCTACCCTCCGATTCAGATGCTGGCCGGACTTCGCGCCGAGAATCAGGCGCATCACTGGGGCACGCCCGTTTCACCTGAAGCGCGCCGTGCGAAAGAGCGGCTCAAGGAGCTGTTCTGTCCCGCCGACGAGGACTGGCGCTCGAAGGTCCTGGTGCACGGCCTCACGCTCGCTCGTCGTGCACTACAGGGGTTGCAGGGTCAAGATCGGCGATAACGAAGCGGTGCCCACCGAACGATTTCGCATACGCCTTCCGGGCGAGCGCATTGCGCGTGTGCCGCCGGGCGGTGCAAGATCCCCGTACACCATCTATTTGCGCGAACGACCGCGCACTCATGTCCGAATCCGACTCTTCGTCTCCGCCCACGCGCGATCGGGACGCGCCAGATCCGGTCATCGACCGCGAGGCGCTCGACCGTCTCTTCAGCGTCACGTACGAGGAGTTGCGTCGTCTGGCGTCGAAGGTCAAGCGCAGCGACTGGAACGCCAGCATCAGTCCGACAACGCTGGTGAACGAAGCGTGGATGAAGCTGGCGGCGTCTCCCGCGTTTCGAGCGACCTCGCCGCTGCACTTCAAGCGGATTGCGGCGCGCGCGATGCGTCAGGTCCTCGTCGAGACCGCCCGGCGTCGACACGCAGCGAGGCGCGGCGGCGAGGACACGACGTTTGTCACCTTCGACGAATCGATCGGCCCGACCGCGTCGGCCGCGCACGATCTCCTGGCGCTCGATGCCGCGCTCGACGATCTCGCGCGCATCAATCCGCGGCAGGCGGCAATGGTCGAATGCCGGTACTTCGGCGGTCTCGACGTCGCCGAGGCGGCGGCGTTGCTCGACGTCTCCGAAGCAACGATCCACCGCGACTGGCGTGCGGCGAGAGCGTGGCTGGAAGAACAAATCGTGCGCACGCGCGGCGTGTGAGCCAGAGTGTCACTATGGACAATACCCGTTGGGAACGGATGCAATCGCTCTTTCACGAGGCGGTCGATCTTCCGCTCGACGCACGGGTCGCGTTCCTGGCCGCGGCGTGCGCCGGCGACGAGACTTTGTTCGCGGACGTCACGGCGATGCTCGATCGCGACGGCCGCCGATCGTCGCTGCTCGATAGCGATGTCGCCGACCTGGCCAGCCGCGTCATCGACGGCCGCGTCGTCGACGGACGCATCCCCGAGACGCTGGCCGATCAGAGGTTCGGTCCCTATCGTCTCACGCGTCTGCTCGGCGAGGGTGGAATGGGCGTCGTCTGCCACGGCGTCCGCGATGATCTCCAGAGCGTGGCGGCGATCAAGATCCTGCGCGATGCATGGATTTCACCGGCGCGGCGCGAGCGGTTCGCGAGCGAGCAGCGGATCCTCGCGCAATTGAACCATCCATCGATCGCAAGGTTGTATGACGCCGACACCTTGCCGAGCGGAACGCCCTGGCTTGCGATGGAGTACGTCGAAGGCGTGCCGTTGACCCGTCACTGCCGCGCGCGCGGCACGTCGATCGCGGATCGCCTTCGCGCGTTTCGGAGCGTGTGTGAAGCCGTACAGCACGCGCACCGGCACATGGTCGTACATCGTGATCTCAAGCCGTCGAATATTCTCGTCACGTCCGACGGTCGGGTGAAGCTGCTGGACTTCGGCATCTCGCGTCAGCTCGACGCGATTGGTCGTACCGTGGATCCAACGACGACCATCGTGCGGCACTTGACGCCCGCCTACGCCGCGCCCGAACAGATTCGCGGCGAAGCCACCACGGTCCAGACCGACGTGTATGCGCTCGGTGTCATCTTGTACGAGCTGCTCGCCGGTCGAACACCGTTCGACCTCTCGAACCTCTCCCCAGCACAGGCGGAGCGGACGCTTCTGGAAGACCAGCCGCAGCGGCCCTCGCTCGCCGCTCGCGGAACGGCCGGCGGTGACGGGTTGTCCGCTGCGGCGTGGAGCGACCTCGACGTCCTCTGTTTGACGGCGATGCACAAAGATCCGTCACACCGGTACGGGTCGGTCGAAGGCGTCATCCGCGACATCGATCACTATCTGGCCAACCAGCCACTTGAAGCGAGGCCGGACACAGTCGGCTACCGCGCGCGGAAGTTCATCCACCGCAACTGGCGGCCGGCCCTCGCTGCCGCCATTGTGCTGGCGCTCGTCGTCGGTCTCGTCGGCTTCTACACCGTGCGGCTCGCCGCGGCGCGCAACGCCGCGGTGGCGCAGGCGACGCGAACGGATCGCATTCAGCGTTTCATGCTTCGGCTCTTCGATGGCGGCGAGAAAGAGGCCGGCCCGGCCGACAATCTTCGCGTCGTGACGCTGATCGACCGCGGCGTCCTCGACGCGCGCACCCTCGATCGCGAACCGCTCGTTCAAGCGGAGTTGTACCAGACGCTTGGCGGCATCTACGAACGGCTCGGCAAATTCGATCAGGCCGACAAGCTGCTGCAATCGTCCATCGACACTCGGCGTGCGCTGCTCCCGTCGAATTCACCTGAGATCGCCCGCGGCGTAACGGCCCTCGCCCGCCTTCGCTCCGATCAGGCGCGGTTCGACGATGCCGAACGCCTGGCGCGTGAAGGGCTCGACACCGCACGCGCAACGCTCCGCGCGGACGACCCGCAAGTGGCCGACGCAACCGAAGCGGTCGGCGAGATTCTCGAACAGCGAGGCAAGTACGACCAGGCGATTACGATGCTGCAGGAAGCCGTGACGCTCCGATCAAAGCCGGGAGCTGACCCGTCCGAGCTGGCTTCCACGCTCTACGAGCTGGCCAACGCCAACTTCTACGCGGGCCATCTGGACGTATCGGCGTCGCTCAATCAGCGCACGCTGACCATCCACCGAGGGCTGTACGGAGAAGCACACCCGGTGGTGGCCGAAGATCTGATCAATCTGGGTGCCATTGAGTACGAGCGGGGGAAGTACGTCGACGCGGAAGGGTTCTATCGGAAGGCCCTCGAGATCAATCGGACCTGGTACGGAAAGGACAGCTTTCGCACCGCGTCGAATCTGACGATGCTCGGACGCTGCCTCTACCAGGAGAAGCGGTTCGACGAGGCAAACGGGCTCTTGAGCGAGGCGCTGACGATCCAGGAACAGGTGTTCGGCAAGGTCCACCCGCGCGTAGCCTCGGCGCTCAACGATCTCGGGAACGTCGCGATGGGTCAGGAGCGGTTCGACGATGCCGAGCGCCACTTCCGGCGGATCGGCGAGATCTATCGATCGGTGTACGGCGAGAGGCACTACCTGGTCGGGATCGCGACGTCGAACCTCGCCGGCGTGTACTTGGCGCGGCGCGACTTCACCACCGCGGAAAAGATGTACCGAGCGGCCGTGGCGACCTTTTTTGGGGCGCAGTCACCCGACCATCTGAACACAGGCATCGCGCGCATCAAGCTCGGTCGAGCGCTGCTTCGACAGGGCCGCTCGGCCGAGGCGGAGGTCGAGTTGAAGGCTGGCTACGACATCGTCGCCAAGCAGACGGCGCCGACCGTGAGCTGGCTCAAGGCGGCGCGCGAAGATCTCGCCGCCGCCTACGACGTCCTGCATCGTCCGGAGGACGCGGCCCGATATCGAGCCGAAGCCGCCCGAATCGGCAAATAGTCAAATCTTCGCCAGCTCAGGGGATCGGTGACAGTATTCCCGCTCTTCCTGCGCAATGGTTGGCCAAGCAGCGTGCAGCTGCCGACCACACGCAGGAGACACGTCATGGGCCTGATGCCAGCGGGACCGCATAGCCAGTTTACGAGGCTCGACAAACAGAACGTCATCGGAAGCTTGAAAGCCTGCCGCTCGCGCGATCCGGATGTGCTGTTCGCGCAAAAGCAGCAACTCGTCACACCAGCCAAACACCTGAAGCTGCTCGGTTACATCTGCCTCGGCGGCGGCGCCCTCTTCACGGTGACCATCATCCTCTCGTGGTTCGGCATCCCGCTGATGATCTTCGGCTGGTGGCTCCAACGTTTCGGCAAGAGCAACATTCGAACAATTGACGCGGCGTACGAAGAATTTCTGGCGGCGGCACATTTGTGAGCCGCGGCTCATCGAATCGGAGGAACACGATGAAAGCCTTGTTCGCGTCGATGGCGATCCTCGCGCTGACCGCTGGCGCGAGCGCGCAGTCGCCCGCGCCACCGAAGAACCTCCCCGGCCGTGCCGGTGCGCCGGCGGCGCAGGACGACGCCAACGGATTCAGGGTTGGTGAGGAGGTCCTCATCAGCAGCGCGGGGGGCTGGATGAAGGGCACCATCCTCTCGGCGAACGGCAACGCCTATCGGGTCCACTCGGAGCTCGGCGTAGACGTCACGAAGGTGTACCCAAGCGACCTACGTCGTGTCGGTCCGCTCACGGCGAAGGACCACGCGAACGGCCAGTACGACCTGCACGACGCCGTTCAAGTCAACGTCAACGGGGCGTGGGTGGACGGCGAGATCATCACCACGCTCGGCATGGAGTATCAGGTGCAGCTGCCTGGTCGGCGAACCGTGTGGGCGAACGCGCAGACCATGCGTCCTGGCACAGCTGCACCGAAGCCCGCGGCACCAAAAGCTGGGAGTCCGCCGAAGCCAGGTCTCACGAGCTGCGCAGGGAAGATCGAAGGCCGGTATGCGACCACCGGCGGGTTCGCAACGACGTCGATCGTGTTCCGGTCGGGCAAGGCCGTCATGAGGGTCCCATTCAGCCAGGAAGACGACGAGCTCGAATGCTGGATGGGCGGCGGCAAAGTCTACCTACACAAGCCGGGCGAATCCCAGGACATGGTGCTCGACATCAACGACGATGGCACGCTGCAATCGCCGCTCGGAGAGCTCAAGAGAAAGGGCAACCAATGAAAACGCTCAGCCGAGTGCTGGTCGTGGCCCCGTGGCATGGGCTCTCGCACCCCCGGTGACTGCCCAGATCAAGAATCCGATTCAGGCGGCGAAGGACGTGTACAAGAAGGCGCGCGCGGAGCAACAGGCCAAGAAGCCGCGGCAGCCATCGGCCGCGCCCGGACGACTCCACTGTGTCAGTCGTTGGGGACAGATCAATGTCAATAGCGAGCACGGCGGGATTCGTCGACTCGAGAATGCCACGCAACCACTGCGCGACCACATCCCGATCGAATGGAGCGCAATCCCACGAAGGCGCAATCGGATCGCAGCACGGCCACGTCCTCGTCCACCACGGTTCTGGGGTGGTTTGCCGTATGGCCCGGGGCGGTGACTCGGTGCGTCGCTTGGGCTACTCGCTGTACCGGAAGCGCTGGCGCTACTGCAGACGCGCCTTCAGGAAGCGCCCGGTGTGCGACGACTTGCACGTCGCCACCTTCTCCGGCGTGCCGGTCACCACGATTTCCCCGCCGGCGTGGCCGCCCTCTGGACCCAGATCAATGACGTAATCGGCGGTCTTGATCACATCGAGATGGTGCTCGATGACGATCACCGTGTGGCCGGCATCGACCAACTGATTGAGCGCCTCGAGCAGCCGCTCGATATCAGCGAGATGGAGTCCGGTGGTCGGCTCGTCGAGGATGTAAACCGTGTGC
>Ga0111539_10008914_pt1 | contig 12700 bp, 14 predicted proteins | sample RhiMethybrSRZTD1_FD_79667 | JGI IMG/M metagenome (GOLD analysis project Ga0111539, IMG submission 79667) | Populus rhizosphere microbial communities from Tennessee, USA - Rhizosphere MetaG P. TD hybrid SRZTD1 (version 2) (version 2) | ecosystem: Host-associated > Plants > Roots > Rhizosphere >...
CCGATCCGACGCGTGGAGAGGCGCGCCTGACAAGCACGGGCACGTCCGCGTACCGCGAACTGGAGGCGACGACGCGGTATATCGGCGGCGCGCGGCGGGACGTGACGATCTCGTACGTGTGGGCACGAGGCGAGGCCGATTTGAACAACTACGATCAATTCTTCGGCAACTCGCGGAACCCGATCCTTCGCGCCAATCAGCACAACCTGATCCCGACCGACGTGCGCCACCGGCTGCTCGTTCGCGGGACTCTCGGACTGCCGAAACGATGGGACCTGGCCCCGGTGCTGGAACTCCGATCGGGATTCCCGTGGTCGGCAGTCGACGAGTTTCAGGACTTCGTCGGCGATCGAAACCGCGCCGGGCGGCTGCCGATGGTTCGGACCCTCGATTTCACGCTGGCGCGGCCGTGGCGGTTCAGGAAGTACCGATTTCGAGCCGGGTTGAAGATGTACAACGTCTTTGGCGCATCCGCTGAACGCGACGTGCAGAACAACATCTCGTCCCCGGACTACGGCACGTTCTACAATCCCATCGAACGGTCGATCGGGTTCGTGTTGGGGTCGGTGAAGTAACGGGTCGGCTGATCTCAGCGCGCGAATCGCCCGACGCCCAGCAGCCGTGCCGCGAGCAGCGCCAGCGGCGCGCCGGCAAGACTCAGCAGCACGCCCATGCTGGTCTCCGAATGCAGCTGGCCCGGCGGCAACAGCGCGCTGCAGAAGAACAGTCCGACGCTGAAACCGATCGCGGCGATGAAGCCGACGACGACGAGTTCGCGCCAGCCGAGGCTGAGCGGCAGATGCAGACCCGCGGCGAGGGCGCTGCCGGCGCCGATCAGAACGCCGAGCGGCTTGCCGACGAGGACCGCCAGAGGGAGTCCCCACGTCCCTGGCTCCAGTGAGTGGAAGGCCACCCCGGCGTTGACGAGCCCGAAATAGAAGAGCGCGATCTGGGACGGGTGTCTCCACCAGACCTCGAATCGGCTCAATGTGTCTTTCGCGTCGGGACTCGCGTCGACGAAGAATCCAGGATCGCGGGGCGCGTGAGGCAGAAACGGCATGATCGGCGCCAGCCCGAACGCTGGCGGCAAACCGCTCCACCAGAAGGCGAACCACGACAGGCTGCCCGGAATCAGCAAGTACGGCCAGAAGCTCGTCACCCGTGCTCGCCGCAGCGCCAGGGCCAGGCCGAGGGCGAGGGCGAGGACCATGCCGCCCTTGGTGAAATGATGAACCACGGTGGGATGGAATGCCGCGATCGCCACGCCTCCGAGTGCGTCGGAGGCGATACCGAGCATGAGCACGAACGGGATGATCGGATGCCGGCCGCAGATGATTCGCGCGACGAAATAGCTGAACGCCAGGTCGCTCGCGAACGTCACGGGCCAGGCTACGGCCAGCGCCGGCTCATCGAGCGCGGCGACCATCTGCACGTGGAACAGGGCCGCGAGCGTCGTGGCGGCGATGGCCGCGATGACCGGCAGCAGCGCACGGCGCCAGGGATGGAGCATGCCGCCGGGGGCTGTCGCTTCGACCACTTCCTTGGTCATCAGCGCGAAGAAGAACGCCATGGCGACGTCGTTCACCGCGAAGGCGATCGCGTAGCTGAAGCGGTAGTAGCTCTCCGGCAGAGTGTTCACCCAGACCAGCGCGGTCGCTGCTCCCGCGGGCAGGAGCAGCAAGTGCTCGTGCGCGAATGCCCACAGCCGTGGAATACTCGCGCGCAGGTCGTAGAGTCGGCGCGGCACGTTAACTCGGCGGTCTTTGCTGCCGGCGGATCACGCCCGAGTCCACGACACGACCCGTGCGCGATATCGACTGGAAGAACATCTCCAGGCCAGCAACCTCGACCAGCATGAAGCTCTGGTCCTGATCGAACGACGCGGCGGTCTGCTCCGAAGGCTCCATGTTGCCTCTGCGCAGCTGGCCCGCGGCACCCGACACGAAGTAGTAGATGCCCTTCTGCGGCCTGAGCCGTTCGTACACGTGATCGTGGCCCGAAAAAACCACGTTCACGCCGTTCTTGAGGAAGATCGGCTCCATCTGCAGACGCAGGTCGATCGAGGATCCGTGCCGGCTCGCGTTCGAGTACAGCGGATGGTGGAAGTAGCAGACCTTCCAGTCTTCGCGTGAATCTCTCAGCGTCGCATCGATCCAATCGAGCTGCTTGCGATCCATGAGGGTGCTATCGAGCGCGAGGAACCGAACGTTCTTCCGGACGTACGTATAGTAGCGCTGGCCGTTCATGTTGAACGGGCCGTATGACGCATTCTCCGGCCGATCGTGGTTGCCGAGCGACGCCTGGAATTTCACGTTGGCCGCGAGCAGCGCCGCGTAGGGCTGCTCGAACTTCCTGACGAAGTCGTTGGGTTGCTGGCCGCCGTACATGTTGTCGCCCAGCATGATCACGAAGTCGAACGGAAATCTCGAGTGCGCGCTCGTCATCTGCTGCGCGACCTCGTACTGAGGCCGGTCGCCGGTGCCGTTGTCGCCAATCGCGGCAAACTTCACGGAATCCGGCCGGTTGGGCAGCGCCACCGATTGCGCGAGGAGCGCTGTGCACGCCGCCGCGGTGAGGACGGGAATCAGACAGCGTCGCAGTGTGTGCATCAGGTACGCGAGAGGACTGCTCGCTTGGCTGCTCGCTGCCTCGTCGTTGGTCCAAAAGCCTATCATCCGCGCCGTGACGAATCATTGAGAAAAACTCGTCGGCCAAAGCGACGGATCGGATGGGGCGGCCCCAGGTGGCTTCAGTCCTGACTTGCACTCTGGACTTTGATCAGCGCGGGTTTTCTGACACCGGGACGCGTGATCCGCTGTCGACCGGTCGGGCGCCGGTGCTTCTTGAACGGCCGGATCTTGACGGGTTTGCCGATCCTCGACGACTCGTAGAGCGCCTGAACGATCCTGACATCCTGCAGACCCTCCTCACCCGACGGCTCTGGCGCGCGATCCTCGAGAATGCAGTCAGAAAAGTAGAGCAGCTCGGGGGCGAACTGGTCGCGTTTGCCGGTCTTCTTCCGCGTCGTCTTGCCGTCAACGGTCAAGGTGAACTCCAGCCCCTCTGCGTACTCGTAAGCCGGATCCGCATGCAGCTCGCCCTTGGTCCCGACGATGCGGAACGCGCCGACGTCTGCGGCGTTGAAGCTGGTGATGAACGTCGCGACGTGATCGTTCCCAAACCGCAGCGTCGCGGCAGTCGTTTCGTCGATTTCGGCCAGTGCCGCAACGCCGCTGTTGATCGAGACGGCTGACACTTCCGTGGGCTCGGCACGGAAGAGATTGCGCGCCGCGTTGATGCAGTAGACGCCGATGTCGTAAAGCGTGCCGCCACCGTACGCGCGTTTGGTTCGGATGTCTCCCCGGCGGACCTTCATGGAGAAGGACGAATTGAAGAACTTGAGGTCACCGAGGTCGCCACGGCGTGCGATGTCGATGGCGGCCAGGTTCACCGCTTCAAAATGCAGCCGATAGGCCACCATCAACTTCACGCGCGCCTTGCGCGCCGCCGCGATCATCTCGCGGCATTCGTCAACGGTCACGGCCATCGGCTTTTCGCACAGCACGTGCACGCCGGCGCGCGCCGCACGAATCGCGTACTCGGCATGCATCGAGTTCGGCAGGGCGATGTAGACGGCATCGACCCGTGAAAGGCACTCGTCGTACTCGTCGTAGCCGAAGGCGTGCTGGACGCGATACCGTGTCGCAATCTCCCGGCGTTTCGTCCGATCGCCGCTCACAATGGAAACGAGCTTCGAGTTCCGGCGCGCATGCGTGAAGGCCGGAATCACGGCGACCTGCGCGATGTGTCCCAGACCCACGACCGCATAGCGAACGATTCGACGTGCCGCCACCAGGCCTCCTGCAGATAGGTATGGTCGAGCAGCATGTAGCGTACCAGCCTGAGGACGCGCGGCACCACATCTGCTTCAGAACTCCACGGAGGCTGATCGCCGTCAACACATGAGGAGGAAAGAGCACACGATGGGCAGCCCGAGACCTAGCTGGAGGGATGCCCCGCCGGACAGTGCCTCCGCCGTGGAGGAGAACGTCCAGGCGATCAAACGGTGGGAGAAAGCGATTCTGCTGGCGCGTTCGACAGCCGAGCAGGTCAGCGACTGGATTGCGTGCACTGCGGGGAGTGGTCCGATTCTCATCCTGCACGTCATGTGGTTTGGCGCGTGGGTGACCCTGAATGCCGGGGTGATCCCCGGGGTTCGTCCACTGGATCCCTTCCCGTTTCCGTTCCTGACCATGACCGTCTCGCTCGAGGCCATTTTTCTGGCTCTGGTCGTCCTGGCCAGCCAGAACCGGCTCGCGCGTCAGTCTGACAAGCGCAGTCATCTCGATCTGCAAATCGACCTGCTCGCGGAGCGGGAGATGACAGCTGTGCTGCAGTTGCTGCAGGACATCGCCCGGCACCTGGATGTTCCAACCACTGTGACGGCTGAGCAGTTGCAGGACTTGATGAAGAAAACCGATCTCCGACATCTCACGAACCGGATGGAGGAATTGGCTGAACCCGTCACGGCGACTGGGCCACTGGCGCCGATGCCGGGCGACAACACGAGCAGCGCGACAAAATAGCTCCGGTCGTGCGAGATTTCATCCAACGGACCAGGTAGAACCCGGCCAGCGGCTGACCTGGCATTGCGCGAAGGATGATACGTGCCCGCTCGTCCGCCGGGTCCACGACCCGCTTGGCCTCGAGTTCCTGCTGAACGGTACGATTCGCAACGTCGTCGTGCACTACCACCACGAGGAGCAGAGTGAAGTCGGCGGGATCATCCGCGCGCTGGGCGATCGCTTCGCCGTCCAGCACCAGGTGTTTCCGGCCCAGAGCGGCGACCGCAACACGCTGCGGATTGGCGTCGTCGTGATCGCTTCACTGCGCTGATCTCGATCGCCGGACACGGTTACGCAGCAAGCGCGAGATCTTTGTCTTCGAGAGCGAGCGCCAGCACCTGGTCGACGGATCCCACCAGGTGGAACCGCACGTGATCACGCACGTCGGCAGGAACGTCATCCAGATCGGGTGCGTTTCGCTCGGGGACAATCACTTCCGTCAACCCTGCGGCATGCGCCGCCAGCACTTTCTGCTTGAGGCCGCCAATGGGGAGCACACGCCCTTGTAACGTCACCTCACCGGTCATGCCAATCGCGCTTCTCACGGGACGGCGGGTGAGCAGCGACGCAATGGCCGTCACCATGGTGATTCCCGCGCTCGGCCCATCCTTCGGGATCGCCCCCGCAGGGACGTGGACGTGCACTTCCTTTCCTTCGAGCGCGCCGTCGTCGATGCCGAGCTGTGTTGCGTGGCTCTTCACGTAGGTCAGCGCGATCCGCGCGGACTCCTTCATCACGTCTCCGAGTTGTCCGGTCAGCACGAGGCCTTTGCCAGGCATGGACGCCGCTTCGACGAACAACACGTCGCCGCCCACGCCGGTCACGGCCAGGCCCGTCGCGACGCCCGGCACGGCGGTGCGGACAGCGGCTTCCTGGAAGAACTGGGGCCGCCCGAGCGCGTCGGCGATGGTGGCGCGATCGATTGCGACCGGCGTCGTCTGGCCAGCTGACGCAATCTTCGTCGCCGTCTTCCGCAGTAGTCTGCCCAGCTCGCGTTCGAGCTGCCGGACGCCAGCCTCGCGCGTATATTCGGTGACGACGAGACGCAGCTCTGCGTCGGTGATGGCGACTTCCTCGTCACGCAGGCCATTCCGCTCGACCTGGCGCGGCCAGAGGTGTCCGCGGGCGATCGCCACCTTTTCGTCGGTCGTGTAGCCGTCGAACCGAATCACCTCCATGCGGTCGTACAGCGCCGCTGGAATGGTGTCCGCGACATTGGCGGTCGCGACGAACAGCACCTGCGACAGATCCAGTTCGACGTCCAGGTAATGATCGCGGAACGCGTGGTTCTGCGCCGGGTCGAGCACCTCGAGCAGCGCCGCCGACGGATCGCCGCGCCAGTCCGCGCCAATCTTGTCGACCTCGTCGAGCATGATCACCGGATTCATCGTGCCGGCGTCCCGCAGGGCGCGGACGAGTCGTCCGGGAAGCGCACCGATGTAGGTGCGGCGATGACCGCGTATTTCAGCTTCGTCGCGGACGCCGCCGAGTGACATCCGCACGAACTGCCGCCCGGTCGCTCGTGCGATCGACTCGCCGATCGACGTCTTGCCCGTACCCGGCGGTCCGATCAACGTGAGGATGACCCCGGAACGGCGCGTATCCTTCATGCCGCGCTCGGTTCGGAGCTTTCGCACCGCCAGGTACTCGGTGATCCGTCTTTTCACATCCTCAAGGCCCTCGTGGTCGGAGTCCAACACCTCGCGCGCGTGTTCCGGGTCGAGCCGATCTTCCGACCGTTTCGCCCACGGGACCGCCAGCAGCCAGTCGAGATAGGTCCGGATCATCGCCGACTCCGCATTCGAGTCGCCCATCCGCTCGAACCGGTCCACTTCGCGTTCAGCGTGCAGTCGAACCGGCTCGGGCATACTCGCGTTCGAGACCTTCTGGCGGTATTCGTCGGCAATCGAGCCGTCGTGTTCGCCCAGTTCCTTGCGGATGGCGTCCATCTGCCGGCGCAGGAAGTATTCCCGTTGCTGCTTTTGCGCGCCGTCTTCGACATCGTCGCGGATGCGCTTTCGCACCTGCAGTTCCGCGAGCCGCTCTCGTTGGAACTGGACCGCCAGCTCGAGACGTTCGACGACGTCGAACGTTTCGAGGAGCTGAAGCTTCTGATCGAAGTTCAGGTCCGGCGAATAGCCCGCCGTGTCGGCCAGTGCGCCGGCGTCGGTGATGGATCGGACGAACGCACGGATCCGTCCATCGTCGCCGCGAAGCTCGAGAATTTCGTCAACAACCGCCCGGTATTCGCGTTCAAGGTCGCGGGTGAGGCTCGTCGCCGGCGTGGCGTCCGGACGGGCCTCGTAGTCGACCCGCAGGACACCGTCCTGATCTGCCGACGCCCCGCCAAGTGTCGCCCGGTGGACGCCCATCAACGAGACGGCCAGCCCGCGGCCGGAGACCCGCAGGCGCTCCGACACATCCGCGACCACTCCCACGCGTGCGTAGGTATTGTCGCGCCGCGGCACCAGAAGCACTCGTTCATCGGGGCCGACGTCAACCGGCAGCGTCACTGGCATCCCGGGGAACACCACTGAGTCATCCAGGGGAACGATTCTGAGTCTGTTCATAGTCCGACCATTCCGTCGGCGCGATTACGCCCCGACTGCCGCGTGCGTTGAAACACTCCGCACCACGAGATTGCCGACACCGCCGAACACGCCGAGCGCGACGACGGCCACGATCAGTGCTGGTGTCCAGAAACCACCGAGGCCGAAGAACGCGTCCAGCGAGTACGCACCGTACCCGATCAAGGCAAAGGCGACGGCGGCGGCGCTGTACAGCAAGGGCAATTCGATGCCGTTGCTCATCGCAAACAGGCCGTTCTGCCAATGAAGGCTGCCCGCCACGGTCATCACCGCCAGCATCAGCGCGGGACCGACCGGGCCGAGAAACCCCAGGGCCACGAGCAGGCCGCCTGCGACTTCGCCGAGTCCAGCGGCAACCGCCAGGACGCGGCCCGGTCGGAAGCCGATCGACTCGAAGAACTGCCCGGTCCCTGAAATGCCATGCCCGCCAAACCATCCGAACAACTTCTGCGCCCCGTGCGCCGACATCGTGATCCCGAAGACGAGGCGCGCAATCAACAACCCGATGGCCATCTCAATACTCCTTGGCCAGTAACTATACAAAATATAGTTCATATATGTCAAGTAGTCACTTGCAAATGTCAAGTCGCACGCGCTACCCTGAAGGCGTGGCACGGGATAAGGCCTCTCATCCGCGGGCGCTGTGCTCGCGGTTTCACCAGGCCAGCGAGCTGATCGGCCGTCGCTGGACCGGCGCGATCATCTACGTGCTGATGAGCACCCGTTGTCGATTTGCGACGTTGCGCGACGCGATTCCGGATATCACGGACCGCATGCTGAGCGAACGCCTCCAGGAGCTCGAAGAACAGGGCATCGTGGAGCGAACCGTCATTCCGGATACGCCGGTGCGCGTCGAGTACGCGCTCAGCGCCAAGGGCCGCGCGCTGGCGTCGACGATCGACGCCATCTCCGCGTGGGCGGAGCGGTGGGTGACCCTCCCGGGTCCGACCGCCAGATCGCAGGCGAGACGCCGCAAGTAGGCAAGGTCGGCTGAACCTGATGCGCGCCGTGCGTTACGTCGGCAGCACGTCGACGACGCCGTCGGTACGCTCCTTTTCATTGATCGTCGCCGGGGCAAGCAAAGCGATCTTCGGTGACTTGGTGCTTTCCGGCTAGGGATCGTCCAGGAAGCGTTTTTCCAACCTGGGCCGCGGTTCTCGAGCACGCTGGCGTGACTCGTTAGCTGGAAAATTGAGGCCTTTCGCGAACACGCGGGCCTGGTTCGTGTGGTATCTCAATTGCGTAAACGACTCCCGCCCGTGGGCTGTTGAACGATCTGATCCCGCGAGGATGTACCATGCCTGGCCCGACCCGCCACGCGCCCGCCGTCCTGTTCATCCACGACGGCTCGCCAATCGCGCACATCGAGCATCTAAAGGACGCCGGTCTCCGAGTCTCCGAAACTCACGCCCGTACGGCCGTCGCCGCAGCGAAGCAGCAGCAACCCGACATCATCGTGCTGGATTTCGACTATGACGGCGACGTCAGCGCACAACTGAAACGAGACAAGGCGACGCGACACATTCCGGTGGTGGCACTCGTGAGCTTGATCCCAAGCGGTCATCAGTCGGCGTGATGCTCTGAGTGTGAGCCCGCTGTGGCTGAGCTTGCGCGGCTATTTGTTCCGGCTGCTTACACGTCCGTCACACAAGTTTGTCGTGACAGCAACGTCACGCTACGCCGGTATCCTCGCGGTATCCCGATGGCCAAGGTCATTGAGGCGCGCGAACCGAGTAAGCGCCCGACGTGTCCACACTGCGGCGACGCACGCATCGCGCTGATGAAAGCCCCGGACCCGCACGGCCGCAACGTCTGGTGGCTCACCTGCCATGCATGCGGCGACAGGTGGCAGCCCGTCGCGTCCTCTATCCCGGCGCGCGCCGTCGTCTGAGGGTCGAACAAGGCGTTCCGACAGCGACTGAAATCAGTTCAGACCTTCAAGCCATTCAATCGCGGGCTCGGGGTCGCGAAACACGCCAACTGGTGCCACGTTCTCTACAAGGATGGAGTACATACGCGCCATACCGAAGACGAGGTCGTCGTGCGTCACGATGGCGGTGGGACCCAATGCGGCCCGGCGGGCGGCTTCCGCAGCGCGGCGAACCAGCTGCTTGATTTGATCCGGGGTGATGTCGGTGGTCGCGCCCCGGGCGTCGAACAGTTCTGTCAGGTCCAATGCGCGCTGGCGCTCTTCTGCATCCAGGTGTTCGCTCAGCTCCGAAAAGGTGACGAGCCCCGAGGCGCGCGTGACCACGCGCCGGCCCAGTCGATCAACGTGAAAAGAAATCGGCATCACCGCAACACATCGACCGTTGGTACGGCTTTGTAGCCCGGCACGAACCGCTCGCCGAAGTCGCGCAGGAAGTTGTCGTGACTCGTCTCGGGCTTTGCCTTCACGAGGCGACAGCACGTCTCGGCAAATTTCTGCTTCATCATCAGGCGGGGGAAAGCGCTGAGGATGCGTTCGAGATCGCTTGAGGGAAGCGCCTCGACGCCGAAACCGCCGAAGTCGAGACCGATCCCCATCGTGCCCACCGCGACCTCCGGCTCCTTGTGGAGCGCGAGCGACGGCGTCGAGGCTGCAATCAGTCTGGCCGGAGCATCCGCCTTCGGTGTGTCGCTCGCCGTTTCAAGATGCATCGGAGCCCCTCGCATCTGCTTCGCTGCCCTTCGACTACTTCACGCTGAATCTCCTAGCAACCCGAATACCGCGCGGACTCGAACCATGCCGGTGAGTGGATGTTGACCTCTCACAACGCGTCGTCACGTTCACGACCTGTCGTGAGCGGCGGCGGGGTCTCAACTCGTGATCGACATCGGAAATCCCGCCTCCCGGTGTTCTTCAGCCAGGCTTGGTCTTTGCCTTGCCCGTCCGCACAGGGATTGCGGCCGCGAACGAACAGGAGTCGTGAGACGACGTGCTGCTGACCGAGATCCCGATTCTCGACGAGGTGTTGCACGCGCATGTCAGTGTGCTTGGCCGCGACTTCGCGGGCTACAGAAACCACACCTACCGCGTCATGAACCTGTGCGTTGCTCAATCGTCACGCGATCCGGAACAACTCGAGAAGGTGGCCATCGCGGCGGCGTTCCATGACCTGGGAATCTGGACCGACGGCACGTTTGACTACCTGCCCCCGTCCATCAGGTTGGCGCGCGCCTACCTCGTTGCAGCGGGCAGGGCCGAGTGGACAGCGGAGATTTCCGAAATGATCCTCGAGCACCACAAGATCTTCCGGTATCGGGGCTCTCCGCGGTGGCTCGTGGAGCCGTTTCGACGATCGGATTGGGTGGATGTGACACGGGGGCTGGTGACCTTCGGGTTATCGCCAAGTCTTCTCCGTGAAATCTTCTCGACGTGGCCGAGTGCGGGATTCCACAAGCGGCTCCTTGAGCTGGAGCTGTCGCGCCTCCGAACACATCCCTGGAATCCACTGCCGATGATGCGACTGTGAGGTGGTGTGATGGACGATTCCGGCAGCGGCTGCCATACAAAAAAGAGAGAGGAGCAATCAGATGTCGACCGCAATGGAGGGTGTCAGGAACGTCGTGCTGGTGCACGGCGGGTTCGTCGACGGGTCCGGCTGGCAGGGCGTCTACTCTCTTTTGAAGAACGACGGCTACAACGTGGCGATCGTGCAGAATCCGACCATTTCACTGGCTGACGACGTCGCGTTCACGAAGCGTACGCTGGCGGCGCAGAACGGGCCGGTGATTCTCGTTGGCCATTCGTACGGGGGTGTCGTGATCACGGAAGCCGGCAACGACCCCAAGGTCGCGGGCCTCGTGTACATCGCGGCGTTTGCCCCTGGCAAGGGCGAGTCGGTGTCGGCGCTGATCAAGAACCCGCCGCCGGGCGCGGCGGTTCCTCCGATCCTGCCGCCTCAGGGTGGCTTTCTCTTTCTCGACCGTACGCAGTTTCGAGCGTCATTTGCCGCGGATGTGAGCGCGGACGTGGCCGCGTTCATGGCGGACTCGCAGGTGCCATGGGGGCTCGAAGCGCTGAACGGCGCCGTCGGCGAGCCAGCGTGGAAGGCGAAGCCAAGCTGGTACCTCGTGACGACGGAGGACAGGATGATTCCGCCCGACGCGCAGCGCCTGATGTCGAAGCGCGCGGGTGCGACGGTGACCGAGGCGAAGGGCAGCCACGCGATCTACGTGTCGCAGCCGAAAGCCGTAGCCACGATCATCGTGAAGGCGGCAACCAGCGTGGCGGTTCCCGCTCGCTAGGCTCCCTCACCGGTTGCGAGGAACAAGGAGATCACCATGAGCAGCACGCAAGTCAGCAATGAACAGGCCGCGCAAATCCCCGCCGCGACGGTGAACGATCTCAAGCTCGAGGTCGTTGTCATTCCCGTGTCCGACGTCGATCGCTCCAAGCGGTTCTACCAGGGGTTGGGCTGGCGGCTCGACGCCGATTTCGCGTTCGATAACGGCCTCCGTGTCGTCCAGTTCACGCCGCCCGGCTCGGCGTGCTCGATCCAATTCGGCACGAACATGACGTCGGCCGCGCCGGGCTCGGCCCAGGGCCTCTACCTGGTCGTCTCCGAGATCGAGGCCGCCCGCGACGAGCTCGCCACCCGCGGCGCCGCGATCAGCGAAGTGTTTCACCCGGGGAAGCCGGGGGCTCAGTTCCAGCGCGAAGGCGCGAACGGTCGACTTCGTGGGCCCGCCGCCGACCACGCCAGCTATTCCTCGTTCGCCACGTTCAGCGATCCAGACGGCAATAGCTGGCTGCTCCAGGAGATCAAGACGCGGCTCCCCGGGCGAGGACTCAGCAACCTCGACGTCGCGACGCTGACCGCGTTTCTGCGAGAGGCCGAGGCGCGCCATGGCCATTACGAACCCAGTGCTCCGAAGCATCACTGGTCGGAGTTTTACGCCGCCTACATCGTCGCGCGCCAGGACGGGAGGACTGAGGAGCAGGCAGCCGCCGATGGCGCGGTTCACGTTGAAAGCACCCGTCGATGAGGGCGGACATCGTCCGCGGCGCGGGTCAGCGACCGAGAACGGGCGTTCGGCTGGCCCGATCAGCGAGTGCGTTCCGTGTCTCCACCCGGCCAATCCAGAGGATGGCCAACGCTGCCGCCGTCGATAACACCACGAGCGGGACCAGCGCCAGCGTGAACTTTCCGGTCGCGTCCTTGATGAAGCCCATCACATAGGTCGTGCCGAACCCGGCGAGATTGCTGATGGCGTTGATCTGCGCCAGGCCGGCGGCCGCCGTGCCTGCCGAGAGCCACTCGGTCGAAACCGCCCACACCGGTCCTTTGCCCGCGTAGATGCCGATGACCGCGAGGCACAGGATGACGATGATGGAGGGGAGCGAGTCGAACAGGAGCGCGAACGCCAGGCTGACTGCCGTCAGCATGAGCGGCAGGGAGGCGTGCCAGATCCGCTCACCGGTCTGGTCCGATCGTTTTCCCCACCAGATCATGATGACGGACGCCAGCGCAAAGGGAATGGAATTGAGAAGTCCGGTCTGAA
>Ga0111539_10008915_pt1 | contig 12698 bp, 9 predicted proteins | sample RhiMethybrSRZTD1_FD_79667 | JGI IMG/M metagenome (GOLD analysis project Ga0111539, IMG submission 79667) | Populus rhizosphere microbial communities from Tennessee, USA - Rhizosphere MetaG P. TD hybrid SRZTD1 (version 2) (version 2) | ecosystem: Host-associated > Plants > Roots > Rhizosphere >...
CAATTCGGAAAGCAAAATCTAATTGTCGGGAGAATTAACTCTTGAAAAACCTCCAATGGTGGCTTGGTCCAATGTTGTTCCTTCTTCCGGTTTTTGTCGTTAACGCACAGCCGGCCGGCACTGCCTCAAGTTCCGGCAAGACTGTGATGACCATCGACGCGGGCTGGCAGTTTCGCGAGGCCGGAAAAACAGACTGGCACAGCGCGACGGTGCCGGGCTGCGTTCACACGGATTTGCTCGCAAACAAGTTGATCGAAGACCCGTTTTATCGCGACAACGAAAAGAAGCAGCAATGGATCGGCAAGACGAACTGGGAATACAGGACCACGTTCAAGATCACGCCCCAGATCATGAATCGCGAGAATGTGGAGTTGGTCTTCGAAGGCCTCGACACGTATGCGGAGGTATATCTAAACGATCAGCCGCTCTTGAACGCTGACAACATGTTTCGCACCTGGCGAGTCGATGCGAAACAGTCGCTCAAGGCGGGCGATAACACGTTGAGAATTCTCTTCCGTTCCCCAATCAACGAGATTCTGCCGGTGATGGCGAAACTGAAATACCAATTGCCTGCCGTAAACGATCAAGGCGAAAAGACCTCTCCGTTTACGCGCAAAGCTCCGTATCACTACGGCTGGGACTGGGGACCACGCTTTGTGACCAGCGGTATCTGGCGTCCCGTTTCTTTGCAAGCCTGGGACGGTGCGCGCATTAACGATCTGAAAATCGTCGTAAACAAGATCTCCGGCGACGCGGCGCAACTGACTGCGATTGTCGAAATCGAATCGCGCGGCTCAAAGGCTGCGACAATAGTACTCGAGAATGTCACCAATAAATCCGACGCCGGCAGACAGGAAATCAAACTCAACCCGGGAACCAATCGAGTTTCTATCGACTTCACGATCTCTCGACCATCTCTGTGGTGGCCCAATGGACTGGGCGCTCAACCGCTCTACACCTTCCGCGCCCGGACCCTGGTAAACAACAAAATCACAGATCGAAAAACGACGCGCACCGGACTGCGGACACTGGAACTACGACGGCAGCGCGACGACGCCGGCGAGAGCTTCATGTTTGTAATCAATGGGGTGCCGGTGTTTGCCAAGGGCGGAAACTGGATCCCGTTGGACAGTTTTCCCACACGCATAACGTCTGAGAAGTACCGCTACATGCTCGAGTCTGTCCGCGACAGCAACATGAACATGCTGCGCGTCTGGGGTGGCGGCATTTATGAAGCAGACGAGTTTTACGACCTTGCCGATGAACTCGGGATTCTGATCTGGCAGGACTTCATGTTTGCTTGCAGCATGTATCCGGCGACCCCGGACTTTATCGACAGCGTTCACGACGAAGCGGTCGATAATGTGAAGCGACTGCGAAACCATCCCAGCATCGTCATCTGGGTCGGCAACAACGAGATCGAGACTGCCTGGCGAAACTGGGGCTGGCGGCAAAATCTACCGTCTTCGGTGTGGGACGACTACGTGAAGATCTTTCACGGCCTGCTCCAGGGAGTTTGTGAAGCCTACGATCCCTCGCGGCCGTATTGGCCCAGCTCTCCCCACGGCGGCCTCGAAAGCGATCCGGATTCAAAGCGCAGCGGCGACGTGCATTACTGGGAAGTCTGGCACGCGGAAAAGCCCTTCAGCGAATATGAAAAACAACGGACGCGTTTCATGAGCGAATACGGATTCCAGTCGTTTCCGAATATCGAGACAGTGAAGTACTACACGCTTCCCAACGAACGTGACATCGAATCGCCGATCATGCTGGCGCATCAACGCCACCCGCGCGGCAACCAGTTAATTCGAGAGTACATGCTCCGCGAGTATCCCAAGCCAAAGGATTTCGAATCTTTCCTTTACATGAGTCAGGTGCTGCAGGCCGAAGGAATCGCGCGTGGAACAGAACACCTGCGACGCATCATGCCGCACAACATGGGCGCGCTCTACTGGCAGATCAACGATTGCTGGCCGGTCGCTTCGTGGTCCAGCATCGACTATTTCGGCCGCTGGAAGGCGTTGCAGTATTACGCGAAACGGTTCTACAACGATCTTCTTATCAGCCCGACTGTGGAGGACGGCAATTTACAACTCTATGTTGTGTCGGATCGCGTTAATGCCGTTCCGGCGAAGATAAAAGTCACCGTGATGAGCTTCGACGGCTCCACGTTGAAGACGATCGAGCGAGACGTGCGTCTCGCGCCGCTAACCAGTCGCTCGTATTTCGATGCGAAAGTATCAGAACTGCTCGAAGGACAAGATCAGAAGAGAGTGTTTCTATACGCGGAGCTGCTGGTAAACGGGAAAGCGGTCTCTAGTCACGATTATTTCTTCGCGCCCTTCAAAGAGCTGGCGATCTCGAAGCCCACAATCACGCCGGAGGTAATCGCCGCTAAAGAACGCGGCAAGTTCCGCGTAAAACTGTCGACCGATAAGTTCGCGAAAGCAGTTTATCTTGCGGTGCCCGATCATGACGGGTTCTTCTCAGATAACTACTTCAACCTCGCGCCTGGACGAGAAATGGTCGTCGACTTTCGTTCGCGCGCGCCACTTTCACTGGAAGAGTTTCGGAAGAGGCTTCAGATTCGATCGGTTTTTGATGCTTTCTAAGCCACGAAAAAGGCACTGACAATGGTCGACAAAGTCCGTTGGGGAGTTTTAAGTACCGCAAACATCGCGCTAAAGAAGGTAGTGCCGGCGATGCAGCGCAGTCCATGGTGTGAGATCACCGCTCTTGCGTCACGTGATCTTTCACGCGCGAAAGAAGCTGCCGCAGCGTTGCAGATCGCGAACGCCTATGGAAGTTATGAAGAGCTGCTGGCAGACGACAATGTGGAGGCAGTGTATAACCCGCTGCCAAACCACTTGCATGTTCCCTGGACCATAAAAGCGGCTGAAGCGGGTAAGCATGTTCTGTGTGAAAAACCAATCGCGCTGAATGCCAACGAAGCAAAGTCGCTTATCGATGTTCGGAATCGTACCGGCGTAAAGATTCAGGAAGCATTCATGGTACGAACTCATCCGCAATGGCTCGAGACGCAGCGTCTGATCAAGTCAGGCAGAATCGGCTCGTTACAATCCATTACCTGCTTCTTCAGCTACTTCAATCCGGATCCCGAGAATATTCGCAATCAATTGGAGCTGGGTGGCGGCGCATTGATGGATATCGGATGTTATCCGATTACGATCTCTCGCTTTATATACGAAGCCGAACCGCGACGCGTCATGGCATTGATCGAGCGCGATCCTGCGTTTGGCACCGACTCGCTGACGACCGCGATCCTGGATTTTGCTCAGGGTCACTCAACTTTCACTTGCAGCACTCGCCTCGCTCCCTATCAACGAATGATCTTCCTGGGAACTGAGGGACGAATTGAAGTGCTTATCCCTTTCAATGCGCCTAATGATCGTCCGACACAAATCCTGATCGACGACGGCAGGGATCTGACTGGAGCTGGCGCCGAAAGAATAGAGTTTCCAATTTGCGATCAATATGAGATTCAAGGATCGTTGTTCTCAAAGGCAATTCGTGAGAAGCAGGACCAGCCGATCCCACTCGAAGACGCGATCAGCAACATGACCGTTATAGACGCGGTGTTTCGTTCAGCAACCGCAGGAAATTGGGAGAAGATCGAATCATGAAGCTCCCACGTGCCTTCATAGCGTGAGATAACTTCGTTCACAAAAGATACAAGAAGGCGACAAAAGGCAATTAATCATTGACTTCTAACGCCTACAAGACTATCTTTCCCAACCTCGACAGATGGCTGAATACCTCGCGGACCTGCTGGTCCTACCTCTCTTGTTTCCCAGCCCTTCGTCGCGAGATTTTTGAAACAGCGCGCCGAATTCCCCCATTACTGCCCACGAACGTCCGTTGCGCGACGCGGCGTCCGACGCATCATTTGAGAGTTTTTGGATAGATAAGAGCCAATCTCGCAAACACTTACAGCCAACCTCGCACAGGAGTCGTCTATGAGATGCCCAATCCAGCTAAATGAAAGCGTCTACAAGCTTTTTACACTTTAGCTGATTCTTAAACCTGCCAAGGCCGTCGGAAAACTGAGACCTCGCTTGCCGCAGCTTCACGTATGCCGTTGGATCGTGCGCTATTGCTCGGCGGTAACAGCCGCTGGAGTCGGGAACTGGAAGCAATCATCGAATCTCGCTTCAGAGTCGAACTGCACCGATTGGATGAAGACGGTGGATTTGATTCTACTCGGGCGCTCGAAAGGACAATTCGACGTTTCAATCCTGATGTTGTTTTTACTGTTATCCCGGATTCACTAGCGCAGACCACCACGCTTTTGAAAAATGCCAGTCGGGCCGCAAACAATATCCCGATAATTGTGGTCCTGGAAACGTGTGAGCCGGATCAGATTATCGAACTGCTCGAAAACGGTGCTTTGGATTTTGTCACTCTGCCGTTGCGAGTCTCTGAAGTGTTGCCACGCGCGTTGAGATCGGTAAGGCCAGTAGAGAGCCCAGCCAAACTCAGTGGCAACGGATCTCAGTTTGGATTCAAGAAGGCGATCGGTGAAAGCCCGGTCTTCCTCGAGCAACTGCGAAGAATTCCGATGATCGCGAAGTGCGATGCTAACGTTCTAATCTCGGGCGAAACAGGAACTGGCAAGGAGCTGTATGCACGAGCAATTCACTACGGCAGCGCGCGTCAAGGCCGGCCATTCATGCCTATCAATTGCGGAGCGATACCCGCGGAGTTGGTGGAGAATGAACTCTTTGGTCATGAACGTGGAGCATTCACCAGTGCCGCCACCTTCCAAAGCGGACTGATCGAAGAAGCTAACGGCGGCACTCTGTTCCTCGACGAAATCGATTGTCTGCCGGTATTTGCGCAAGTGAAGCTCCTGCGTTTTTTGCAAGAGAAGGAATATCGTCCGCTTGGCTCAACCAAAATTCGGCGTGCTGATGTTCGCATCATCGCCGCAAGCAATCTCAATCTCGAAGAAGCCGTGGCCGATGGAAAACTGCGGCAGGATCTCTATTACCGGTTGAACATCATTTCACTCATCCTGCCTCCATTGCGAGAACGACGAGAAGACATTCCGTTGCTGGCGCATCATTTTCTCACTCGTTACGCGAGCGAACTCGACAAAGACGTGCATGGACTCTCGAGCGAGGCCATGCAGTTGTTGATGTTACACAACTGGCCAGGTAACGTGCGGGAGTTGGAACACGTAATCGAGCGAGCAATAGTGCTTTGCGAAGGACCCGTGCTGCAAACTCACGACCTCGTTATTCATCAAACAGTGCGCAAGGACGCCCAGGAGTCGTTACAGGAGGCCAAGGCGAAAGAGATCGCCCGCTTTGAGCGCGACTACATTCAAGGACTGCTTTCCGCGTGCAAAGGCAACATCACGCGCGCGGCACAGGTAGCCAAGAAAAATCGGCGCGCCTTCTGGCAGTTGATTCAGAAACACGGAATCGACGTAGCGCGCTTCAAGACCATCCCTTTATGCCGTCTTATCCTCGGTTACTGTTTGTCCTAGTACCTGGACAAAAATATCCTGTTTAGACCTCACACCCATTTCAAAACATGAGCTTTCCGCTGTGGCCTCGTAGTTGCCCGTCGTCGCCCAAGCGCAGAGTCGAATCAATGAATGAGATGAGACGGTCGCAAATCGCGCAGGCGATTCTCGATTACCTCCTTGAGCATCCGGGTGCTCAGGACACTCTAGCGGGAATTGCTGAATGGTGGTTACCCGAAGAAAAAAAGGTGACACGCTTGGCAATCGTCAAAGAAGCGCTGGACCATCTCGTCGCCAAAGCACTCGTCCTGGAGCGAAAAGGCAAGGACTTACAAACCCATTACCGAATCAACAGCCAGCGATTGAAAGAGATCGAAAGACTTGTCAGATAAGCACAGGCCGTCAATGAATCCTACGTTCTTACTTCTTGGAGGTTACTCATGCCAGCTGCACTAACTTATCCCGGCGTCTACGTTGAAGAGATCTCAAGTGGCGTGCGGACAATCACCGGAGTTGCCACGTCGATCACCGCCTTCATCGGCAGCGCCTTACGTGGGCCAACGAACGAGCCTGTGAGGATCAATAGTTTCGGCGATTTCGAGCGTATTTTCGGCGGGTTGTGGGCCCCGAGCAGTCTCGGTTTCGCGGTGAAAGATTTCTATTTGAACGGCGGGAGTCAGGCCATCATCGTCCGGCTGTTTTCCAATCCTGGCGACGCCGCTGCGGCTGCGGCCGCGGCTGCGGCTGCGGTGGCGGCAACGCCAGGCACCACACCACAGGCTGTTGCTCAAGCGGCACGTGACGTAGAAGCAGCAGAAACCAATCCCGATCGCAAGGCTGCGGCTGACAAGGTCGCTGATGCAGCCGAAGCTGCACGCGATCAGGCCGGGTCGACGCCTGCGTCAGTTAACACCGCAGCTCAGAATGCAGTTGCCACCGCGGCGCCCCAAACCAACGCGACAATAGATGCTAATGGTCTGCAGCTTATCGCGGCGTCGCCAGGTGTATGGGGAAACAAGTTGCGTGCGAGAGTAGATCACGACACCGGTAACACGGCTGACACTAAGCTCTTTAACCTGACCATTCGCGACGGCGGGACCGAGGTAGTTGAAACTTTCCGCAACGTATCCATAGATCCGAACGCTGTGCGACCGGTCAACCGGGTTCTGGAAAATGAATCAACTCTAATGCGCGTAAATGGCGCGTTGCCCGCTGCGCGGCCGGGCAAACATGATAATCCCACTCCTGATGTCCCCCTGTGGGCCGACAACAACACCAACGATAAAGTCAGCGGCAATGGTAGTAACGGCATTGGGCTTGCCGACGGTGACTTCAATGGTCCAGGTCTGCAAAATGCAAAACGGGGCCTCTACGCGTTGCGCAAAGCGGATCTTTTCAATCTGCTCTGCATTCCACCCTACAATGCAGAGAACAATGCCGGCTCCCCAGTGATCGCCGAGGCAACCGATTACTGTAAGAAGCGTCGCGCGATGATGATCGTCGATCCTCCCTCCGGCTGGAACGACAAAGACGACCCACAGAGCGCGAGTACCGGACTAGACAATTTCATCACCAACAAGATCAGCAACGCCGCGATCTTCTTCCCACGGCTACGCCAACCAAATCCGCTGAAGGACAACCAGTTGGACGACTTCGCGCCCTGCGGGGCGGTTGCCGGCGTGATGGCCCGCACGGATGCGGATCGTGGCGTCTGGAAAGCGCCCGCCGGAACCGCCGCCAATCTCGTCGGTGTGCCGCAACTCAGCGTGCCTCTGACCGACGCGGAAAACGGCGAACTCAATCCACTGGGCATCAACTGTCTGCGCAACCTGCCTGTTTTCGGCCGTGTGATTTGGGGCTCGCGCACTCTCGAAGGTGACGATCGCCAGGCGTCCGAATGGAAATACATTCCAGTGCGCCGCACGGCACTCTTCATCGAGGAGAGTCTCTATCGCGGTTTGCAATGGGTGGTGTTCGAACCTAACGATGAACCGCTGTGGTCGCAAATCAGACTCAACGTTGGCGCATTCATGCACAACCTGTTTCGCCAGGGTGCGTTTCAGGGGCAAACGCCGAAGGACGCGTACTTTGTGAAGTGCGACAAAGAGACCACGACTCAGAACGACATCAATCTCGGCGTAGTCAACATCGTCGTTGGTTTTGCGCCGCTGAAGCCGGCTGAATTCGTGATCATCAAGCTGCATCAGATGGCGGGTCAGATCCAGACCTAATAGGTCCATTCGGTCCGATACGACCTATCGATCTCAGATTTCAAGGAGCATCCTATGGCACAGTTCACTGTAAACGCTCAACGCTTTGATCCCTACAAGAATTTCAAATTCCGCCTCAAGTGGGATGGTCGTTATGTCGCGGGCATCAGCAAGATGGGCGCACTGAAACGAACCACCGAAGTGGTGAAGCATCGGGAAGGTGGTGATCCAAGCAGCAGCCGAAAGTCGCCAGGACGTACTGAGTATGAGGCCATCATGCTCGAACGCGGCGTCACTCACGACACTGAATTTGAGAAGTGGGCCAACAAGGTCTGGAACTTTGGCGCCGGCCTGGGTAGCGAAGTATCCCTCAAGGACTTCAGGAAAGACATGATCATTGAGGTCTACAACGAAGCCGGACAGTTGGCCCTCTCGTACAAGGTTTATCGCTGCTGGGCCTCGGAGTTTCAGGCACTGCCGGACTTCGACGCAAACGCCAATGCCGTCGCCATCCAACACATCAAGTTGGAGAACGAAGGATGGGAGCGTGACGTTGAGGTCCCCGAACCGTCCGAGCCAACTTTCACCGTTCCCGCAGCCTAACCAGTGGAACCTGGAACGTGAATGCGAGGGCTTACCGCCAAAGAGATATTGGGCGTGTGGGAAGTTGGGCAGCATCAAATGCCGCCTGAACGCGCCCTCACGCTGCTCTCGACATTCTGTCCACAAATACCGCGCGAGGATTTGGAGCGGCTGAGCATCGGTAAACGCGATGCACTGTTGTTGTCGTTCCGTGAACTTCTTTTTGGTTCACAGTTTTCTGGAATGACCAGGTGTCCGCACTGTCGCTCCGCTCTCGAGATCGGCTTCAGTTGTTCCGATGTTCGTACGCCGGTACCGAGCGAGCAGCCGGAAACTTTTTCGGTGAACGTTGCTGAATATGAATTCAACTGTCGCTTGCCCAACAGCACCGATCTACTGGTGGTGATGCATCAGCGAAACGTTGATTCGATCAGCAACGGGTTATTTGAAAGGTGTGTAACGGAGAAACGGTTTCTCGGCACCGACGTTTCGCTGGCGAATGTGCCTGCGGAAGTAACCGAAGCGGTCGCGGCGGAAATCGCGAGACACGATCCACAGGCGGACATTCGTTTCGAGCTGATTTGTCCGGATTGTTCGCATCAGTGGGAGGCGATATTCGACGTCGTCTCGTTCGCCTGGAATGAGCTCTGCTCCTGGGCCACTCGTTTGATACGGCAAGTTCACACGCTCGCGCTCGCCTATGGCTGGCGCGAGCTCGACATACTTTCGATGAGTCCAGTGCGACGGCAAATCTACCTGGAGATGTTGGGTGAATGAACGGCTACTTCAACAACCTCGCATTAAGGAGCATGAACGCCGGCAATCTGGTTGAGCCACGGTTGCCGTCGTTGTTCGAACCACAGCGCGGCGAGTCGGACGCTGACGCCTCTGTTTACGATGCTGCCACTCCTGTTTACTCGGAGCCTCGGCCAGTTTCCGTCGATACGCCACCGACCGAGTCTTCGCGGCCGAAAGTATCAATCGAGGAGCCAACCGCGGCTGAGGAGGTAACTGGACCACAGGCTACTGTTACTACTGCTCGTCCAACCAGGAATCCCGATGAGCCACCAGCGCCGGTTCTACGATCTACGCACGAACAACACACTGCTCCAATCGATGTTGCTGAGCGGCCTACCGGGACTGAATCGCCTACCATGGCTGAACCGCCTACCGTCGCGACTCAGACTCTTCCCAACGATCAGACACAAACGGAAACACCCGTAGCGACGACATCCGCAGTCAAATCCGTTCAACCCGTGGCCCATCAACCGGACAAGACTCTTCCCTCTGTTGTGGTTACCAAGGTCACGCCTGAAACGTTTTCCGCTCCGCAATCAAGGATCGAAGCTGAAGAAGCAACTTCAGCAGTCGAAGACCACGTGTCCATCGTTGAAGAGCGAGAAGTTTTTTTTGAACCGGCACCAATCCTCAAAACACCACCTTTGTTCAAGACGGAAGTTCAGCCTGAAGTCGTCGAACGTCTCATCGAGAGGTCCAGAAACACAGATAAAACGGACTTCCGATCTGTAACGAGATCGATAACGAATTATGCCTGGCGCGAACCAGATCCTGCCGAGCCGGAACCATCAATCAACATCACGATCGGACGCGTGGAAGTGCGTGCGGCGCCGGCAACGAACACGAAACCAACCACGACCAGGCAAGAATCACCGGTCATGCCCCTGGACGAGTACCTGCGAAAACAGCGACGAGGTGGTGAACGATGAGTAACAGCCGCGCCATTGCCGCAGTCACCGCGACGCTTCGCAGTTTGATCGAACGCGGATTCGATCCGGCAAAGGACATCAACGCCGACCCACTGGTCCAGGGCACCTCCGTAACCACCCAACCGCCCGACGAGGCGCGCTCCGCTAATCCTCCACCCGAACGACAACTCAATCTCTACCTCTACCAGGTGATGCCAAATGGTGCGTACAGAAACGCCGACATGCCCGGACAGAGACCCGGTGAGACGGGCCAACCCCCACTGGCACTCAATCTCTATTACCTGCTGACTGCTTATGCCGTCGACGACCAACAGCCTGTGAGTCACCGAATTCTCGGGCGAGCAATGGCGGTCCTCAACGATCACCCTGTGCTCGGCCGCAGAGAAATCGAAACGGCGTTGCCAGACACTGGTCTAAGTGAACAGTTCGAACGCGTGAGACTTTCGCTTCAGCCTCTCCCACTGGAAGACATTTTCAAACTCTGGTCCGGCTTTCAAACTCACTACCGGCTGTCTGCGGCTTACGAAGCGACCGTTGTCCTGATCGATAGCATGCGCCTGCGCAGCGCACCGCTGCCTGTGCTGCAACGCGGTAAAGATGACCAGGGCCCAGCAAGCACCGCCGGTATCAGTCTGCCCATCATTAAGGAAGTGCGTTTGCCACGTGGGCAAAGCAGTGCATCACTCGGCGACGAGTTGCTGATCATTGGCCAGAACCTGGAGGGCGTGGAGTCAGTGCGCTTCACGTTAATCAATCCACGTTCAAACGGGACTCAGCCACTTGTGCTTCTACCTCCCGCTGTAGTGGCAACCAACGACGGAATCAAAGTCACTCTACCTAGCGATGCGGCGGCGGGTGCGGCGTGGGCCGCAGGTTTCTACACGGTCGCCGTTGTTGTTACTCGCGGTCCGCAATCGTGGAGTTCAAACGAGCTTCCCATTTCAATAGCGCCACGCATCTTGAGTGTTGCTCCCGGCAACACCGTTGCCCGCAACGCACAAGGTGATGTGACAATCACCATAACGTGCCGGCCGAACGTCAGACTCGCGAAGGTTGACGACACTCACATGCGTTTCGATCAGCCGGTGGTACTGCTGCTAGGCACCGCACGGCAGGTTGTGCCGCAGGCGCCGCCCGCTCCCCCTCCGAATCCAAACCCGCCACCCGCGAGCACCGATCAGTTGACCTTTGTTTTTCGCATGCAGCCATCTGAAGTGGGTGAGTACCTGATGCGTCTTCGCGTGGACGGCATTGACAGTGTGCCGATCGATCCGTTGTCCGACCTTCCAACGTTTGCGAACGATCAAAAACTCGAGGTGACTTGATGGCTGATCAGGGTGAGTGGCAACAGAAGAACGAGACGTATCTGGCGAAGGCGTTTGTGCAACAGCGTCTTCGTCTGACGCGTTTTGCTCAAACCCATAACGGTGCGGCGACTTCAAGTAGCACCGATGACAATGCCGCCAAACTGGCCACCGAACTCGCCGCCGAACTCGAAGCGTTCGAACGTGAATCACCGCCGCCGGCCATCACCGTTCTGAGCCGCTTGTTCAACCTGTCCAGCTTTGAACGGAACCTGCTGTTGTTGTGCGCCGGAATGGAACTGGACACGCAAGTCGCCTCGCTTTGTGCGCGTGCGCAAAACGATCCGCATCGACCATATCCAACATTCGCGTTGGCACTCGCGTTGTTCGACGAACCTGCCTGGGATGTGTTGTCACCGGAGCGACCATTGCGACGGTGGCGCATGCTGGAGATTAATCAACCTGGACACACACCGCTGACTGTGAGTCCATTGCGCGCCGACGAGCGCATCGTCAATTACATAAAAGGACTCAACTATCTCGACGATCGACTGTCGCCACTACTCTTTCCACTGAGTCCCGATGCATTTCACACCTCGTTGCCTGAGTCGCAAAGGGCAGCGGTAGATCTGATCGTTCGCCAACTCAAACGCGAACGGTCGAGTTGGTTTCTTCCGGTCATTCAGTTGGCCGGTGCTGATGTGCAAAGCAAACAACTCATTGCGGCTCACGTCACCGCGGAACTTGGACTGCGGTTGCTGCGTCTTCCCGCGACACTCATGCCATCGCAGGCGCCGGAACTGGAGACGCTGGCACGCCTGATAGAACGCGAGATGGCACTCTGGCCATTTGCCATCTACATCGATCAGCAGGATCTCGAGAAGGCTGCGATGAAGGAAAACGGCACCCAGTCGCTGCAACGTCTGCTGACTCGCAGCAATGGTCTTTTCTTCCTCGACACTCATGACGTCAATCCCGACTTCAATGCACTCGGCCGCAGCATGTTGACACTCGACATCAATCGACCAACTCCAAGCGAGCAACAGCAAGCCTGGGCTCAGGTACTTGGACCAGACGGCGGCGATACACCGGCCCGACTCGCAGGCCAGTTTGATCTGAACGTCTCGACGATTCATCAGATCGCAGAAAATAGTTCGGACAGTTCTGCCGAGAATGGTGTCACGCGAGGGGAGCACGTCTGGGATGCGTGTTTGGCAAGTACGCGTCCGCGTCTGGACATGTTGGCGCAACACATCAGACCCAAAGCCACCTGGGACGACATTGTTTTGCCTGAAGCCGAACTGAGCTTATTGCGACAGATTGCCGGACAGGTCGGACATCGCCACACGGTGTATGAGGAATGGGGCTTCGCGGCCAAGCGAAC
>Ga0111539_10008917_pt1 | contig 12696 bp, 12 predicted proteins | sample RhiMethybrSRZTD1_FD_79667 | JGI IMG/M metagenome (GOLD analysis project Ga0111539, IMG submission 79667) | Populus rhizosphere microbial communities from Tennessee, USA - Rhizosphere MetaG P. TD hybrid SRZTD1 (version 2) (version 2) | ecosystem: Host-associated > Plants > Roots > Rhizosphere >...
ACCCGCAGCCACCCCAGGCGCCGGCGACACCACCTGGGATCCCACCCGACCCGCAGCCACCCCAGGCGCCGGCGACACCACCTGGGATCCCACCCGACCCGCAGCCACCCCGGCCGCCGGCGACGCCGCCTGGGATCCCGGGCTGGGCTTCGACGCCACGGCGGGCGGCCACGGGGGGTCGGCCGAGGACGACGACGATCTCGCGTGGGGGCGGGGATCGTGGGACCTGGGGGCTGCCACGCTCATCACCGACGACCCCGCCCTCGTCGAGCTGGCGCGGGACCGGGGGGCGTGGGGCACGGCCGCCCTGCTCATCGGCCTGGGCCGGCGGATGATCGAGCTGGCCGTCGCCCACGTGAGCGAGCGCCACCAGTTCGGCGTGCCCGTGGGATCGTTCCAGGCGGTGAAGCACCAGCTGGCCGACGCCCACAAGGACCTGGCGTTCGCCCGGCCCGTGGTCCACCGGGCGGCCCACTCGCTCGCCACCGGGGCCGCCACCCGGGCCCGGGACGTGTCCATGGCCAAGGCCCTCGCCGGGGACGCGGCCTGGCGCGCCGGGCGGGTCGCCCTGCAGTGCCACGGGGCGATCGGCTACACGGTCGAGCACGACCTGCACCTGTACCTCAAGCGCACCTGGGCGCTGGCCAAGGCCTATGGCGACGCCGGCTGGCACCGCGACCGGGTGGGGCGCGAGATCGGAATCTGACGGAGCAGCGGAGGACACCACACCATGGCCGAGGCCTACATCGTCGACGCAGTGCGCACGCCGGTCGGGCGCCGGGGCGGGGGGCTGGCGCAGGTCCATCCCGCCGACCTGGGCGCCCACAGCCTGGCCGCGCTCGTGTCGCGCACCGGCATCGACCCGGCCGCGGTCGAGGACGTGGTGTTCGGCTGTGTCGACACCATCGGCGGCCAGGCCGGCGACATCGCCCGCACCGCCTGGCTGGCTGCAGGCCTGCCCGAGCACGTGCCCGGCACCACGGTGGATCGCCAGTGCGGATCGTCACAGCAGGCGCTGCACTTCGCGGCCCAGGCGGTGTTGTCGGGGACCATGGACGTGGTGGTGGCGGGCGGCGTGCAGCAGATGTCGCAGATCCCCATCTCGTCGGCCATGACCGTGGGCGCCGAGTTCGGCTTCGACGACCCGTTCACCGGCTCGTCGGGCTGGGTCGCCCGCTACGGGACCGGCGAGCTGAGCCAGTTCGCCTCGGCCGAGATGATCGCCGAGCGCTGGGAGATCAGCCGGGAGGACATGGAGGAGTTCGCGGTCCGCTCGCACGAGCGGGCGCTGAAGGCCCGGGCCGAGGGCCGATTCGAGGCCGAGATCGTCCCGCTGGGCGGCTGCGCCGCCGACGAGGGACCCCGGGAGCCGGACTGGGCCAAGATCCGCTCATTGCCTCCGCTGTCCGAGGGCGGCCGGGTCACCGCCGCCTGCGCCTCCCAGATCTCGGATGCCTCGGCCGCGCTGCTGGTCGTCAACGAGCGGGGCCTGGCCGACCACGGGCTGACGCCCCGCGCCCGCGTCCACCACCTGTCGGTGCGGGCCGCCGACCCCGTGTGGATGCTGACCGCGCCCATCCCCGCCACCGCCCACGCGCTGGCCCGCACGGGCCTGAGCCTCGACGACATCGACCTGGTCGAGATCAACGAGGCCTTCGCTTCGGTCGTCATCGCCTGGGCCAAGGACACCGGCGCCGACCCGGACAAGGTCAACGTCAACGGCGGCGCCATCGCCCTCGGCCATCCCCTGGGCGCCACCGGAGCCCGCCTGATGACCACCCTGCTCAACGAACTGGAGCGCACCGGCGGTCGCTACGGCCTCCAGACCATGTGCGAGGGCGGCGGCCAGGCCAACGTCACGATCGTGGAACGCCTCTGACCACCTCGGGTCCTCCCGGCTGGTGTTGTTGCCACTGAGCGTCCTCCCCCGGGTCGGGGTGGTCCCCCCACCACCACCCCGACGCTCAGTGGCTGCGGCTCAGCGGAGCTGGCCGCGGATCGCGCCGGCCGGGAACGGTGCCGTGTGAACGTTGGCGTAGAACCCGGCTTCGTTGGCGATGATGGCGTCGAGCTCCTCCTGGGTCAGCACCATGATGCTGTTGAGGGAGGAATCAGGCTCGGCCGTGATGCAGGCCGCCGACACGTGGTCGGGTACCTCCAGCATGACGACGATGCCACCGTTGACCCCCGCCGCACCGGCGTGGATGTGAGCCGCCAGAGGCGGATCGATGTTGAACGCCGACAGGATGTAGCACAGCTTGTCGCCGGCCGCGATGTACCGGAAGCGACCGAACCCGTCGGGATCCGCGGCAGGCACTTCATTGGCTCCGCTGAGGCGTACGTTTCCTACCGCGATCTGATGCGAGTGATCGTCGTCTCCCGCGCTTGCTGGTGACGCCATGAAGGCGAGGACCGCACCAGCGAACACGAGAGCCGCGACAGGACCCGCGATTAGGCGACTACGCATAGAGTTCCCCCTTGGGCTGACAGATCGCCCACCGAGCGCGCAGCCTACGCGCGCTGGAGCCGTCGCCGCACTACATCCTGACCACAGGTCAGGGAATCTTGGGTTGCGCGCGCTCGATGATCGTGCCCACGTCCACCGTCGGCGGCAGGGTCCCGAGGGCGAGACCCTCGTCCCCTGCCAGGCGCGACGCGCAGAACGCGTCGGCCACCGCGGGGTGACCGAAGCGCACCAGCAGGCTGCCCTGCAGGGCCAGCGCCATGGCCTCGACCACCCGGCGGGCCCGCGCCTCGATGCCGTCGAGGTCGCCCAGCTCGGCCCGCACCCGGGCCACGGCGGCATCCAGGTGGCGATCCGCGCCGGCCGCGGCGTCCAGCTCGGCCAGGAAGGCATCGAGCGCCAGGGGTTCCCGGGCCAGGGCCCGCAGGACGTCAAGGCAGATGACGTTGCCCGACCCCTCCCAGATGCCGTTCAGCGGGCTCTCCCGGAACAGCCGCGGCATGACCGACTCCTCGACGTAGCCGTTGCCGCCCAGGCACTCGAGGGCCTCCCCCACCACCGTGGGCTGCCTCTTGCACACCCAGTACTTGGCCACGGCGCACGCCACCCGCCGGAACGCGTCGGCGCCTTCGTCGCCCCGGGCCGCGTCGTCGAACGCCCGGGCCAACCGCAGCGCCGTCAGGGTGCCCGCCTCGGACTCGACCGCCAGATCGGCCAGCACGACCCGCATCAGCGGCTGGTCGACCAGCACCTTGCCGAAGGCGGACCGGTGCGCCGCGTGGTGCAGCGCCTGGGCGGTGGCCTGGCGGACCGTGCTGGTGGCGCCGAGCACGCAGTCCAGCCGGGTGTGCCCGACCATGTCGATGATCGTGCGGACACCGCGGCCCTCCTCGCCGACCGGCCACGCCACCGCCCGGTCGAGCTCGATCTCGCTGGAGGCGTTCGACCGGTTGCCGAGCTTGTCCTTGAGCCGCTGGAGGCGGAACCCGGCGTTGCGGTCGCCGTCGGGCAGCCACCGGGGCACCAGGTAGCACGACAGGCCCTGAGGCGCCTGGGCGAGCATGAGGAACACGTCGCACATCGGCGCCGAGCAGAACCACTTGTGCCCGGTGAGGAGCCACGACCCGTCCCCGGCCGGCTCGGCCCGGGTGGTGTTGGCCCGAACGTCCGAGCCGCCCTGCTTCTCCGTCATGCCCATGCCCGCCAGCACGCCCGGCTTCTCCGGGGCGGGCACGTTGCGGGGGTCATAGGCCCGGGCCACCAGCTGCGGCTCCCACTCGCGGGCCAGGTCGGGCTGGTGCCGCAGCGCCGGGACCACCGAGTACGTCATCGACACCGGGCAGAAGTGCCCGGGATCGACCTGCTGCCAGATGATGAACCCGGCGGCCCGGGCCACGTGCGCGCCGGGCCGGTCCACCGCCCACGCCGCCCCGGCCAGGCCGTGGCCGACGGACACCTGCATCAGCTCGTGGTAGGCGGGGTGGAAGGCGACCTCGTCGACCCGGTTCCCGAAGCGGTCGTGGGTGCGCAGCTCCGGGGTGTGGCGGTTGGCCTCGAACCCCCAGGCGATGGCCTCGGGCGACCCGGCCAGGCGCCCGAGGGCGGCCAGGTCCTCGAGCGCCCAGCCCGCGCCCTCCCGCTCGGTCGCCTCGACCAGGGCGGCGTCGGCCGCGAACACGTCGTAGTCCTGCAACGGGGGCGGCTGGTTGAGAACGTCGTGGGTGGGCGCCATGCCCCCATGCTGCCCCTAGCGAGCGAGTCGGTGGAAGGCGATCGCCGCGGCCGTGGCCACGTTCAGCGAGTCCATGCCCGCGGCCATCGGGATGCGCACCCGGCGATCGGCGGCGCCGAGCGTCGCCGGGGTGAGGCCGGAGCCCTCGGCGCCCAGCAGGAGGGCAACCCGCCCAGGATCCCTCCCGAGGGCGTCGATCGGCTCGGCGTCCGCGGCCGGGGTCAGCGCCACCGGCGCCAGGCCGTGCTCCCGGACCACCGCGAGCCCGCCGGGGAGCCTCGGGAGCCGGGCCCAGGGGACCCGCAGGACGTGCCCCAGCGACACCCGCACGCTGCGCCGGTACAGCGGGTCGGCCGTGGTGGGATCGAGTAGGACGGCGTCGACCCCGAAGGCCGCCGCGTTGCGGAACAGCGCGCCCAGGTTCTCGTGGTCACCCAGGCCCTCGACCACCGCCACCAACCGCGCCCCCGCCAGCAGCACGGCAGGCTCGGGCAGCGGGCGCCGGTCGGCCGACGCCAGCACGCCGCGATGGAAGGCGAACCCGGCGATGCCCGCCACCTGATCCTCCGGCCGGACCACGACAGGCGCCCGGGATCCCACCCGGGCCCGCACCTCGTCCGCCTTGCGCTCGGCCACCAGCACGGTCCGGATGCGGTAGTCCGAGGCGAGCAGCGCGTCGAGCGCAAAGGTCCCCTCGACCACGAAGTAGTCGCCCTGCCGCTCCACCATCCGCCGCCGCCCCGGATCGCTCAAGGCCCGGAAGTCGTCGACCGAGTCGCTCATGTGAGCCCTCGGCTGATGGCCAGGAGGGCGGCGGCGGTGGCGAAGGCCAGGACCGCGGGGCGGAGCCAGCGCTCGTCCAGCCGGCGCGAGACGACGCGGCCCAGGAGCAGGCCGGTCCCGACGCCGGGGAGCAGGGACAGCGCCAGCAGGAGCTGCCAGCCGTGGACCGCCCCGGCCAGCGCCTGGCCGCCCAGGGAGATGACCGTGCCGATGCCGATGGTGACGGCCAAGGTCGAGCGGAGGACCGGCCCCTCGTGGTGCTGGTACAGCAGCGCCAGCGGCGGCCCGCCGATCGATGTGGCCGTCCCCATGGTGCCCGAGGCCACCCCCGCGGCCACGGTGGTGCGCCGGTTCACGACCACCGTGGTGGTCACGACGCTCAGCGCCACCGCCACCAGCACCGCCGCACCGGCCAGCACCGACAGCGTGCTGGCGGCCACCACCGCCACGATCGCCGCTCCCACCACAGTTCCCGGGATCCTGCCCACCATGAGCCAGCCCACGCCGTGCCAGTCCACGTGGCCCCGCTCGGCCAGCGCCATGCTGCTGGCCAGGGGGATCGCCATCATCGTGGTGGCCGCGGGCACCGCCGCCGGTTCGAACAGGGCGAGCACCGGCACGGCCAGCAGGTTGGACCCGAAGCCCAGCGTGCCCTGCACCGCCGAGCCGACGGTGACGGCCGCCAGCACGGCCAGGTACTCGACCGCGCTGAGGTGGATGTTCACGCCCGGGCGGCCACGAGCTCGGCATAGCGGTCAAGCACGCGCAGCACCGGGTCCCGGGGCGCAGACGGCAGGCCGAAGACCACTTCGGTGCAGCCGATCTGCTGGTAGTGGTCGAGCTTGCCCGCGTCGGGAAGGACGAAGAACGGCACGATCTCCAGCCCGTCCGGGTCCCGCCCGGCGGCCGCCACCGCCTCACGCAGGCGGGGCAGGGCGGCGGTCATCCCGGCGCCGCCGATGGGGATCCAGCCCGACCCGTACTCCGCCACCGCCGAGAACACCTTCGGCCCCGCACCGCCACCCACCAGCACCGGCACGGAGGGCCGGCCCGCCGAGTCCCGCTGCGCCGGCTTGGGCCACGACCAGGACGGCCCGAACGACACGTGGTCGCCGGCGAACGACGCCTCGTCGTCCCGCCACAGCGCCTGCATGGCGAGGATGTGCTCGCGGCCCACCGCCCGGCGCTGCCCGAAGTCGACGCCGTGGTCGTTCATCTCCTCGACGTTCCAGCCGAAGCCGACGCCCAGCGACAGCCGGCCGCCCGACACGTGGTCGAGCGACGCCACGGCCTTGGCCGTGACGATGGGATCGCGCTGGGCGGCGAGCAGGATGCCGGTCCCCAGCCGCAGCGTGGGGGCGGCGACGGCGGCCGCGCCCAGGGCCACCAACGGGTCGAGCGCCCGCCAGTACTCCTCGGGCAGGTTGCCGCTCGCCGACCCGGGGTACGGCGTCTTGCGGCTGCTGGGGATGTGGGTGTGCTCCGGCAGCCACAGCGAGGCGAGGCCGCGCCCCTCGGTCGCCCGGGCCAGCTCGACCACGTCGATCGACACGTCGGTGGCGAACATCGTGACGCCGTAGCGCATGGTCTCGTCCCCTCCTGGCAAAGCTGACGACCCGTCAGATTGTGCCATCATGCGCCCATGACCGGGATCTGCGCCGGGCGCGCCGTCATCGTCACCGGGGCCGGCCGGGGTCTCGGCCGGGCCCACGCCCTCGAGTTTGCCCGCCAGGGCGCGCGCGTCGTGGTGAACGACATCGGCGCCGAGCTGGACGGCACGGGCGGGTCCGGTTCCCCCGCCCGGGAGGTGGCCGACGAGATCGTGGCGGCCGGGGGCGAGGCGGTGGTCAACGGCGACGACGTGGCCGACTGGGACGGGGCTCGGCGGTTGGTGGCGACGGCGGTCGAGAACTACGGCCGGCTCGACGTCCTGGTGAACAACGCCGGCTTCGTGCGGGACCGGATGGTGGTCTCGTGCGGGGAGGACGAGTGGGACGCGGTCGTGCGGGTCCACCTCAAGGGCCACTTCGCCACCGCCCGCTTCGCGGCCGAGCACTGGCGGGCCCGGGCCAAGGCGGGCGAGGCGGTCGATGCCCGCATCGTCAACACGTCGTCGGGTGCCGGGCTGATGGGCTCGGTGGGCCAGGGCGCCTACAGCGCGGCCAAGGCAGGGATCGCCGCGCTCACGCTGGTCCAGGCGGCCGAGCTGGGCCGCTACGGAGTGACCGCCAATGCCATCGCCCCGTCCGCCCGCACACGGATGACCGAGACCGTCTTCGCGGACATGATGGCCGCGCCCACGGCGTCCGGCGCCTTCGACGCCATGTCCCCCGACAACGTCGCCCCGCTGGTGGTGTGGCTGGGATCATCCGCGTCCGCCCACGTCAGCGGCCGGGTGTTCGAGGTCGAGGGGGGCAAGGTGTCGATCGCCGACGGCTGGCAGCACGGACCTGTGATCGACAAGGGCGCCCGCTGGGATCCCGAGGAGCTGGGCCCGGTGGTGGACGATCTGCTGGCCCGAGCCCCGGACCCCACGCCGGTCTACGGCGCCGCGTGACGAGGGGCGGGCGCAGCTAGATCCCTCCGCTGGTCATGGCGGCGGTCATCACCAGCACGCCCACGACGATGAGCGTCGCCTCCGCGGCCGTGGTCCAGCCGAGGTGGCGCCAGGCGACCGTGTCGCTCCGCTCGACGATGGCGGGCACCAGCCGGGAGTGGTTGTAGGCCCCGATGGCGGCGACGAGTCCCACGAAGGCCAGCTTGACCAGCAGCGCCCGGCCGTAGTGGGAGGTCACCAGTGACTCGGGCGAGGCCAGTTGGGAGTGGGCCAGCACGATCCCGGTGATGGTTACGAGGGCCACGGACACGCCCGCCAGCGTGCTGAAGCGGTCGATCGTCTCGGCCATGGCCCGGGGCGAGTCGTAGCGCCAGCGTCGCTGGATCTCCAGGGCCAGCAGAGCCCCGCCCCCGAACCACACGGCGGCCGCGGTCACGTGCACCGCCTGCGACACGAGCAGGAACCCCCGCGGCCGGCTGGCCTGCGGATGCCCCACGAAGGTGAACGAGGCCAGCGCCACCAGCCCGGCGGCCGCGCACGCCACGCGCTCCAGCGTCACCCGCGAGACCGACAGGAAGCCGACCACGCTGCCCGCCCCACCCACCGCGAACACCCTCCGCCCCCAGCCCTGGGGCGGCCGGGCCAGGGCCACCGCGAACAGGACCAAGGCCAGGAGGCGGACGCAGGCGGCGTCCCCGAACCGGCTCGTGGCCGCCAACCCGAGCGCGTCGAGGTCGCCGACGGCCGGCAGTCCTCGGCCGCTGACGACCATCGCTCGGAGCGGCACGGACAGCACGCAGGCGGCGATGCCCAGCAGCGATGCGGCCACGAGCGTCGGCTCCGACGCTCCCCTTCCCGTGATGGCCGGCCGGCTGACATACAGGCGAAAGCAGGCGCCGCCCACGACGAGCAGCGTCGCCAGGTTCTCGACCCACGTGGCGACGGACAGGACGCGATCGGCGGCCACCGCCCGGTTGACGGAGGCGTCCAGGGCCGCCAGCGGCCCCCCGCCCGAAGGCGGATGCGGCCACCGCAGCGCCACCAGCACCACGCACGCCGCCACCAGCCCGGCGGCGAACGCCGCCGCCACCCCCGCGGCCACCGGTGGGCTCGGCGGCGGCAGCGCGGGGGCGGCGGCGGGGGCGGGCGGAGGATTGGGCGCCCGCCCCACCCCGGGAGGAGGTGGCTCCGTGACCGGCGGCTCCGGCTCTGGGGTCGTGACGTCGTCAGCCTCCCAGTGCCGGTAGTCGGCGGCTCGGTATCCGCCCGGGGGCGTGTGAGCTTGCGGGACGTCGTCGTCACCGAGATCGTCGTCCCAGAAGCGATGGTCCCGGAAGCGATCGTCCTCCTGCCAGAAGCGATGGCGGTCCGAGACGAGCTCGTCGTCATGCTCGGCGCGGTGACCATGGGCGGCTCGGTACCCGCCCGGCGGCGTGCGGGGCTCCGGGACCCCGTCGTCGAAGCGATCTCGGTCCTCTGAGCGATCGTCCGCCTGGTGGCCGCGGTAGTAGTGGGCGGCACGGTACCCGCCCGGGGGCGTGCGGGGCTCGGGGACGTGGTCGTCGAAGCGATCGTCGCCCTCATCGCCACGGTGACCGAAGCAGGGGCGCCCGTCGACGTGCCCGTGGTGGCCGTAGAACGGAGGGGCGCCGCGGTCGTCCTCCAGGGCGTCGTCCATGGGGCGCGGGCGGGTATCAGCCATGGCGGGCCGCCCGTGCCCGGCGGCGCAGTCCGATCGAGGCCAGCACGCCGAGCACGATGCCGCTGGCGGCGAGCGGCCGGGGGTCGAGGGGAGCGCCGCGCCGCAGCCAGTCGGGCCGGACTGGCCGCAGTGCCTGGTACTCCCGGTGCGCGGCTCCCGGCGGGCCCATCACGTGGAAGCCGAACCGGCCGCTGATCATGTGGCTGTCGGCCGACACGATCCGGTACACGACCTCGATCTGGTAGTGGGCGGCGCTCGGATCGCCGGGCAGCAGCCCGACCGACAGGACCCGGCCGTCCTCGGCCATGGTCACGTCCCCGGCGTCGACCCGCTCGCCGGCCTGGGTGTAGGCGGCCAGCGGGTCGCCCTCGAGAGTGGCGGGCTTCGCCTCGAGGTAGACGGCGATGCGTTGGGGTGGAGCGTCGACGGCCGCCCCGTTCGCCGGCGCCGTGCCGACCACCACGGCATGGGCCGGAGCCGGCGACGGGCGGGCCACGCCCAGACCGATGATCAGCGTGGTGACGGCGACGAGACGGAGGACGGCAGGACGGACGGTCGGCCTCATCTTCCCCCCGTGGATGGCGACCTGGACGAGGATGTGGGTGCCGGGAAGCTGGGCCTCCCGGCACCCACGCCTGGGACATGCGTGGCTAGGTCTGGTCGATGTAGAGCAGGGCGATCGCCATCTGGTCGGCGGCCGCGGCCGGCATGTTGTAGTTGCCGGTGAGCGTCACCCGTTGACCTCGGGTGACCGTCGCCACCGGATTGGCCCTCGTGCCGGTACAGACCCCCATGCCGGACAGGTGCCCCTCGCCGTGGTGGCCGATGTAGAGCGGGGTCTCGCCATAGCGGGCGACCGAGTTGCAGATCATCTGGCCGGTCGTGGCGTTCTGCACCGTGACGTTGACGCCACCGTCGTGGATGTGGCCGCCGGCGCCGATGATGCGGCCGGGCCGGTTGACGTTCCAGGTCCACGAGCGGCTGCTCGCCCCGGCGGGCACGGAGATCTCCGAGTCGCCGCACTGGTCGGCGTCCATCCACACCGGCGTGACCCGGGTCATCCCGGGCGTCGAGGCCGGGACCCAGTTGTAGGTCATCTCGATGAACAGGCCGTTCTGGGGCTCGGCGTGATGGTTGGCCAGCTCCCAGATCATGTGCCAGTTCTCCTGGCCCACGAAGTAGCCGTAGCCCGGTGGTGAGATCACCGGCGTCCGCTCGTCACCGGAGGCGAAGAACCGCTGACCGAGCAGGCCGAACAGCGACACCGCGCAGGTGGTGTCCGTCTTCCCGCCGCCCTGCGCCAGCATCACCATGTGGTGGAGCTGGGCGTCGGTGCTCCAGCCGGCCGTCCTGCCGTCCTGGTACACCAGGTTGGCCGTCATACCGGTGACGTAGCAGTTGGTGCAGGGCTTGCGGATGAAGAACGAGAACCGGTTGCCGGTGTGGGCGTGGCCGTGGGTCCCGTCGGGGTTCACCGGTGCCGCCTGGACGTTGTAGGGCCCGTAGCGGATCTTCGTCGTCTGCGACCCCGGCTGCGGTGGCGAGGTCGTGCTGCTCGACGGCGGCATGGTCGTCGTCGGGTTGTCGTGCGCGTCGTGGTCGTCGTGAGCCTGGGCACCGCTGGTTCCGGTGGCCGAGGCCATGACGAACAGGACCGTGGCGAGCGCCGCTATGACGAGCGCGCGGGTCCTCTTCGTACCTCTCATGGATCCCCTCCTGGTTGGCCTGGGGAGCACCGGGTGGTTCTTACTCCTCAGTAATAACCACATTACTCTTATTGTACGAGACGTCAATAACAGAGCTGCTTAACGACGTTATGCGCTATCCAACCTCGCCCTCCGCGAGCATCTGCTCACCACACGTAAGCGGCGGGTGTGGTTACTCTGTGGCGGTGGCGGCTGTGTCTGCGTCATCCGAGGAGGCCGACGTCGACACGGGGGGCGCGCCCGACGTCTCCACCCGCGATCGCCTGCTGACCGCGGCCTACGAGCTGCTGATCACCAACGGCTACCAGGCCTCGACCCTGCAGGCGGTGGCCCGCCGCGCCGGCCTGACCACGGGGGCCATCTACGCCCACTTCGGCGGCAAGCAGGAGCTGATGGCCCACGCGGTGCTGTCCGAGTGGTACCGGACCGAGCGCGCCGTGCTCACCGAGTACCTGTCGGCCTACATGGTCGAGGGCGGCGAGGGCACCCCCCAGGATGCGTTCAGCATGCTGCTGGCCCGCCACGTCTCCGCTCCCGCCACTCCCAGCCACCGGCTGTTGACCGAGGTCACCGGCGCCATCATCCGGGAGGACATCAGCGAGTCGCCCCTCCTGGTCAGCGTCAAGCTCATCGAGCAGATCACCCGGGCATCGGTGGAGACCAGCAAGGCGCGGGGCGAGATCTCCGAGGAGCTCGACACCGACGCCATGGTGGCCGTGATCGTGAACATCTACCTGGGCGCCATCACGTCCAAGTCGCTGGGGCTGCCGCAGCCCAGCGTCGAGGCCACGACCCGGCTGTTCCGGGCGGCTACTGCCGGGTATCGCCAGGCCTGAGGAACACCGATGTGACCTGCGGCACCCTGCCCACGGGTGCAGTACGTTCCGGCCATGGCTGACCACACGTTCGACACGCTGGCCGACGGGGGTGGGTTCTTCGAGGGGCCCCGCTGGCACGACGGCCGCTGGTGGGTGTCCGACTTCTACCGCCACACGGTGTTCGCCATCGCTCCCGACGGCGCCACCGAAGAGGTGATGACGGTCGAGGCGCAGCCCTCGGGCCTCGGCTGGCTGCCCGACGGCTCGCTGCTGGTGGTGTCGATGCGGGACCACAAGGTGCTGCGGCGGTCGGCCGACGGCACCGTCTCGGTGCACGCCGACCTCTCCGAGCACTGCGGCGGCCTGGCCAACGACATCGTCGTCGACAACGACGGGCACGCCTACGTGGGCAACTTCGGCTTCGACCTGATGGCCGGGGACTCACCGCGGGCCGCCGTCATCTGCCACATCGCCCCGGACGGCACGGTCGACGTGGCGGCCGAGGACCTGCGCTTCCCCAACGGCGCGGTCATCACCCCCGACGGCTCGACGCTGATGGTGGGCGAGACCATGGGCGGCCAGTACTCGGCGTTCTCCCGCGGCCCGGACGGCGCCCTGTCGGACCGCCGGGTGTGGGCCACGGTCGAGGGCGTCGCCCCCGACGGCTGCGCGCTCGACGCCGAAGGCTGCATCTGGGCCGCCGACGCGCTGGGCCAACGCCTGGTCCGGGTGGCCGAGGGCAAGGGTGTGGTCGACGAGATCCCGGGCCCGAACGGCCTGGGCGTCTACGCCTGCATGTTGGGCGGCGAGGACGGCACCACGCTGCTGGCGTGCGCCGCGCCCGACTACTTCGAGCACAACCGGGCCGTCGCGCGCGAGGCCATCCTCGCCACCACCACCGTCGACGTCCCCCACGCCGGTCTGCCGTAGGGGC
>Ga0111539_10008919_pt1 | contig 12695 bp, 10 predicted proteins | sample RhiMethybrSRZTD1_FD_79667 | JGI IMG/M metagenome (GOLD analysis project Ga0111539, IMG submission 79667) | Populus rhizosphere microbial communities from Tennessee, USA - Rhizosphere MetaG P. TD hybrid SRZTD1 (version 2) (version 2) | ecosystem: Host-associated > Plants > Roots > Rhizosphere >...
ACCAATCACATCGATTGGGATGACGGCTTCCGTCTGCGATACGGCTTCGCTCCCGATGAACCAGCGACGTTCGAGGGCTGGGTATCCCGCGTACACGAGGAAGACCGCGCGCGGCTGCTCGGCTTCCTCGAGAAGGTCCAGCAGTCCACGACGCTGGATGCCTGGGACAACACCTTTCGCATCGTCCGGCCCGACGGCACCATCGCCTGGATGCAGAGTCGCGGACGCGCGGACCGCGACGTCAACGGACAATTGACACGGCTCACCGGACTCGATCTGGACATCACCCAGCTCCGGCGTGCTGAAGAGGCCGACCAGGCACGCCGCGACGAGGAGCGCGATCGGGAGGTACGGCTCCTGCTGGAAACCGCCGCGCAAGGGATCGTCTCGGTGGATGCCGGCGGCAGGATTGTGACCGCCAACCGGGCGCTCGAGACGATGTTCGGCTGGGGGCGCGGGGAGCTGGTCGGCCAGTCCATCGAACGGCTCCTGCCCTGGTCGGTTGGTGACGTGCATGCCCAGCATCGGATCGATTACTTCGCGTCACCGAATCCGCGTGTGATTGGCGCCAACCGGGACCTGGTTGGCGAGCGCAAGGACGGCTCGAAGTTTCCCATCGAAGTCAGTTTGAATCACGTCCCCGGCGAGGGCGGCGGACACGCCTTCGCCTTCGTGACGGACATCACGGAACGGCGGCGCGCCGCCGCGGCGCTTCAGGAACGAACCGTCGAATTGGAACGCCGGACCGCGCAACTGAGCCAGCTCGCATCCGATCTGACGCTCGCCGAGCAGCACGCGCGCGAACAGCTCGCCAAGACACTCCACGACGGTCTCCAGCAGTTACTGCTCATCGCGACGCTGAACCTGGATCAGCAGCTGAAGCATGACGCGCAGACCGGAACGTCGCCGGCCGAACACATCGTCCAGGCGAAGAGTCACCTCGACGAGGCGATTGCGGCTGCACGGTCCCTGAGCTTCGAGTTGTTCCCGCCTGTCCTGCAAAGCTCGGGACTGCCCGCCGCCATCACCTGGCTGGCGGATTGGACGCGGAACAAGTACGGGATCGAGGTCCAGGTGTCGGCCGCGCCGCTCGCCAATTCGGCGCGAAAGGACGTCCGCACGCTGTTGTTCGAGTCGGTACGCGAGCTCCTCTTGAACGCGGTCAAGCACGCGCACGCCGAACGGGTGAGCGTGGATCTGGCGGTCGACGCCAACGGCATGCTGTGCATTACCGTGACCGATCAGGGTATAGGATTCGAACCGGCGGAGGTCGGGGAACCGGCGAAGGGCGGCCCCGCCGGATGGGGCCTCTTCAGCATCCGTGAACGGCTGACGCTGCTGGGTGGCCGGTTCGACATCGAGAGCAGCCCGGGACACGGGGCACGGTTCCGTTTGATCGCGCCACTTGGCGCTCAGGACACCGGCAGCCCACAGGATCCGTTGAGCCACGCCGTGATCGGCCTGGCGTCTTCCAGCGCCACGAGCCCGATGACCGTGCATACGCTAAAAATTCTCATCGTCGATGATCACACCGCGGTACGCAGGGTGTTCCGCGACGTGCTGCAGGAGCGGGTCGAGCTCTGCGTCGTTGGCGAGGCGTCCAACGGCATCGAAGCGATCGCCCAGGCGCATGCGCTCCGGCCCGACGTGATCCTGATGGACATCTCGATGCCCCAGATGGACGGCGTCGAGGCCACGCGGCGCATCTGCGCCGAGCTGCCAGCCATCCAGATCCTGGGGCTGTCCATGCAGGTTCGAACGGAGGCGCGCCATCCGATCGAGCACGCCGGCGCCTCGGGCTTTTTCATCAAGGGCGCCGACACGCAGCGGCTGATCGATCACCTGCTGGAGATCCACGGCACCATGACGGCGCGGTCCTAGCCGGCCGGCGCCGACGGGACGCACGGCGTCGGGTTCGGTTATAATTCCTGATCCCTCTTCGCGGAAGTGGCGGAACGGCAGACGCACCAGCTTGAGGGGCTGGCGATCGCAAGATCGTGGAGGTTCGAATCCTCTCTTCCGCACCAACCTTCGCTCGCGCTTGCAACTAGACGCGAGCTACGGTTGGCAAGCCATCCTTCACCGGCTGTCCTGTCTGGATACTGCATGCCGGAACAGCGGGGAGCCCGCTCGATCATCGAAAGCGCCGAACAGGCGGCCGCGGCCGGCGACTACGCCTCCGCCGAGGACCTCTTGCGCGAAGCGGCCGGCCTTCAGGAGCAAACGCTAGGCCCGAACCATCCAGACCTCGCCAACACGCTGAACAACCTCGGCGTCGTCTGCGAGATCGCAGACAATCCGATCGACGCGGAGCACTACTTCCGCCGGGCGTACACCATCGCGACTGCGACGCTGGCGCCGGACCATCCGTTCGTCGCCACGAGTCGCAAGAACCTTCACGATTTCTGCGCGGCCCGCGGACGGCCGGCGGAGTTGCCGCCGTCACCACCGGGCGTTGCAGCCTGGCTGGATCCCCCCGCGCCTGCAGCGCGACTGCTCGAGTCGTCGAGTCCAGCGAAGAAGCAGGACGTGACGCCGTTCCCTCGGAAGAGATTCCTGCGCCCGCTCGCCGTTGGCGCGTTGAGCGGGGCGGCTCTACTGATCGCGATTCTTACGGTGGCCCGCCCCTGGGGCAGTCCGGTTGAGGAGACCAAGTCGGCGCTGGGAACCGCGAAAGCTCCAGCGCAGCAAACTCCGGCCCCGAGGCCAACAGCTCCGCCGGCCGAGCCGCTCGCGCCACCGCAACACACGCCGAAGTCCACACAGACCACACGAGCCGAGGCCGACGCGATTGGCGCCAGGCCAAGGACGCCCGCAAACCCGGCCGTGATGCCCACGGTGGTGACGGCGCAGCTCTGCACCGCCCTCAGGGACTGGCGATGCGCGGCTGCGGACGGTCAGGTTCCGCCCGGGCCGATGTTCTTCTACACGCAGGTAAAGTCCGCAACCGCCACCACGATTGAGCACCGCTGGTATGAGGGTAATCGCATGCGCCGGGCAGTGCAGCTCCGCATCGAGGCCAGTCCCGGCACCGGTTACCGCACGTACAGCCGCAACACCATCAGCAGTGAGCGCGCCGGCGACTGGCGAGTCGAGCTGCGGAGCGCGAATGGCACCGTGCTCCACGAAGAGCGCTTTACAGTCCGGTAGGAGGGGCGCCTATCCGTGGCGATGCACGCGCGCGCGTCGCCACGGTTCAAGGGCGCTAAACGTTCAATTCGAGCTTTTGCGGCGGCGGTACGCCCTCAGCCCGGAGATCGCGAAACCCGTCACGACGAGGGTTGTGGTCGCGGGTTCCGGCACCTCGGTCGAATCTTGGACGTACGAGACGCTCGAATGCCGGAAAAATGGACTGAAATTCACGATGTCGGCACTGGGCTGGATCGTGGTGAATGTCGATGTTGTGCTGAGGAAGCTGTAAGAAACTTGCACTTGATCGAACTGGAGGCCCATAGGGAGGTTGAAAACCTGGGCGCCCATATGGACGAATTGCTGCTGCAACGCGAGGTCGACATCCTGCGCGACCTGAATGCCGTTCAGCAGGAATGTGGTAACGACGTTCCCGGTTCGGGTTCCGCTATCCTGAACAAAAAATGAGGCGTAAATTCCCAAATTCGTTGGACCGGTCACCTCCCAAAAATCGTCGTTGGCGGTGTGAATATCCAGGAAGAAGCTATCGCCTGGAACCAAGCTGGTTCCTGCGACAGGATCAGATCCAAGGTCGACAGAGGCCGTTGTCCCGTTGAACGTGACATCGAAGTTGAACGCCGTTGCACTCGCCAATCGGGGCAATGCGAATAGAACAACCACACCAATGACCGCGGAACGGACTCTCGTCATCTCGCCCCCATGTTCTCGACGACAGTTAACTATTGATTGCTGGAAGAGTCCCAGCCAGTGGTGAGCCGTGCAACCGCAGATCCAACCTCTTCAATTGGGTCGCTGACACATTTGCTCAACGTTTCTCGCAACTTCACCGAGTTGCACATGGAAAGACTGCCCTCGGGAGGACTTCAGTCTGCTTAGCCATCACCGTGGGCAGAATTCAGGCAGTTCGCGGCTGGATCGAGCGCGAGCGCCGCGCGACCCGCGTTGTCACCGCGGGCGATTGGGCGTAAACACGTTGACGATGGCGTCGAGGCCGACTTTGATCGTGGCCCTGGCGAGGCGATCGAGGTCGGCCTCCGCACCGACGAAATGGAACGTGCGGTGGACGTGTGTGTACTGTTGCGCCGGCGCCAGACCGAGAGCGGGCGACGACGTCTCGAGCTCGAAGAACGGCCCGAGCGGCGCCTTGCCCGGTGCCGGCGGACCATCGTTGTAGCTGTTGATCACGTCGCCCTTGTATGGCTCGCGTTGAATCTCCCACATCGAGTTCACGTATCGCGTGGCGCCGGCCGGCCGTGAGTACTGCACCAGCGTCAGCACGTGTCCTGCGGCATCGTAGCTGCCAGCGATCTCGGAAGCCCGCGACGGCGACAGACCGATCTTGCTGCGATATTGCCCGTCGCCGCGGAAGAACACCGCCGATGGCGTGATCACCAGTCGATCGGCGGGAACTTTCCCGAAGTACGCGTCGTTGACGATGGGACCGAGGGTCGACTCGGGGCCGGGCGTGAAGGGAAGGGCAATCGTCGTCTCCGCCGACGGATTGAACATTCCGAGAATCCAGACGGAGACGACTCCGGTTTCAGGTTTCCACTCGGTGTTTCCCGCGTTCGTCACCATGTTGGACGACTCGAACGCCACCGTCCGTACGGCGCTGCCCGGAGACACTCCCAACAACCTGGCGACATCGTCGTTGGACAACAGACGCACCGTCCGGTCGACGTCGACGGTCATCTGCGTCGTGGAGTAGTTGACGAGCGTCATCGGTTTCCGGAAGCGCACCTCGGTCGCCGACTGGCCCACAATGTCCCAGGCATCCCAATCGATCGGCGCCGGTACTTGCCAGTGATCGAGGTCGAACGGATCGCCGGGCTTGAAGTAGAGGGCGAACTGGCCGCCTTCAGGGCCGAGCCAGAACCGATCTTCGCCGCCAAAGACATTCATGTGCGGCTGCCGCTGGCCCGACGCGATCGCCGCCCGCCCAATCCACCCGAAGCTCGGCGCGTCGCTGCCGCCGGTCGTGCTCGTCATGACGCGCCCCTGGTAGGCCGGTGCGACGGCGACCTGCGCGGTTCCGGATGGGTCGGCGAGCACCACGACCCGCGTGTGTTGTCGAAGAAACGCGATGTCCGCGTCGAAACCTGCCGTGCGCGCCGACGTCGCCGGCTGGCTCCCACGGGAACACGTGGCGGCCGTCACGCCGATCGCTGCAACGATCGCCAACCGCTCGACCCGTCCAACCCACATGCGCATGGAGCGCTCATTCTACGATCACGCCGTGCGCGACGCGGCGTCGCGAACGCCTGTGGTGTTCGTGCGGCTTGACGCGATCGCCGACCCCTCCTACCATCAGAACACCATCACATGTTTTTCTGGTTCAAGCGACGCGAAGACCTGATGCGCTACGAGGCCCGCCAACTCCCGTCCGGCGAGTTCGAGTTCTGCGTCATAGACGAGCACGGCAAGGAAACGGTCGAGACCTTTACGAACGGCGAGGCGCTGCACGCCCGTCAGCTCGACTTCGAGCGCCGGATCAAAGACGAAGGGTGGACCGGTCCGCACGGCTGGAACGTCTAGCTCGATGCGAGGTCTCGGGAATTACGCCTTCTCGCTGAGCACGTACGGGCCGTCCTGCAGTACGGTGCGCCACCCGTTGATGCCCCTCGGCTTCCACACGTTGTGCCCCGGATCGAGATAGTGATAGTTGATCGACACCGCCTGCGCCGGTCCGACCATCGCATGAATGCGGATGTCGCGGCCCGGCACATCGTCGAGCGCATCTTTTTCGACGGGTACCGCCTGCTCGTTGAGACCGTAGCGGCAGTACATCCACGTCGGCGCATCGATCGGAACGATGTCGATGCCGCGGAACAGCTCTGACGCGCACTTTGCTTCGACCGGACCAGGCACCACGCATCGTTGCATGGTCAGACTGTCGCCGTGGGCGGTGGCGCCGCTGGTGAACATCGCGGCCGCGACGCCGGCCATGAAGAATTCCTCGGGTCGATTCGACCGCCGCCCGGGTTGATAGGTTTCCGCGGCGCCCATCATCTCGGTGTTGATGCAGGCGTCCTTGGTGCCGCGGAAGTCGACGACGGTGCCGTCGGGACGCGTGCCGCCGAAACCGTTGCGAATCTCGAAGCCGTCCTTGCCGACCTTGCGCGGCCAATCGTCGGACCGCAGGGTCTGATAGGCCGTGAAACCGGCCGACGGCAGGTACGGCAGCGCGTTCGGATCGTTCGGATTGCACATGCCGCGCGCCATCAGAAGACCGGGCGCCGGCGGGAGCGTGATCGTCTCCGGGTTCTCCATGTTCTGATACGGCTCGTTGCCGAACGTCAGGATCGCGTGGTCGAATTCCTTGAGGACGGCCGCGAGGCTGTTGATGAACTGCTGCTGCGCCGCGAGCCCTTCGGGAATGAAGTCGCACACCGCGCAGCACTCGACCCGCATCCCGACACTGCGCGTCAGCACACACAGCTTGCGCACCCAACCCATGTAATCCGGCACCTGCCGGAAGTCGAGACCGGTGACCTTCCAGTTGCAGAAGACGCGGATACCGTTGCCCTTGATCGAGTTGATCCACGCGAGGTAGGTGCGCAGCTGCTGCTCGCCGCCGGTAATCAGCACGCGCAGCGCATCGAATCCGGTGGCCATCTTCCACTTCCACGGTCCGGCGTCGTCGAACAGGCGGGGCCCGTTGCTCCGCAGACGGCCGCGAATCTGCGGCCCCGGTTTCGGGTCGTGACGTTCGTGCCACTGCGGCAGATCGCGCACATGGGCGCGCATGTCATCGACCGTCTTGCCTTCGAGAGCCATCACCATCAGCGTGGCCGCGAGCGGATCCCTCGCGTTTTCCAGGTCCGGCGCCTGGCCGAGCTCCTCGCGCACGACCGCGACGACCGTGCCGAGATACATCTGCAGGTTTTTGACGGTCAGATCGATCGGAATTGTCGTCGGCATCGGTATGCCCTCGCGGTCTGAGTGTAGCAAGGGTCGTGGCTGTCGTTCGCGCTTTGACGGAAGGCTTCGAGGGAGGGGGAGGTTCCCGGAGCATCCGCTTCGAAGGAGATGCCCCGGGCTACGGCTGCACGATTCGGGCGGGCGATATCAGCGGCGGAACCGACGACGAACCGCTCCGACCAGTCCGGCTCCGACCAGCACGATCGTCGCCGGTTCAGGAACGTTAGTCGCGCTCACGTCGACGCTGAGTTCGCCGATGTTGTTGAGCCATCCAAACCCGTCCATCGTCCCCAGGAAGAGGCGTGTTGCGCCGACGGGCACGACGAAAAACTGCGGCGTGGTGAAGTCGTTGCGAAGCCCATCGCCGATGAAAAACGGCTGCTGCAGAAGAGGGCTGAGCGACGCGAAGTCGCGCAACGCCGGTGTGCTGAAGTCGAGCGCTCCCGGAGCCGGATTCGAGTCGGGCTGAGCCGGGCCGAGAAAGACACCGATCAAGGAATCAATTGGAGCAATGACATTGGCGATGCCGTTCTCCGCCCCAGTCGAGTGCCCGGTTGGTGGTTCCAGGAGATCGCCATCGGGTCCGGCCAAGCCGCAGCCGCCACCGTCGCAGTGGTCGGTCAGGCCTGTCGCAGAGAAGGTGAGGAGATCTCCCGGCAAGAATGCCAACAGCACCTGCACCGGAGACTGGCCTGGCGCCGAGTCCAGGAACGACGCCGTCGATCCGTTAGGCATCCCCGCAAGCCACGGATCCGATGTGCCCGGCACGATCGTAGTCGCGCCGGCATTCGCGGCGAGGCCGATGGCAAACGCGGCGGCAATCAGGGTTCGAACAGACACGGTGCCCTCCTCAGGAAAGACGACGCTGTGAGGAGGAGCAATCCCGGCGCCCACCAACAGGACTGTAAGTATTGACTCGAAAAGACTTACCGGAGTGCAGATTCGTGCTTATCGGCGCGCGTGGAGACTTTTGTGGCGGGTGTGACCCGGGGGCCCGACCTTATGCTCCGCCGGGGAGGAACCACAATAATGTCGATCAGGATGACCGACTAGCGTGAACGCCTCCTACGCTGCGGATCTCGAGCTCGCACATCAGTGCGCGGCGGGAGACGAGCAAGCGTGGGAGCGGTTCGTCCTCGAATACCGGCCAGTCCTCTACCGCGCCGCCGACGCGCTCGACCCCTCGGGTGGCGCGCGCGACCTCGCGGATGCTCTATACGCGGATCTCTACAGCAAGTCGCTGTTCCGGTATTTCCAGGGCCGCAGCAGCCTGGCCACCTGGCTTCGCGCCGTGCTGTCGCAGCGATATGTCGATCGCATCCGCGCGAATCGCCAACTCGAGCCGCTTCCTGACGAAGAGCGCGCGATCGATCGGGCCGACATCCGTCACTACGAGTCGCCGCGAGATCCGATACCTGATCCCGATCGCGGCCGTCACCTGCGCTTGCTGCAAGACGCACTCGAGGCTGCGGTGACGACTCTCAACGCGAAGGATCGCCTGCGCCTCGGCTGCTACTACGCGCAGGGGCTGACGCTCGCGGAGACAGGCCGCATCCTGCGCGAACACGAAGCGACGGTGTCACGACAGCTCGCTCGAACCCGCCAGGCGATTCGAGGCGACGTCGAGCGCCGGCTTCGCGACGAGTCAGGTTTGAGCGACGCGCAGATTTCGGAGTGCTTCGCCGCCGTGTCTGAAGATGCCGGCCCGATCGACCTCGACAGGATGTTGGGCACGCCGTCCGACCGCAAGGAAACGGCGCCCGATCGTTCAAGATGATGAGGCTCATGTGACGAATCAGAAGCCCGACCGGGACGCGGCGATCGATCGGCTGCTGGCCGGTCGAGCCACGCGCAGCCCGGGTGATACTCCAGATCCTGCGGACGCCTGCCTCGACGCGGACACGCTCGCCGCGTGGGCCGACGGCGCGCTCGATGCCGGCGCGCTGGCGACAGCCGAAGCGCACGCAGCCGACTGCGCGCGGTGCCAGGCGATGCTGGCGGCGATGGCAAGGACGGCGCCACTCGCTCCGGCGCGGGCGGTGGCGCCATGGTGGAAGCCGGCCTTCCGTTGGCTCGTGCCGCTGACCGCCGCTGCCGCCGCCGTGCTCGTCTGGACGATCGTCCCGCCGCGCGACGGACGGGTCACCGTGCATCAGGTCAGCGAGAGCGCAGACGCGACTCCGCCGCCTGTCGCGACGCCGTCGCCTTCCCGCGAACCCGCGCCGGTCGCCGGCGTGCCGCCCACGTCGGCCGTCACGCCCACGCCGCCCCGCGAGACGCAGTCGTTGGCGCAGGCGAAGGAGGCCGATCTGTCCAAGCAAGTATCGGAGACTGCGAAGGCCGACCTGTCGCGCCGAAGCGCCGACGGCGCGAAGGCGGAAGACGCGAAGGCGGAGAACGACAAGAAGAGTTCCGCGGCGGACGCCAATGCTGTTGCCGACGCGTCAACGCGAACCGACCGGGCGCGAACGGCAGCCGAGAACGCGGCGGCCGCGCCGGCGGCTCCCGCGCAGCCGATGGCGAGGACCTTTTCGTTCGGCGCACCCGAGACGGTCATCGTGTCTTCCAATCCCGCGAGCCGGTGGAGGATCCTTCAGGGCGGACAGGTGCAGCGCTCGGCGGACGGCGGCGCGACCTGGCAGACGCAGACGACCGGTGTCAGCGACACGCTGTCGGGAGGCTCGTCGCCCACGCCATCCGTGTGCTGGCTCGTCGGGCCCGGGGGGATCGTGCTGCGGACAACCGACGGCCGCAGTTGGACACGCATGCCGTTCCCCGAAGCCGTTCCGCTCATCTCGATCCGCGCCACGGACGATCAGACCGCCACGGTCACGACAGAGGACGGCCGGCAGTTCGCCACGGAAGACGGCGGCCGTAGGTGGACCAGGGTCCCGAACCCGTAGCGCGGGGCTTTCAGCCCCGCGGACGCGGCCCTGAAAGGGCCACGCTACAGTGAGCGTCACATTACCTGCAAGAAATCCGGGCGGCTCCGTTCTAGGGACATGACCCCCAGAAGGAGCCTGACATGAGATTACGAATCTGGCTTGCGGCGCTGGCGATTGGAGCCGGCGCCCTCGGTTTTCACCGCACAACTCCGGTCGCGCAGGCCGCCCCCGACGCCGGCACGGGACAAGACACTTCGTCGCTGGACGATCAGGTCGATCTGGCCGTCACGGTCTACAACTCGGACATCGCCCTCGTGCGCGACGTCCGCGAGCTGCAGCTACCTCGTGGCGGCTTCGATTTACGGTTCATGGACATCGCGGCGACGGTCAATCCTGCGACCGTCCACTTCCGCTCGCTGACCGAGCCGTCGAGGGTCAGCGTGCTCGAACAGAACTACGAGTACGACCTGCTCGAACCGGACAAGCTGCTGCGCAAGTACGTCGGCCGCGACGTGACGCTGGTGCGTAGACGGTCGGAGAACGGGCAGACGCGCGAGGAGGAAGTGAAGGCGCGCCTTCTCAGCTACAACAACGGACCGGTGTGGCAGATCGGCAACGAAATCGTGACCGGCTTGAGCGCCGATCACATCAAGTTTCCCGAGCTGCCGGGGAATCTCTTCACGCACCCGACGCTCATCTGGACGCTGGACAACTCCGGCGCGGGACGCCATCGCGTCGAAGCGTCCTATCTCGCCGGCAAGCTGTCGTGGAGCGCGGATTACGTGCTGACGGTCGCGCGTGACGACAAGGCCGCCGACCTGGACGGCTGGGTCACGCTCGTGAACGGCAGCGGCACCTCGTTCAGAAAGACGAAGCTGCAGCTCGTCGCCGGCGATCTCAATCGCGTCCGCCAGGTCTTCTCACGCGCGATGGAGATGAACGCCAAGATGGCCGACGCGGCCGCGGCCGCGCCGATGGCGCAGGAGTCGTTCTCGGACTACCACCTCTACACCCTTGGCCGAAAGACGACGATCAACAACAGCGAGACCAAGCAGCTGAGCATGCTCAACGGCACCGGCGTCCCGGTGCACAAACGCTACGTCGTCGATGGCCAGGCGTTCTACTACCGCAATGCGCAGCATCCCGGCTCGCCGGTGAAAGACACCGTGCAGGTCTACTACCGCTTCAAGAACGAGGAGCGCGCCGGGCTCGGGATGCCGATGCCCGCGGGTGTAGTGCGTGTGTATCAGGCCGACTCGAAGGGCGGGACGCAGTTCGTCGGCGAGGACCGGATCGCGCACACACCGAAGGACGAGGAGTTGAACCTCAAGATCGGCAACGCGTTCGACGTCGCCTGCGAGCGCAAGCAGACGGACTTCCAGCGGATCGCGTCGGGCGTCTACGAGATCGAGTACGAGATCACGCTGCGCAACCACAAGGCGGCCGCGATCGCCGTCGAGGTCAACGAGCCGATCGGCGGAACGTGGCGGATGTTGCGGTCGTCGCACCAGTGGACGAAGACCGACGCGTGGGCGGCCGGATTCAACGTGCCGGTGGCGAGCGACGGCACCGCAGTGCTGAAGTATCGGGTGAGAGTGACTTACTGAAAGACCGCAATTAGGAATTAGGAATTGGAAAGTAGGAATTCAGATGTCCTTGAATTCCCAATTCCATTCCTAATTCCTAATTCACAATTCCTAATTGCTATCTCACCACCGGCAGACCGGCCGCAATCGCTGTCGCGGCCGGACTGCATGTCGGGTGCCCCCAGCCGCCGGCGCTGACGCCGGGCATCTGGCCGGGCTGCGGTGTGATGTCGTAGACGATGTTGTCCGGGCGGCTGGCGTCGCCGCTGACCCCACCAGGGACGAAATCGAGATTCAACGTATGACGCGCGCGCCAGGCGATGTTGTGGTCCGCGCACGACGAGTCGCCACTGGCGCCGATGGCGCCCACGATCTTTCCGTCGGAGTTATAGAGCGCCAGGCCGCCGCCGAACACGTTGACGCCGCCGATGCGTCCGCCGATCATCGGGTCGTTGCTCTGTCCGTTGTTCGCCGGGTTGCCGCCGTAGGCGACGTCGGTGTCAACCGGATTGCTCTCCTGCAGACCAAAGAGGCTGCCGCCCGGCTGCGTCGCCGTGTAGAGATTCGCCGTCGACAGCGCCAGTCCAGGCAGGCTGAACGCATTCGCCGTGTTCGCCTTCTGCGCGGAGATCACGCGGCTGCCAGGCCACTGATCGCCGCGGTTGTTGCCGGTGAACGCCACCGCGCATACGACGCCGTCCCTGTTGACGACCGTGGCCCACATCTCCAGGTTGAATCCGCCATTCGGCTGGGCGCGGGCCGCCTCGAGCGCCGCGCGCAACGCCGCATGCGACGGCAAGTCTCGACACGCGGATCGCTCGTCGTCGGCGCGCGCAGTGCCCGCGCTGAACAGCAGGCATCCGGCCATCGCAAAACCCGTCAGGAATGACACGCCCTTGTGCATATCTGCCTCCTCGCGCCATAACGCGGCGCAGCAGAGCAGGCTAGCACCCTGCCGTGACAACGGTTGCACGATCCCGCTCGCCTAAAGGCTTCGCGCTCCATCGGTAACGGAGCGCGACGGCTTAAGCCGAGCGAATGGAACGCGAAAGCGAGCTGGACCACGAAGGGGAAATCGAGCGCCAAAGGGAAATCGAGCGCGAAGGGGAAATGGAGCGCGAAGCGGAATGGAGCGCGAAGGGGAAATCGAGCG
>Ga0111539_10008921_pt1 | contig 12693 bp, 11 predicted proteins | sample RhiMethybrSRZTD1_FD_79667 | JGI IMG/M metagenome (GOLD analysis project Ga0111539, IMG submission 79667) | Populus rhizosphere microbial communities from Tennessee, USA - Rhizosphere MetaG P. TD hybrid SRZTD1 (version 2) (version 2) | ecosystem: Host-associated > Plants > Roots > Rhizosphere >...
CGTGACGCTCGAGACGCGCGGGAAGCAGTCCGCTCTCGTCCGCCTTCCACAGGCGCGCGTTGAGACTGTCGAGCGCCGAGGGATCGGCGCTGCGGTCGCCCAGCGTGAAGATCAGCGCGCCGCCGCGCGCGACCCAGGTCTCGAGGCGCGCGACGATCTCGGCCGAGAGCGAGGCCACGTTGCACACGACGACGATGTCGTGGGCCGCGGGATCGCCCTCGGGACCGCCGAACGCGTTCGCCGGAACGACCTCGCACACGAAGGGCGAGTACGGTCCCGACGGCGAGTGCACCACCAGGCTGTCGTCGGGCGGCTCGAGCGCCGCGCGCAGGTAGCCCACCTCGTCGCGGTCGATCTCGTCGTGCGGCGCGCCGTCGACGAGCAGGACGCGCAGCGGCGCCGGGACGTACACGACGGTCGAGCGCGTGTCGTCGACGGCCAGGCGATCGCCCTCGAGCTCGGCCGTGAGCGCGTGGTAGCCGGGCTCGGAGAACACGACCGAGAACACGGCCTGCGCACCGGAGCGCGCGGCGATGTCGAGCTTCTGGCTCGGCTGGCGCGTGCCGTCGACGACCAGAGCGACGCGCACGCCCGAACGTCCGGCGGCGCCGAAGTTGCGCACGGTCACGCCGATCTCGACCGGCATCCCGGCGCCCAGTAGCTCGCCCAGCGGTGCCACCTCCTCGACGCCCAGGTTCGGCGGCTGCGCCATTCCGGGTCCGAGGTCCTCGACGACGACCACCGCACCGACCTTCTCGAGACGGTCGAGCGCTTGCTGCAGCGCTCCGGGGCCGGCTCCGCTCGTCGCCTCCGCGTCCTTGCCGGTCGGCGCGGGAACGTGCGTGAACGAGTTCCGCTGGAGGTCGGTGAGCAGGCGGATCTCGAGCGAGCTGCGCCCGCTCGAACCGGCGTCGGCCTCGGCCATCTCGACCACGTCGGCGAGCGCCTGCGCGAGATCGAGGGGCTCGTCGCGCGGCGCGCCCAGCGTCGACAGCGCGGCCAGCGCGTCGTCCGGAGCGTGCGCGGAGAGCGAGCGTGACGCCAGCGCCGCCGAGAGCAGACGCACGCGGTCGCCGCGCGTCCCGTCGAGCTCGCTGAGCAGCGTGCGCGCGCGCTCGAGGATCACGTCGTGCACGCTCTCCGTGTTCTGCCGGTAGCCCGTCGAGGCCGACTCGTCGAGGATCAACACCATGTCGCGCCGCCGCTCGGTGAGCGGCGCGAGCGGGCTGTCGCGGCCGATGAACGGTCGCGCCACGGCCATCGCCAGGCAGGCGACGGCGGCCATGCGCAGGAGCAGCAAGAGGAGGTTCTCGAGCTGCACGCGCCGGCGCGTGCGCCGGTAGGCGGCGAGCACGAAGCGCATCGCCGCCCACGGCAGCGGCTTGTGCCGGCGCCGGTTCAGCAGGTGGATGACGAGGGGGACCGAGGCCAGGGCCACCCCCCACACCAGGAGCGGATGGACGAAGCCCTGGAAGAGTCCCATGGCGCTATCCGCGTGCCCGAGCGCGCGCAGCACGGCGCGCCAGGTAAGTCGACAGCGCCACGTCGAGCGGCATCGAGGTCACGAGGGGGACGAAGTCGCAGGACAGCGTGCGCGCCGCGCGCGCGAGCGCGTCCTGGTGCGCACGCACCTCCTCGCGGTACGCCGCGCGGATGGCTTTCGGATCCACGAGCAGCCGCCCGAGGTTCTCGAGGCCGTCGAGGCGCAGGAGGCCCGTGTAGTCGAAGTCGAGCTCCTCGGGGTCGATCACCTGGAACAGGATCGGCTCGTGGCCGCCGAACGAGAGCCGGCGCATCCCTTCCACGATCTCCGCTTCCTCGGTGAAGAAGTCCGAGAACACGGCGACGATCCCGCGCCGCCGCAGGCGGCCCGCGATCCAGGAGAGCACGCGCCCGGCGTGCGTCGCGCCCTGCGGCCGGGCCTGCTCGAGCGCGTGGATCATCTCGCGCTCCTGGTGCGCGCCCGTGCGCGGGGGGACCTTGTCGCGCACGTCCTCGTCGAACAGGACGAGGCCGGCGGCGTCGCGCTGGCGGATCACGAGGTGCGCCAGCGAGGCCGCGCACCAGCGCGCGTAGTCGAACTTCGTCCAGCCCAGCGAGCCGAACGACATCGACTCGCTCGCGTCCACGAGCAGGTGGCAGCTGAAGTTCGTCTCCTCGACGAACTCCTTCACCACGAGGCGGTCGGAGCGCGCGAAGATCTTCCAGTCGAGGCGCCGCAGCTCGTCGCCCGGGACGTACTGGCGGTGCTGCGCGAACTCGACCGAGCTGCCGCGCTGCGGCGAGCGGTGGTGCCCGGCCATGAAGCCCTCGACGACGGTGCGGGCGACGAGGGCCAGACCCTGCAGCCGGTCGAGGACCGCGGGATCGAGCGAGGCGGTGGACCGCGCAGCGGTCGGCTCCATGGGCTCGCGCTCCTACCCGGCCGTCCGCACGCCGGGCAGGCCCGCGCCCACCACCGCCAAGGGGTCGACCTCCTGCAGCAGGCGATCGATGATCTTGTCGGGCGTCATGCCCTCGGCCGTGGCCGAGAAGTTGGTCACGATGCGGTGGCGCAGCACGGGATGCGCCACGGCCCGGACGTCCTCGATGGCGGCGTGGCTGCGACCCTGGATCGCCGCGTGCGCCTTCGCGCCCAGCACCAGGAACTGGCTGGCGCGCGGACCGGCGCCCCACGTGATCCACTCGCGCAGGAAGGGCAGCGGGTCCTTCGAGTGCACGCGCGTGCCGCGCGTCAGCGCCAGCGCGTAGTCGAGCACGTGGTCGGCCACCGGCACGCGGCGCACGGCTTCCTGGAGCTCGGTGAGCTCGTTGGCCTCGATGACCGTGCGCAGGTCGGCCTCCGCCGCGCCCGTCGTGCGACGCAGGATCTCGCGCTCCTCGTCCTGCGAGGGGTAGGGCACGTGCACCATGAACATGAAGCGGTCGAGCTGCGCCTCGGGCAGCGGGTACGTGCCCTCCTGCTCGATCGGGTTCTGCGTGGCCAGCACGAAGAACGGATTCGGGAGCGGGTGGCGCGCGCCGCCGATCGTGACCTGCCGCTCCATCATCGACTCGAGCAGCGCGGACTGCGTCTTGGGCGGCGTGCGGTTGATCTCGTCCGCCAGGATCACGTTCGCGAAGATCGGACCCTTGGCGAAGCGGAAGCGCCGCTCGCTCGTCTCCGGGTCGATGTGCAGGAGCTCGGTCCCGGTGATGTCGCCGGGCATCAGGTCGGGCGTGAACTGGATGCGGTTGAAGGACAGGTCGAGCGTCTTCGCCAGGCTCGAGATGAGCAGGGTCTTGGCGAGACCCGGGACGCCGACCAGGAGACAGTGACCGCGCGACAGCACGGCCAGTAGCAGGAGATCGATGGTCTCGTCCTGGCCCACGATCACCCGGTGGAGCTCGTCCTTCATCCGGCGGTGCGCGTCCTGCAGGCGGGCGGCGAGCGGGTCGGGTGCGTCTTGGGGGGGCATGGTGCGGGAGGTCGCGGCTCGGGACGCTGGGGGGACGAAACGACCGCCGATTAATACGGTCGGGAGGGTGCCGCTACAGGATCAAGTCCAGGAATCGGCCCCGCCCACAGAAAGTTTATCCCCGCGAGTCAGCGGGTGCGGAGCGACCAGAGCATTCCCTCGCCCAGCACGAGGACGGCATCGCCCTTCGCGTACAGGTCGCCGCCCGCCGGTTGCTGCCCTTCCACCCGCAGCGGCTCGCGGTCGAGCAGGTAGAGCTCGCGCTCGCGATCGAACAGGTAGACGCCGCGGTTCGTGCAGGCCCAGACGCGTCGCGCGGAGAACAGCCCCGGACCGCGGAAGCGCTCGTCCGGCGCGAGATCCAGCGCGTCGAAGCGATCCCCTCCGGCGCGCCGGACCGCGACGCGGTCGTGCTCGAGGGAGGAGTCGAGGATCGACTGGTCCTGCGCGTCGCCGCCGAGGAGCGCGAGCGCGTCGTCGCGCGCCGCCGGTGCGCGCGTCATCAGTCCTCCGTCCTCGCCGCCGCCGCGACACGCTTCCGCGCGCAGGAAGTAGAGGCGATCGGAGTCCGCTGGCGCCCACAGGATCGTCGCGGGCGAGCGAGCGTCGTGGATCGGACGGTCGCCGCTCCAGCCGGGGGAGCGCGGGTCGCGCCGCCGGTTCTTGAACACCCACAGCGGTTCGCCGCTGAGCACGTCCACGAGCGCGCCCGCACCCAGGTTCGTGCCCGCGAAGACCGCGGGCGCTCCGTCCACGTCGACGACGAGGAGCGGCTGCGCGGACTCGCGTCTCGGGCTCGCGAGGCGTCCGACGGGGACGCGCTCGGCGCCCGATGCGAGCGCCGTGCGCCACAGGAGCTCGCCGTTGCGGCGATCGATGCCGAGGAGCCAGGCCCGCACCTGGCCCGCGTACTCGCGGGCCTGCACGACCACGGTGTCGGCGACCATCACGGGACCGGGCTGGAACTCGAGCTCGTCGAGCTCCGCGAGGTGGGGGATCTCCGTCGCGTGGCCGGACGGATCGAAGCGTTCGTCGCCCACGCACGCCCACGAGAGGCGAGCGCTGGGAGCGCCCGTCACGTGCGCGAGACCGAGGCCGGCCAGGGCCTCCGCGCTCGGCTCGAGCGCCGCGAGCGCGTTGGGCTCGCCGCCCAGATTGCGGCCGAGCACGAAGAGACAGCCCTGCTCGTCCGCCAGGGGCAACAACGGCCAGCGCGGCGCGTCGCGCGGCTCGTCCTCGCTCGCGCCGTCGCCGAGGAAACCCTCGAAGAGATCGCCGGGCGACCAGCGCTCGATCACGTCGAGCTCGCCGGCCGCGTTGCGCGCGATGCGCAGTAGCTGCGCGGGCGCCTGCAACCAGAGCTCCGCGTCGGAGCGGAACGCGAGTCCGGCCCGCGTCCCACGGGGAAGCCCGGCAGGGGTCGCGTTGCGCGCGCTCAGCAGCGGCTCCTTCCAGCGCAGCGAGTCGACGACCGTCGCGCCCGCGGCCGATTCCCAGGCCTCTTCCGCTCGAGGTGGAGGCTCGCCGACGCGCGCGCGGCGCGCGGCCAGGGCGGCGTCGAGCCCGTCGTCGCCCGCGTCGTGTGCGTCGCGCCCGGCCTGGTCGAGCCACGTGCGCGCGCGCTCGAGCGCACCGCCCTCGAGTGCCTCGTCCGCGAGCCAGAGCGCCGCGCGCGCGGCGCCACGCGTGCGCGGATGTAGTCGGACGATCTCGCTCCACTCGTCGCTCCCGCGCGACAGGGCGAGCGCGTTGTCCGCCGCGCCGGCGTAGCGCTCGCTCCAGCGCGCGCGTTCCTCGGGCGCGAGCGCGAGCAGCCGGCGTCGCACCGCCGCGCCCGTGCCCTCCGCCACGCGTCCGCGGTCCTGCGCCTCGGCGTCGAGCCAGACCAACGCTCCGGGACCGCCGACGAGCAACGCCTCGTGCCAGGCGTCGAGCGCGAGCTCGAGGCGGCGCACGGACTCCTCCGGAGTGTTGCGCGCAGCGGGTGCACGCGCCTGCGCGAGCTCACCGTCGCCGCGCTTCAGCGCCTCCGCCGCGGGCCGCGACGCGTCCACGAAGACGTCGTTGTCGAGCGTGCCCTCGCGGTCCGGCGCCGTGCGCGCGGGCTCCTGGAGCGCCGGCGCTGCCAGGAGCAGCCAGAGCGCCTTCACGACCCCGCGCCGGTGCGCGCGCGCTCGATCGTGAGCGGCGGGTTACCGGGATCGACGAGGCTGCGCCGCACGCGCTCACGGAACACCTCGTCCGACAGCATGCGCGCGCGCGTGCTCGCCTCGCGCTCCTCGGCCTGCAGCGACTCGACGCGAACGCGCATCTCGCGCTCGGCGCGGTCGAGGCGCAGGCGCTCCTGGTTGGCGCGCCACAGGCCCAGCGCGAAGAGCTGCGCGAGGAACACGAGCGGCGCCCATACCGGAAGAGCGTGGATCGCTGCGCGCCACGCGCTCGCCGCGACGCCGCGCGCACGGCGCGCGAGCGGCGTGCGCGCATCCGAGAGCTGCAGCTCGAGCTGGTTCCCCATCGTGGAAGTGAGCGCTACTCGATCTCGCGCGCGCCGTAGCGCGCCGCCGCTCCCAGCTCCTCCTCGATGCGCAGGAGTCGGTTGTACTTCGCCACGCGATCCGACCGGCACGGGGCGCCGGTCTTGATCTGCCCGGCCGACGTGGCCACGGCCAGGTCGGCGATCGTCGTGTCCTCCGTCTCGCCCGAGCGATGGCTGACCACGGCGCGATAGCCGTGACGGCGCGCGAGCGCCATCGCGTCGAGCGTCTCCGTGAGCGTGCCGATCTGGTTCACCTTCACGAGGATCGCGTTGGCCACGTCGCGCTCGATGCCGAGCTGGAGTCGCTCGCTGTTCGTGACGAACAGGTCGTCGCCGACGAGCTGCACCTCTTCTCCGAGACGGGCGGTGAGCTTGCGCCAGCCCTCCCAGTCGTCCTGGTCGAGCCCGTCCTCGATGCTGAAGATCGGATAGCGCTCGCACCACGACGCGTAGAGCTCGATGAGCTCGTCCGCGGAGAGCTTCTTGCCCTCGACGTGATAGGCGCCGTTCTTCAGGAACTCGGCCGAGGCCGCGTCGATCGCGATGCGCATGTCGCGGCCCGGCGCGAGCCCGGTCTTCTCGATCGCCGAGAGCAGGAGCTCGACCGCCTCGGCGTTCGACTTCAGGTCCGGCGCGAAGCCGCCCTCGTCGCCGACGGCGGTGGAGAGACCGCGCGAGCGGCACACGCTCTTCAGCGCGTGGAACACCTCGGTGCCCATGCGCAGCCCCTCGGAGAAGCGCGTCGCTCCGAAGGGCATGATCATGAACTCCTGCAGGTCGACGTTGTTGTCGGCGTGCTTGCCGCCGTTCAGGATGTTCATCATCGGCACGGGCAGGAGGTTCGCCGCCGCGCCGCCCAGGTAGCGGTAGAGCGGGAGCCCGCACTCCTCGGCCGCCGCCTTCGCCGCGGCGAGAGACACTCCCAGGAGCGCGTTCGCGCCGAGACGCGACTTGTTGCGCGTGCCGTCGAGCTCGATCAGGCGGTGATCGAGCGCCGTCTGGTCGAGTGCGTCGCAGCCCTCGAGGTGGCGCGCGATCTCGGTGTTGACGCCCTCGACCGCCTTCAGCACGCCCTTGCCGCCGTAGCGGCCCTCACCGTCGCGCAGCTCGTGGGCCTCGTGGTGGCCGGTCGAGGCCCCCGACGGCACGGCCGCGCGCCCGAAGGCGCCGCTCTCGAGCAAGACGTCGACCTCCACCGTCGGATTGCCCCGGGAGTCGAGGATCTCGCGCGCGCGGAGGGAAGCGATCTCGCTCATGCCGGCGTAGCGTATCGGTCGTCCCGGGGCGAATCGAGGGGGCCTTTCCGGTGCCGCAGCGAGGGTTGTAGCGTAGGAGAAGGCTCCGACGGCCATGCTCCAGAAACGGGTCCAGCTCCTCCCCAACCTGATCACGCTCGCCAACGCCTTCTGCGGGCTCCTGGCGCTGTCGAAGACGATCGACGCGCTGACGCTTTCGCGCGAGGCGGCGCTGGTCTTCTACGAGAAGATGGAAGCGGCCTGCTTCCTCGTCTTCCTCGGCATGGTGTTCGACGCCCTCGACGGTCTCGTGGCGCGCATGACCGGCGGGGGTAGCGCGTTCGGCGCCCAGCTCGACTCGTTCTCGGACGCCCTGACCTTCGGGGCCGTGCCGGCGCTCATGACCAAGGTCCTGATCGAGCACGAGACGCCGCCCACGCCCGGCAACGCGCGCCTGCACTTCCTCGCGGCGGCGACATTCGCGCTGATGGCCATCCTGCGCCTCGTGCGCTTCAACCTCGAGCCGGACCCGAGTACGGCAGTGAAGGAGCGCGAGGAGGAGTTCAAGACGTTCCGCGGCCTGCCGTCGCCCGCCGCGGCCGGCACGGTGGCGTCGACGCTGTGGCTCTACCTGATCCTGCGGCGCCCCGAGCTCGAGATCGAGGAAGGGACGCCGACCTGGCTCCACCGTCTGGTGGGCGTCATGCGCGACGTCGAATGGGCGCCACTGCTCGACTGGATCCCGTCCCTCTTGCTCGGGCTCCTGCCCATCCTGGGCCTGCTCATGGTGAGCAACCTGCGCTACGTGCACGGGATCTCCTACGTGCTCTCGCGCCGCGCGCAGTTCGTGACACTCGTCGCCGTCGTCTTCTCGCTGATCCTCTTCTACCTCGCGCCCGTGCCGATCCTGTTCCTCGCGTTCGTGAGCTTCACGGCCTCGGGACTCCTGCTGGTGCCCCTGGGCTGGCTGCGATCCTGGAAGGGAGCGCGCGGTCCGGCATGAGCGGCGCCCCGGTCCGGGCCCTCATCGCCCTCGGCAGCAACGTCGGCCCGCGCGAGACGCTCCTCGACGGCGCCGTGCAGGCGCTGCGCGACGCGCCGGGTGTGCGCGTCGTGGGCGTGTCTCCCTGGGTCGAGACGGCGCCCGTCGGCGGCCCGCCCCAGCCCGCGTTCCTCAACGGCTGCGTCGAGCTGTCGACCACGCTGGCGGCACCGGACCTCCTGCGCCTCTTGCAGGGGATCGAGGCACGCTTCGGTCGTGATCGTGCGCGCGAGGTGCGCCACGGCCCGCGGACGCTCGACCTCGATCTGCTCTTCTATGGAGAGGAAGCGCTCGACGAGCCCGACCTGATCGTCCCGCACCCGCGCCTCGAGGAGCGCACCTTCGTCCTCGAGCCGCTGTGCGCGCTGCACCCCGAGCTGCGCCTGCCGCGTTCCGGTCGCACCGTGCGCGAGCGACTGGCCGAGCTGCGGCGCTCCGACGGAGGACGTCCGTGAGCGTCGGGACCGGGATCGTGCGCTGCGCCGAGGTCGCGGAGGCCGAGCGCTGGCTCGCGAGCGCGCGCTCGCGCGGCCGACTGGGCTTCGTGCCGACGATGGGCGCGCTCCACGAAGGCCACCTGACGCTCGTGCGCCGTGCGCTCGCCGAGAACGATCTCGCGGTCGTCAGCGTGTTCGTGAACCCGCTGCAGTTCGACGATCCGGCCGACTTCGGGCGCTACCCGCGCGACTTCGACGCGGATGCGGCGCTGCTCGAGACGGCCGGCGCGTCGATGGTCTTCACGGGCTCGCTCGCGGGCTTCTTCCCGGGAGCGCCGCAGAACGACGTCCCGCTGCGCCGGCCCGGTCCCGCGTCCATGGAGCTCGAGGGCGCGCACCGCCCCGGTCACTTCGCCGGCGTCGTCACGATCTGCGCGCGGCTCTTCGAGCTCGTGCGCCCGCGGCGCGCGTACTTCGGCGAGAAGGACTACCAGCAGTGCCTGGTGGTCTCGGAGCTGGCGCGCGAGCTGGGGTTCCCCGAGATCGTGCTCTGTCCGACGTCACGCGACCTCGACGGCCTCGCGCGCTCGTCGCGCAATCGACTGCTCTCGACCGAGGAGCGTGCCCGGGCGCTCGCGATCCCTCGCGCTCTCGAGGCGGCTCGGAGCGCCTGGCGCGCGGGCGAGCGCGACCGCGAGCGACTGGAGGGCGTTCTGCGCCGCGAGCTGGCTCCGTCCCGGCTCGAGGTCGAGTACGCCGCCGTCCGCGAGCCGCTCGATCTTCGCTCCGCGCCGCGGACGATGGCGGAGCGCGCGCGGGCCCTGATCGCGGCGCGCGTCGGCCGCGTGCGCCTGATCGACAACCTCGACCTCGCCGGCCCCGGCCCGTGCGGCACCGCAAAGGACGGCGCGTGCCCCCGCTGACCTCCGGGGCCGTCGTCCTGCGCGCCCCGGCCAAGGTGAACCTGGGCTTGCGGGTCCTCGGCCGGCGTCCGGACGGGTACCACGAGATCGACACGCTGTGCCTCGCGCTCGACCTGCACGACCGGCTCGAGATCACCGCGGGGGCGGAGGGCGAAACAGCGGAGATCGAGCTCGCCGGACCGGCGGCCGCGGGGGTGCCGGTCGACGGCACCAACCTCGCAGTGCGAGCGCTGCGAGCGGCCCAGGCCCTGGCGCGCGAGCGCGGTCGTCCGAGCCGCGACCTCTGCTTGCGGCTCGAGAAGCGCGTCCCGGCCGCGGCGGGTCTCGGAGGAGGTAGCGCGGACGCCGCCGCCGCGTTCCACGGCGCGGCGCGGCTCCTCGGGCTCGACGGGGACGACCCCGGCCTCGTCGAAGCGCTCGCGCGCCTCGGCAGCGACTGCGCCTTCTTCCACGGTGCGCGTGCGACGGGCCTCGCCCGCTGCCGCGGTCGAGGCGAGCGCGTCGAGCCGATCGCGGACGTCGCGCTCCGCTGGAGCCTGGTCGTGGTGACGCCGGAGTTCGGGTGCTCGACCGCGAGCGTCTACGGCGCGCTGCGCGTGCCGCCGACGGTCGCCGGACCGCCGGAGGAACCGCGGACGCTCCTCGCGCGGCCGCCCGAGGAGCTCGCGCAGCGACTCGCGAACGACCTCGAGCCTGTCGCGCTGCGCGTGGAGCCCGAGCTCGCGGAGTTCCGCGCGTGGCTGGAGGAACTCGCGCCGCGGGCCTTCCTCCTGTCCGGCAGCGGTTCTTCCTTCTTCTCAATGCATGCGGACGAACGCGGTGCGGTGCGGCTCGTCGAGCAGCTGCGGACCGCGGCGAAAGCCCGTCGTTGCGCCCTGCGCGGCGCGTGGCTCGCGCGGCCGCGCGGGCGTGGCGTCGAGTTCGACGATGCGAAGTCGCATTCGGACGAAGGCCACGCGGCTTGCAATCCCTGAGAGCTCCGCGTCTTCTGACCGGCAGCTGGGAAGGGCTCGCCGGGTCGAATGAACATCACCGAGGTGCGCGTCAAGCTGCTGGAGAACCAGCCGGACAAGCTGCGCGGCTTCGCGAGCATCACGATCGACGACTTCGTCGTGATCCGCGATCTGAAGATCATCGAGGGCGCCAACGGGCTCTTCATCGCCATGCCCAGCCGCAAGCTGTGCGACCGGTGCCCGGCCTGCGGCGGCAAGAACCACCTGCGCGCGCGCTACTGCAACGACTGCGGCAAGCGCCTGCGCGCAGACCGGGGCGTTCCCGACGAGCGCGGCCGGCTGCGGCTCTACGCCGACATCTCGCACCCCATCCACCAGAAGGCGCGCGCCTTCGTCGAGGGGCGCGTGCTCGAGGCGTTCCAGCAGGAGCTCGAGCGCTCGAAGCAGGATGGCTACGTCGCGACGTCCTTCGACGACCTCGACTACGAGCAGTACGAGCCGGGGCACCACCAGCACACGGCCGACTAGGGCGGCGCCGGCGGACCGGACGCGGGCGAAGACCGCGATCCTGGGCTGCGGGACGGTGGGGCGTGCCTTCGCGGTCGAGCTGCTCGAGCGCCACGGCGGGCAAGGGGAGCTCCTCCTCTGGTCGCGTTCGCCAGCGAGCGTGGCCGGCGCGAGGCGGGAGCTCGCGCGCCCCGGGATCGGGCGCGGCCGCATCCGCGTGGCGAAGTCGCTCGCAGAAGCGGCGGAGGCCGAGGTCCTGCTCGCCTGCGTGGCCGAGGAGGCTCTCGCGCTGCTCGTGTCCGCGCTGGGAGCGCTCGGACGGCCGCGAGGGCGTCGAGCACCCGTCGTCCTGATCGCGAGCGGCTTCGAACCGCTCGCGCCGCTGCGGCGACGCCTCGGCCCCCGGTACTCGCTCGGCCGACTGCATCCCCTCCTGCCCGTCCTGCGCCCGGCGGAGCGCGGCCGACTCGCCGGGCAGCCGTTCGGCATCGAAGGCGACGCTCGAGCGCTCCGCGCCGCGCACGGGCTCGTGAGGCGCGTCGGTGGACAGGCGCTGCTCCTCGACGGACGCCCGCAGAGCGCGGCGGCGTATCACGCCGGTGCGAGCCTGCTCGGCGGCGGGCTCGTGGCGCTCTTCCAGCTCGCGGAGGAAACCATGGCGACCGCCGTCGCCGACCGCCGCGCTCTGCGCCGAGCGCTGCGCTCCTTCGCCGCGCAGGTGCTCGACAACTGCGCCCGTCTTGGACCGGCGCGTGCGCTCACCGGTCCGCTGGCGCGCGGTGCGGAGCGCGTCGTCGCCGGTCATCTCGAAGCGCTCGCGCGGACGCGCGGTGCGCGCGATGCGTATCGCACGCTGGGCAGGACGATGCTGGCGCTGGCCCGCGCGCGCGGCTCCATCGATCGCGCGGCGGAGCGCAGGCTCGCGCGCCTTTTGCGCTAGTCGCGGCTCGCTCGCGGGAGTCGCGACCACGGCGCGCGGCCCTGTTACGACCGCCGAGCCGAGGTCGCGAGAGCTGCGCGCTCGCGAGCGCGCGCCCGAGTATGGGATCATCCACGCCATGGCGGTGGTCGTCTCCCACGTCGGCGCGGACTTCGCGGCGCTGTGCCGTCGCGCCCTGCGCCAGCAGGCGCTCGCCGACGTGATCGAGCTGCGCCTCGATCGCATCGGGAACCCGGGCCGCGCGGAGCTGCGCGCCTTCGTGAGCAGCGTGAAGAAGCCCGTCATCGTCGCCTGTCACGGGCCCGAGGCGTTCGGCGACCGCGAGCAGGATCCGGGCGCGGTGTGCGAGCTCCTGCAAGACGCGGCCGCGGCCGGCGCGCGCTTCGTCGACGTGGACTGGCAGCTCGCGCTCGAGCTCGGCGAGGTGCCCGCGCCGTGCCATCGCATCGTCTCGCGCCACGTGCTCGACGGCACTCCCGCGGACCTCGCCGCCGTGCACGAGGAAGTGCGCGAGGTGCTCGGCGAGGGCGACATCACGAAGATCGTTGCACACGCCGCGAGCTGCGAGGACGGCTTGCGGCTCCTGCGCTGGCTGCGGACGACGCGTGGCGTCGTGTCGTTCTGCTCGGGTGAGAAGGGCGCCTTCACGCGGCTCCTCGCGC
>Ga0111539_10008922_pt1 | contig 12693 bp, 12 predicted proteins | sample RhiMethybrSRZTD1_FD_79667 | JGI IMG/M metagenome (GOLD analysis project Ga0111539, IMG submission 79667) | Populus rhizosphere microbial communities from Tennessee, USA - Rhizosphere MetaG P. TD hybrid SRZTD1 (version 2) (version 2) | ecosystem: Host-associated > Plants > Roots > Rhizosphere >...
AGCAGGTGCCCGACGGTTGCGAGGACGCCGAGCACCCCAGCGGCGACGCCACCACCGACCTCTGCCGCCAGATACAGACCGGCCGCGGAAAACAGCAACCCGTCCACGACTCGATCGAGCATCGGGTCGAGAAACGCTCCGAACCGGCTCCCGCGGTGCGCGACTCGGGCGATCTCGCCATCAGCACCGTCCAGAATGCTCGCCAACTGCACCATCAGCGCAGCGACAAGCACCCACCCCGCCAAGATCGCCGCTGCCGCGCTCAACGCCACAACAGCGGCGACCATAGTGACTGTGTCGGGACGCAGCCCTGGCGCGATCGACAACAGCAGCGGTGTGATCACCCGGCACGACACAACCCGGTTGACCTTGGCCACCGCCCCGTCACGTTCCTTGCCGCCAGCTCCGAGCAGCCACCGCGACGCCATTCGCAGATCCCTGCGGGTGTCAACGTCCACCCAACGGGCACCGCTCACGTCACACCGCTCCAGCCGACCTTGATCTGCAAGCCGACGCATGCCCGCCGACAACGAGGTCTCACCCGCCGCAACCGCGTCACGCAAAACATCGAACACCCCGCTGGTGCACAAGAACGCACCCGTGTCGAACGCGTCGAACGAGGAAATCCCCTTGCCGATATCTCGGACCAGCCGACCTTCGGTACGCACTCGGGTCACGTCCTCGAGATCGACACCACTGGCGCCGCCAACTGAATAATCGACCGCCAGCGCTGCACCATCCGACGGCAATTCAGAACTCACCAACGCCGACAGGATCGATCGATCGAGCACGTGGTCGGCCATGACTAGCAAGAACGGCTCGCCTCCGAGTGCATCCTCGGCGGCCAACACCGACAGCCCGTTGCCTTCGTCGAACCGATCGTTGCGTATGCATCGCACTGGGACACCGAGGCGCACGGACAATCCAGCACAGAACCGCTCGATCTCCTCGGCCCGATACCCCACCACCACAACCAGCTCATCGACTCCAACATCGACCAGATTCCGCACGGCACGCTCCAACAGAGCGACACCGGCCACTGTCACCAGCGGCTTGACCCGCCCCCGCGGCGTCCGCAGACGAGATCCCTTCCCACTAGCAATCACCAGCCCACGCACGACCTCCCCTTCCAAACAGGCGGCGGCCACGGAGCCGGGAAGTAGGCATGCAGCACCACCGCAAGCGAGAGGAACACCGAAAACATATCGAAGGGGGGCACCAGGTGGACAACACCTTAACGACACTGAATTCACCCGAGTCCGGGCCGGCCCTCATGCTGGAGCGCGCCAGCTCACCTGGTGTCGGCCACCCAACGACTCGGCAACCACGAACGAGCACCGCAGTCCCCGAAGAGTTGTTCTCAGTGATTCGCAGCTCGGCCTTCATAGAGCCGCAATGTCAGTGCGCCGGCAGGCCGATACTCTTGCGCACAACCCTGACCGCTCAACCCGGCTGGTCCGACGAGCTCACCAGCGTCACGCAAAGACCAACCCGTCCCCGCCGTCCCGCAACTGATCCTCACCACGACAGGAGCACCCCACCATGAGCCAAATCCGCTTGGCGATCGCCGGCATCGGCAATTGCGCCAACTCACTCATCCAAGGGCTCGAGTACTACAAAGACGCCAACCCTCCTGACGAGGTGCCCGGCCTGATGCACGTGGTGCTCGGCGGCTACCACATCCGCGACATCGAGCTAGTGGCCGCGTTCGACGTCGACGCCGACAAGGTTGGCCTCGACGCCGGCAAGGCCATCTGGGCCAGCGAAAACAACACGGTCAAGTTCGCCGAGGTCGGCAACCTCGGCGTAACTGTCATGCGCGGACCGACGCTCGACGGATTCGGCGAGTTCTACCGCGACGCCTGTGAAGAGTCGCCGGCGGCGCCGGTCGACGTCGCGCAGATCCTCCGCGACACCCGCACCGACGTCCTCGTGTCCTACCTCCCGGTCGGCTCCGAGGACGCCCAGCGCCACTACGCACAAGCCTGCCTCGACTCGAAGACCGCGTTCGTCAACGCCATCCCGGTGTTCATCGCGAGCGATGCCGAATGGGCTGCGAAATTTGAGGAGGCTGGCGTGCCGATCGTCGGCGACGACATCAAGAGCCAGGTCGGCGCGACAATCATGCACCGCATGCTCGCCCGCCTGTTCGAGGATCGCGGCGTCGCGATCGATCGCACATACCAGCTGAACTTCGGCGGCAACATGGACTTCAAGAACATGCTCGAGCGAAGCCGCCTGAAGTCCAAGAAGATCTCGAAAACACAATCAGTCACCAGCCAGATCGATCAGGGCATCTCCGACCACGACGTCCACATCGGCCCAAGCGACCATGTGCCGTGGCTCGACGACCGCAAATGGGCTTACATCCGCGTCGAGGGCCGCAACTTCGGCGACGTGCCACTCAACGTCGAACTCAAGCTTGAAGTGTGGGACTCCCCCAACTCGGCCGGCGTGATCATCGATGCCCTCCGCTGCTGCAAGATCGCCACGGACCGCGGCATCGGCGGTCCGCTGCTCGGCCCATCCGCGTACTTTATGAAGAGCCCACCCATTCAGTACCGCGACGAGCAAGCGCGCGAGCTCGTCGAAGAGTTCGCCCAGGTGAGGTAGACCGGGGCCGATGTGCTGGCTGGGCACTCCCGACCCAGGTGGCTAGTATGCAAGAGGCAAGAGCACGGCAGTGCTTTCCGGCAAGGCTCTGAGTTTTGGCGCCCTCGAACAGGGTTTCGCTGATGAGTGACCTCGAGTCCGGGCGTCGATTTCCGCACGCGAACCACAAAGTGGGAGTTGGCCGCATATGCAGCTTAGGTGGAGAAGGCTGGCCGGGCTTGCGGTGCGCCCTGGCGACTCTCTTTCCCGCTCGCGGATTCAAGGGCGGCGGAGGCGGAGCGCTTCGCTGTTCGATTCAGCATCGGCGCGTCGTCGCTGTACGTGCATCGTGGCGGAAGGAGTTGACTGGGATGGCTGGTGAACGCTCGCTCCAGGAACGTATGGAAGAGCTGTTGACGGTGGAGCGATTCGAGCCTCAGGAGTTCCGTGAGACCGCCCAGGTTACTGGCGAGTGGATCTACGACGAGGCGTCGACCGACGAGCTGGGATTTTGGGCACAGCAGGCCCGGGAGCTGCACTGGGATACGCCGTTCACGACTGTGCTCGATGATTCGGACCCGCCGTTCTACAAGTGGTTCACGGACGGGCGGCTCAACGTGTCGTACAACTGTCTCGACCGCCATGTGGAGGCTGGTCGCGGTGAGAAGGTCGCCTACCACTGGGTCGGAGAGGAGGGTGAGACTCGGGATATCACATACGCGCAACTGCTCGCCGAGGTGCAGCGGTTCGCCAACGGCCTGAAGGCCCTCGGCGTGGGCAAGGGCGACGTCGTCGGCATCTTCCTGCCGATGGTGCCCGAGGTTGTCGTGGCCATGCTCGCCTGCGCCCGGATCGGCGCGGTGCACAACGTGGTCTTCGGCGGGTTTTCCCCGGCCTCGGTGCGGGAGCGGATGGAGGTCTCCACCGCCAAGGCACTGGTCACTGCGGACGGGGCGCGCCGCAAGGGTCGCACGGCGGCGGTGAAGGCCTCCGTCGATGCCGCGATAGGTAACCTCGAGTCGTTGCGGCACATCGTGGTTGTCCGAGTCACCGGTGCTCAGGTGCCGATGATGGACGGCCGCGACGTGTTCTACGACGATGTCATCGAGAGCGCGGATCCGGTGTGCGTCCCGGAGCCCATGGAGGCGGAGAATCCGCTGTTTATCCTGTACTCGTCCGGCTCCACCGCGAAGCCCAAGGGCGTCTTGCACACGACTGGGGGTTATCTCACCGGCGTCTCCTACACGCACCGTCTGGTGTTCGACCTTGACCCTGAACGGGATGTCTATTTCTGCACCGCCGACGTCGGGTGGATCACCGGGCACAGCTACATCGTGTATGGGCCGCTGGCCAACGCCACGACGAGCGTGATGTACGAAGGGGCGCCGGACTACCCCCACAAGGGCATTTGGTGGGAGCTCATCGAGCGGTATGGCGTGACCATCTTCTACACGGCGCCGACGGCGATCAGGGCCTGCATGGCATGGGGCGAGGAATGGCCGGTGAAATACAACCTGTCATCGCTGCGCCTGCTCGGCACCGTCGGTGAGCCGATCAACCCGAAGGCATGGCTGTGGTACCACACGGTCATCGGTGGTGAGCGCTGCCCGATCGTCGACACGTGGTGGCAGACGGAAACGGGGTCGATCATGATCGCCCCGGTGCCGGGCGTTGTCGCGACCAAGCCAGGGTCGGCGACCCGCCCGCTGCCCGGCATCTCTGCGGCTCTATTCGACTCGAACGGCCACGAACTACAGCACGGTTCGGGGCTGCTCGTGCTAACCGAGCCCTGGCCGTCGATGCTTCGCACGCTGTACGGCGACCCCGAGCGCTACGTGCAGACCTATTTCTCCCAGTTCGGTCCACAGGTTTACCTCGTCGGCGATGCCGCCCGGCTCGACAGTGATGGGTATTTCTGGATCGTTGGGCGAACAGATGACGTGATCAACGTCTCCGGCCACCGGCTCTCGACCGCGGAAGTCGAATCGGCGATCGAGACGCACGAGAAGGTCGCCGAGGCGGCCGTGGTACCAGAGCCCGACGAGCTCACCGGTCAGGCCATCGTCGCGTTCGTCACCCTGGCTGGCGGCGTGGCGGGGGACGCCGCAACCGAGGCTGAGATCCGCGACCACGTGGCGAGGCGCATCGGCAAACTTGCCCGGCCCAAGCGGATCATCTGGGCCGGCGACCTCCCTAAGACCCGCAGCGGCAAGATCATGCGGCGGCTGCTCGGCGACATCGCAGAGGGCCGCGAGCTCGGCGACGTGACGAGCTTGCGCGACCCGAGCGTTGTTACAGCACTCGCAGAGAAGATCGCCTCCCGACCCGATGACGCTGAGGTGGCCGAAGCGCCAACCGCGAAAGCATAGCCAAACCTGGACCGATCTCGAGTCGATCGCGGCCGCTGTGGTGTTCCTCGGGGCAGCGGCTCTGGCATTCCTGTGCTGTTGCTTGCGTTGCCAGGCTGGGACGGTTGTGGCCGCGGGCGACCGGTGATGGCCACCGTGAGCATCACACCAGGAGGGCAACCGCAACGGGCCCCGCATTTCCGGGGCCCGACTGGTCACAATCCCCTCCGGTGGCCACCTCTTCCTACAGCAGACTCACAAAGGTCCGCGAAAGCTAGCGCGGCATTCATCAGGGAGGTGGTGCCCAAAGCCAGCGGGTGGCAGCGGCGTGCTTCAGGAGACCGGAACAAGAAGACACCAAATCGAACAGCAAGCCGCACGCCGGGCCCTTTGCGGGCCCTAAGCCAGTGTTGTCGAGCATTTTTCCAATGTCGCGCAGCAGCGAATCGCCCCAACACCACTTATCGCGTTCGACCTGGGCGATGCACAGCAAGCCAAAGACGGGCTCCTTGATCACGGTGAAATGGCCAACTGTGCCGAGGTTCGCGATCACGATCGGCGGGGTCGAGGTCCTCGGCGGTATCGCTGGTCGTCCTGCGTGGCTGCTGGTCGAAGCGAGCCAATATGGAACAAGGGTTCGGGCTTGATTCGAATCGACGGCAAAGTCTGGGCTGGCGGCTAGCAGGACGAAGATCAGCAGCGTTGACCCAGCGCTGACGCCCATCGGGGCCTCGGGCCCCCAACCACTATGGCCGTTCTTTCAGCGACGACTGAGCCTGCCCACTGGCGACCACGTGGCTGACTCGCCCTCGAGTGGAGGATCGACTTCTCCACGATCTGCTTCGGCGTACTTAGTCTGATCGAGGTCCCGCGTAACTCATGTGACCATGTGTCCTGCATATCCGGTTGAGTGCAGTCGGACTTAGTCGTCTCTGGGTTCGTTCACCGGTCGCTCGACTGGGATTTGTCAAGAGGCGCAGGCGCTCGGGGGGTGCCGCGTTTATCCTTGTCGACTATGCACCAGGGTGTGGGGGAGGCTCCGGTGATGCTTGCGGACCGCTATCGGCAGGTGCGGCGTATCGCATCCGGTGGCATGGGCACCGTGTATGAGGGTGTCGATGAGCGGTTAGCACGTCGCGTCGCAATCAAGTTCCTCAAGGAGGAATACGCCGAGGACCCGCTGTTCGTGGAGCGGTTCGGCCGGGAGGCTCGAGCGGCTGCGTCGCTTGACCATCCCAACATTGCGCAGATCTTTGACTCCGGGCAGGACGGTGGTCAGCACTTCATCGTAATGGAATTCCTGGAGGGGAAAGATCTCGGCCATGTGCTGCGCGAAGACCAGCGGCTGCCCGCGGATGTTGCCGTCAGTGTGACGTCCCAGGTGTGCTCGGCGTTGGCCGCCGCGCACATGGCTGGAATCGTGCATCGCGACATCAAGCCGGGCAATGTGCTGGTGCGGTCCGATGGCCGGGTCAAAGTCACTGACTTCGGGATCGCCCAAGTGAAGGGACAGGCCAGCTTGACCGGCGCCGGGCTGGGCCTGGGAACGGCGCGCTATCTTTCGCCGGAGCAGGCCAGCGGTCAAGAAGTGACGCCGGCCTCGGACCAGTACTCCGCTGGAGTGCTGTTGTTCCAAATGCTCACCGGGAACGTGCCCTTCACCGGTGACTCCCCCGTGGCGGTGGCACTTAGTCATGTCAGGGAGGAACTCCCGTCTGTGCACGACTTCGCTCCGGAGGTGCCGCCGCCGCTGGCCGAGGTGGTGGCGACGGCGACCGCGAAGGACCCACAAAGCCGCTACGCCGACGCCGCACAGATGGGGGCCGCGTTGCGCAAAGCCCTTGCCGCACCACATGCAGCGACCGCCGCAGCGGCGCCCGATACCCCAGCTGCGACCGAAGCCCCCGATCTGCCTGCCGTACCCGATCTGCCCGCCATGCCCGATCTGCCCGCCGCGGCCGAGCCGCTCAATCTGCCCGCCGTCCAGGATCTGCCCGCCATGCAGGATCTGCCCGCCGTGCCCGAGCCGTTCGAGCTGCCCGCCGTACCCGATCTGTTTGCGGCCCAGGCACGGGGCCTTCGACGCCGGCCAGCAGCCGCTCCGCACGCCCTGCTCATCGCCGCCGCCGGGTTGTTGCTGATCGGCGCCTTGGCTATTGGCTGGCTGGCGATCAGCGGCGGACCTTCGCCTGATCAGGCTGAAACGGGGCCGGCCCTCGCCCAGCCGCGACAGCCACAGGTCACCGTGACGGTGCGGCCACCACGTGCGGCGACCAGCTCAACCAACGCCCCGTGGCAGACCATCTCAGAGACTATCTCCCCTAGACGGACTAACCCGCCGGTCCCTTCACCGACGACCTCTCCCCGGCGCGCGGCGCGCGGGCCTGTCATACCAGCCAACGCCATAGGTAGCGACGTCCAAGCACTCCAGGAGCTTCTAAAGAGCCGTGGCTACGAGGTGAAGAAGGTCGACGTGCCATCTGCCAAGCCGAAGGATTCGGTGGTTGCGACAATCCCAAGCCCCCGAGTGCCACTGACTGCTGGCCAGGCCGTTGTTGTGGTGACCAGCAACGGGGATGCGCCCAAGGAGCTCAGCAACTATGCCGTGCCGAACGGAATCCTCGGTAGCCAAGCTAGCGATGCGGAGCGGCTGCTGAAGGGGAGCGGCGTGGCGGTGAAGAAGGTGGACATAACCTCACCTCGGGCGAAGGACACTATCGTCGGCACCTACCCAGCTCCGGGCAAGACGGCCGAAGCCAGAATTGTGGTCTTTGCAGTCTCCACCGGCGGATGACGCCACGGACAGAATCAATATGTTGGACTATTTCTCAACGAGAACATGGCGATCACACGCGGCAGCTCAGCGCCCAGTGGCCGCAGTTCCAAGATACGGCGGTAGTTAAACACACTGAGGACCCGGCTGCTGCATTACATCATTCGGAGTGCATTGGAATTCTGATCAGCCGCTGCCCCGGATCTTCTGGCTAGGCGTACCGGAACTGCCGCATCCACGCAAAGAGCGTGATGATTGCCAACAAGAATGTGGCGTTGCCCCAGGCCAAGAACAAGAAAACAACGAAGAGAAGCCGCGACAGACCCACAGCGATCGGTTGCGAACTTGGATCATCCCGCACCTGCCACTCCTCGTCGTCGACCGGCTCGACCAGCCGGAAGCAGGCCCGAACCGGGCCGGCCACCGCGTCGCGCTGTCACTCTGCTAGCACATCGGAAAGCACGTTGACCGTCGCCGGGTCGGCGGCGAATACTCGCTCGATGCCGGTCAGTGCGCTCAGCCAGGCGCGGGTGATCGGATCACCTGCACGACCCAACATAAGTCGGGACTCGCCGAGTGCGGCGCGCGCCGCCGCGTCGACAAGGCAGTCCAGGCCCTCGGCCAGAGGTCGAGGCCGGTGTCGGAGCCCGCCGCAAACAGTGCCGGCGGCGCCGAGGCCGCCAGCGTACGTGCCCAGGCCCCATCCGATACGGTGAGGACCGGGCGCCACACCGCTCGGGGCGTGTCGACGATGACGCCGGGCAGCAGCCGCCCCCGTGCGACGAGATCCGCCGCAAAGCGCCCGAGCTCGGAGACGTGCGTGAGCGACGAGCCCCATACCGCGCGCTCGGTGTCCGGCTCGCTCAGCACGCCGAGCAAGAGGTCAGCGTCGAACTTCAGCACGGGCACCTGCCACTGGCCGGACGACACTGCTCCGGCGGCAGCGTCGAGTTGATCCCGCACCAACTCTGGCGAGGCGATCGGCCCAGCGCCCGGGTCGGCAAGGTGACCGTGACGGTCGACGCGGTTGCCTTAAGGGCAGGCGAAGCGAGTACGGCGAAGAGGTCTTCATGCGCTGCGGCGAACGGGTGCGCCTGGACTCGCGGTTTTCTGCCTGGCTTGCGTGGAAGCACCGCCGGTGCGGAGGAGTCTTCGCCCCAGATCCCGAGCTGGCCGGGCTCGGCAGTGCCACCATTCATCCAGCCGGGCAGCCAACAGGCGTGGATTACGAACACTGCGCTCCTCTTCGCCCAGTCAGGGAAGACCGCATCCCAGCATGCCAGCCCGGTATGGCGAAGACTCTATGGGCCGCGAATCTGGCTCTGCTGAAGTTGATCAAGCCAGATCCGTGCCCAACTCGTGCCTGAGAGCGACAAGCAGCGCACTGCCGCCGGGCCCTTCCGATCAGTCATCCGGACCATGCCGGCGGCCTGCGACCGAACAGGCGCCCTGCTGGATGTGGGTTGACTGGGACCATATTGGTCGACGGGATCGTCGCCCTGTTACGCACCGAACGAGCCGAACACCCTCACGACTCCCGCCTCGCCCACCTCATCCACGACCTCATCGAGAGCGTTGTTCGATCCACTTTGAGCCAAGATCAACTTCTCGTAGTCAAACGGCAAAGACTAGACATGCTTCGGCTAGCCGGTGATCTTCCAGGTGACGAAAGACGATAACAGCCGCGCGTGCATCATCCACCCGCCAGCGGATTTCTGATGGAGAGCGGGTGCACTTACGCTCCGACGGTCCCGGTCTCAACGCCGCCGGCGCGCTCGTAAATGGCGAAGATCACGCCATTCTTGGTCACCAAACTGTCCGTCATCTTGAAGGCCGCCGGCATAGTGCCCTCGCGAAAGAGGCGTCTGCCGGAGCCGAGCGTGATGGGGAACATCATCAGGACAAGCTCATCGACCAGATCATTTTTGAGCAGGGTCTGGACTAGCACGCTGCTGCCGATCACGTGGAGGTCGGAGCCGTCTGAATCCTTGAGCTTTTTGATGTCGTCGACGCTGGTAAGGAAGATCGAGTTTTGCCAGTCGGACTTGCCTGGAGTGCTGGACACAACGTACTTGGTGACCTCATTGATGCCGGGCCAAGCGTCCGCGTGTTTCGGCCAGTAGGCTTCAAAAATATCGAAGGTTTTCTTGCCGAGCAGCAGGTCGGTCGGCTGCATGATTTTGGCCATGAACTCGCCGGCCTCTTCGTCGGCTTCGTGGAAGTACGGCGCAGTCCAGCCGCCGTATTTAAAGTTGCTGGATTTGTCTTCCTCGGGCCCGCCCGGTGCCTGCATGACGCCGTCTAGGGTTACGAATTCTTGAACGCTGATCTTTCTCATACCGCCTCCTTCGCCTTAGGCTGTTTCCGTCTTCCATAATATTTTGTCTACCGCCCCATATTGGGCCTTTGCCGTAATAAACTCATTAGACTGCCGGAGGATTTGCTCAAGGACTGGCAGCTCGATATCACTGAGTTGCTTAATGTACAGACAGTAACCGGTGATAGTGTGTTTTCCTAACTTCGCCAGCAAATCAGGGTAACGTGCCGTGCCGTCCATTAGGTAGATGGTGATCTTATTTTTTCGAGCATATAAACATATGGTGGCTGCGTCGCCTTCGCGTCCGCTGTCGTACTTGTAGTGGTAGCTGCCAATCCGATGGTGCCGGCGTTGTATAACTTTGGCTCGTGCCCGCTGATGCGCTGCATCATGTCGATCAGGACCTGGCTATCTTCGGCTGTCTGCTCATCATTCAAAGTTGCGAGATATTCTTCAACCGATTGCTTGTTTTCCATTTGCCAATGTAACACGCTATCGTGCCGACAGTTCAGTGAGTAGTTTGTGAGCATGCTTAATGATCGCGCTCGATTGATGGCTCTGCTGGATCTTAAGCAAGCGGACAATGTCGGCTACTGGGACGGAGTCGTCTTTGGCAAATTGGGCTAAGGTCCATGGCCGGTCGCGAAGATCCGGTCGACATCCTTGCGGAACAATACATACCTTAGCCAATTTATCCCGAAACCTTTTGCGCTGGTGTTAGATCAACCTGGCGATAGATTTGCGCCAGATGGGCGTAACCGGGCGGTCGTCAGTGCGCGGCATGCTCCTGCCCGGCCCGCTTGACGGCGTACCGCACGTGGGTGGCGTACGGCGAACTCCAAGTGCCGAGCACCTCGAGGTCGATATCCTCCTCGAATCCCTCGAACAGCCGCTTCCCGCCACCCAGCACGAGCGGCGCGGTGGAGATCGCGAGCTCGTCTACTACTCCCGCCGCGAGACCCTGCCGGATCAGGTCGGCGCCACCACCGAGGGAGATCCCGCTGTCGCCGGCGAGCTCGCGCGCCTGCATCAGCGCGGCGTCGAAGCCGTCAACGAAGAGGAACCCCGCACTCGGATCGGGCTGGTCCTCGGTGCGGTGGGTGAGCACAATCAACGTGCCGGGGAATGGGTTGCTGCCGCCCCAGGCGCCGGCGGCGTCGTACATGTTGCGGCCGACGATGCCGCAGCCAAGCCCGTCGGTGATTGACTCGTAGTACTCCCGGTCCGCGCCGTGCATGCCGTCGGTGTCGCGGCCGTCGTCGGCGTACGTCCAGGGGCCACCCATCACCCAGTAGTGGAGGCGCTCGCCCCCGATGCCGAGGCCGTGCTCCGGCCCGTCCTTCGGCCCCACGATGTAGCCGTCGACCGAGGTTGTGATGGCTGCGATGACCTTGCCCATGGTTCCTCCTTCGTTCGGGTACGGCAGATCAGACCGCCGCACACCCCCAAAATCATCGGTCGTGCGCACCACCCGAGGGCTCAAGCCCTCACAACGACAACTCCCGATCAGCGGCACGAAGTCCACGGACAAAAAGGCCATGACCACCGTCGTCGAACACCGGGCCGGCGGAACCGCGGTCGCGTCGCCTCTCCAGCACCGCCGCGGTGGCGACTGACATCGCGCTGGCTGCGCTGGGAGCCGCCCTCATCGTATTCTCCGGCCGGATCAGCGCGCTGGACGCGGGTGTCGCAATCCTCGTCTTGATCGCCGCGGTCGCGGCCACAGCGACGCGCCTGATCCAGGCCGCGCGGGGCGAGTCGAACTTGGTGTAGTAGTACGCCAGCCGCTGCGTCCAGACCTGCGACCGCACCTGCTGCGGCTACTCAACTACGCACTGCTCGCCGCGCTCATCCTGATCGCCGGAGCCTTGGGGACGTTCACCAACCTCCCCCTCTACGCCGGCATCCTCCTCCCGCAGTTCGACCAGATCTCCGGCCACCAGGCCACCGTCGCCGTGCAGCTGGCGGCGCTGGCTCTCGCCGCGCTGGCGCTCGTGCCCGCCCGCCGCGTACGACCCATCCCCAACCTCGCCGTCCTGTCCTTCAGCCTCTTCCTGGCGTCTTCCTGGCGCCCGCCCTCCCCCGCCGAGGGCTGCAGTGGTGTCATCGACCTGCCGCTGGCGGGTGAGTGGGCGATGGTGGCTGGCGGCCGCAGCAGGCTGCTGAGCCACCACTACGCTCATCCGTCCGGGCGCGATGCCCTCGACTTCGCCCGATTGGTCAACGGACAGGCCTTCGCGGGTGACCCCGAGCACCACGCGTCCTGGCACGGCTAGGGTCAGCCGGTGCTGGCAGCGGCCGACGGCACCGTGGTGACCGTCCGCGACGACCTCGCTGACCAGCCGATCGGCGTGTTCGGCCAGGGCGAGGGCAACGCCATCGTCCTCGGCATCGGTGGAGGGCGCTATGTCGTACTCGAGCACCTCCAACAGGGCAGCGCGCTGGTGCGCGCCGGTCAATCCGTCACACGCGGGCAGCGGATCGCCGCCGTCGGCAACACCGGGAACTCGCTCTCGCCCCACCTGCACCTGCAGATCCAGGATCGCCCCTCGCTCGCCAGCCACGATCGTGAGGTGCGCACCTTTCCGATCGCGTTCGAGAACACCACGCTCACTAGGGGCGGCCGCGAATCCGCGCCGCTCACCGCCGACCTCCGCCGAGGC
>Ga0111539_10008924_pt1 | contig 12691 bp, 8 predicted proteins | sample RhiMethybrSRZTD1_FD_79667 | JGI IMG/M metagenome (GOLD analysis project Ga0111539, IMG submission 79667) | Populus rhizosphere microbial communities from Tennessee, USA - Rhizosphere MetaG P. TD hybrid SRZTD1 (version 2) (version 2) | ecosystem: Host-associated > Plants > Roots > Rhizosphere >...
ACGAGCGTGCCCCCCAGCCAGACGCTCAGGCCGTGCTGGAGCATGTCGACCCTCACGGCAACCGGCTGGGTGGGAATGGCCAGCGTCTGGCCCAGCTTGAGCCGATCCGACGACATGCCGTTCACGAGCTGGACCAGCCCGACCTCCACCGTGACGTCGTACTTGGACGGGAACACCTTGTTGCAGAGCTTCCAGAGGCTGTCGTTCGCCTGGACCACGTAGTGCTGGGTCTCCAGCAGCGGGAGCAGCGAGGTGCCCGGGCTCCGGTTCAGCTCGCGCAGCATCCGCGCCACGGCCTCGTAGTCTTCGCCGATCACGGCGCCCTCGGTCACGGCCGCCCCGAGCAGCTGCCGCCGCTCAGCCGGGTTGCCGCTGACCGCCGCGAGCTGCATGCCCGCGCGCGCCGCCTCGGCCGCCGTGCCGGCGCGCTGCATGGCCTGGCGCAGCGCCGCCTCGGCGCCCGCGCGGTCGCCCGTCGCTTGCAGGCGCGAGGCCGCCGCCAGCGCCTCGGCGTAGCCCGCGTCGTCGGCCCGCGCCGCGACCGCCGGGGCTGGCGGCGTCGCAACCGCTCCCTCGGGAGTCGACACCGCCGGCTCGCTCCGGCTCAGCGGCGGCGCCGCCTGATTGGGCTCGGGCGCCGGCGGCTCCGACGTCGTGGAGGGCGCCAACGCCCCCCCCACGGACGGACTCGCCGGCAGCACCGCCGGCAACGCCGGCTGCGCACCCGCTGTCGCCGTGGTGGACGCCGTCGAGGGCGCACCTCCGATGACCTCGGGGGCCGGCGTGCCGAACTCCTCCAGCAGCCACCAGCCCGTGCCCAACACCAGGATCAACGCGACGCCAACCGTCTTGTGCATGACAGGAACCCCAACGCCGTGGCTTGCCAACGCCTGCCGGCATCCTAGGGATCGCAATCCCGCATTCCAGCGCGGATCGCCGCGGCGCCTCCCGATTCGCGCGCGCGTGAGACCGGTCGGTCCTCGGGCCAATCATCCTCGATGCCCTGGCTCGCGCCAGGTGGGAACCGTTCGGCCGATCGGGAGATCCCGCGCGAGGCGGGCCTGTCCGTCATGACCTGATCTTCGGTTCCCTGATCAAGGGAAAGGGCTCGAAGACGCGTCTCGACCCGAGGACCGACGCGGCGCGCGCGACTCTAGCACTTCGGGCGGCGCGGTCAATCCGCTCGTTGCCGCTGCGAATCCGCCGCGAATCCGCGACGCCGCCGGGCCGTCGGTCAGCGCAGCTTCGCGCCCAGCGCCTGTGCCGCCTCGATGATGCGGCCACGCACGCGCTCGACCTCCGCGTCGGTCAGCGTGCGATCGTCCGCCTGGAAGACGAGATGGAAGGCGACCGAGCGCTCGTCGGCTCCCAGCGGTGCGCCGCGGTAGACGTCGAAGCCCTCGACGCCGCGCAGCAGCTTGCCGCCCGCGGCGCGGATGCCCGCACGCACGTCCTCGGTCGGCAGCGAGTAGGGCAGCGCGAAGGCCAGGTCGATGCGCACCGGTGGAAAGCGCGGAATGGGCCGGAAGCGCGCGCCGCCCCCCGCCAGCGCCACGCAGCGAGCCAGGTCGAGGCGCAGCAGGCCGGCCGATCCGCGCACGTCGAAGGCCGCCAGGTTTTTCGGCGAGACGGCGCCGAGCCAGGCCAGGGGCTCGCCCCCGGCCTCGGCCGCGAGCGAGGCCGAGCGCCGCGGATGGAACCACGGCGCCTCGGCGTCGGGCGTCCACGGCGACAGCACCGGCGTCCGTGGGAGCTCGAGCCGGCCCCAGGTCTCCTCCGCGACCGCGCGCAGCGCCCGCACGACGTCGCGCGCGTCGCGCGGCTCGCGCCAGGCCAGCAGCGCCACGGCCTCGCGTCGCTCCTCCACCGGGCCGGACGGCCCCGCCGCGCCCACCGCATACCCGCGGCCGACCTCGAACGCGCTGACCTCGTCCGCGTGCCGCAGCCAGCCCTCGAGCCGCGCCAGCAGCCCCGGCGCCACCGAGGGCCGCAGCCGCGCCGCGTCGCTCTGCAGCGGGTTGGCCAGCCGCGGCAACGCGACGGACTCCGGCCACCCGGCCGTCGCCAGCACCGCGTCGGGCACCATCGAGTAGGACACGACCTCCATGAAGGCCTGCGCCACGAGCGCGTCGCGCGTGCGGTCCTCGATGGCGGGCAGGGCGTCGCGGCGCCCGAGCCGCAGCGGACCCACCGGCTGGCGCGCCGGCACGCGGTCGTAGCCCGCCAGGCGGCCGACCTCCTCGATGAGGTCCTCGGGGATCGTGACGTCCTTGGTCGAGCGCCAGCTCGGCACGCCGACCTCGAAGCGCCCGTCCGCCGCGCGCACCGTGCAGCCGATCGACTCGAGACGCGCCTGGATCTCCGTGTCGGGAATCTCGGCGCCCAGATGCCGGCGCAGCCGCGCGCCGCTCAGCGCGATCGTCGTCGCCGGCGCCGCCGCGGCGCCCGTCTGCCGGTAGTGCTGCGCGACGACCGCGGACGGGCGCAGGCGCCGCAGCAGCAGCGCGTAGCGCCGCAGCGCAGCCGGCACGAGCGCGGGATCGAGCCCCTTCTCGAAGCGCGCGAGCGCGTCCGTCCGCAGGCCCAGCCGGCTCGAGCTGCGCCGCACGCCGATGGGGTCGAAGGCCGCCGACTCGAGGAACACCTGGCGCGTGCCGTCCGACACCTCGGTCTCGCTGCCGCCCATGATGCCGGCCAGCGCGACGGCCCGCTCGCCGTCGGCGATGACGCAGTCCTGCACGGTCAGCGCGCGCGCCACGCCGTCGAGCGTGGTCAGCGTCTCGCCCGGCCGGGCGCGGCGCACGACGATGCGCCCGCCGGCGAGCGCGTCGCGATCGAAGGGGTGCGTGGGCTGGCCGAGCTCGAGCATGACGTAGTTCGACAGGTCGACGAGCAGGTTGCGCGGCCGCAGCCCGCAGGCGATGAGCCGGAAGCGCAGCCAGTCGGGCGAGCGCGAGACCACGTCGTCGATGCACAGCCCCGCGTAGAGCGGGCAGCCGCAACCGGGCTCGAGCTCGATGGCCGGCCCCTCGTCGCCGGCGGCCAGCTCGGCGTCGAGCTCGAGCGGCCGCAGCTTCCGCCCGAAGATCGCGGCCAGCTCGCGCGCGAAGCCGTAGTGGCCCCACAGGTCGGGGCGGTGCGTCACGCTCTTGTTGTCGATCTCGAGCACGACGTCGGCCAGGTCGGGCAGCCGCGTGGCCGGCGTGCCCGGCTCGTGGGCGGGCCCCAGCACGAGGATGCCGTCGTGCTCGGGCCCCAGGCCCAGCTCGTCCTCGGCGCAGATCATGCCCTCGCTGACCTCGCCGCGGATCTTGGCGGCCTTGAGCTTGACGCCGTTGGGCAGCGACGTGCCCACCGGCGCGAAGAGCACCTTCTGCCCGGCCGCGACGTTGGGCGCGCCGCACACGACCGCGGCCGGGCGCTCGCCGCCGAAGGCCACGGTGCACAGGCGCAGACGGTCGGCCCCGGGGTGCGGGCGGCAGGTCACGACCTCGCCCACGACCACGCCCGCGATGGCGGCGCGCTGGTCGCGCAGGCCCTCGATGAGCGCGGTCTTCAGCGTGAGCTGCCGCGCGATCTCCTCCGGGTCCAGGCCCTCGAGGTCGACGTGCTGGGCGAGCCAGTTCAGCGAGAGCTGCATCGGGGCCTCAGAACTGCTGCAGGAACCGGGGGTCGCCGCTCATCATCCAGCGCAGGTCGTCGATGCCGAAGCGCGCCATCGCGATCCGATCGAGGCCCATGCCGAAGGCCCAGCCCGAGACGCGCTCGGGATCCATGCCGCCGGCGTGCAGCACCTGCGGGTGGACCATGCCGCAGCCGAGCATCTCCATCCAGGCGCCGCCGCTCCCCGCCGGCCGCATGTCGAGCTCGACGCCCGGCTCGACGAAGGGGAAGTAGTGCGGCCGCAGGCGCACCTCGACGGCCCGCCCGAGCAGGCGCGACAGCGCCATCTCGAGCACGCCCTTCATGTCGGCCAGCCCCACGCCCTCGTCGATCATGAGGCCCTCGACCTGGTGGAAGGTGTGCTCGTGCGTGGCGTCGGGCTGCTCGTTGCGGAAGACGCGGCCGGGCGCGATGACCCGCAGCGGCGTGCGGCCCTTCGCGGCGAGCATCGCCCGCAGCTGCACCGGCGACGTGTGCGTGCGCAGGACCTGCCCGTTCTCGAGCCAGAAGGTGTCCTGCATGTCGCGCGCCGGGTGGTGCGACGGGATGTTGAGCCGGTCGAAGTTGAACTCCTCCGTCTCGACCTCGGGGCCGTCCACCACGTCGAAGCCCAGGCCGATGAAGATCGCCTCGATCTCGCGCCGCACCTGGGTGATCGGGTGGAGGTGGCCGCGCCGGGCCGCGAGCGCGGGCTCGGTCGGGTCGAAGCGCGTGTCGGACAGCTCGGCTCCCAGGCGCTCGGACACGAGCGCCGCGCGGCGGCTGGCCAGGGCCTGCTCGAGCCGCCCCTTGGCGTCGTTGACGCGCGCCCCGAAGCCCGCGCGCTCGCCGGCGGGCAGCTCGCCGATGCCGCGCATGAGCGTGGCGAGTTCGCCCTTGCGGCCGAGCACGCCGGTCTCGATGGCCTCGAGCGCCGCCTCGCTGCCGGCCGCGGCGATCAGCGCCAGGGCCCGCTCGCTCAGGGCAGCCAGGCGCTCCTTCACCGGCTGCCCGCCCTCAGGCGGCGGCCGCGTTGGGCTTGACCTTCTCGACGAGCCGGGCGAAGGCCTTCGGGTCGCGGGCCGCGAGCTCGGCCAGCGCCTTGCGGTCGAGCTGGACCTTGCTCTTGAGCACGGCCGCCATGAAGCGGCTGTAGCTCAGGCCGTGCTCGCGCGAGGCGGCGCCGATGCGCACGATCCAGAGGCTGCGCATGTTGCGCTTCTTGGCGCGGCGGTGCGCGTAGGCGAAGGCGCCCGCGCGCAGCAGCGTGGCCTTGGCCGTGCGCAGGTTCTTGCTGCGCTGGCCGCGGAAACCCTTGGCCCGCTTGAGCAGGCGCTTGACGCGCTTGTGGTGGGCGACGCCGGTATGGACACGAACCATGGATCGACTCCTCGCGCGGGGCCTACTGGCCCGGCGCCATCAGGACCTTCATCGTCTGGGCGATCTTGCCGCGCACGATGTCGACGCCGCCGAGCTTGCGCACGCGCGAGCCCGACTTGTGCACCTTGTAGTGGCGCGCACCGGGCTTGCGGCGCATGACCTTGCCGTTCTTGGTGATCTTCATGCGCTTCGAGATGGACTTGCGGGTCTTGAGCTTGGGCATGGGATCTGGGTCTTTCGTGCGGAGGGCTACTTCGTGATGTGGTTGGGCTGGAGCAGCATGATCATGCGATTGCCCTCCTGGCGCGGCTCGCGCTCGACCTTGGCGACGTCGGAGAGCCCCTCACGGATGCGCGCCATGACCTTGACTCCCAGCTCCTTGAACCCGATCTCGCGTCCTCGAAAGACCATGTTCACCTGGAGCTTGTCGCCGTGCTGGAGGAAACCGCGTGCCTGCTTCATCTTGGTCTCGAGGTCGTGCACGTCGATCTTGGGCCGCACGCGCATCTCCTTCACGACCACCTTGTGCTGCTTCTTCCGGGCGTCGTGCTCCTTCTTGCTGATCTGGTACTTGTACTTGCCGTAGTCCAGGATCTTGCAGACGGGCGGGTGCGCCTCAGGGGCCACCTCCACCAGGTCGAGGCCCTTCTCGCGGGCCATGCTCAGGGCGGATTCCGTCTCGACGACCCCGAGTTGGGCTCCCAGGTCGTCGATGAGCCGGACCTGGCGGATCCGGATCTCCTCGTTGATGCGCTGCTTCGCTTGTGCCGTCGCCGATCCTCCGTTTGTCGTGGGTCTCGTTCGGTGCCGATCCTGGTGCGTCGAGCGGCCGGCTCAGCGCCGCTGTCCGGCCTCGTCCCGCAGTCTCGCGATGAAGGCTTCGCGCCCCATCGGACCCTCTTCCGCCTCGCGCGTCCTGACGGAAACAGTCGAGTCCTGGATTTCGCGGGCGCCCAGTATGGCCATGTAGGGCACTTTTTCAAGCCGGACCTGCCGGATGCGCGCCCCGATGGGCTCGTTCTCGAAGCAGCGCTGCACGCGCAGCCCCTCGGCCTCGAGCCGCTCGGCCAGCTCGCGCGCGGCCGGCTCCTGCGTCGCGGAGATCGGCGCCACCGCCACCTGGATCGGGGCCAGCCAGAGCGGGAAGGCCCCGCCGTAGTGCTCGATGAGCACGCCCATGAGCCGCTCGAGGCTGCCGAAGGGCGCGCGATGGATCATCACCGGGCGCTTGCGACCGCCGTCCGAGGCCGTGTAGTGCAGGTCGAAGCGCTCGGGCAGGTTGTAGTCGACCTGCGCCGTGCCGAGCTGCCAGGGGCGGTCGAGCGCGTCGGTGACGACGAAGTCCAGCTTCGGGCCATAGAACGCGGCCTCGCCCTCCTCGACCGTGTGCTCGAGACCCAGCTTCCGGCAGGCTTCGAGGAGACCCTCCTGGGCTCGCGCCCAGAGCTCGGGCGGCCCCACCCACTTGCCGCCCTCCTTCGAGCGCAGGCCGACGCGTGCTTGCACGTTGCTCAGGCCCAGCGTCTTGAGGACGTGCTTGACGAGCTCGACCACGCCGCAGAACTCGTCGAAGAGCTGCTCGGGCGTCACGAAGAGGTGCGCGTCGTCGACGGTGAAGCCGCGCACGCGCTTGAGGCCGCCCAGCTCGCCGCTCTGCTCGAGGCGGTAGACCGTGCCGAACTCCGCCAGCCGCAGCGGCAGGTCGCGGTAGCTGCGCAGCTCCGACTTGTAGATCTGGATGTGGTGCGGGCAGTTCATGGGCTTGAGCACGAAGGCGCCGTGGCCGTCCTCGCCCATGAGCGGGAACATCGACTCGCGGTAGTTCTGCCAGTGGCCGCTGGTCTGGTAGAGCTCCTGGCGCGCGATGTGCGGCGTGCTCACGGGCAGGTAGCCGCGCTTGGCCTGCTCGGCGCGCAGGAAGCCGACCAGCGCGTCGAGGATCGCCGTGCCGCGCGGCAGCCACAGCGGCAACCCCGGCCCGACCTCGTCGGTGAACTGGAAGAGCTTGAGCTCGCGGCCGAGCTTGCGATGGTCGCGCCGCTTGGCCTCCTCGAGGTTGTGGAGGTGCGCGTCGAGCTCGGCCTGCGTGCGGAAGCACGCGGCGTAGACCCGCTGCATCATCGGGTTGTGCTCGTCGCCCTGCCAGTAGGCGCCGGCGACGTTGAGCAGCTTGAAGCTCACGTCGAGCCGGCCCGTGCGCGGCACGTGCGGGCCGCGGCACAGGTCGATGAAGGCCTCGGCGCCGTCGCGCAGGCAGCGGTAGAAGCTGATCGTCTCGCCCGCGGGGATGCCATGGATGAGGTCGACCTTGAAGCGGTCGCCCCGCGCGCCCCACACCGACAGCGCCTGCTCGCGCGGCACCTCCTCGCGCACGAAGGCCTCGTCGTCCTTGACGATCTGGCGCATGCGCGCCTCGATCGCGGACAGGTCCTCCTCCTTGAGCCGGCGGCCGTCGGTGAAGTCGAAGTCGTAATAGAAGCCCGAGCGGATCGTCGGGCCGATGCCGAGGCGCACGACGTCCTTGCCGTAGAGGTCCATCACGGCCTGGGCCATGACGTGCGCCGACGAGTGGCGCATGAGGTCGAGGGCCTCGGCGTCCTGGTCGCGCACGATCGCGACCTGCGCGCCGTCCGGCAGCGGGCGCGAGAGGTCGCGCAGCTCGCCGTCGACGCGCACCGCGAGCGCCACCTTCGCGAGGCGCGGACCGATCGCGGCCGCCAGGTCGGCGCCCGTCGCGCCCGCAGCCAGCTCCTTGCGCGAGCCGTCGGGCAGCACGACCGCGATCGCGGCTCCGGCCGGCGCGCTCATCGCCCGGCCTCGACCGCCGCGCCTGCGCCGCCCGGACGCGCGCCCGCCGCCGGCCGCAGCGCCACGCCGAGCTCGGCGAGCTGGGCATCGGGTACCTCGGTCGGCGCGGCCGTCATCAGGTCGGCCGCCGTCGCGGTCTTGGGGAAGGCGATGACCTCGCGGATGCTCTCCTCGCCGGCCAGGATCATGACCAGCCGGTCGAGACCCACCGCGAAGCCGGCGTGCGGCGGCGCGCCGTACTTGAAGGCGTCGAGCACGAAGCCGAAGCGCCCGCGGATCTCGTCCTCGGGCAGGCCGATGGCCTGGAACACGCGGTGCTGCAAGGCGCTGTCGTGGATGCGCACCGAGCCGCTGCCCAGCTCGATGCCGTTGAGCACGAGGTCGTAGCTGCGCGCGGGCAGCGCGGCCGGGTCCTTCTCGAGCTGGCCCTCGTACTGCTCCTTGGGCATGCAGAAGGGGTGGTGCGCGGGCGAGAGCGCGCCGGTCGCCTCGTCGCGCTCGAACATGGGGAAGTCGACGACCCAGGTGAAGCGCAGCTCGCCGGCCTTGATCAGCCCCAGCTTGCGGCCCAGCGCGACGCGCACGGCGCCGAGAGCCGCGGCCGAGACCTTGAAGCTGTCGGCCACCGCGAGGATCAGATCGCCCGCTCCCGCGCCCGTCGCGGCGGCGAGCGCCTGCTGCTCGGCGGGCGAGAGGAACTTGCTGCTGCCGCTCTCGAGCTGCGCGCCGGCACCGCCCGCGGCCGCCACCTTGAACCACGCCAGCCCCTTGCCGCCGTAGTCCTTGGCCACGGCCTCGAGCGACTCGATCTCCTTGCGCGAGAGCGTGCCCCCGCCCGGCACGGCCAGCGCACGCACGCGCCCGCCGGCCGCGACCGACTTGCTGAAGACGCCGAAGCCGCTGTTCCGCATCGACTCGGTCACGTCGGCCAGGCGCAGCTCGAAGCGCAGGTCGGGCTTGTCGCTGCCGTACTGCTCCATGGCCTGGGCCCAGGTCATGACCGGCAGCGGCAGCGCCGGCGCCGAGGCCGGCATCACCGCACCCACTGCCTGCGCCACGGCCGTCGAGATCGTCTCGACGACCTGCTCCTGGTCGACGAAGGACAGCTCCACGTCGAGCTGCGTGAACTCGGGCTGGCGGTCGGCGCGCAGGTCCTCGTCGCGGAAGCAGCGGCAGATCTGGAAGTACTTGTCGAGCCCCGCCACCATGAGGATCTGCTTGAAGATCTGCGGGCTCTGCGGCAGCGCGTACCACTTGCCGCGGTGCACGCGGCTGGGCACGAGGTAGTCGCGCGCGCCCTCGGGGGTGGCCTTGGTGAGGATCGGCGTCTCGACCTCGGTGAAGCCCAGGGCCGAGAGCTGGTTGCGGAGCGCGAGAAGCAGGTCGTGGCGCAGCTTGAGGTTGCGCTGCAGCCGCCCGCGGCGCAGGTCGAGGTAGCGGTACTGCAGGCGCAGCTCGTCGCTGACCGCGGCGGCGTCGGCCGCGGCCAGGTCGAAGGGCGGCGTGGCCGCCGCCGACAGGACCTCGAGCTCCTCGGCCAGGACCTCGACCTCGCCCGTGGCGCGGTCGGGATTGGCCTGGCCCGGCGGCCGGCGCCGCACCTTGCCCGCGACGTGGATCACCGACTCGGGCCGCAGCGCCTGCGCCCGCTGGCGCAGGCTGCCCGAGACGCTGTCGTCGAAGGCGACCTGCGTGATCCCGTACTTGTCGCGCAGGTCCACGAAGACGAGCGCGCTGCCCATCTCGCGGCAGGAGTTGACCCAGCCCGAGAGCGCGACGCGGGCGCCGACGTCGGTGGCGCGGAGCGCGCCGCAGGTGTGCGTGCGGAGGCCTTGGGATGACATGGGGCCGGGGATTCTAGGCATTGCGACGCGGCGGAGCGAACGCTCCGCCGTCGCCGCTACGGCACCGTCACCTTCAGCGCGTTGCTCAGGGAGACACCGCACGCCGTCGCTGGATCGACGACCACACCCTGCACGTCGAAGCTCAGTCCGGACAGACCAGCGGGAAAGTCCGTCCAGTTCACCAGGAGATCCCCCGCGACCCCGGTGACGACCACCAGCTTCATGCCGTTCGGATCCGGGATGAGCGAGCCGCACTTGAAAGGAGTCGGCTCGATCGTCATCGAAATGAGCAGCAGACCCAGCGCGTTCGGTGCCGCGTCACCGAGCGTCAGGGTTCCCGCACTGCCGGGCTGCAGCGTGCCCCCACCCTCCAGCGAGGGTACGCCGTCGACACCGGCCAAACCGTAGCCGAGGTTGGTCCAGGGGAGGCCGCCGTTCGGGCCCTTGTTCAGGCAGACGAAGTCGGCACCCGAGTAGAAGTTCGCCGTCGCGAGATCCACGCGCCCGTCGCCGCTGACGTCACCGATGGCGAGTGAGAACGGCCCGTTGCCGACCGTGTAGGCCACCGCCTCGCCGAAAGCTCCTCCACCTTGTCCGACCAGCACCGACACCGTGTTCGATCCGAGGTTGGCGACGACCAGGTCGGCCACGCCGTCGCCGGTCAGGTCGGCCGCGGCCACGGACGACGGGTTCATCCCGACGTCGTAGGAGGTCGCCGCGCCGAACGCCCCCGCACCCTGACCGAGCAGCACGGACACGCGCCCCGAGTAGGCATTCGCCACGGCCAGATCGACCGTGCCATCGCCGCTCAGCTCGCCGATAGCGATCGCCGAGGGGCCGTCGCCGGCGCGATAGGGCGTGGGCGCGCCCATCGCGCCGCCGACTTGGCTCAGCAGGACCGAGATGGCTTGTGCGTTGATGGTCGCCACGACCAGGTCGTCGAGGCCGTCGGCGTTCAGGTCGCCTGCGGCCACCGCGTAGGGTAGGTCGCCGGTGGGGTACTCCGTGACCGGTCCGAAGGCCCCGCCGCCTTGGTTCAACAGCACCGAGACGACGCCGGTCTGGCTCGAGACGGCCTGGCTCGAGACGGCCAGGTCGAGCAGGCCATCACCGCTGAACTCCCCCATCGCGACGGAGCCGGCGATCCAGTCCACTGGGTAATTGGTGGCGGCACTGAAGCTGCCGCCCCCCAGGCCCATCCCGACCGCGAGATCGGCCTGCAGGAAGCCGTTCTGCACCACGGCGAGGTCGAGGATTCCGTCGCCGTTCAGGTCGCCAGCGGCAACCGACTCTCCACCGCCGAAGGGGTGCGTGTCGGGACCGAAGAGGCCACCGCCCAACCCGAGCGATAGCGACAGTCCCGCGCCGACGGTCACCAGGTCGAGGCGGCCATCGGCGTTCATGTCGGCCAGCGCCATCGATCGCGGCATCGCGATCGTGCCGACACTCGTGGCTTCGTCGAACAGTCCGCCTCCGAACCCCAGCAACACCGAGACGGTGTTCGCGCCGCTGTTGGCCACGGCCAGGTCGAGGATGCCGTCCCCGCTCATGTCTCCCAGCGCGACGGAGATCGGGCCGTGGCCCGTCACGTGGCGGGACATCGCGCTGAACCTGCCGCCACTCTGGCTCACGAGCACGCCAAGCGTATCGTCGCCGCTGTTCACGACCGCCAGGTCGAGTCGGCCATCGCCGTTCAAGTCGCCGATCGCGACGGCGTGAGGGTTGGGCCCCACGCTCAGCGGAACGGCGGCTGCCAGCACACCGCCGCCCTGGCCGATCAGCACGGACGTCGTGCTCGAGCCGTCATCGGCCGTGGCCACGTCGAGCACGCCGTCTCCGCTCAGGTCACCCACCGCAATCGCGCTCGGCCCCAGGCCCACGGCGTAGTCCGTCGGCGATCCGAAAGCACCCCCGCCCAGACCCAGCAGGACCGAGACAGTTGCGGAGCCGGAGTTCGCCGCGGCGAGGTCGAGCTTCCCGTCTCCGCTCAAATCGCCGGCCGCCACCGCCACCGGGGAGTCACCGACGACGTGGTCCGTCGCCGCCGAGAAGGTTCCCCCACCCTGGCCGAGCAGCACCGACACGGTGCCGTCGGAGGAGTTGGCGACGGCCAGATCGGGCCGCCCGTCGCCGCTCATGTCGGCCAAGGCGACGCTCAGCGGATGACCACCCACGGCGAAGTCGGTCGGAGTCCCGAGCGTGCCCCCACCCTGGTTCAGGAGCACCGACACGCTGTCCGAGTCCGAGTTCACCACGACGAGGTCGGCCAGTCCGTCGCCGCTGATGTCTCCCGTGGCGATCGACGCGGGCCCGAGTCCGACGCCGTAGACGGCCGGCGCGCCGAACAACCCATCACGCTGGCCCAGCAACACCGAGACTGTGGCCGACGAGCTGTTGGCGACGGCCAGATCGAGCACGCCATCCCCGCTCAGGTCGCCGATCGCCACGGCCAGAGGCTGGGAGCCGCTGGTGGAGTAGCTGATCGGGCCCGGGAAGAGCGGCATCTGGGCCCGAGCCGCGCCAACCAAGCACAGGAGCAGGAATCTGCCGAACCCTCGCGCCCGAATCGCCATGACCACCTCCGCGGCCGAGCTCGCGTGAGCGTCGTGGCGAGCTCCTGTGCTGCCGCGCTCACCCTAGCACCGATCGCGAACTCCGTCGGGAGAGCCGACGGGACTGGTGGTTCCAGCCGAATCCGGGGGCCTCCAGCACCCACGCGCTCAGGGCACCGCGGCCCTCAGCGCGTTGCTGAATGCGACGCCGCAGTCCGCGCCCGCGTCCTGCACGAGCCACTGGATCCAGAGCCGCTGTCCGGACAGCCCCGCGGGAAAGCTGTGCCAGGTCAGCGGCACCGAGCCCGAGGCGCCCGTCACCACGGCCGGATGGATGCCGCCGAGCAACGGGACGAGCAGCCCACACCAGTGCGGATCGGCGCCGACATCGAGCGACACGAAGAGCAGGCTCAGCGCGCTCGGGGCGGCCTCGCTGAGCGTGAGCGTGCCGCCGCTGCCGGGAGT
>Ga0111539_10008926_pt1 | contig 12690 bp, 8 predicted proteins | sample RhiMethybrSRZTD1_FD_79667 | JGI IMG/M metagenome (GOLD analysis project Ga0111539, IMG submission 79667) | Populus rhizosphere microbial communities from Tennessee, USA - Rhizosphere MetaG P. TD hybrid SRZTD1 (version 2) (version 2) | ecosystem: Host-associated > Plants > Roots > Rhizosphere >...
TGCCGCCGGCCGCAGGCAGCACGCGATGACAGGGGATCGCGACCGCAACCGGATTGGTCGCGCACGCCCGTGCCACCGCGCGGACCGCGCGCGGCCGTCCGATCGCCGCGGCGACCTCGCCGTAGGTCCGCGTCTCGCCGTACGGGATCGCGGCCAGCGCCTGCCACACCTGCCACTGGAACGAGGTGGCCTGCACGTCGAGCGGCAGCTCGAGCCGCGGCTCGCGGCCGGCCAGGTGCGCGACGATCGCGCTGGTGGATTGCGCCAGGGCACCGGCGTCCGCCGAAATCGCGGCCGCGGGATACTCGTGCTCGAGCGCGGTCGTCAGCTCGCGATCGCTGGCGCCCATCGCGACGGCACAGACGCCGCGCGGCGTCGCTGCGACGAGCAGCCGCCCCAACGCGCCGTTCGGTGAATCGACGATCGTGTACTGAATCTGCATGCCCTCGCCTCCACGACGATAAATCGATGGCGGCATCCCCAGCTTGGGCGCCGCCCGCTCGTAGAACCGGCTGCTCGATCCGTAGCCGGCGTCGAGCATGGCGCCGGTCACATCGCTCGAGTGGCGCAGGTGGCGCTTCACCTTGCCGAGCCGGCACGCCTCCGCGTATTCGCGCGGCGTGAGGCCCACGAGCCGCTTGAAGTTGCGCTGGAGGTGATACGGGCTCCCGCCCAGACGCGCCGCCAGGGTCGACAGCGCCGGGTGACCGTCGACGTTCGCCAGGTACACGCAGGCCCGGCGGATCTTGTCGACCCACGGATCGGCCACCATCGCCGTCGCGTCCGGCTTGCATCGCAGGCAGGCCCGGAACCCCGCGCGGCGGGCGGCCTCGGTCGTCTCGTAGAAGGAGACGCGATCGCGGCGCGCCCGGCGGCTGGCGCACGACGGGCGGCAGTACACCCCGGTCGACTTCACGCCGTAGACGAAGAGCCCGTCGGCGCTCTTGTCGTGCGCGACAACCGCATTCCACCGGGCGGCGTCGTTGAGGTATTCGTGGGGCGCCTCGCCACCGACGTAGTGCGCCTCTTCAGGGGCGCCACCTAACGCACTTCCCATGCTGTTCATGGGCGCAGTATCACGCGTGCGCGCGATCGGGCGATATCCGCCGCTTGCGCCCGAATTACGCCGCATCACGCGCTACTACGAAAGCCTTCGTTGACACTACGAAGCGCTTCGGAAATACTCGGACCATGCCCTTCTCCCAGGACCTCCGCTACGCCGCGCGCACGCTGGTGAGCGCTCCCGGCTTCACGCTGATCGTCGTCCTCACGCTCGGCCTCGGCATCGGCGCCAACACCGCCATCTTCTCGCTGACCGACCAGCTGCTGTTGCGTCTTTTGCCGGTCCGATCGCCTGAGCGCCTGGTCGTGCTCGACGGCCCCGGCGCCTTTCAAGGGCGGACGTTCAACAACGGCACCTTCTCGTATCCGATGTATCGCGATTTCCGCGATCAGAATAGCGTGTTCGACGGCGTCCTCGCCCGATTCCCCGCGCCGCTCACCCTGATCACCGGCGGCCAGGCCGAGCGCGTCGACGGCGAGCTGGTGTCGGGCAACTACTTCGACGTCCTCGGCATCCGCGCGCACATCGGCCGCACCTTTACGCAGGACGACGATCGGACGCCGGGCGGGCATCCAGTGGTGATGCTCGCGCACAGCTACTGGGCGCGCCGCTTCGACCGCGATCCCGGCGTCCTCAACAGCAGCATCACCCTCAACGGTCAGCCGATGACCGTCGTCGGCGTCGCGCCGCCCGGCTTCTACGGCATCGTCGTCGGCGAGAACCCCGACGTGTTTGTGCCGCTGATGATGAAGGCGCAGATGACGCCGACCTGGGACGACCTGATGAACCGGCGCAGCCGCTGGGTGACGATCATGGCTCGGCTCAAACCGGACGTGTCGCTGGCGCAGGCCGAGTCGGCGATGAACGTGATCTACCGGCAGATCAACGAGCAGGAGATCAAGGAGGTCAACAACCCGTCGAAGAGCTTCCGCGAGCGCTTCGTCAGCAAGCACCTGTTCCTGCGGCCCGGCCAGAAGGGCCGATCGGATCTGCGGCAGCAGTTTTCGACGCCGATTCTCGTGCTGATGGGGATGGTCGGCCTCGTGCTGCTCATCGCCTGTGCCAACGTCGCCAACCTCCTGCTGGCGCGCGGCGCGGCGCGGCAGAAGGAGGTTGCGATCCGCCTCGCGCTCGGCGCGAGCCGCGGCGCGATCGTGCGGCAGCGCCTGATCGAAAGCCTCCTGCTCGCGGCGGCGGGTGCGGTCGTCGGCATCGGATTCGCGTGGTGGACCGGCGCATTCCTGCTGAAGATGCTCCCCTTCGATGCCGCGGCGCAGACGCTGTCGGCCACGCCCGACCTCAGGGTGACGCTGTTCGCCTTTGCCGGCGCGCTTCTCACGGCGCTGCTCTTCGGCCTGGCGCCGGCGCTGCAATCGACGCGCCCGGCGCTGGTTTCCACGCTCAAGGACGAATCGGGCAGCGTCGCCGGCGGCGGCGGCAGCGCCCGCTTCCGCAAAGGGCTGGTCGTCGCGCAGGTCGGCCTCTCGGTCCTCCTGCTCGCGGGGGCCGGCCTCTTCGCCCGCAGCCTCTACAACCTGAAAACGCTGAACCCCGGCTTCCAGGCGGATCAGCTGCTCGGCTTCTCGATCGACCCGTCGCTCAACGGCTATTCGCGCGAACGGTCGGTGCAGCTGTTCCAGCAGCTCGAACACGAGCTGGCGCGGCTGCCCGACGTCCGCGCCGCGGCCGCTTCGGTGATCGCGCTGATGACCGACAGCAACTGGAGCAGCACGGTCAGGGTCGAGGGGTATCAATCGAAGGAAGGCGAGGACATGAACCCCAGCGTCAATAGCGTCGGCCCCGGGTTCTTCGCCACCATGGGCCAGCCGCTGGTGCGCGGGCGCGAGTTCACGGTGAAGGACGTTGCCGGCGCGCCGAAGGTCGCGATCATCAACGAGACGATGGCGAAGTACTTCTTCGGCGCCGACAACCCGCTCGGACGGCGGATCGGGTGGGGACGTGACAAGGCGGTCGACATGGAAATCGTCGGCGTCGTCCGCGACTCGAAATCGGCGACGCTCCGCCAGGAGCCGGTGCGGTTCGTCTACGCGCCGTACATGCAGGAAATTGAGCTCGGACAGATGACCTTCTATGTCCGCGCACGCGGCGACGCGGCCAACGTCGCCGCGTCGGTGCGCGCCGTGGCGCAGCGCGTCGATCCGAACATGCCGATCTTCGACATGAAGACGATGACGACGGTGATGGACGAGTCGCTGTTCATCGAGCGGATGGTGGCGGCGCTGTCGGTGGCGTTCGGCGCGCTGGCGACGCTGCTGGCGGCGATCGGCCTCTACGGCGTGATGTCGTACACGGTTGCGCGCCGGACGCGCGAGATCGGCATCCGCATGGCGCTCGGCGCCGAACGCGGCGCGGTGCTGTGGCTGGTGCTGAAGGAAGTTGCGCTGATGGTCGCGATTGGCGTCGGCGCAGGACTTCCGCTGGCGCTGGCGCTGAGCCGCGTCGTGCAGTCGCAGCTGTTCGCCCTGTCGGCGCACGATCCGCTCGCGCTCGCCGCGGCGGCCGTCGTGCTGACGGTGGTCGCGCTGGTCGCCGGCTACCTGCCCGCCCGCCGCGCGACCCGCGTCGATCCGATGCTGGCATTGCGTTACGAATGAGCGGGGCGGCACAGGGCGAAGCACGCGCCCTACCTGCCTCACCTGGCCTGCCCGCCCCACACGCGCGTCAGTGCTACGATCGCGCGTGATGCGCATCGCGGTCCTCGGCAGCGGCGGCGTCGGCGGCTACTTCGGCGGGCGGCTGGCGGCGGCCGGCGCCGACGTCACGTTCCTCGCGCGCGGCGCCCACCTCGAGGCGATGCGCACGCGCGGCCTGCGCATCGAGAGCCCGAAGGGCAGCGTCCACATCCAGAAGACGAACGCGGCCGGCGATCCCGCCGAGGTGGGGCCGGTCGATATCGTGTTCTTCACCGTCAAGCTGTACGACACCGAGACGGCGATCACGATGCTGCCGCCGCTCATCGGTCCCGACACCGCGGTGATCCCGTTCCAGAACGGCGTCGACAGCGTCGCCAGGCTGACGGCCGCGGTGGGGCCGCGGCACACGGCCGGAGGAACCTGCTACGTGTCGGCGGTCATCGCCGAGCCGGGCGTGATCAAGCACACCGCGATGGACCACCTCATCTTCGGCGAGGTCGACGGGCGCCGCACGCCGCGAATGGAAGCGCTGCTCGAGGCATGCCGGCCGGCCGGATTTCAATCGACGCTCAGCGGCGACATCACCGCCGACATCTGGAGCAAATTCGTCCGGCTCTCGGTCCTCAGCGGCCTGACGACGGCGACGCGCAGCCCGCTGGGCGTCGTCGTCGGCGACCCGGAGCTCTTCGCGATGCTGAAAGACGCGCTGCGCGAGGCGATGGCGGTCGCACGCGCGAAGGGAATCGCGATCTCCGCGTCGACGGTCGACGACGTCGCCGCCGCCTACACCGCCCTGCCGCCGCAGACCAAGTCGTCGATGCTCGAGGATCTCGAGCGCGGCCGGCCGCTCGAGCTGCCGTGGCTGAGCGGCGCGCTGGTCCGGATCGCGCGCGAGGCCGGCATCGACACCCCGATCCATCGCTTCATCACCGCGGTGCTGGCGCCGCACGTCGCCGGCCGCGCCGGGCAGGGCGTCCAGCCTGCGCTGAAAGTCTGAAGTTCGAAGTCAGAAGTTGGGCTGATCCAGGCCGCAAATGATTAGATTCACTTCTGACTTCTTACTTCAGACTTTTCGGGTCGCTGGTTTTTCAGCGACCTCCTGAACCGCCGCCATGACACGGACGATCCGCGCGCTGGCCGGCCGTCCGGGTTATGCCGCCGTCGCCATCGCGACGCTCGCGCTCGGCTTCGGGGTCAACGCCGCGATCTTCTCGATGACGCGGACGATCCTCCTGCGTCCGCTGCCGTATCGCGATGCCGATCGTCTCGTCCAGGTCGGCGAAGCCAATCCAGCGCTCGGCGTGCCGTATGCGCCAATGGTTCCCGCGAACTACGCGGTGTGGCGCGACAGCGCCGCCTTCGACGCCACCGCCGCGTGGCGCTTCGTCTACTTCACGGTTGCGGCGCCCGCAGCGCCGCTGCGCGTCCAGGGGCTTCGCGTCGAGCCGGCGTTGTTCGCGCTGCTCGGCGTCGCGCCGGCGATCGGGCGCGATTTTCGTCCAGAGGAAGGTGGCACCGGCCGCGACGATGTCGTGCTGCTGAGCCACGCGTTCTGGCAGCGCCAATTCGGCGGCGACGCGGGCGTCGTCGGCCGAAGCCTCGCCGTCGACGGCACGCCGTGCACCATCGTCGGCGTCCTTCCCGAGAGCTTCAGGTTCTTCCGCGTCCTCAACCGCGAGCTCGATCTGTGGCGGCCGCTGGTTCTCGACGCGACCGATCGTGAACGTTCGGTCACCGCTTACGCGAAATTGAAGGGCGGCGTCACGATCGAGGCGGCGCAGGCACAGCTCGCCGCGACGTATGCCTCGCTGCCGGCGGAGGCATTCCGCCGCGGCTGGATCGCCGACGCGCGCCCGCTGTCGTCGCGCTTCACAGCCGCGCAGCGGCCTATTCTCTTCGCGCTGGAGATCGCCGCGGCGCTGGTGATGGGCATTGCCGCCGCGAACATCGCCAACCTGGTCCTTGCGGTGGCGGCCGGGAGGCGCAAGGAGCTGGCGGTGCGCACCGCGCTGGGCGGCACCGCGTGGCATCTGGCGGCGGAGCTCGGGCGCGAAACGCTGGTGCTGTCGGCCGCAGGCGCCGGCGCCGGCCTGCTGCTCGCCACCTGGATCGTCGATCTGCTGAACAACGCGATCAGCCACCAGGACATCGGCCGGCTGGAGCCGTTTCGCATCGACCTCTGGGTGATCGCGTTCACCGCCGGCCTGGCGATTGCCAGCGCGATGCTGTTCAGCCTGCTGCCGGCGCGCCGCGCCAGCGACGCCGATGTCGTCGACGCGCTCAAAGACGCGTCGCACGGCGCCACCACCGGCCCGACCCAGCGGCGCACCCGGGCGATGTTCGTCGTCGCCGAGCTTGCGCTGTCGATCGTGCTCCTCACCTCGGCGCTCGAACTGACTCGCAGCGCGCTGGCGTTGAACAGCATCCCGCGCGGCGTCGACGCGGAACAGGTGATGACCGCGCAGCTGTCGCTGAACGATGCGAAGTACGACGACACCCAGAGGCTCACCGAGCTCGCCGAACGCGTCGTCGAGCGCCTTTCGGCGGCGCCAGGCGTCGAGGCAGCGTCGCTCGTCAACTACCCGCCGCTCTCGATCATCGCCACATCCGTCGCGGTCGCGATCGAGGGCCAGGCCGCGCAGCCCGAGAGCGAGCCGAGGGCGCTGAACTGGATCGTCGCGCCCGGCTACTTCAAGGCCGTCGGCATCCCGCTCTTGTCCGGCCGCGACTTCCGCGCCGGCGACGCCGGCCCGACCAGCGGCGTGGCGATTGTCAGCCGCCGGTTCGCGATGCGCTTCTGGGGACGCACCGATGTCGTCGGGCAGCGCGTGACGCCGCTCTTTCCACAGAGCAACGCCTTCTGGGTTCCGCGCACGACGCGGCGTCCCCTGACGGTCGTCGGCGTCGCCGGCGATGTCGTCGAGGCGGGTATCCCGGATGCGGACATCCCGCAGCTGTATCTTCCCTACGCGCAGAACCCGACGCGCGTGCTGACGCTCGTGGTGCGCACCCCCGATCACCGCGCCGCCGCCGCGGCGATTCGCGACGCGGTCCGCGCGGCCGATCCGAATCAGCCGACCTTCGACGAGAAATCGCTCGATGCCGTGCGGCGCGAGACCTTCGCGCGGCCGCGCGAGCTGGCGTGGCTGGTGGGCGCGTTCGCCGCGCTGGCGCTGCTGCTGTCGGCGATCGGCGTCTACGGCGTGATGGCCTATCTCACCGGCGCGCGGCGGCGCGAGATCGGCATCCGCATGGCGCTGGGCGCCACCGCCGGCGACGTGGTCGGCATGGTGATGCGCGATGCGCTGAAGCTGATCGGCGTCGGTGTCGCGATCGGCGCTGTGGCCGCGCCGATGGCGCTGCGGCTGGCGGCGGCAACCGTCTTCGGCGCCGCGGCGTGGAGCCCGGTCGCGATCGCCGCCGTCGCCGCGACGCTCGCGCTGGTGTGCGCGTCGGCGGCGGCCATCCCCGCATGGCGCGCGGCGCGGGCGAGATCGTTGACCTCGCTATAACGGCGACGTCGAGCTGACCGGACTCGTGCCGCTGAACGTCGCCAGCCGCCGGAACGCCTGCACCTTCTCCGACCGATCGACCGCCGATCGGTTGATCGCCTTGTTCAGGATCTCGATCGTCTTGTCGTAGGTGATCCTGTCGACCGGGTACGGCGTCCCATCTTTTCCGCCGTGCGCGAAGGAAAACCGCGCCGGGTCGCGCATCGTCGCCGGCGTGCCGTGAACGAGCTCCGACGCGAGGGCGAGCGCCCTCAGCGTCTTCGGGCCCACACCTGGGATGCCCAGCAGCGTCTCGAAATCGCGCGGCGCCTGCTCGTAGGTCTTCAGCAGAATCTTTTCCAGGTACGGGCTGGCGACGTCGAGCTCGGGCAGCAGCGGATGGCGCGCCGGCATCTCGAGCAGCGGCAGCGGCTTCGCCGCGAGCGCTTTCAACGTCACCTCGGGCCTGGCCGCCGCGAGCTCCGCCGAGGCGCGGCGCACCGCGTCGTTCTCGTGCGCGACGAGGTTCAGCGTCTCGGCGCGCGTGTCGCAGCACACGGCCTCGTGCGGCTCGTCGACGAAGCTCTCGACGTGCTCCGAGAGCCAGTGGTAGCGGCGCGCCATCCCGCTGGCGTCGCTCATCCCCTGCTGCACCACGCACCACTCGCCGTCGGCGGTGAAGAAGAACACGTGGTGATAGAGCTGATAGCCGTCCTGCACGGCGGCGCTGTCGACCTTGGCGGCGGTGCGGCTGGCATAGACCAGCGGTTGCGCGTCGCGGCCGATGCCGTCGCAGATCGCCGCGATCTGGTGCGGCGTTTTGCGCGAGACATTGCCCTTGCCGCCGGCGGCAAAGAAGCCGAGCTCGCGATCGACGTCCTTCAACCCCTCCTTCACCGCGCCGCACACCGTCGTCGTCACGCCGCTCGAGTGCCAGTCGAACCCGAGGACGCAGCCGAAGGCCTGGAACCAGAACGGATCGGACAACCGGCGCAAGATGTCGTGCGCGCCGTGCTCGCTGGCGAGGTAGATCAGGATCTCGCGCGACAGCCGCACCATGCGGCCGAACAGCCAGGCCGGAGCCTTGCCGCCGTGGAGAGGAAGGGATGCATAACCGGTGTGGCGGGACAAGCTCGGCCCTTCGACACCTGTGGGGGCCGAGCTTGCCTCGGCCCCCGACATGGCCGAGCTTCGTCGGCCCCCGACATGGGCCGAGCTTGCCTCGGCCCCCGACGTGTTTATCTCCCCGGCGCCGCCGTCGTCGTCGTGCTCTTCTTCACCGACTGCGTCAGCTTGCCCAGCATGTTGTCGAGCGCCGGGCCGCCGCGAATCCAGCGGATCGCCGCGACGATGTCGTTCTCCCAGTCGATGTAGACGATGTTCGATCCGTTGCCGACGAACCGCACCGAGGTCTCGGGCGCCGACGGCAGCGGCTTCTTGCCGGTGTTCAGATACCAGTTCGCGTAGCCGTAGGTGTCGTTGTCGCTGCCCGGCGTGCGCGCCATCTGGATCCACTTCTCCGAGACCAGCGAGCGATCCTTCCACTTGCCGTTGCGCAGAAACAGCAGGCCGAAGCGCGCCATGTCGTACGAGTCGATGAACATGCCGCCGCCCCAGTGGCCGCCGCCGCTCACCGACTGCACCTTCTTGCCGTCGACCTCGACCCACGAGTTCTCGTAGCCGTACCATCGCCAGGTCGACGAGGCGCCGATCGGATCCATGATCTCTTCGCGCAGCACCTCGGGCAGCGGCCGGCGCCACACCTGCAGCGCCGCCAGCGCCATCACGTTGACGCGCACGTCGTTGTACTTGAAGTGCGTGCCCGGCTCCCACAGCTTGCGGTTCGGCCAGTCGGTCGACTTCTCGCCGACCGGGCGATCGGCCCAGTCCGGCTTGCCCCACAGCGTGCCCTGCCAGTCGCTCGTCTGCCGCAGCAGATGATCCCATTTGATCTTGCGGTTGTGCTCCGAGTCGAACAGGTCGACGTGCGGCGGCATGTAGTCGCGGACGTAGTCGTTGACGTCGCGAATCATCCCCTTCTGCCACGCCAGGCCGACCACCGTCGTCAGGAACGTCTTGGTGACGCTGTTGGTGATGTCGGCGCGCTTCGGATCGCCCCACTCCGCGACGATGTAGCCGTTGCGGGTGATGATGCCGCTCGCGCCGCCGCGATCCTTGATCGGCCCGACGATGGTGCTGAAGGGCTCCTTGCCGAAGCTCTCGTGGAGGAAGAGCGCCATGTCGCGGGGACCCTGCGTCTCGGAGTCCATCGCGATCTTGACCGCCTCGCTGACCAGCGCCGGATTCATCCCCACTTCCTCCGGCTTCTTGTGCTGCCAGTTGAGGCGCTCGGGGTAGTAGGTCGCCGGTGCCATCGCGCCCACGGCTGGGCGCTGGAACGTCGGCGACATAATCGGCGTTTGCGCGAGCGCCGGACCGATGACGAGGGCGGCAAGAACCAGTGGAAGCGCACGTCGCAGCATGGCGTATCTCCTTGCGAAGCTGCAGTATAGTGCACGAGCTGACGTGATGGGCGCCGCCTTTCGCATCGCGCTCGCCGCTGCGCTGAGCTCGGCCATCGCCGTGGCGGCGCAGAAGGCCCCATCCGACAGCTCGCTCGCCGCGGTCCTCGACCGCGCCGGGTGGTATCTCGACTCGTTCGTCGACGAGTTCGAGAACGTCGTCGCCGAGGAGCGCTACGTCCAGGACGCGTCGACCAACCTGCCCAGTTTTACACCCTCAACCGGGCGCGGCAGCGTCGGCGTGCAGATGCCGGCGTCGGACCTGGTGCGCGCCCGCCACCGCATGCTGCGCTCCGACTTCCTCCTCGTCCGGTCGCCCGAGACCGAGGCGCTGGTGCCGTTCCGCGACGTGATCGAGGTCGACGGCGTCCAGGTGCGCGACCGCGAGGCGCGGCTCGCGAAGCTCTTTCTCGACGCCTCGCCGGCGACGGCGGCGGCGGCGATGGAGCGCGCCGAGCGCATCCGCGAGGAAGGGGTGCGCTACAACCTCGGCAGCATGCGCAGCACGCTTGGAAATCCCGTGCTCGCGCTCGGCATCCTGCAGCGGTCGTATCAACCGCGCTTCCGTTTTGCGCTCGCGAAGCCGGATAAGGAATCCGGTCCCGACGTCACGATCGTCACCTACCGGGAGACCGCATCGCCGGCGATGATTCGCGGCGAGGCCGGGCTCGACCTGCCGGCGTTCGGCCGGCTCTGGATCGACACCGCATCCGGCCGCGTGCTCAAGACCGAGCTGCAGGTTCAGCAGGCGGCGATCCGCGCCATCGTGACCACCACGTTTGCGGTCGACCAGCGGACCGGCATCGCGGTGCCGCAGGAGATGCGCGAGCAGTACACGCTCGCCAACGGCAACCGCATCCACATGAACGCCACCTACGGCCGCTTTCGCCGCTTCGACGTCACCGCCGAGGAGGACATCCATCCGCCGTCGCCGAGCGTGGTCGAGCCGTGGACCGGGATCACGCTGGTCGAGCTGCCGGCCGGGCGCTTCACGATGGGCACGCCGGCGTCGGAAGCGGGCCGCAACGACGACGAGACGCTGCACGAGGCGGAGCTGACGCACGCGTTCCTGCTCGGCCGCTTCGAGGTGACGCAGCAGGAGTGGCGCACGGTGATGGGCAGCGCGCCGAGCCGGTTCGCATCGTGCGGATCGCGATGCCCGGTCGAGAACGTGTCGTTCGACGAGGTGCAGCAGTTCCTCGCCAGGCTGAACGCGCGCACCGCCACCGCCGTGCCGCCGGCGCCGCGCCTGCGTTTCCGGCTGCCGACGGAAGCCGAGTGGGAGTACGCGTGCCGCGCGCAAACGACGGGGCCGTTTGCGACCGGCGAGACGCTGCCCGCGGCGAACGCGAACTTCAACGGCGCGTTTCCCTACCCTCCCGGGGCCGGGTCGACGCCGGGCGAGAACCGCCAGAAGCCGATGCCGGTTGGCAGCTTCCCGTTCAACCAGTGGGGCCTCGCCGACATGCACGGCAACGTCTGGGAATGGACCGCCGATTGGTACGGTCCGTATCCCGAGGCTTCCGCGGCGAACATCGACCCACGCGGCGTCGCGTCGGGCGACAAGCGGGTCATCCGCGGCGGGAGCTGGGCCTTCGACGCCAACAGCGCGCGGTGCGGTCTTCGCTACACGCACTCGCCGAAGGATCGCGGCCACAGCCTCGGCTTCCGCGTCGCCGCCGATCGCCTGCCGTGAAGCGATCTCTTCGCAGGCTCCACGAAGAGATCCTATTTGGCCGTTGCCGATAGGGGCGGGATGAACGCGTACTGCATCTGATCGGTGACCCTGCCGTCCTTGATCGCGCTCTGCCGCAGCCGCGCCTCGAGCACGTAGCCGGCTTTCTCGAGCACGCGGCATGAGGCGGCGTTCCAGGCGAACGGCAGCGCGTAGACGCGCGTGAGCCCGTGCGTGTCGACGGCGTACTGCGTCACCGCGACCAGCGCCTCGGTGGTGATGCCGCGTCCCCAGAACGCCTCGCCCAGCCAGTAGCCGATCTCCGCCGACACCCGCTCGACGTCGTGGCGCAGCACGAAGCCGATGCTGCCCACGGCCTCGTCGCCGACTGCGATCGCGAAGGTGGTTTCCGGGGCGCGTTCGCGCACCGAGCGGATGTAGGCGCGCGCGTCCTGCCGCGTGTAGGGGTGCGGAAACGCGTCGCGCAGGTTCAGCCAGATCTTGTAGTTGTTGGCGTGCTGCAGCAGCGACTCGGCATCCGACGTGCGCCACGACCGCACCGCGCACGTCTTCAGTGTCAGTTGCACCCTTCGACTCGCCTCGACGCAACACGACGAACGGTTCGGGGTTCAGGGTTCAAGGTTCTGGGTTCGCTTGCGGTTCAGGGTTCGAGGTTCCGGGTTCTTGGTTGGTTCTGGGTTCAGGGTTCAGGGTTCTGGGTTCTGGGTTCTGGTTCTTGGTTCTGGGTTCGGCACGTCATGTGCTGAGCCGCCCAGCATGATCGCACGACACTATCGAGATCACGATTGCTCGCAGTTGTCGAACGAGCTGAAACGACGGATCTATGCATTTCTGGCGACGGCGCCGGCTGGTGGCCTGTATCGGCTGAACGAGGACCAGATCGCGGAGCGCGGCGCCCGGACGCCACCCCACGGCGCACATTACGCGCCGTGGGGTGGCAATACCGGGAGTATTTGAAGGAGGAGCAACGCAGCCAGCCGGGATGCCCCGCCCGCGAGGTGGTCCTTGATCAGCCGATACAGGCCACCAGGCATGATTTCGGATTCTGCAGCAGATTCGCGGCTCCGCACCGGGCGCGACGCGGACGATTGCGGACCCGCGCGAATTCCAGGTATCTGGCGAAGTCCGCGGGCCGAAACCGGCCGAAGCCCTCTTTGCCCTGGCCAATCGAACAATTGGAGCGGCGAGCGGCCGGCATCGGTACCTGAACACCTGCCATCCGAACCAACCCAGAACCCCGAACCAACCCAGAACCCCGAACCAA
>Ga0111539_10008927_pt1 | contig 12690 bp, 13 predicted proteins | sample RhiMethybrSRZTD1_FD_79667 | JGI IMG/M metagenome (GOLD analysis project Ga0111539, IMG submission 79667) | Populus rhizosphere microbial communities from Tennessee, USA - Rhizosphere MetaG P. TD hybrid SRZTD1 (version 2) (version 2) | ecosystem: Host-associated > Plants > Roots > Rhizosphere >...
CGCTAATGCACGAACAACATGCCATCGTAATTCCTCGAGGTGCTCGAGGAAACTCATCTCCTTTTCTCCACTTTCTTCCTGATCTAATGGCATAGATTTGTAAATGTTTTATACTTCCCTTCTTTCCTTAACTATTTGAAACACGCTCGACCTTATTCAATACAGTGGAAATTTTTGCATGAATCGATTCACTTTTTTCTTCACCGACTTTAGGTGTTTTGAATCACCCGGTTTTTGAAGGGCTTCGTCGATAAGGTCGACAATCTTAAGAACATCCTTTTCTTTTAATCCACGGGTGGTAATGGCAGGTGTACCGATTCTCATCCCCGATGTTACCATTGGCGATTGAGTATCAAAAGGAACCATATTTTTATTGATTGTTATATCTGCTTGAATCAGTCCTTCCTCTGCCTGCTTTCCCGTTAAGTTTTTCGATCGAAGGTCTATTAACATCAAATGATTGTCTGTGCCACCTGAAATTATTTTATAACCTTTATCCAAAAATGCCTGCGCCATGGCTTTAGCATTTTTTGCAACCTGCACAATATACTCCATGTATTCGTCCGACAACGCTTCTTGAAAGGACACCGCTTTGGCAGCGATTACATGTTCCAAAGGACCCCCTTGCGTACCCGGAAACACTCCTGAATCAAGGACAGAAGTAATCTTTCTTATCTCGCCTTTAGGCGTTTTTAAGCCCCACGGATTATCGAAATTCTTACCCACTAAAATCATCCCGCCGCGAGGGCCACGGAGCGTTTTATGCGTTGTAGTGGTGACGATGTGGCAATATTCCATGGGATCGCTCAACAACCCGCGGGCGATCAGGCCGGCTGGATGTGCAATGTCCGCCATCAAAAGAGCGCCCACGTTATCAGCTGCCTCGCGAAGTTTCTTATAATCCCAGTCCCTGCTATAGGCCGAAGCGCCACAGATGATCATTTTGGGTTTTTCTTTCTCCGCTGTCTTAATAACCTTATCGAAGTCGATCTTACCTGTTTCCTGTTCTACACCATAAAAAGTAGGCTGATAAAGCTTGCCCGAAAAATTCACAGGTGAGCCATGCGTCAAGTGACCCCCATGCGATAAATCGAATCCCAAAATTTTATCACCGGGCTTTAAACAGGCCAGCATAACTGCAGCGTTGGCCTGAGCACCGGAGTGAGGCTGTACATTGGCCCATTCCGCTCCGAATAGCTCCTTGGCCCGGTCAATGGCCAGTTGCTCTATTTCGTCCACTACCTCGCATCCACCGTAATAACGCTTTCCTGGTAATCCTTCCGCATACTTGTTGGTAAGCACAGTTCCTTGCGCCTTCATAACCTGAAGGGACGTAAAATTTTCGGAAGCTATCAATTCAATACCACTCTCTTGTCTTTGTTTTTCTTTCTCGATGAGATCAAAAATTGCTTTATCGCGTTTCATTTATGAATGAGGTTTTAAAGAAGGGGCAAAAATAACGGAGTGTCATGAGATGGCATAATAACCCTTAGAAAAAGAAAGGACATTAAAAACAGATAAAGGCCCCCGGTAAAATTTATGCCGCCCTCCCATTTCAAGCCTTTTGTTTTTTTATCCACTCGTCGATAATGCTTTCCAGCACATCAAGTGGCAGACAGCCATATTTTAATATTTCGTCGTGGAAGAGCGGGAGATTAAATTGGTCACCCAAAGCATCTGAAGCCTTCTTCCTTAATTCCAGAATTTTAAGTTGCCCTATTTTATAAGACAATGCCTGAGCCGGAATTGCCATGTATCGCTCAATTTCCGCAGTTGCAGCCTGCTCGCTTATGGCTTCATTATCCAGCATATATTTAATGGCCTGCTCGCGTGTCCACCCTTTTGCATGAATTCCGACGTCAACAACCAATCGTATCGCGCGATGCATTTCATCGCCCAAATTCCCAAAATATTGATAGGGATCAGTATATAGGCCCAGCTCTTTACCAAGTGATTCGGTATATAATGCCCAGCCTTCACCGTAGGCGCCATACCATAAAAACCTTCGAAATTTTGGGAGTTCCTCATTTTCGTACTGTAAGGCAATCTGGTAATGATGACCAGGAATTGCTTCATGGAGAAATAAAGTTTCCATCCCGGTATAGTTAAACGAATTGGCCTCCAAAATGGGGACATAAAAAATTCCAGGCCTGGACCCATCGGGCGTTCCAGGATTGTACTCGGCACTGCTAGAGGCTGCTCGAAATGCTTCTGTTTGTCGAACCTCGAACCGAGTCTTGGGAACCATATTAAAAAATCTTTTCAATTGAGGACCCATTTTTTCGTGGATCGCATTAAACCCTGCGATAACTTCTTCGGGCGTTTTGTAAGGCATGAATTTCTTATCTGTGTTGACGTATTCAAAAAATGCCTTCAGGTTTCCTTTGAACCCCACTTGATCCTTTATTTTTTCCATTTCATGACGAATGCGTGCCACTTCACTTTGACCAGTCTTAAATATTTCTTCTGGAGACAAATTCGTAGTCGTCCAAAAATTAATGAGGTGTTGATAATGCTCGCGACCGCCAGGAATTTCATAGAACCCAGCGGTGGTCCGGGTTTTGGGGATATACTCCTCACGCAGGAAATCGTGCAGCTTCTTATAAGTGGGAATGACTTTTTGTTCGATCGCGTCAGCGTATGCCTTTGCCAACTGCTCTCGATCCGAGCCCTTTATAGAATCAGGCATATTCGTTATGGGCTCCCAGAAAATGCTCTTCTTTACGTCGCTTACCATCATGTCCTGGGCCTGGGGCAATACACGTTCCATCAAGATTCTCGGATACGTATAGCCCACCGCCAATCCTTTTCTCATGTTTACGATGGCTGTATCAACCCACACCACAAATCCATCTATTCGTGAAAGGAAATCACGGTAGTCTTTAACGGTCTTAAAAGGTTGGTAACTTTTCCCGCTGGCAATCTGGGGCATGGTAAGCGTCATTCCCCAAAATTGTTGGACGGGTATATAGTTATCCTTAAAAGTAAGGGCCTTCAGGTTGACGTCCATCTCACGTTTAAAAATATCATAACTCACTTTTTCCTGCGCCGAAAGAGAGTCTCGCTGATAAGTGGAGAGTTCGGATTGATAACGCGAATAAAAGGTCTTGAGGTCCGAGCGAAAACTTTCACTGATATCGTTCGGCAATAAGTTGTTATAACGTTTGTCCCCGATTTGCGTAGCCTCCATGGGGTACAAGCCAAGGCGTTCTTCATAGTACGCGTCTAAAAAATCATTGAAGGGTTTCTTCATTTCAGTAACCTTATCTTCCTTTCCTGCACAAGCAGCGAATATTAGCACGATGAAAATGCAGCGATTATAAATATGCATAAAACCTAATTATTTAAAATCTACCAAGACCCACTGCTCCCCCCACCACCAAAACTTCCGCCTCCTCCTGAAAATCCGCCCGAAGATCTGCCGCCTCCGCCTGACGACCAACCGGATCCCCTTGACCATCCCCTTCCAGTACCCTGATTGGTAGTAGCCATCTTTTTTGCCATCCGTTTGCCCCAGTCGGTCCGCCCCAGCATCAATTTTATTATGGGAAATCCAACGACATAACACGCTAATACTGAGAGCCCGCCCGACTTTCCAAGCGCCATCATTGGAAATGCCGCGTAAAATGGGATCAGAAACGCGTACAAAAACCATCCGCCGCAGCCCGGAACGGCCAAGCCCATAAAAGTAAAAATCCCCAGTATCCCAAAAATAAATAATCCAATCAGTAGGCGTTCCTTCAAACCAAGTTGCTCAAGCCCATCCTCATCATCTTCGTATTCTCCGCCGATCGCTTTCACGATAGCGGTTACACCCGCTGTCACGCCCTCATCATATTGATTTTGACGAAAGTGTGGGGCTATTTCATTCCTGATAATTCTGCTAGCCTTTGCGTCCGTTAGAACGCCCTCTAATCCATAGCCCGTTTCTATCCGTATTTTATGCTCGTCTGCGACAATCAACAAAAGTACGCCATTGTCTTTTTTCTTTTTGCCCAACTTCCACTTCTCCACTACCCGCATGGAATAGTCTTCAAGAGCATCGCCTTCCAAAGAGGGAATAATCAGGACAGCGACTTCATTCGAAGTAGAGTCCTGATAAGCTATTAATTGTTGCTCTAATTTGTCAATAGCGGGTTGCGTCAATGTGTGCGCTTCATCGTGCACATGCAGGCCCCAAAGTTCGGGAACCGGCTTCTGGGCGTTGGCAAAACTTAGCAAAAAGGTCATTGCCGCTGCAAGCAGCCAGTAGCCCCTGCGTGGATTTAATGAAAACTTGCCGCCGCTATCAATTGATGAATTCATTCTACGCATAATAGTTATTTACCAGGACCCGCTCGATCCTCCGCCGCCAAAACCTCCACCACCTCCAAAACTACCTCCACCAAAGCCTCCGCCGCCGCCTCCCCATGAGCCCGAACTTCCAATACCTCCAATAGGTCCAATCCAACCTCTCCCCGATGACCAATGACCACCTCCTCCACCGCGCCTGCCCCGGGAGGCAAGTATTATAATGATAATGATTATAACAATCGTACCCAACGGAAACTTCTTCGCGTGCCGCCGCTGTGGTGGATCATCATTCACATACTCACCTTTAATAGCTTGAATAATGCCCATCAGCCCCGCTTCAACTCCTCCTTCATAGTCTCCGTTTCGAAAATGGGGAGCAATTTCATTTCTGATAATCCGGCTTGACATTGCGTCAGTCAAGGAGCCTTCAAGCCCATAACCTGCTTCAATCCGCACAAGTCTGTCCTGGATGGATATTAACAATAAGGCACCATTGTCCTTGTCGCGCTTTCCCAGCTTCCACTTCTCAGCTACACGCAAGGAATATTCTTCAAGGGAACCCCCTTCAAGTGATGAAATGATAAAAATTGCAATTTGGTTGGATGTCGAGTCGCGTTCCGCCTGCAGAATGGATTCTAACCTGTTTTTGGCTTGCGCCGAAAGGACCCTAGCTTCGTCATGAACCCAAAAACCGCCATGCTCCGGTATATCGGGTTGGCTGTACGCAACAATAGATAAAAACAGTAGTAACGTTGTTAAGGAAATTCTCATGCTAAAAAATATCAGCATTGGCCAATACCAATAATGGAGAAAATTTTTTCCTAAACTCGAAGATCATCGCGCAACTCGTTAACGTCATCGATTGTTTTTCGAAACCCTTTTTCTAACAAAATATCGCCGCATTGTTTGATACCGTTCTCTAATGCCTCCACGACTCTTCCATTTCTGATATCTTTGATAAGATCCTGGACGATATTATCCCACTGCTTTTGATCCACAATTTTGCTAATGCCTTTATCAGCCATGACAATAACTTCATGCTCAAAAAAAGAAATGAAAATCATAACGCCCGTACGTTGGCGAGTATTGAAAACCTCTTCTTCCAGGAACGCATTTTCTGCGCATTGTCTGGTCACCAAATCCTGATACCGCCTTGCCACCAACAACCTTTTAACAGGATCGGAAAAATAAGGAACGACGGCACCCAACACACCGCCCAGGATAACGATTAGTAAAATAAAAACCGGGTCGTAAAAAAGTGTGTTCACAGCATCGTTAATAACGAAACGATCCAGAATTACCATCGTAATAAATGTGAGTGCAGCGCCAATTAAACTTCCTTTATAAAGGGCGATTAAATAATCGCCGCTTCGCTCGACAAGAACAGGTACAATTTCTCCGGAAATTTTTTCTTCGGCATTTTTTACCGCGGCCTTGATTCGCTCAAGGTCTTCCTCTTTAAGCGTTTGTTTTAAATTCATTCATAACAGCTTTGCTCAAAGATAGGAAGGTGCATTGAAACTCACGTGAAAAATTTGGTAACCCTGGTGAGTTCTCTGATGTACAATTGAATCGTGTTTTCCAGGCCATAATACAAGGCATCACAAATTAAAGCGTGCCCAATGGAAACTTCATCCAAGTAGGGAATATTTTGCGCGAAAAAATTGAGGTTTTTGAGCGAAAGATCATGCCCGGCATTTATACCCAGCCCCACTTCATGTGCCTTCCTGGCACTTTCTTGATAAGGTTTGATCGCTTCGTCCTTGTTCTGGTGAAATTCGCGTGCATACGGTTCGGTATAGAGCTCAACACGGTCTGCATTAATTTTTTTGGCGCCTTCAACCATTTTCGATATCGGATCAACGAAGATCGATACCCGCACGCCACTTGACTTAATTTCCGCTACGACATCCTTTAGAAAAGATTCGTTGGCTTGAGTATCCCAACCCGCGTTAGAAGTGATGGCCTGGGGAGGATCGGGAACGAGCGTTGCTTGCGCCGGCTTTACTTTATGAATTATTTTTAGATATCGTTCGTCCGGATAGCCTTCAATATTAAATTCAGTCTTCACTATATCTTTTAACGCAAGCACGTCTGCATAGCGGATGTGTCGCTCGTCGGGTCGTGGATGCACTGTAATCCCTTGCGCTCCGAACCGCTCACAATCAATGGCGGTTCTTATAACATCCGGATTATTTCCTCCCCGTGCGTTTCGGAGTGTTGCAATTTTATTAATATTGACGCTTAGTCTTGTCATGGTGCGGATAAGATTGAATATTGGATATGGTTATAACTGATTAAATAAAACATTCGTTACGAAATTACACGAACTAAAATTTATTATGAGCCTCAAACAACAAATTGACAACGATATAAAAAAAGCGATGCTCGCTAAAAACAAGGAAGAACTTGAAGCCCTTCGTGCAATTAAATCATTGATACTTTTGGCAGAAACTGATAAGAGTGCTGGCGGTGATGTTTCTGCAGAAACTGAAAATAAATTATTACAAAAAGCGGTCAAGCAAAGAAAAGAATCAGCCGATATTTTTACACAACAAGGTCGCAAAGATCTTGCGGACAGAGAAAATTTTCAGCTTGACGTAATAAGCCGTTATTTGCCAAAGCAGCTGTCGGAAGAGGAGATCGTGAGCACCTTAAAAAGTATTATTGATCAGGTGGGTGCTAAAGGTCCGCAGGACATGGGCAAAGTAATGGGAAACGCAACAAAAGCACTATCTGGCAAAGCGGACGGAAAGGTCATTTCTGAACTCGTAAAAAAACTACTTGCCCCTTGAGCTTCGTAGATATAATACTGGCAATTATAATTTTAGGAGGGGCTTTCAGCGGTTATAAGAATGGCTCTGTAACCTCATTATTTTCATTGGTAGCCATAATACTGGGAATGCTTCTCGGCTTTAAATTGATGGGCAGCGCAATGGTTTTGCTTGCACGGAACTATAATGTGGATGAGAAGGTGCTGCCATACTTGGCTTTCGGGATTGTTTTTGTGATAATTGTAATTGTTGTCAACATAATCGGCCGGTTTATAAAAGCCTCTGTTGACAAACCAATTCTAGGAGGTGCGGATCGAATTGTGGGGGCAATACTGGGAATGGTGCATACCCTGTTTTCGCTCAGTATAATGTTATGGATTGCCGATTCACTCCGTATAAAAATTCCGGAGGCGTGGGTCGCAAATTCATGGCTGCAACCAAAGACAGCGACTTTTGCCCCAAAAATTGCAAACTGGATTGGTGAATTTTTGCCAATTTTCAGAGATGTATTGTAGGCCGTGCATTTCAGCCAAGTTTTTACGTTGTGATTATTTTCCTTTACTTTCTACTTTGAGGATATGACCCTTAAGATTAAAGAAGAGAACGGATTTAGATTTGTTGACGAAGGCGGTGGAGATGTATTATTCCTGCTGCACGGGCTATTTGGCGCATTGAGCAATTGGGAAGGTGTTGTGGATAAGTTTTCGAAAAATTACCGGGTTGTTATTCCGATGCTTCCGCTCTATGAAATGCCGATTCGGGAAGCGGGACTTGACGGACTTCGTCAATTTGTAGAGAACTTTGTCGCCCAGAAAAAGCTTGATCAAATGATCATCATGGGAAATAGCCTGGGTGGACATATTGCGCTAATGTACACATTGCAAAATGCGTCAAAAGTAAAAAAGCTCATTTTAACGGGAAGTTCAGGTCTGTTTGAAGATTCTATGGGAGGATCCTATCCTAAAAGGGGAAACTATCAATACATAAAAGAACGGGTTTCTTACACCTTTTATGATCCGGATGTGGCCACAAAGGAACTGATCGATGAGATTTTTGAGATTACCAATAGCATTCCAAAATGCCTCAGAATTGTAGCCATTGCTAAATCAGCTCAACGTAACAATATGGCTGATGAAATACCCAATATTAAAATTCCAACATTATTGGTTTGGGGATTAAACGATACCATTACACCACCGATGGTTGCCCATGAATTTAACAGGTTGATTCCCAATTCGGAGCTTAAATTCATAGATAAATGTTGTCACGCACCAATGATGGAACATCCTGAAACATTCAATGAAATTGTGGAAGATTTTTTGCTTAACTCTAATTCAAAGTAAATGAACATACTCTCTCCATGATTGCAGAAGATTTAATCAACCATATGCTGCCGCCATTAAAAGGTACCGACGATGCGCACAAAGCAATCGTTTGGATGGAGGAATTTCGGTGTGCCTATATGCCCGTGGTTGATGAGGAAAAGCTGCTGGGTTTTATTTCTGAGGAAATTATCCTGGAAACAAATGACATTGAAAAGCAAGTGAAGGATTTCGATTTGGTGGGTCAAAACTGTTATGTTCATTTGGATACTCACTTCTATGATATTCTGAAGATCGCCGCAAACAATAAACTTCAAATGGTAGCCGTCCTAAATCAGGACCAAACCTACTGCGGGGTAATCACTATTCAAGATACGCTTACGTCTTTCGCCCAGACTGCTGCTGTTCAACTGCCCGGTGGAATTCTGGTCCTGTCAATGAACCATACTGATTATTCACTGGCGGAAATAAGTCGACTTATCGAGGAAAACCACGCTAAAATATTAAGCAGCATTGTTAAAGAAGATCCCCTTGATACGGTCAAACTAAGACTAACATTGAAAATAAATCAACTGGACCTATCTCGGATCGTGGCCACACTGGAACGATTTGGTTATAAAGTTATCGGGCGTTATCATGAGACTAAACCTATCGGGGATGATAGAGAACGGATCGATATGTTGCTGCGCTATTTAGATATTTAAGTCAAAACCGTCGTCCGCTACTAACCTATCTATATTTTATTATAGATTTGGAATATATTCCCACTTCTATAGTTTGAAATGAAAATAGCAATCCATGGAAAAGAATTCAATCGTGTAGTTGCTCCGGTTATTGCTCGGATTTTTGAGATTCTTGTCCAGGAGAAAGCTACGCTTTACGTTTCATCAAAGTTTAGCCAATTTTTAAAACCTCCGCTGCCGAAAGAATTCACTGTCTACAATCCAGGCGAACCGTTGACTGATATTCAGCTTTTTATCAGTATCGGTGGTGACGGAACTCTCCTTGAATCGGTCACCCATATCGGAAGACTCGATATACCCATCCTTGGAATTAACACTGGTCGATTAGGATTTTTGGCCACGATCAGCAAAAGTGATACGGAAGATGCACTTAAAAAATTTTTACAAGGTTCATTCACGCTCGACAAAAGGGCACTGCTGAAACTGGAAACAAACAAAGATATTTTTGGGACCCTGAATTTTGCGCTGAACGATTTTACACTGGTGAAAAAGGATTCCTCGGCGATGATTACCATACATACCTATATCGACGGCGAATTTTTAAATTCCTATTGGGCTGATGGTATTATCGTGGCAACGCCGACTGGCTCAACCGGCTATTCTTTGAGCTGTGGAGGACCCTTGATATTCCCCCGATCGGGGAACTTTGTCATAACGCCTGTAAGTCCTCACAATCTAACGGTGAGGCCAATTGTTGTTTCAGATGCATCCGAAATAATCTTTCAGGTAGAGGGACGAAGCAAACGATTTTTGGCATCACTGGATTCGCGCGTGGCCTCTGTTGATTCTTCGGTAAAATTAAAAATCACCAAAGCGGATTTCAAAGTCAGCCTGGTTCAGCTTGAAGGGAACCATTATTTCAAAACGCTCCGCCAAAAGCTGAACTGGGGGCTGGACATACGAAACTAGACGTTTGGTTACTATTGTATGGTATTTGTGGATTAAGCCTAATTTTAGTGTAGCCATTTTTTGAACTTTCACTTTAGTTTGAATTTTTAGCGTTAGAAGCAGATGAAAAAATCCGCCTACATAATAATTGCCTCCCTGCTGCTATTTTTTGCTTCAGAATCCGCTTTTGCCCAAATGAAACGGAAGGCGATCAAAAAAAATAACAAAAGGATTTCCAGTTATCGCGGTAAAAAACAATGGTTTAGCGAGGACAAGAGGTACCAAACATTGGGTATTGCACTGAATGCCTTCAATTATTATGGCGACTTGGCGCCGAAGCCCGGCTCCTTCAGCACCGATATTTCTTTTACAAAACCAGCAGTCGGCATCTCGTATTCATACCGTTTCGGACCCAGATATTCTCTGATTGGTTCGTTTACGTATGGAACTTTAAAAGGTGCTGACGCTGAATCAGCCAATGCCAATGACCTTGGCAACGGTGTTTATCGGTATCAACGTAATTTGTCCTTTAGGAATAGAATCAAGGAATTGTCTTTTGTTGCAAGCTTTGACTTGTTCGAAAACATGGCAACCTACATCAGCCGGGTAAATTGGACGCCCTATGGTTTTGTCGGTATTGCTTGCTTTTTACACAATCCGCAGGCGAAGGCACCGGCAACCGATTTGCATGGCAATCCATTGCCTAACGCCGGTGAATGGCTCGATCTTCAAGACTTGGGAACTGAAGGACAAAACGCGACACTACTGGAGAGCGATGCAAACCATGGCATCAAATCCTACAAAAAATTCCAGGTCTCTATACCTTTTGGGATTGGAGCTCGTTTCAGATTAAACGAAATGTTGGATTTATCAGCAGAGCTAGGTTTCAGATACCTATTTACTGATTATATTGATGACGTTAGTAAAAACTATGTTGACCTCGGCGTGTTTGGCAATGACGAGTTGGCTAAGGCAATGTCGTATCGAACGAATGAAGTTGTTGATCCTAGCTTGTTAAAACCGACTCAAACAAGAAATGGTCAGACATACGACTTGTTGCCTGGCTACGGCCAGGAGCATGTTGATAACAAAAGAGGAAACGAAAATAACAAGGATACCTATATGGTAACCACGATCAGATTAACCTATATTTTAGGCAAAAATTTTCATAGGGCTAAATTCAGATAATGCATTTTGTAGTCAAAAAACCTTTTTTCCTCGTCGTTTTCTCGCTAATTGTTTCATCGTCAATAGCACAACGGTCGGAGATAGGGTTTGGGTTGGGAACCTTAAACTACACCGGGGACCTCGTCAGAACCTACAATTTTAAATATTCCAAGCCTGCGGGTACCGTTTTCTATCGTTCCAATCTAAGCAAGGTAGTCAGTTTTAGAGTAGGTGTCACCGCTGGCAAAATTGGCGCGAGCGAGGTGCCGATTGATCCTTTTGCCACACAGCGCAACGCATCCTTTGATTTGTTTTTATTGGAAGCCTCGACGGTAATGGAGTACCATTTTTTAAATTGGCGGGAGACCAAAAGGTTTGTTCGTTTTACGCCCTATCTCTTTGCTGGTCTTGGTCTTTTTGGGATATCTGGGGAAGCGGAAAAAAATGGCGAGTATAGCAACGTTCAAGCTTCCATTCCTTTTGGCGCGGGTGTTAAATATATCTACAACCCCAAATGGTACATTTCCCTGGAGTTTGGAATAAGAAAAACATTTTTTGATTACCTGGATAATATCTCCGCCGGCGATCCTCGCGATAAGAACTATCAGTACGGTAATCCAAATGATAACGACAACTATTATTTTCTAGGAATTACTTTAACGCGCACGTTTTATAATATTCCCTGCCCAACGAATCCTTACAAGTAAAATCATTTCAATTTCCTTTTAAAAGCTGATCCGTGAATACGGATATCTTTTACTAATTTTGCGCCCTTGTGAAGTCTTATAAGGAACATATCGACTTTAATAATTTGCCGAGACACATCGCCGTTATAATGGATGGCAATGGGAGATGGGCAAAGAAAAAAGGAGCAATGCGTATTTTTGGGCACAAAAATGCGGTCCAGGCAGTCAAGGATGTTACGGAGGGGTGTGGCGAATTGGGAATTAAGTACTTGACTTTGTATGCGTTTTCCACCGAAAACTGGAACAGGCCGAAAGCTGAGATCGATGGATTAATGGAGCTTCTGGTGAGCACTTTAAAACAGGAGATCAAAACCCTGATGGACAATCAGGTCAAATTGATAACGATAGGTGAAACCTCCAACCTTCCCATTGAGTGTCAGAAAAACCTGGCGTGGGCAATGGATCAAACCAAAACAAACAGCGGCCTTATCCTGGTCTTGGCCTTGAGCTACAGTGGTCGTTGGGAAATCACCAAAGCTGCCAAGGCATTGGCAATGGAAGTTGAGCAGGGTAAGATTAAATCCAGTGAAATAAATGAGCGCCTTCTTGAAAACTATTTGCAGACTTCGGGCATCCCAGATCCTGAGCTACTCATTCGTACCAGTGGCGAATTGAGGGTAAGTAATTTTTTATTATGGCAAATTGCTTATACAGAATTATACATCACACCCACACTTTGGCCAGATTTTAGAAAAGACCATCTATATGAAGCCATCTGGTCCTATCAGCAGCGTGAACGTAGATTTGGAAAGACAAG
>Ga0111539_10008929_pt1 | contig 12688 bp, 11 predicted proteins | sample RhiMethybrSRZTD1_FD_79667 | JGI IMG/M metagenome (GOLD analysis project Ga0111539, IMG submission 79667) | Populus rhizosphere microbial communities from Tennessee, USA - Rhizosphere MetaG P. TD hybrid SRZTD1 (version 2) (version 2) | ecosystem: Host-associated > Plants > Roots > Rhizosphere >...
GAGGCCTACAAGCGGTTCGCAGCCAACGTGCAGCCCCTGGGCGTCGACACGGCGCTGTTCGACCGCTTCAAGCCGTGGTTCGCAGCGATCACGCTCGTGCAGGTCCAGATGATGAAGCTGGGCTTCGACCCCGCCTCGGGCGTCGAGCAGCGCCTGACACAGCGCGCGAGCGCAGACCGCAAGCCTATTCGCGGCCTCGAGACCGCGCGCGAGCAGCTGGAGATCATGGCCCGGTTGCCGGACAAACAGCAGCGCGAGTTCCTGCTCTACAGCGTGGAGGATGCGCAGCGCATGTCGAGCGAGCTGGACCAGCTGCTGAGCGCGTGGCGGCGCGGCGATGCCAAGGGGATGGCAAAGCTGCTGCAGGAAGGCTTCGACGAATACCCGGACCTGTACCGGCCGCTGACGGTCGAGCGCAATCGCAAGTGGGTTCCGCAGATCGAGCAGCTGCTCGACGAAAAGGACGACTACCTGGTGGTCGTCGGCGCCTTGCACCTGGTCGGCAGCGACAGCGTCATCGACCTGCTCGAGCGCAAGGGCTACAAGATCAAACAGCTGTAGGTCGGGCTTCAGCCCGACTCTTCAGCTCACACCTCGACCATCTCGAAGTCTTCCTTGCCGGCGCCGCAGTCGGGGCAGCGCCACGACAGCGGCACGTCGTCCCAGCGCGTGCCCGGCGCTATGCCGGATGCGGGATCGCCTTTTTCTTCTTCATAGACGTAGCCGCAGATCACGCACATGTAAGCTTTCATGAAGGAACGCAACGCCAGGCAGGAAGCTGAAGGCCCCGGATTATAGGGCAAGTGACTGCGTCGGCTATGCTTCCCGCGCCCCTGCCATCACGGAGTCGAACGTGTCCTTGTTCAGCGATGCCAGCCGCTACATTCCCGGCGGCGTGAATTCCCCGGTGCGCGCGTTCCGTGCCGTCGGCGGCGAGCCGGTGTTCGTCGAGCGCGCCAGCGGCGCGTACGTGTTCGGCCATGACGGCCGGCGCTACATCGACTACGTCGGCTCGTGGGGTCCGATGATCCTCGGCCATGCGTACGAGCCGGTGGTGCGCGCAGTGCAGGAGCGCGCCGCGCTCGGCCTGTCGTTCGGCGCGCCGACGCAGATCGAGACGCAGCTGGCGCGCCAGGTCTGCGAGCTGATGCCGGCGATCGAGCTGGTGCGCATGGTCAGCTCGGGCACCGAGGCGACCATGAGCGCGATCCGGCTCGCGCGCGGCTACACCGGCCGCGACAAGATCGTGAAATTCGAGGGCTGCTACCACGGTCACTCCGATTCGCTGCTGGTCAAGGCCGGCTCGGGTGCGCTGACGTTCGGCGTGCCGACCTCGCCCGGCGTGCCGAAAGAGCTGGCGGCGCAGACGCTGACGCTCGCTTACAACGACAGCGCCCAGGTGCAGGAGCTGTTCGCGTCCGTCGGCAAAGAGATCGCGTGCATCATCGTGGAGCCGGTCGCCGGCAACATGAACTGCGTGCTGCCTGCACCCGGATTCCTCGAAACGCTGCGCAAGGTCTGCGACCAGCACGGCAGTGTGCTGATCTTCGACGAAGTGATGACGGGCTTTCGCGTCGCGCTCGGCGGCGCGCAGGCGTTGTACGGCATCAAGCCAGACCTCACGACCCTCGGCAAAATCGTCGGCGGCGGCATGCCGGTCGGCGCATTCGGCGGACGTCGCGAGATCATGGAGCGCATCGCGCCCCTCGGGCCCGTGTATCAAGCCGGCACGCTGTCGGGCAATCCGCTGGCGATGGCTGCGGGACAGGCGACGCTCGCCGGCGTCGCTGCACCGGGCTTCCACGCGAAGCTTGCCGAGAAGACGCAGCGGCTGATGGACGGCCTGAACGCGACAGCGCGCGCCGCTGGTGTGCCATTCGTCACGAATCACGTGTGCGGCATGTTCGGCCTGTTCTTCAGCGCGCAGCCGGTGCACTCCTTCGCCGACGTGATGGCATGCGACGTCGAGCGCTTCAAGCGCTTCTTCCACGCGATGCTGGCCGAAGGAATCTACCTGGCGCCGTCGGCGTTCGAAGCCGGATTCATCTCGGCGGCGCACAGCGATGCTGACATCGATGCAACCGTCGCGGCCGCACGCCGGGTCTTTAGTGAAATCGGTAGCTGAGATACAGGTTCGCGCTGTACAGCTGATAGAACACGTCGCCCCATACGCTCTCCGGATCGCTGGGCAGCAGCGTGTCGCGGGCAATCTTGTCCGAAGCGCGCAGATCGAGGTTGAGGTCGATTCCATCGAAGACGTTGCGCCACTGCGCACCGAGGCCGCCGTAGTAGCCGTAGGCAGCTGTACCAACGCCGTAGCGCGCTGCGCCGGCAAACAGACTGAATGCGAGCTTCTCGCCGACGTGATAGCGGTAGTCGATCGCGCGCACGCCGATCAGCGTGCTGCCATCGATCTCGTCGAGCTCGATGCGCGTCCCGAAGTCGGAGCGGCTCGAGACGGCGCCGCGCACACCGATGGCAGCGTGCGGCCCGGTGGTCCAGACATCTCGCCGCGGCGTAGCACCCTTGTCCGAGGGATTGAAGTTCAGGAGAGTGACGTTCACGCCGCCGTCGACGAAGACCTGCACGCGCCCGCTCAGATCGCCCTGCCCTGATTCCATTGCGCCGCCGCCCATCTCGGGCCCGCCGGGCGCAAGCCGCAGAAAACCGCCGACGCGGCCGAAGTGCTCGCCGAACACATCACGCCCGACGTCGACCTCGGCCCCATAGACGAACTCCCTGCTGCTGCGCGAGTAGCGCAACGCCAGCTCGTGCTCGCGCTCGTAGTCGAATGCCGAGTAGTCCTCGTTGGCGAGCGTGCGATAGCGCAGCTCGAAGCGTCCGCCGAACGACGGCAGCCAGCCGATGCGCAGGCTATGACTCTGTGCGCCCACAGCGTCTTCGAGCACGCGGTCGTCGCCGCCCCAGTGACCGATGACGTGGCCATGGTTGGACTGACCTTCGGGATAAATGTGATGCACATACCAGGCGTTCTGCCAGTCCGAGACTTCATAGGTCAGATCGAAGCGATCCCACAGGCGCGGGATGTCGATGCCCGCAGACAGCGAGACGTTGCCCAGCCGCCAGCCCTCGCCGCGCGAGCCGTCTTCGCCCGCGTACTGAAAGTACACCGAGAACGGATGCCGGGCCGGGAACACGAAGCTGCTGCTCAGCGCGGCCGTCTGATTGCCGAACTCGTCGTCCCGCGTCAGATCGTCACTGACGTTGTCGTATTTCGTGGGCTGGAAGAATGCGTGGAACAAGCCGCTCCACGAGTCATCGCGCTCGCCGCCGCCGTACTGAAGCAGACGGCTCGCGGTCAAGGTCCATCCCCGCACCGGCGACATCTCGAGCTGCAGTCCTGCGAGGCGTGGCTTGCCGCTGGTCGTGCCTCCCTCGAACGCGATGTCGTCCATGTGACTCATCTCCGCGATGAACGCCTCGTAGCGCAGGCCGAGCCCGGTCATCGGCGTGTAGTTCGAGAGCGTGACACTCGGCATCGTGCGCGCCTGCGTGCCAATGAGCATGCTGCTGTCGCTCATGGGCGAGAACCAATGATCGCGATAGCCCACGTCGAGCTGCGCGTACTCGAAGCCGACGCTCAGGATCGAGCCGGTCGGATCCGTGGTGTCCGGATACGCAATGCCGCCGAGCTGCACCAGGGCATAGTCGGATGGCTGGAAGTACGCCGACGCCGAAGCAGCCCAGGTGTCCTCCTCCGACATGCCGTGCCGGTCCGGCGCCGTGCGAGTCGAATCCTCCGTCGCTGCCGCCTCGATGCTCGCATCGGTCACTGCATAGCGCCTCATGTACCTGTTCAGATAGCGCCGAACGCGATTGCAGAGCGCCTCGTCGACCTTGCAGGCATCCGGCAGCGCTTCCAGGACCGTTGCCGCTGCGATCGGACGGCGCACGATCGGCCGCCCGGCAAACAGCATCACCTGGTCGATCTCGCGCTCGATTTCGGGAGACGTGTTCAGGGGCAGGTAGGGGCTCACGCCGCGTGCTGCGGCGAGCCCGGGCAACGAGAGTGCTGTCGCCAGCATGAGCATGCCGGCCCTGAGAGCGCGTACGTGGTCAATCACACCGTCAGCCTTGATCCAGCGCGATCAGCGCTGCCTCGATGCGGCTGGTGAAGCCGCTTTTATTCTTGACGAACCACGCACGCGCGGCGGTGCCCAGCCTGGCACATTCCTCATCGCTCATCGCGATGGTGCGCCCGATCGCTGCCTCGAGCCCGCCCTCGTCGAACTGGTACGTCGTCGCGAGATGCTGCGTGCCGGTCCGGCGAAACGGCACGAGCACGCCGCGATCCGCGCCCACCAGCTCGTTCATCGGCCGCGCGTCCACCGTGATCGTCACGGCGCCGACGCTCATCGCTTCCACGATGTAGTGTCCCCAGCCCTCCGTCAGCGACAGGCAGAGATGGAACAGACTCTCGTTCTGCAGCCTGCGCAGCTCCTGTTCGGAAAAATAACCGACGCGCGCATCGATGTTCGCCGCCGCCAGCGGCGCAGCGCCATCCTCCCGGTGGTGCACGAGGATCAGCCGCGGCCACTCGGGGTGACGCAGCCACAGGCGCAGCAGCCGATCCGTGCCCTTCATCGTGCTCTTGCCCGCGAGGTGAAAATACGTGCGCTGCTTCGCGACCGCAGACTCGTAGCGATCCTCGCTGTCGAAGCCGATGTAGGTCGTCTTGCAGCCGAGGGCGCGAAACAGATCCTGCGTATAGGTCGTCTTGGCCCACACGACATCGATGTCCGACACGAAGCGGCGATCGTGACCGTCGAACCACTCCGGATTCGGCACCGCGACGTTGACCGGCGCAGTCGAGAGATATTGCAGCCACACATGTTCCAGCATCACGTTGAGGTCGGCGGTGGATGCGCTCGCACGCGCTTCCGCGTTGCCCCATGCGAGACGCGCACGTGCTGCGAACTGCGCGAGCGGCGAGCGCCGCCGCCTGGCCTGCACAGGATCGATGACTGTCACGTCAACCTGCTGACCCGCTGCGTGCAACGCGCTGACGAGCAGATCGATGTCGCGCGCGAGCCCGACACCGTTCGATTTGCCGATGATCTTGACGCGCAGCGTGCGCGGTGCGGGCGAGACGTCGTGGACCGGCTGATAGAGGGCGCTGCACATACGAAAGCGGTGGCTGCAGACGTCGGGGATTGTACGTGCCGCGCCGTCAAAAAGCCCGGCTCTCCATGACTCTTCGCTGGCCTGCAAGCCTTTCACGAGGCGATCTCGCGGGCGCGGGCATTCGGCCGCCACTTCCCGGGACCGCCGATCGGCCGGTCGCCTTCCGGCGTCAGCCGCCCGTGGCGAATGAGACGCGCCTGAATACCGCCGCGCGTGCGGGCATGCGCCTGCGCCAGCTCCGCGAGCGGCTGACCGTTGTCGAATGCCGACAGCAGCTGACGGTCTTCGTCGTCGCTCCACGGTTTGCCGGCGTTGCTCGACGCAGCGCCCGGACCGCGCGTCCGCCGCCGGCCCGCCGCTTCGAGTGCCCGCACCGCGATGTACAGCGCGCGGATGACATCCGGCGACTGGTACGGGCTGTCGGCTGCAAACAGCTCGCCGGTAAGCGGATTGACCCCGCTGGCGAGAGCCGTGACGATCGTGAGTGCCCTGGCTTCTTCCATGACTCGATCTCCTGTGCGCATGTTGCGCGGGAGCACGCAGTCTACGAAGGTGTGCTACTGTCGCCGCCGCGAAAATCCGGGTCCTTCGTCGAAAAATGTCGCCAACAATTCACAACGAATAGCCCTCGAGCCGACTCGCCGCCCCGTGCGCACTTTCGCCCTGTTCGTCGCCCTGCTCGCCGGCGCGCTGTTGCTGGCAGCTGCGCTCACCTATCCGGCGTGGCTGCTGGTCGGCACGATATCGATCGAGCCCGTGCACCGCGTGATGAACCGCCTCGCGATGCTCATCGCACTCATCGGCCTCGTCGTGCTGACGCGCCGGCTCGGATTATCGAACCGCGCGGCGCTTGGCTACGGGCTGCCGCGCGCGGAATTCTTCCGTCAGCTCGGCATCGGTTGGGCTGCAGGGATCGGACTGATGCTGCCGCTCGTCGCACTGCTGCTGGCCCTCGACGTGCGACAGATCAAGCCGGGACTCGACGGCGACCTGCCGCCGCTGCTGCTCGGCGGCCTGGTGTCCGGCTTCGCGGTCGCGTTCATCGAAGAAACGTTCTTCCGCGGCGTTCTCTTCACAGCGGTGTCGCGAACTTCCGGCGCGCGCGCCGCAATCATCGCCCCGACCCTGCTATACGCCGCCCTGCACTTCCTTGGCGGCAAGCTGCGTGTGCCGTCGGAAGAGGTGTCGTGGATCCACGGCTTCGAAGTGTTGAGCCGCCTGTTCGAGCGCTATGCGCAGCCGCTCGCGTTCGTCGACTCGTTCCTGGCGCTGGTAGCGCTTGGCGCATTGCTGGCGATGGTGCGTTTGCGTACCGGCGCCATCGCGGGCTGCATCGGCCTGCACGCGGCCGGCGTGTGCGCGATCTTCGTGCTGCGCGACACGACGACGGTCAACGGCCAGGCTCCGTTCAACTTCATCGTCGGTCAGTATGACGGCGTCATCGGGTGGGCCGCGCTCGTGTGGTTCGTCGCGATCATCGGCGCGTACAGCGCATACCAGCGTCAGTTGTCGTCGGACTCGTCGCGCGCGTCCTGAATGTTCAGCCGCGTCTGCAGCCACTGCAGTCGCTCCGGTCCGTCGTTCAGCTCCAGCAGCTCCTGCCGCTCGATCGGCGCCAGCGGCAGGATCTCCGCCAGCCGCATGCCGACCCAGCTCGCATCCTCGTAGGCAGGCGTGAGCTCGCCGTACGCCGGCCCGATCTGCTCTATCGCGCGCCGGAGCAATTCCGCGAGCACTGCGTGCTGCGCCGGAACTTCGGCCCGCGCCTCGTCCTCGCGCCACTCGACCTGGCACACGTTCAAGCCGTCGCTCTCCTGGTGAACGCGCACGATGCGGAAGCGACGCTCGCCGCGCGCCGTGATGCCGAGCAAGCCATCGTCGAGCTGCTCGAAGTCGACGATGCGCGCCAGCGTGCCGATCTCGACGGTCTGCGCCGAGCCGCCCGCTTCCTGGCCGGCGACGATGAGCGCGACGCCGAAGCCGGCGTCCTCGCGCATGCAGCGGCTCACCATGTCGAGATAGCGCGGCTCGAAGATGCGCAATCGCAGCGGCCCGCCCGGAAACAGCACCGTGTGCAGCGGGAACAGCGGAATGCTGGCCGGGGTCGCGCTATGCATGGGGACGCATGGGGTACGCGAGCTTACTTCCTGGCGAGCCGCTCCAGGAGCTTCTTGTGAATGCCGCCGAAACCGCCGTTGGACATGATCAGCACGTGATCGCCGCTGACGAGCGTCTCGCCGAGCGTCGCGACCAGCTGCTCGAGATCCTTCGACACCGCCGCGCGCTCGCCGAGCCCGGCCACCGCGCCCGCGATGTCCCAGCTCACGTTCGGCCCCTGGTACAGCCAGACGCGATCGGCGCGCTCCAGGGACTTCGCGAGCGCATCGCGATGCGTGCCGAGCTTCATCGTGTTGGAACGCGGCTCGAAGACGGCCACGAGGCGTGAGCTGCCGATACGCCTGCGCAGAGCATCGATGGTGAGATCGATGGCCGTCGGATGATGCGCGAAGTCGTCGTACACGGTGATGCCGCCGACCACGCCACGCACTTCCAGCCGGCGGCGCACACCGCGAAATTCCTTCAGCGCCGCAATCGAAGTCTCGACTGGAACACCCGCACTGCGTGCGGCGAGCACGGCGGCGAGCGCGTTCTCGGCGTTGTGCCGCCCGAGCATCTGCCATTCCACGTCGTGTACGCGACGATTGCCCTGCATGATCGTGAACGAAGAGTAATCGCCGCCCGCCGGTGCGCACGCATACCAGGCGGTGTCACCGCTGACGGTGCCGGCGAAGCGCTCGACCGGCGTCCAGCATCCCATGTCGATCACGCGCATCACGTTGGCGTCGCCGGCGTTCGCCACGACCAGGCCGTTGCGCGGAACCATGCGCAGCAGCTGATGGAACTGCCACTGGATCGATGCGACGTCAGGATAAATATCGGCGTGGTCGTGCTCGAGATTGTTGAGCACCGCGGTGCGCGGGCGGTAATGCACGAACTTCGCCCGCTTGTCGAAGAACGCCGTGTCGTACTCGTCCGCTTCGACGACGAAGTGCCGGCCGCCGCCGAGGCGCGCGGTCACGTTGAAGTTGCCCGGCACGCCGCCGATCAGAAATCCCGGATCGAGACCGGCGTGCTCGAGAATCCACGCGAGAATGCTCGAGGTCGTGGTCTTGCCGTGCGTGCCGGCGACCGCGAGCGTCCAGCGCCCGGCGAGCACGTGGCGCGCCAGCCATTCCGGGCCGGACGTGTAAGGAATGCCGCTTTCCAGCAGCGCTTCCACCAGCGCGTTGCCGCGGCTCATCACGTTGCCGACGACGACGACTTCCGGCTTCAGCTGCAACTGCTGCGGGTCGTAGCCTTCGATCAACTCGATGCCGAGCGCGGCGAGCTGGTCGGACATCGGCGGATAGACGTTCTGATCCGAGCCCGTCACGCGATGCCCGGCCGCACGCGCCAGCGCAGCGATGCCGCCCATGAACGTGCCGCAGATCCCGAGAATGTGAACGTGCATAATTGCGGCGGATTGTACACGGACCCACATGTCAGCCACGCCGCCGGTCATCACCTCCGCCGAACTGCTCCAGGCTCTCGAGAGCCTTGCGCCCGGCGACTTCATCGCGCTCGACACCGAGTTCATGCGCGAGAGCACGTACTTCCCGAAGCTGTGCCTGATCCAGGCTGCGAACAGCGGTGCGTGTGCGGTGCTCGATCCACTGACGCTGCCCGATCTCGCGCCGCTGTGGCAGTTCCTCGCCGATCGACGGCGGACCAAGGTACTGCACGCTGCGCGCCAGGACCTGGAAGTGCTGGCCACTGCGCGCCGCGACGCCCGTGTCCCTGGACCGATCTTCGACACGCAGATCGCCGCGGCGCTGCTCGGCTACCCGGCGCAGATCGGCTACGGCTCGCTGGTCGCGGAGCGCCTCGGTCACACGCTCGCGAAAGGACATACGCGCACCGACTGGACGCGCCGGCCGCTCACGCCGGAGCAGTTGCAGTACGCCGAAGACGACGTCCGTTATCTCGTACCGCTTTATCTGGATCTGCGCGACGCGCTGCAGGCCGCAGGGCGGCTCGAATGGCTGTACGAGGAGACCGGGGAGCTCGAAGGGCTCGACCTGCAGGGCGCCGATCCGGACGCGCCGTGGCGTCGGCTCAAGGGACTCGAACGGCTGCAGCCGCAGCAGCGCGCCACGCTCAAATTGCTCGCGCAATGGCGCGAGGCCGCGGCGATCCGGCACGACAAGCCGCGCGGCTGGATTCTCGCCGACGATGCGCTGCGCGAGATCGCAGAGCGCATGCCGTCGACGACGCAGGACCTCGAAGCAGTGCGCAGCGTGCCGGCCGGCGTCGTGCGCCGGCGCGGTGAGGAAATTCTTGCGCTGGTCGAGCGCGGTCGAGCCGATGCAGTCAATGAAGCTGCGGCGAGCACTCCGCCACGGCCGCAGCCGCAACAGATCGCGCTCGTTACCAAGCTGATGAATTTCGCGCGCGAGACGGCGCAGCGCGCGAAGATCAATGCGGAGCTGCTCGCGACCCGACGCGACGTCGAGCAACTGGTGTTCGCGCGCCGCACCGAGCATCTGCTGAGCGGCTGGCGACGCGAGATCATCGGCGAGCCGCTGCTCGCCGCTGCCAGACAGTCGGGATTGGATCTATAAGCTATCTGCGTCGCGCTTTCGTCGCGCGACGCGAGCGCGCGGTCTTGCGCTTCGCAACTCGCTTGCTGCTCTTGCCTCGCACCGGTCGGCGCGCCGCTGTCTTCTTCGCAGGTTTTCTACGCGGCGTCCGCTTCGCACTCTTGCGTGCAGCCGACGTCTTCTTGCGCGCGGGCGCGCTCTTCGCTGCACTGCGCACTTTGCGCGTCGTCACCTGCACCTGGTCGGCGGGAACAGGCTTCGCGAGCGCCGCAGCCTCCATGCGCTCGAAAACTTCTTCGAGCTCGCCCTCGCCCGCCACGACGCGCAGCATTCCGAGTTTCGAGTAGTACTCGATCAGCGGCCGCGTCTGATTCTGGTAGACCTCGAGCCGATTAACGACGACCTCTTCCTTGTCGTCTTCACGCTGGACGAGTTGCGTGCCGTCACGCGAGCAGGTATTCGCGCCCGCCGGCATGGAATGGATGTTGTACACGGTGCCGCAGGCCGGGCAGGTGCGGCGACCGGCGAGCCGCTTGATCAGCGTCTCGCGCCGCACGTCGAGCAGCAACACGGCATCGATCGGCTGGCGCAGCTGCTTCAGCAGAGCATTCAGGGAATTCGCCTGGTCGATGTTGCGGGGGAAGCCGTCGAGGATGAACCCGCGCGCGGCGTCCGGGCGGCCGAGCCGCTCGCGAATCAGACCGAGCACGATGGCGTCGGACACCAGCTGACCGGCGTCCATCACCGCCTTGACCTTGAGGCCGAGCTCCGTCTTGCGTGCGACGGCATCGCGCAGCAGATCGCCGGAAGACACCTGCGGCACGCCGTATTTGGCTTGTAGCCGCTGCGCCTGCGTGCCTTTGCCCGAACCGGGCGCCCCCAGCAGTACGATCCGCATAAGTCCGTCCGACCCTCCCCAAAGGACGCGTACCCTACAGAAAGAGCGGCCACGGCGCTATCCTTCGCGCCCCGAACAGGCCCCCCAGATCAAACCAAGATCAACCCAGAGAACCAAGGTCCTCACCATGCCCTCCGCCAAGCCCCGCAATGCCTTCTATGCCCAGTCCGGCGGCGTCACCGCCGTCATCAACGCCTCGGCTTGCGGCGTCATCGAGACGGCCCGCAAGCACAAGAACCGCATCGCCAAGGTGTATGCAGGCCGGCACGGCATCGTCGGGGCGCTGACCGAGGACCTGATCGACACCAGCAAGGAATCCGCAGCGGCGATCCGCGCGCTGCGCTGGACTCCGTCGGGCGCGTTCGGCTCGGCGCGCTACAAGCTGAAGAAGTTCGAGGACAACCCGGCGCAGTACGAGCGCCTGATCGAAGTCTTCAAGGCGCATGACATCGGTTACTTCTTCTACAACGGCGGCGGCGACTCCGCCGACACCTGCCTCAAGGTCGCGCAGCTCGCGGACAAGCGCGGCGTCGCGATCCAGGCGATCCACGTGCCCAAGACCGTCGACAACGACCTGCCGATCACCGACTGCTGTCCCGGCTTCGGCTCGGTCGCGAAGTACGTCGCCGTCTCGATTCGCGAGGCGGGCTATGACGTCGCCTCGATGGCGAAGACCTCGACGAAGGTGTTCATCATGGAAGTGATGGGACGCCACGCGGGCTGGATCGCGGCGGCGGGCGGCCTCGCGGCCGAGAAAACCGGCGAGGCGCCGCACATCATCCTGTTCCCCGAAATCACCTTCGACGAGGAAAAGTTCTGCGCGCGCGTCAAGGAGTGCGTCGAGAAATTCGGCTACTGCGCCGTGGTCGTTTCCGAAGGCGTGAAGAACGCCGAGGGCAAGTTCCTCTCGGACGCCGGCCTGCGCGACGCGTTCGGCCATGCACAGCTCGGCGGCGTAGCCCCGGTGATCGCGCAGCTGGTGAAGGCGAAGCTCAACTACAAGTATCACTGGGCTGTCTGCGATTACCTGCAGCGCGCCGCTCGTCACATCGCCTCGAAGGTCGACGTCGAGCAGGCCTACGCGGTCGGCAAGGCCGCGGTCGAGCTGGCGCTGAAGGGTCAGAACTCGCTGATGCCGACGATCGTTCGCACTGCAGACAAACCGTACAAGTGGAAGATTGGCACGGCGCGGCTCGAGGACGTCGCGAACCGCGAAAAGATGCTGCCGCGCGACTACATTACGGAAGACGGCTTGCACATTACGGCCAAGGCGCGCCGCTACCTGCAGCCCCTGATCAAGGGCGAGGACTACCCGCCTTACAAGGACGGCCTGCCGCAGTACGTGCAATTGAAGAACGCCCCGGTGCGCAGGAAGCTCGCCGCACCCTTTGTGGTATAGTTCCGCGCCTTTTTTCCGGCCACCCCGCTTCCAACACAGCCCCTTAAGAGGGAGGAAACTTGATGTCCACTGATGTCGCGCTTTGGCTCGCGATGGGCGCCGGCGTGCTTGCCGTGCTGTACGGCGTGTTCTCCGTCGGCTGGATCAACCGGCAACCGGCCGGCAGCGCGCGCATGCAGGAAATCGCCGCAGCAATTCAGGCTGGCGCACGCGCCTATCTCAATCGCCAGTACACGACCATCGGGATGGTCGGCGTCGTGCTGCTGGTCGTGCTCGGCTTCGCGCTCGATTGGCAGACGGCTGGCGGCTTCGCCGTCGGCGCCATTCTCTCCGGTGTCGCAGGCTTCATCGGCATGAACGTGTCCGTGCGCGCCAACGTGCGCACCGCGCAAGCGGCAAGCGTCGGCTTGAACCCGGCGCTGGCGGTCGCGTTCCGCGGCGGAGCGATCACCGGCATGCTCGTGGTCGGTCTCGGCCTGCTCGGCGTCGCCGGCTACTTCGCGCTGCTCGGCGCGGACAAGGACGCGCTGCACGCGCTCGTCGGCCTCGCGTTCGGCGGCTCGCTGATCTCGATCTTCGCGCGACTCGGCGGCGGCATCTTCACCA
>Ga0111539_10008931_pt1 | contig 12687 bp, 13 predicted proteins | sample RhiMethybrSRZTD1_FD_79667 | JGI IMG/M metagenome (GOLD analysis project Ga0111539, IMG submission 79667) | Populus rhizosphere microbial communities from Tennessee, USA - Rhizosphere MetaG P. TD hybrid SRZTD1 (version 2) (version 2) | ecosystem: Host-associated > Plants > Roots > Rhizosphere >...
AGTCGCTGGTGCAGGTTGGCCGCAGGGAAGCGGCGGAAGCTGGAGGCGAGCGCAGCGCCCATGGCCGGTTTCGCCAGAGGCGCTGCAGCCTTCTTCTTGCTCGCCGGGCTCGACACCAGGCGACGGATCTTGCGCCTCAGCGGCAAGTTCGTCAACCCACCTTGAAGCGGCTTGCAGCAAGTGTTACGTTCTCATCGAGGGAGGCAGATGTCCCGATACCTCGTCGTCTGGTGTGCCCTTGCGCTGGTGTTGCTCGCGCCGACCTCTGCGAACGCTGCGACTAACGAGCGTCTGCTCGCGAAGTACCAACCGGTTACCTATTTCACGCCGGGCGAGGCTTTCCGGCCGACGACCGTGGAGACGTTCGTTGCGGACTCGACCCTCGAGCGCTTCATTCCCGCGCTGGGCGATTGGGTTCCAGTCGATCCCGCTCCGACCGTCGACAGCCTTCCGATCGCTGGAGGCGGCTGGCGCCTGAACCAGCGCACCTGTTCTCCCGCGGCGGGCTCCGCCGGCGCCGCCTGCTATGCCGCTGCCTGGAGTGCCCATGACGCCCAGAGCAGCGCCTACGGGCGGGTCGCTCGTCTAGAGACGAGGATCGTCCTTCAGTACTGGTTCTTCTACTACGACGATTTCTATCCGTACAACCCGCTCACGCCCGACGTCATCTGGCAGGCCCACGAAGGCGATTGGGAAGTCGTGAACGTGGTCCTCTCCCGCCAGGACGAGGACCCGCTCTACGTCGGCTACAGCCAGCATTGCAACGGTCGAACTCGAGCCTGGTCGCAAACGCCGCGCTGGCGCGGGCATCATCCTGTCGTCTACGTCGCGCTCGGCTCGCACGCGAATTACTTCACACAGGGCGAGCACGTGTTCGACCAGGCGTGCCTCCCGGCCCCCGTCCTCGCCTTCTTCGCCCAGACGGGCCTACCACTCCCGCGCGATCAGTCGTGAAGGGGACAGCGGCCGGACCCCGGCGCTCGGCGCAGGGATCACCGATGTGACCATGGTGAGCGAGACAGGGCCGCACTGGATCGGCTTTCCTGGAGCCTGGGGCGAGCTCGAGTACGTCCACGCTCCTGGTCCGGTCGGCACCCCGTTCATCGGGCAATCGCCGCCAGGGCCAGCCCAACACGCGGTCTGGATCGACCCGCTGGGAACGCTCGCGTCCTGGCCGGCCGGCTAGCCGGCGGAGCGGTCGAGCCTGATTTCTGGATCGAGGACGAGCTCGCCGGCGGCGATGCGGCGCACCGCGTCCCTGAAGCCGTCCATGTCGGCGACGCGATCCTTGAGGAGGTAGCCGACGCCTTCCTCCCCGGCCTCGAGGAGATCGCGCGCGTAGGCGGGCTCCACGTACTGGGAGAGCAGAAGGACACCGGTGCCCGGATAGCGGCGGCGGATCTCCTGGGCGGCGCGAACGCCGTCGTCGGCGAGTCCGGGCGGCATGCGGATGTCGGCGATGACGACGTCCGGCCTCTTCTCCTCCACCTTCACCATCAGGTCGTCGGCGTCGTCCGACTGGCCGACCACCTCGAAACCGTGGCCTTCCAGGAGCGACGCGATCCCCTCCCTGAGCAACACGGAGTCGTCCGCGAGGACGACTGTGAGCGTGGTGCCGGAGAGCGGCTGCGACGCGTCGTTGGCGAAGCGGAGGGGCGGGAATTCCCGCTCGAGGCCAGGAACGTCGAGCTGGAAGATGCGCTGCGGCTCGGGTAGCCCGCGTAGCCAGTACTCGCCGAGCTCACGAGTCGCGTGCTCCTCGGGAAGCAGCTCGGCGGTCGAGGCGGACAGGAGCACCTGGCTCCCGTGGCCGGCGAAGCAGATGCGGGCCGCCTTGTGCACCTCGACGCCCAGGTAGTCCGAGTCGGCGAAGATCGCCTCGCCCGTATGCATGCCGATCCGCACGCGCACCTGCTCTTCGTCCGGCCACTCACGGTCCGCGAACGCGAGCTGCGCGTCGATCGCGCACTGCGCCGCCGCGGCAGCGTCCTCGAAGGCGACGAAGAGCTCGTCTCCGCGGCAGTCGATCTCGTGCCCACCCGCAGAGGACGCGGGCTCGCGGATCAGCCTGCGGTGCTCGACGAGAACCTCGCTCCAGCGGTCGCTGAGCCGGTGTGCCAGCCCTGTCGAGCCTTCGAGGTCCGTGAACAGAAAGGTGACTGTGCCGGTCGTCGGTCGCTTCATAGCCGTCCTCGGGTCGAAGCCCAAAGGTACAGGGCTACGCGCGAGCGGGGAGCGCCCAGCGGAGGCCGTCGACCGCCCAGCCCGCGACTGCGAGGACGAGCATTGCGAATGCGACTGTGCCGATGAAGAGCTTGAACTTCATGGACAGCAGGATGACGGGGTGCGGTCGTGGCGACGATGCGGCCTCCAGGCGTCTGCAGGTGCGGTTACCCCTACGAGCGCAGGTAGGCGAGGACGGCGAGGACGCGGCGGTGATCCTCCGACGCGGCGGGTAGGCGGAGCTTCGAGAAGATGCTCGTTACATGCTTCTCGACGGCGCGGTCGGTGACGACGAGCTGCTCGGCGATCCCCGAGTTCGAGCGGCCCTCGGCCATCAGCCCGAGGACCTCCCGTTCGCGCGGCGTGAGCTGGTCGATCGGGTCGTCCCGCCGCCTTCTGCCGACGAGCTGCGAGACGATCGTGGGGTCGAGGGCCGAGCCGCCCTCGCCGACGCGCCGGACCGCGTCTGCGAACTCGTTCACGTCCGACACCCGGTCCTTGAGCAGGTACCCGACGCCCTCGGCGCTCTCCGCCAGGAGCTCCATCGCGTACGTAGCCTCGACGTACTGGGAGAGAACGAGCACGCCGCAGGTGGGATGTTTCTCCCGGATCTCCTGGGCCGCGCGGAGGCCCTCGTCGGTATGCGTCGGCGGCATGCGAATGTCTACGATCGCCACGTCCGGCGAGTAGCTCCGCACCTTGAGCAAGAGCTCGTCCGCGTTCCCCGCCTGGCCGACGACCTCGAACCCGGCCTCGTCGAGGATGCGCGCGACGCCTTCGCGAAGGAGGACGGAGTCCTCTGCCAGGACTACCCGCACGGGATCTCCGCTCGGATCACGGTGCCGCGGCCTGGAGCGCTCTCGACGTGCAGGCGCCCGTCAAGCGCCTCGACCCGGTCGGCCAGGCCGCGCAGACCGGAGCCGTTCAGCGGATCGGCTCCTCCGACCCCGTCGTCGGCGACCTCGACCACGGCGTGGCCGTTCAGCCGCGTCACGCGCACGCCGACCGCGGATGCCTGCGCGTACTTCGCCACGTTGGTCAGCGCCTCCGAGACGACGTAGTAGGCGGCAGCCTCGACGGGCGGAGGCAGGCGCTCCTCCGGGGCGAGCACCTCGACCGGGAGGGGCGCCCGGCCCGCGAGAGCCTCGAGCGCAGCCGAAAGTCCACGGTCTGAGAGTACGGCCGGATGGATGCCGCGCGCCAGCTCGCGGAGCTCCTCGAGGGCCTGGGCGAGCTCCTCCGAGGCGCCGTTCAGGAGCTTGGAAGCCTCATCGGGGTCCGCCTTCAGCTTCGCCTGGGCGAGTCGCAGGGCAAGGGAGAGCGAGACGAGGCGCTGCTGCGCGCCGTCATGGAGGTTGCGTTCGAGGCGCCGGCGTTCGGCGTCGCCCGCCTGCAGGAGGCGCTTGCGCGAATGGCGCAGCTCCTCCTCCTGCCGCTTGCGCTGGGTGATCTCCATCCCGGAGATGAGGAAGTTGGGGCGCCCATGCTCGTCGAGAAGCGGCGTCGTCGACCAGGCGACAACCGCCTCGCCGCCGCCGGCTGCACGCCAGTGGTTCTCGTGCTCGCCGGCCGCGCCCTCGGCCGCGAGCGACGCGAGCTCGCGGTGCACGTCCTCGGCCTCCTCCGGGACGATGAAGACCTCCCAGAACTTCTTCTCCCGCGCAGCCGGCTCGTCCGGGACGCCCGCCAGCTGCTCGAGGGTCTGGTTGAAGCGGACGATCTTCCCCTCGGGGTCGATCATGCAGAAGAGGCTTGGCGTGTTGTCGACCACCGTGCGAATGAAGTCGCGCTCGCGCTCGAGCGCGGCGGCGAGGTGCTTGAGCTCCGTGAACTCGCGCGCGATGAGGATTGCCTCGTCCCCGTCCTTCACGATCCGGGCCTCGAAGTCGCGCTCCACGCCGTCGATCTCGACCTTGTAGTCCCCGGTGACGAGGCGCCCCGTGTCGATCGCCTCGCGAACACCGTTCACGATCTTGTCGGCCACCTCCTGCGGAAGGACGTCGTGCGCCCTGCTGCCGAGGAGCTGCTCCGGCGGGGTGATGAGGTCTTCCGGATGGCCGTTGAAATCGAGGTACGTGCCTTCACGGTCGAAGCGGAACATGAGGTCGGGCGCCGCGTCGAGAAGGGCGCGGTAGCGGCTCTCGCTCTGCCGCAGCGCCTCGACGGTCCGCTCGCGGGCGAGCGCGAGGCTCGCTGCCGCGCTGACCGCTTCGACCAGGTCGCGCTCTTCGGAGAGGGTCGCGTCGTGGACGATGGTCGCGACGACCTCGCCCTCGTGCTCGACGAAGGTCGTGGCCTTCCCCTCCCTCGCCGCTTCCTTGGCCAGGTCGAACGGCCGCCCGTCCGAGCCGATCCACTCGTAGGTGTCCGGGAGCCAGAGCGCGAGGTCGAGATCGGGGTCGTTGAGGGTGCGCGCGATCGCGTCGCGAAGCTCGCGCAGGCCGTCGGCGCTGAGAAGCTCCACAACGAGGATCGCGACCGAGGCACGCGCGAGGCGGATCTGCAGGAGCCCGGCCAGGAACGCGAGCGGCACGAGCGCGAAGGAGAAGATGACGAACCACCAGATGACGTCGGAAGCGCGCGACGAGAAGAACGACACCACGATCGCGAGGCCGATGAAGAAGAGCGTCGCCGCGGAGGTGGCGAAGATCGGTGCGAGCGTGCGCCGCAGCGGGGGTGAGGCCGCGCGCCAGCGCCTGAACAGCACCCAGGCCGTCCCGAAGAGCACAAAGCCGGCTCCGAGAACTGCAACGGCGCCGAGCACGTTGCGCGCGGCCTGCGAGTCCCAGGCGGCCAGGCGGTTGTCCGGGCACCCGTCGCAGTTCTCGGCTCCGAAGAGGTTGTAGAGCGTCTGGATGCCGAGCACGAGACCGTATGCCGTGCCGACGATCGCATGGACGAGCCTGGTCTCCAGATACCCGCGTGGAAAGGCGAGCAGCGCGTGGACGAAGACCGCGATGCCGAGCCCGCCGAGGATCTCCCCGAGCGCGAAGAGATACTCGTTGCTCGACTCCGAGAGCGCGCCGAGCATGAACGCGAACCCGACGGTGGCCATGAGCGGCCCGAACCTGTTCCCCGGTCGGCGCGCCCACGCGATGAGGCCGGTCGCGATGAACGCCCAGACAACGACGAGGTAGACCGCCGAGACGAACACCGGGTTCTCCTCGTGGTCGCTCGTGAGGGTGAGGTAGAGAGCGCCCGCCGTCGCGGCGAGCGCAAGCGTCAAGACCACCAGGATCCGGGTGCGCATCGCTCTATCGAAGCACAGCGTGCAGGGCCGCACCGGACAGCTCGCCCTTGGGCACGAAACCGCGCGCGCCGCACGCGTCGACGAGTGGGCCGAAGTCGGCCGCGTCGCGGCTGGACGTCAGCACGATCGTCGGCATGTAGCCGTTTGCCCCCAGGGTCGTCGCGACGGTGAACCCGTCCATGTCGGGGAGCTGGACGTCGAGCAGGAGGATGTCCGGGCGTAGGCGGTCGACTGCCTCGAGAGCCGATGTCCCGTCCTCCGCCTCGCCGACGACGTCGAACCCGTCAGCCTCGAGAATCGCGCGCGCGGTCGCGCGAAAGCTGGGGTGATCGTCGACGATCAATATGGTGGCCACGACCAAAGTGTGTCGGACCGGTGATTACGCCGGAATACGGCTAACCACACTCTTTTCGAAGCCTTTCTAGACCCCTCTCGGCGAGGAATCCTCGAGTGCGACCCGCATCAGGTCGCGGATCGAGACGATCCCCGCCACGCGGCCCTCGTCCAACACGGGCAGGTGCCGGAAGCCGCCGTGGATCATGAGCGCCGCGGCGTGTCCCGTCGAGTCGTCCGCTTCGATGGCCTCCGGATGACGGGTCATCCAGTCTCCGACCTTGGCGTCCTCGCTGTAGCCGGCCGCAACCGCCTTCATGAGATCCCGCTCGGTGAGGATGCCCTCGAGCCGCTCGCCGGCGAGGATCAGCACCGCCCCCACGCCGCGCTCCACCATCCGCTTGGCCGCGTCGGCCAGCCGATCCTCCGCTGAGGCGGTGAGGATGTCGCTCGACATGTGGTTGGAAACGACCGCCATCGAAGGAGGCGATCTTAAAGCCCTCCGGGCGGCGCGTCGAGGCTCCGGCTACGACTGCTTGCGGACGGCCTCGAGCTTGTAGCCGACGCCGTAGCGCGTCTGGATGAACGTGTGCTTCGGCTGGAGGGCGTCGATCTTGTCGCGCAGCTTGCGGACGAAGACGTCCACGGTGCGGTCGCGATGCGTCTGGCGACGGCCCCAGACCTTCTGCAGGACCTCGTCCCGGGTGACGACACGGCCGCGGTCGAGCGCGAGGGCGTACAGGAGGCGGAACTCCGTCGGCGTGAGCTCGGCGCTCTTGCCGTTCACGTACGCCTGGACGTTGAGCGGGTCGATCCGCAGCTCGGCGATGTCGATCGGATCGCCTCGGTTCTCGTCCTGGACACGGACTCCGCGCCGGGCGGCCGCCCGCACCCGGGCCACGAGCTCCTTCATGGAGAACGGCTTCACGAGGTAGTCGTCCGCGCCGATCTCGAGCGCGTGCACGCGGTCGTGCTCGGTGCCGCGCGCGCTGACGACGACGATCGGCGTGCCGATTCCCTCGGCGCGGGCGGTCTCGATCACACGCCAGCCGTCGACGCCGGGCAGCATGAGGTCGAGCACGCAGACGTCCGGCTTCTCGTAGCGCAGCCGCGCGAGCCCTGCCTCGCCCTTGTTCACCCAAAGCGGGTCGAAGCCCGCCGCGTTCAGATGGCTCGCCATCCCGCGCGCGATAACGTCGTCGTCCTCGATGATGAGAACCTTCGGCACGTCAACACAGATCATGCCGTGCAATCCGGTTTAGGAGTAGTGAACAAGTTGTGAAGAGATTGTTCCGACGGACGCCACCCGAGCCGTGGGTCGCGGCCGAGCCGAACGTCGACGCGGCGCGCGGCCGCGTCCTCGTCGAGGAAAGCCGCGAGATCGTGGTCGTGCTCGACGCCGAGGGTCGGGTGGTGACGGCCAGCCGGAGGGCCCGGGAGCTCTTCCAGGGACTCGCCGAAGGTGAGGCACCACCCGACGCAGTCCTCCTCGACTCCCTCGTCGTTCCCTACACCGTCGCAGGACACACCGAGAAGCTGATCTATGTCCGCGACCCGGGCGACCTCGCCGCCTACGAAGAGCTCCGCGCCGGCTTTACGGCCTCGGTTTCACACGAGCTCCGCACGCCTCTCGCCCGGCTGCTCGCGCTCCTCGAGAGCGCGAGCCTTCCGGATGCGAACCCTGAGGACCTCATCGACCGGGCACAGGCTGAGGTACGCCAGATCGGCGAGCTGATCGACGACGTCCTCTTCCTCAGCGAGCTCGAGTCGGGCCGCGAGCTCGTCGCGCTGGGCTCGACCGTCGCGCTCCCCATTCTCGAAGAGGTCGTCGAGGAGCTCGCCGAGCGGGCGGCTCGGGCCGGACTGGCGCTCGAGGTTAAAGGCGATCGGGACGCGGAGTTGCCGCTCCGCCAGCGGATGATCCGCGTGATTGCCGGGAACCTTGCCGAGAACGCCATCCGCTACGCCGGACCGGACTCGACGTTCACTCTCACGCTCGGCCCCGGTGAGCTGACGGCGAGCGACGACGGAGTCGGCGTCTCGGAAGACGACCTCCCTCGCCTTTTCGAGCGCTTTTATCGGGCCGACCGCGCCCGGGCCTCGCGCGGCACCGGGCTCGGCTTGGCGATCGTCAAGCACATAGTGAACTCGGCCGGCGGAAGCATCGAAGCAGAGAGTGAGCCCGGGCACGGTCTCACGATCCGGATACTTTTCACCAGCCCGTAACCACTTCTTCACGGCCTTTCAGCCCATCCTGCTTCGAGGCGCCGGGACACTCGGACCAGTGCAAACGAGACGACGAAAGGAAAACAGTGGGAATTCGCCCTTACGGCAGGATCCTCCTGCTCGTGCTTGCGGCCGGGCTGCTCGCCACTGCGGTGGCGGCGTGCGGCCGGAGCGACGCATCTGACACCGGAGCGGCGGCCACGACCGGTGCAGGAGGTCAAGACCTTTCCGGCCGCATCGAGATCGACGGCTCCAGCACCGTCGGCCCGTTCGTCACCGCCGGGGCCGAGGAGTTCCAGGCCCAGAACTCCGGTGTCCAGGTGACAGTCGGGATCTCCGGAACCGGGGGCGGCTTCGAGCGCTTCTGCGCAGGCGAGACCGACATCTCCGATGCCTCCCGTCCCATCAAGGAAGACGAAGAGGTGCCTGTCTGCAAGAAGAACGGCGTCGAGTACACCGAGATTCAGATCGCGAACGACGGCATCGCTGTCGTGACCAACAAGGAGAACGACTGGGCGACGTGCCTCACCGTCGAGCAGCTGAACAAGATCTGGGGCCCCGACTCCAAGGTCGACAACTGGAACCAGGTCGATCCGAGCTTCCCGGACCAGAAGATGACCCTGGCCGGCCCGGGCACGGACTCCGGCACGTTCGACTTCTTCACCGCCGAGATCAACGGTGAGGAGGACGCCAGCCGCACCGACTACCAGGCCACGGAGGACGACAATGTCACCGTGCAGGCCGTCGAAGGCGACAAGGGCGGGCTCGGGTACTTCGGGCTCAGCTACTTCGAGCAGAACCAGGATCAGATCAACGACGTCGAGGTGGACGGAGGCGACGGCTGCGTCGCGCCGACGAGCGAGACCGTCCAGGACGGCTCGTACACGCCTTTGTCGCGCCCGCTCTTCATCTACGTGAAGAACGAATCGCTGCAAAAGCCGGAGGTCAAGGCGTTCGTCCAGTACCTCCTCGACAACGAGCAGACGATCGCAGAGAACGCACTGTTCGTCCCGCTGACCGACGAGCAGCTGCAGGAGTCGCAGTCCACGTTCGAGGCCGCCGCGAGCTAGCAGCTTGGCGACTCGAGCTGAATCGCTGTCCCTCGCCCCACCGCGGAAGCGGTGGGGCGAGGTCGTCATCAAGGCGGCGCTCGCCGCCTGCGCGCTCGTGTCGGTGGCGACCACCGTCGGCATCGTCGTCGCGCTCTTTCTCCCGGCGTTCGAGTTCTTCCAGGAGGTGAGCTTCCGGGACTACATCACCGGGACAGAGTGGGCCCCGCTCTTCCTGCAGCAGTCCTTCGGTGTCATCCCGTTGATCGTCGGGACGATCTCCGTCACTCTCTGGGCCTCGCTGATCGCGATCCCGCTCGGGCTCGGGGCCGCCATCTTCCTCAGCGAGTACGCCCGCCCACGGGTCCGAGCCACGCTCAAGCCCGCTCTCGAGCTGCTCGCCGGGATTCCGACCGTCGTCTACGGCTACTTCGCGCTCACCTGGGTGACGCCGCACCTGAAGGACACCGGGCTCGACGTCGGTGTCTTCAACGCGCTCAGCGCGGGTCTTGTCATGGGCGTGATGATCATCCCGACCGTCGCCTCCCTCTCCGAGGATGCTATGTCGGCCGTCCCGCGTGACCTTCGCTACGGCGCCTATGCCCTGGGGTCGAGCAAGCTGCAGGTCTCGACGCGGATCGTCGTCCCAGCGGCCGTCTCAGGCATCGTCGCCGCCTTCGTACTCGGCATCTCACGCGCGATCGGCGAGACGATGATCGTGCTGCTCGCTGCCGGGCAGCAGCCGAACCTCTCCTTCGATCCACGCGAGGCCGTGGAGACGATGTCCGCGTTCATCGCAGCGACCGGCGCAGGGGACGTGCCGACCGGCTCGGTCGAGTACAAGACCATCTTCGCGGTCGGCGCGACGCTCTTCGTCATGACGCTGCTCGTCAACGCCATCGCCATCCGCCTCGTGCGCAAGTACCGGGAGGTGTACGAATGAGCGTCGCGTCAGCGGATGTGCCGATCCAGGGCGGCCGGAGGCGCGGCGTATGGCGCGGACGGATCTTCGTCGGGTTGCTTCTCCTTTCGATGGCGGTCGGCTTCATCGCACTCGGGACGCTGTTCTTCGACGTCCTCAGCAGGGGCCTGGCCTACGTCGACCCCGTGCTCCTCACGAATCCCCCGTCGAGCGATCCCGACATCGCCGGCGCCCGCCCCGCGATCCTCGCCACTCTCTACCTGGGCATCCTCCTCATCCTCTTCACGGTCCCCATCGGAGTGGGGACCGCCATCTACCTGGAGGAGTACGCGGACCGAAACCGTTGGTACAACCGCCTGCTCGAGCTCAACATCCAGAACCTGGCCGCTGTGCCCTCGATCGTCTACGGGATCCTCGGGCTCGCGTTCCTCGTCCGCGGCCTCGGCCTGGGACGAGTCCTCCTCGCCGGCGCGCTCATCCTCACGCTCCTCGTCCTCCCCACGGTGATCATCGCGGCGCGCGAGGCGATTCGAGCCGTTCCGGGATCGATCCGGGAGGGCGCATACGCGCTCGGTGCAACCCAGTGGCAGGTGATCTCTCGCCAGGTTCTCCCCAACGCGATTCCGGGCATTGCCACCGGTTCGATCCTCGCCCTCGCGCGGGCGATCGGCGAGACGGCGCCGCTGATCCTGATCGGAGCGCTCACGTTCATCTCGTTCAACCCGACGGTGATGGGCCCGTTCACGGCCCTGCCGGTGCAGATCTACAACTGGACGAAGCTCCCGGATCCCAAGTTCAAGGCGCTTGCCGCCGCGGCCATCATCGTCCTACTGATCATGGTGCTCCTATTGAATGCCGCCGCGATCTGGCTCCGCAATCGCTATCAGAAGAGGTGGTGACTATCATCGAGTCCCCGGTGCAAGTGGCCCAGCAGCAGACGCGCGAGCTACCCCCGCCCGAAAAGCGGGAGATCGTCTTCGACGTGTCCGCTCTCACCGTTTCCTACGGAGAGAACCCGGCCCTGAAGAACGTCTCGCTCGACGTCTACAAGAACTTCGTCACCGCCTTCATCGGCCCCTCCGGCTGCGGCAAGAGCACCTTCATCCGTTGCTTCAACCGCATGAACGACCTGATCCCCAGTGCTGTCGTGGAGGGGACGATCCTTTACCGCGGTAACGACCTCTACGGGCCGGATGTGGACGCGGTGGAGGTGCGGAGGCGGATCGGAATGGTCTTCCAGAAGCCGAACCCCTTTCCGAAGTCGATCTACGACAACGTCGCCTTCGGCCCGCGCGTCCTCGGCATGACCGACGACCTCGACGGCCGGGTCGAGCGGGCCCTCCATCAGGCCGCTCTCTGGGACGAGGTCAAGGATCGGCTCAAGGACGGTGCTCTCGGCCTCTCGGGCGGCCAGCAGCAGCGGCTCTGCATCGCGCGCTGCCTCGCCGTCGAGCCCGACGTCCTCCTCATGGACGAGCCGGCGTCCGCCCTCGACCCTATCTCGACAACGCGCATCGAGGACCTCATGCACGACCTCAAGCGTGAGTACACGATCGTGATCGTGACCCACAACATGCAGCAGGCCGCCCGAATCGCGGACATGACGGCGTTCTTCAGCGTCCAGGTCGAGGACGGCCGCCGAAGCGGCGTGCTCGTCGAGTACGACGCGACGCCGACGATCTTCACGAAGCCCGCGGACAAGCGGACGGAGGACTACGTCACGGGACGGTTCGGCTGATGCGGATCTCTCTCCAGGAAGAGCTCGACCAGCTCGAGGCGTCGCTCCAGGAGGAGGGCACGCTCGTCCTTCGCGCGCTCCGTGGGTGCCTGAACGCACTCGAGCGCCACGACGCCGAGCTGGCGGACGAGGTGATCGCCTTCGACGATGAGGTGGACGAGACCTACGTTGCGATCGAGGAGGGAATCCAGTCGCTCCTCGCGCGCCAGACTCCGGTCGCGATCGACCTGCGCAACGTCCTCGCTGTGCTGCACATCAACTTGCACCTCGAGCGCATGGCGGACTACTGCGTGACCGTCGCCAAGCTGACCAAGCTCGTGCACGACACGCCGCCCGACGAGACCCTCGCCGAGGCGCTCGAGGACATGGGCACCCGCGCCGAGGAGATGATTCAGGCCGCGCTCGACTCGTTCGCCAACCGCGACGTCGAGAGCGCGGAGTCGCTCGTGGACATGGACGAGCTCATCGACGCCGCCAACCGCCGCGTCGTCCACCAGATCCTCTCCATCTCCGCCGACCCCGACCTGCGCGAATGGGGCCTCAGGATGCTGCTCGTCTCACGCTGCCTGGAGCGGATCGGCGACCACGCGGTCGACATCGGCGAGCAGACGGCGTTCCTCGTCAGCGGACAGTTCCGCGAGTTCACCGACGCCTCGCACTAGCGACTGGCTAGCTGAACGCCGCGCAGATCGACTCGATGTGGCGCTCGTCGGTGCCGCAGCATCCGCCGACGACGTTGAGGCCCGGGAGCAGCGGCCTGAGCTCGCCATAGCGAGCGGCGAGGTCGTCCGGGTCCCCCTGGTCGAGCTCCTCGGCCTCGTCGAGCTCGGCGTGGCTCTTCGTCGAGGCGTTGGCCCGCAGGCCGCGGACCCGTTCGAGGCCACCCTCGGAGAGCACGTCCTCGAAATGCGTCGGATGCGCGCAGTTGACCATGTAGTAGGCCGGC
>Ga0111539_10008933_pt1 | contig 12686 bp, 10 predicted proteins | sample RhiMethybrSRZTD1_FD_79667 | JGI IMG/M metagenome (GOLD analysis project Ga0111539, IMG submission 79667) | Populus rhizosphere microbial communities from Tennessee, USA - Rhizosphere MetaG P. TD hybrid SRZTD1 (version 2) (version 2) | ecosystem: Host-associated > Plants > Roots > Rhizosphere >...
AGGGGCGCGGGTCGGATTCGAACGGCGCTTGCGCGAGCTCGCGCGCGGCCTCTTTCCGGTGTTCGAGACGCTCGATTTGCACGGGATGACCGCCGAAAAGGCCGAAAAAGCCGTGCGGTCGTTCTGCGCGGCGGCGCGCGGCCAGGTCCCGCGCACGGTCCTCATCGTCCACGGCAAGGGTCTTCATTCCCCCGCCGGCCAAGCCGTTCTGCGCGACGCCGTCGCCCACTGGCTCTCCACGCCGCCTCTCGCGCGCGACGTCCTCTGCTTCGTCACCGCGCGCCCCAAGCACGGCGGAGCGGGTGCCATGTACGTTCTTCTCGCCGCGCGCCCTCCCAGCGCGGGGGGGAACGCGCCCAGCGCGGCCCGCGGCGGCCGGCCCAGCCGCTAGCCGCGTCGCCAATCGAAAAATTCGTCAGCGTCCAGCCATTTTGGGGCCTCGGCTGCCGTGACGGCCATTTCGGGGCGTGGTAGCCATTGGTGCGGTTTGGAGGATACGGCGATGGTGGACAAGGTCGACAAGATCTGGATGGACGGGGAGCTGGTCAATTGGGACGACGCCAAAGTGCACGTCCTGACGCACACGATCCACTACGGTCTCGGCGCGTTCGAAGGCATCCGCGCCTACAAGCGCGCCGACGGTTCGACCACCGTCTTCCGCCTGCGCGACCACATCGAGCGGCTTCTCGCCTCGTGCAAGCTGGTCAACCTCAAACCGCGGTACACGGAAGACCAGCTGGTCAAGGCTTCGGTCGAGCTTTTGCGGATCAACCGCATGGACGAGGCCTATCTTCGGCCTCTCGTCTACGTGGGCGACGGCGCGATGGGGGTCTACGCGCCGAACAACCCCGTGCGCGCGTTCATCGTCGCGTACAAGTGGGGCGCCTACCTCGGGCACGAAGCGCTCGAGGGAGGCATTCGCACCAAGATTTCGTCTTGGCAGCGTCACCACATCAACGTGAGCCTCGCCAAGGCCAAGATGATGGGGCAGTACACGAACTCCGTGCTCGCCAAGGGTGAGGCCAAGCTCGGCGGCTACGACGAGGCCATCCTCCTCGACACCCAGGGGTACGTCAGCGAGGGCTCGGGCGAAAACATCTTCATCGTCAAGAAAGGGCGGCTCACCACGCCGCCGCTGTCCAGCTCGATCTTGGCCGGCATCACGCGCGACACCATCCTCACGCTCGCGCGCGAGGAGGGGATTCCCGTTTTCGAAGATCGCATCACACGCGACGAGCTCTACCTCGCCGACGAGGTCTTCTTCACGGGCACCGCCGCGGAAGTGACCCCCATTCGCGAGGTCGACGATCGCGCGATCGGCGACGGCAAGGTCGGTCCGGTGACCAAGCGTTTGCAATCGCGCTACTTCGACGTGGTCAAAGGATCGGATACGCACCATCCGGAATGGCTCACCCGCGTGTAGCAAGGCACCGTTCATTTTTTGGCCCGATCTTTTCGGCGATCATCGGGTCGTCCCTTTTCATGGCTGCGTGCGGGTCCGCGCCGCAGCCCGTCGCAGCAGAGCCAGCCGCCGAGAGTGCGGCGCTACCCGCGTCGAAATCGTTCGACGGGACCGCGTGGGCGACGTTCCATTCCAAGCGCTTCGAGCTCTCCCTGCGGCTCCCCGACGGACCGGCGTGGAGGATCGACGATCACCGTTCGCCTTGGCTGCGCGCGACCCACGAAGGAACCCGCTCCAAGATCGTGCTGCGCAGCTGGCGTGAAGACGAGAACGTGACCCGCGGCGGTTGCTACGCGCGAGCGCGCGGTTGGGATCCCAGCTTGCCCGATCTCGACGCCTCGCGGCTCTTGGACGATGCAGTCCGCCCCCTCGACGCGAAGAGCGCCCGTGTGGTCGTGGGCCTCGTCGGTCCCGCAGCCGAAGCGCCCGGTGCCGCGCCCGTCGGCGGCTTCGTGCTCGCCATCGTTGGCGACGTGCGTCGCTGTTTGTTGCTCGCCTATGAAACCGAGGCGAGCGGTTCTGCGGCCGAAGGCGACGTTGCCGATCGTCTGGCGATCGTAGCCGATCGGCTATTGCCGACCATCAAGCTTGATCAAAGCTTTGCCCCTTCGCGCGAACCGGCCATTCCATCGCGATCGGGACCCGGGGGGGCCGGCGGATCGCGCTGAGCGCGAAGCAACACGGCGGCCCCGACGGCGAGTGCGACGAGGATCGCCTGCACGACGTACGTCTCGAGCGTGGAGTAGACGCCGAGCGCCGGTAGATGCGGCAGGCGCACGGGGTGAAACGGCAGATGCCCCGTCATTTGCAGCGCCGAAATGCCCTGACCGGCGAAGACGACGGCCAGCGCATAGAGCAAGAGGCCCGAGAAGGCGAAGAAGGATTGCGGCGGCGCGAATTTGCCCGCGCGGCCGTACGCGACGACGAGACCCACCAGCGCGACCAAACCGAGCAGCGCGCCAGCCCCCGCCGCCGACGCGGAACCCGGCTGCGCCATCAGCGCCTGGTAGAAAATCACGGTCTCGAACGCCTCGCGGTACACGGCGAGGAACGCAATGCCGAAGAGCGACAACGTCGCGCCGCTGCTCGCCTTGACGCGGAGGTAGGCGACCCAGCGCGCTGCTTCGCGTTTCGCGAAGAGCCAATAGCTCACATAGAAAAGGACGGTCGACGCGAGCAGCGCGCTCACCCCTTCGATGAGCTCGCGGCTCAAGCCGGACACCTCCAAAAAATGGCGCGAGACGAACCAGGTGACCGCGCCGGCCACGGCGGCGCTCATCCAGCCCGCGTGCACCCAGCGCTTGCGCTCGGGCGTTCCCGCGCGACCCACCACGGCGAGCAGCGCGGCAATGAGGAGCGCCGCTTCGACCCCTTCGCGCAGCGCGATGCCGGCGCTCGAGAGCATGGTCGTCGCGAACGAAGGCGGCGTGCTCGCATCGTCGAGCTTGCGCCCGGCGCGCCCGAGCTGGGTGGCGAGCGACGCCAGCCCCCGATCGATCTCCGCGCGCGGCACCCCTTCGGCGATATCGCGTCGCAGCTGCTTGAAACGATCCTCGATGTCGAGCGCGAGCGCCGGATCGGCGGCCTTGAGCGGCGCTTCGAGCGGCTCGACGTCGTCGAGGTACGCGCGCAAGAGGGCTATTTTCGCCTCCTCGCGGTCCGATCGGACGAGCAGCGCGCTCACCTGGCGCAGCTCCGTGCGCGCGCGCAGGACCAGGCGCGCGGCGCCCTTTGGATTCAGCGTGGCGGGATCGTACGGAGCGCGCGTGCGCAGCTCGCCGAGTGCCGTCTCGATACGCGCCGCGGCGAACCCTGCGCGCTCGAGGTCGCCCCGAAGCTCGTCGTCATTTTCGCGCGAAAGCTCGGCCAAGCTGAAAAAGCGCGAAGCCGCCGTTGGCTCGGATACGGCGTTGTGATCGAGCGAGCGCACGTAAAAGGCGACGTCCCACTTCTCGGCGCTGGAAAGAAAATCGAAGGGGACCATGGCCGTCTTGGGAACGCCGAACCGGAGCGCTGTGAACACCCGCAAGGGCGAGAGCTTGCGCGAAACGTCGGGCGTGCGGAAATTGGCCGGGCGCGGCGAGTATTCGGCGGCGCGCGGCGTATCGGCGCGCCCGTCCGAACCGTGGCACGCGCTGCAGTGCCGCTCGTAGAGCTCCGCGCCCTGCTCGCGTGAAGGCGTCTGCACGGGCGCCTCCACGAAGGCGTAGAGGGCCGCAATTTGCCCGCGCGTGGCGCGCGCCGCTTCTTCCACCTCTCTGGCCGGGCGGCGCGCCTCGACCAGACGTTTGACCGCCTGGATCTCTTGCGACACCCATTTTGCGCGCGGCGCCCCCTCGGGGGGATCGAGCTTGGTCGCGAGGCGCGTCGCCTCTTCGAGCACCTCCAGCTGCTCGGCAAGCTCCGCCTCGTTGGCATCGCTGCCGCTGCCCAGCGCGGCGCCGTAATCCGCGGCCACATAATCGAGCAAGTGGGCGACGTGCTCGGCTTCGCGTCGCGGGGTCATGGGCTCGTCGGCGCGCGCCGGCCGCGCGGCCGCGGTGCATAGGCACAAAAGAGCTATGCCGATCCAGAGCCTCGCTTGCATACCGCTTCCGTACATTGGCAAAGCTTCGCGGGAAAGCAATGCGTCAGCGCGCGCTCGCCGTCGTGGGCACGCGCGGCTCGAGGACCACGCTCATCGTCAGGCGGACGGCCCAGAACGAGTCCACGGTGTCGTAGAGAGGTCGATCGATCGGCGCGAGAAAGCTCACCGCCGGCGTGAGCACGCGCGTCATGAGGCGCACGCTCGCGCTCGCAGCGTACGCCGCGCGACCGTCGTCTTTGCGCAGCGGCGCTTGAATGAGATAGACCTCCCATGCCTCGAGACCGAGTCCCAAAAGCTCGATGGGTCGATAGCCGATGTAGAAAGTGGTGCGGCTGGTGAGCGCGCCGCTCGCGTGATCCCAGTCGATCCCTTGCCGCAGCTGGAGGATCACCTGCCCGTCGATGGCACGCACGTCGAAGAATGGGCGGAGCACCAGATCGCCGTTGACGAAGTCCGCATAGTCCCAGGGCCGAACGACGGCCACCGTCTGCACCAGCGTGCTCGCCTCGGCGCCGCGATGGAAGGCGGGCAACACCGCGCCGAGCCCGCCTCCGTAGGCAAGTCCCGCTTGCGAGGCCCACAGGGTCCGCCCCCACACTTCGGGGTTGCTGGCGACCATGTGAAAGCCTTCGTTGAACGGATTTCCGAGCGCTACCTGCTCCCCCACGCCGACGTACCAGCGTCGGAGCGAGAGAGCCTGTTCGAGCTCGAATCGCTCCATCCATCCAAACGATCGCGCAGGGGGCGGTTGATCGGGCAGCGCCGCGTTCTGGATGCTCGCGAAGGTGTTCTCCAGCGAAGCCGCGAGCCCGCGGTGCGTCAGATCGGGCAACGTCGGCGGTGCGGGCGCATCGGGCAGAGCGTAAGGGTCCGTCGGTTCGTCGCCGGGGAGCGCTTGAGCCGATGCCGGTCGCACCCAAAGCAAGAGCGCCGCTGTGCCCGCCCATCGCACGGCTACGCGCATCATCGCCTCGATAATATTCCGAGCGAAAGCGCATCGCGGATGATTCGATGCGAAGCGGTATGACCCGGCCTCGCGGCGTGAACGCGCCCCCGCGGCGGGCCACCATAAAGCGCAAAGTCTCCGATGAGGTCGAGCAGCTTGTGACGGCCGATCTCGCCGGGTGAGGGCGGAGCTTGGCCGGCAAGCGCGACGGGGCCCGCGTCGTCGAAGACGATGACGGCGCGCGCGAATGCCTCCGCCGCGCGAACGTCATTGGAGCGACCGAGCGCGGCGCGCCCGTGCCGCCAGAGCTCCTGCGCATCGGCCTGAAAGCCGAATGTGCGCGCCGGCGCGATCGACGCGACGAACGCGCTGGGCGACCCATCCCAGCTCGCGCCGACGGAGCCGATGGCCGGATGATCGAACACCGCTTCAACGGACACGGACGTCCCTTCGTCGACATCGAAGTCGTAGGTGCTGTTTCCGGCCGAGACGCGACCCGCCTTGTCCACGACGAGCGCTGGAGGTTGCGGCGTCGGTGTGCGCAGCTCGAGGGCGAGCAGTGCGTCGGCAAACGCGCGTGCCCCGCCGTCCAAAATGGGGAGCTCCGCCCCTTCTACGGCGACGGTGACCCCCTCGCGAATCCCGAGCCCGCCGAGCGCGGCCAAGAGGTGCTCGACCAGATCGATCTCCAAGCCTTCCCCGTCGGACACCGTGACCCCCGCGTCGCTGCGTTGCACCGCCAGCCGCGCGAGAGGCGCCGATCGGCCGCGCTGCTCGAACGCGACAGGGCCGTCGGCGCGGGTCAGCGTGAGGGCGGTCTCCACCCCTCGGTGAAGCGCGTACCCCACGAGCCGGATGGAAGCAGTCACCTCTCGAGGGAATTGCGCGAGGACTTAACCGCTCAGTGGCCGCGACCTGGAATGTCGATGACGAACGTCACCACCAGGACGAGAGCCAGCATCATGACGAGACCCACGGCGTGGACCTGCGCCTCGACCTTGGGGTCGGGGCGCCGCCGCGTCGTGGCTTCGTAGGCGAGGAACATCAGCCGTCCGCCGTCGAGCGCGGGGATCGGCAGCAAGTTGAAGGCCCCGAGGTAGGCCGAAATGAGCCCCAGAATCCAGAAGAAGGGCGCCAGGCCCCCCCGTGCGGCCTTCGCCGTCTCGCGCACGATGCCCACCGGTCCGGCGAGGTCCGCCTTCTGCTTGCCCGTGAGCATCTGTCCGAGACCAATCATCGTTTCGGCTACGACGTCGGCCGGCTTCTTGACCGCGAACGTTACGGCTTCGCGCATGGTCGCCGGGCGGGAAAGGTAGGCGGCTTCGATGCCGATGCGTCCTTCGCCGGTCGGAGCGGGCGCCGGGGTGACCGTCAGGTGGACGACGTTGCCGTCGCGCTCGACGCCGATGTCGATGGGCTTGTTGGGGTTGGCGCCGATGACCGAGCGCATCTGCTCCCATTCGGTGATCGTGGTTCCCGTCACCTCGACGACCTTGTCGCCGGCCTTCATTTGTCCCATTTCGGCCGGCGTGTTGGGCAGCACCGTTCCGACCTTGGTGGTGGGAACCTGAACACCGCCGATCATCAGCGATCCGAAGAAGAGGACGGACGCGAAGAGGTAATTGGCGAGGGGGCCGGCCACGATGGTCGTGATCCGCCCGAAGAGGCTCGCGTTCGCGTAGCTCCCTTCGTCGTTGGGCTCGACCTCCTCGAGGGGGTTCAGTCCCGCGATCTGCACATAGGCGAGGAGCGGAATGATGGCGATCTGGTAGGTGGTGGGGCTCCCTTTCGGCGTATGACGGGCGAGTGCCGGTCCGAAGCCGATCGAGAAACGCGTGACCCGCATCTTGAAGGCCCGCGCCGCCAGATAGTGCCCGAGCTCGTGGACGACCATCAGCAGGCCGAGTCCAAGGATGCCGAAGAGGACGGTCATGTAAGTGTGATTCTAGCCACGGGATTCGCCCTGCGCCACGACCAGCGCGACCTACCTCGGACCCGTCCCGGGCCGGCCGGTCGAGGGGCCCGAGGCGTCAGGGCATGAACGAAACGCCGATGCTCCAATAGGGCCAGCCGAGGCGCATGGTCAGCGCGGTCGTCTCCGAGAAATGGTACCGCCCCCCCACGAAAAGGACGAACGGATTGACGCCCACGGTGCTCGGCCGATTACCGCACGCGACGAGGTTGCCGCGGTTGTCGACGAAATCCACGCAGGTTCCGTAGCTGTTGAAGGCGATGGCAAGCCCGGGCTCACCGAACACGCTCCAATGCGTGGAGAGAAAAAAGTTCCACTGCATGACCACGGGGACCCAGAAAGCCTCGAAGTTGACGCAATTGCCCGGGTTCCCCCAATAGCGGTAGCAGCCGTTGTAGTGGACCCAGTCGAGCCCTAGCCCGATCGCCACGCTGTTGTTGATGCTGGAGATGAAGCCGTTTTTGACGAGGGGAATCGAGAAGCGCCCGCCGATGCCGATCCCGTTCGATCCGGCAGTTGGGATCAACAGCGCGAGCGCCAAATGCGGCTCGATCTCCACAGAATAGGCGGGGTGATCGCCTGGGCGCTTGATGATCAGTTCTTCGGCACTGGCCGTACGCGCGCCGAGCCACACCGTGGCAAACAGTGCCCATACAGCGAGACGAACTGCCGACTGCGATCGACGACCCGACATGGTTCTTCCTCACCGGCCGGGGGGAACGGTGCTGCTCGGCCGTCCCAGGGTACGCATACCGGTCAAACCCGTGCAAGGTGGACTTTATCCGGAACCCTGCCGACGCAGACGAAGCTTGACAGCGCCGCAAAGCCCGTGGCGAGCTCGCAGGCGCACCACTCGAGCTCGCCGTGCAATCGTCCGCGTTCTGGCGCGGTCCCCACCGCGGCTCGCCCGACACCCGCGGGTCGCCCGACAACGCCGTGTGGGCGTCCGCAACGGGTGTCCCTTGCTCGCGCCCGGTAGCCACTGCTAGGTTTCCGTCGCGCAAAAAACCGCGGCCGCGCGAAACATCGGCGATCCGGCGATTGGGCAGTGGCGAGCAACTGATACCGCAGCGTTAGGAAGAGGAGTTCATCGACATGGTCATGGGCACTGGCAATACCAACTCGTCGCCGGGCAAGAACGGCTTGGATCTCAGTGCCGCAGGCAACGGTTCGACGCCGCCGCCAGCCGGTGGCGCGCGACCGGGGGGCGCGGGTGGCGCTGGAGGCCCCAACGGTCCGCCTCCCGGTGGGCTCTCCATTACAGGCGGGGCCGCCATCGTCGCGCCGGTGTCAGCGTTTCCCGGGGGCATCCCCCAGAACGCGCTCATCGTGCTGCCGCTCTCGGCGGCCACCCCCGAGCTCAAGGCGCAGCTCGAAAAAGGTCCGGCGGCCGTGACCCCCGACCAGATGTGGAAGCTGCTCGGGTTCAACGGTCCCGCCGTCCAGGTGCAGGACGACCAGGGACGCCCCATCGCGATCGGTCTCGAAGATCTCATCGCTGGGCTGCAAAAGCACTGGGAAGAGGCCCCCGACGATCTAAACCGCGGGCGCATCCTCGCCCAAGAGCTGCTCAAGTACGGCCGCACCGAGGGCGCCGAGTCCGTGCTCTCGCGCATCGTCGCCAAGGGGGGGCAAGGGGACGACTGGCTCGCGCTCGGCGTCGCGCAGCTCCAGCTGAAGAAGCTCGACAAGGCCGAAGGGACGCTGCGCGGCGCGCAGAACCTGATGGCGGAGAACCCGTACCCGTCGCTGCACCTCGCCAAGCTCGCCGAGGCCAAGGGCAACAAGGACGAAGAGCGGTCGATGGCGCAGCGGGCCATCAGCATCGACGCCAACTGCGTCGACGCGTGGGCTTACTACTACCAAATCGTCCGCGACGCGGACGGCGAAGACAAAGCCATCGCGGCCGTCGAAGAGCTCGCCAATGCGCAAGTGAACCAGAAGAGCGTGGCCCCCTACGTCGCCATTCAGGGCTTTTATGCCAACGAAGAAGCCACGCGCGACAAGGCCATCACGTGGGCCAAGAAGGCCGTGGCGCGCAACAGCGAAGATCCGCTGGCCATCTTGTGCCTCTCGGCGCTTTACGGCGCGGCCGGCGATCTCGACAACGTCCTCGCGGTGCTCGCCCCGCACGAGGGGAAGATGGCGCGCGACGTTCGGCTCGCCAACAACTACTTCGAGGCGCTCTTCCAATCGCGCCAGATCGACAAGGTCACCAAGCTGCTCAACGCCCTTGCCGGTTCCCCCAACCGCGAGGTCAAGCAGTTCGCGATCGAGCGCTCACGCGTCGTCGCGCAGTACCTCCAACAGCAGCAACAACAGCTCGCCCAAGCCTCCCAGCGCAAGTCGTAGAACGCGCGTAGGCCCGTTTCAGTCGTGACGGGCGCGCGAAACCCGCTGAACGATCAGAGGGTATTCACAGGGAGGAGCGGAGATAGCGGAGGAGGACGGGGAGATTTCTTGTTTCAACCCCAAAGAATCTCCCCGATCTCCTCCGTTTCCGCCGCTCCTCCCTGTAAAATCATCCGATTCGGTCCGCGCAGACCTAGTGCGTTACAACGTGGTGGCCCGGGCCGCCGATGTACTCGGAGAGTGACTCGATCGTCACTTCGCGTTCCATCGATTCGCGCGCGAGAATGTCGCCGCTCGTGATGATGCCGACGAGTTGCCCGGCGACGCAGACCGGGATGTGGCGAATTCGGCGATTGGTCACGATCGAACGACACTCGGACAACTCCGTGTCTGGAACGCAGCACACTACCGGCGCGGTCATCACCTCGCCGACGAGCGTGCGATCTGGGTCACGTCGCTCGGCCACGACGCGCACCAAGATGTCGCGTTCGGTGAAAATCCCGACGACGCGCTGACCTTTCATGACGACCAGCGATCCGATCCGACGTCGGTTCATCTCCTGCGCTGCATCGACCACTGATCGATCAGCTTCAATCGTGGCCACGTCGCCGCCCTTGTGAGTGAGAATGTCCTGAACCTTCGGCATCTCGTCACCTCCCCCGCAGGGTTTCCATTGTACCGGTTCTACTCTTGTCTGGACACAAGCGTAGAGCCACGAAAGTCGCCCAAAGTCGGATGTAGGACAACGGGCGACCTCGCCGGGACCGCCCAGGGCCGTTTCGGAAAGAAGGCCGATGCAAAAACCCGCGTCGACAGGGACCTTGGGCGATCGGGGTTCAGGCGTCCACGTTGCGGTCGTAGAGCAGCTTCAATCCGTGCAGCGTGAGGGCATCGTCGACCCGTTCGATGGTCGCGGTCTGCGGTGCGATGAGCGCCGCGAGCCCCCCCGTGCCGATGACGGCAACAGGGTAGCCGAGCTCGGCCTTGATGCGGCCGACGACGCCGTCGACGAGGCCGGCATAGCCGAACACGATGCCAGACTGCATGGATTGCACTGGGTTTCGTCCGACGACCCGCGCCGGTTTGGCGATCTCGACGCGGTGCAGCTTGGCGGCGCGCGAAAAGAGCGCGTCCGCGCTGATCTGAATGCCCGGCGCGATGACGCCGCCGAGGTACTCACCCTTGTCGCTCACGCAGTCAAACGTCGTGGCCGTGCCGAAGTCGACCACGATGACTCCACCTTTGACCTGATCAAACGCGGCCACGGCGTTGACGATGCGATCTGCGCCGACCTCGCGCGGGTTCTCGTAGAGGATGGCCATCCCCGAGCGGATCTTGGGGCCCACGACGAGCGGCTCGCGCGCGAAGGCGCGCCGAACCATGTCCACCATCACGTCGGTGAGTGGGGGGACGACGCTGGCGATGATTCCGGCTTCGACCTTTTTGTGCTCGACGTCCTTGAGCAGGAGCATCTGCCGGATGAAGACCGCATACTCGTCGGAGGTGCGCTGTCGCGCGCTCTCGCAGCGAAACTGGTGAACGAGCTTGTCCCCCTCGAAGAGGCCGAAGCCGATGTTCGTGTTTCCAACGTCGATGGCGAGCAACATGCTTCGGCTGGTCATAGCACCACTTCGGCGCCATTCGCTGGCTGCCGAGCCGGCGTGGAGGGCGGTCAGGGGAGCACCCGAACCTGGCGAATCACGTCCCCCTCGGCGACGGCGTTCCAATCCCCCTCGGCCTTGCCGATGAGAGGGTACTCCTGGTCCAGGTTGGGGTAGCGCGCCAGGGTCACGAAAAGCTGGCTCGAGCCGGTGTCACGCCCCGCGAGCGCGACCCCGACGTCGAAGGCGCCGTAAGGGGCGGGGGTCGTCTCGCAGCGGAGGGGCGCGCGCCCGGGACCGCCGAAACCATCGGCGCCGGGGTCGCCGAATTGGACGACGAAACCTGGCACGACACGGTGCACGATGATGCCGTTGTAAAACCCCTCACGCGCGAGATCGGCGACGCGCGTTACCGTCACCGGTGCGTGGGTGGGATCGAGCTTCAACGAGAGCTGGCCGGCGTCGGTAACGACCTCGATCTTGATGGGCGCAGTGACGAGGTGAACGAGCTCCGCCGCACTTTCGCTGGCCTGGGGCGGCGGTGGGCACGAGACGCGCGGTTCCTTGAGGAGCGAGAGGGCGCGCGCGGCGTGCTCGCGGAGCGTCGGATTGCTGTGCTTGCAGAAGGTCTCGAGTTGCCCCGTCACCGCCTCCAAGCGCGTGGCGCCGGCCGCTTCGACCAGCGTGCCGAGCGTTTCGACGTCGTCGGGGGCCCAAGAGCGCGCGATGGCTTCCGTCAACTTGGCGGCGACGTCCGGGAGGATGGCTCCGCGCTCGAGCGTCGCTTTCGCATCGGGCACCACGCCTGCAGCGCTTGCCACGCCTCGGTCCGCGACCCGCTGCGGGTGCGCTGCGATGAACTCCGCAGCGGTGGCGACTACCCCGACCTCTTTGGCGCCGAGCGCGCGTCCGACGATGGCGGGCGTCTCTTCGACTTCGGAGTGCCCGGCCAGCAGCTCGATCGCCGCTTCGCGCACGCGCACGTGGGGCGAGTCGAGCAGCTTGCGGTAGAGGACGAGCCGGCGCCCTTCGAGGGGGCGTCGCCCGATGACCTCGAGCTGCGCGCGCTGGCCGATGACGCCGTCGGGATCGGGGTCGCATTGGAGCAGCAGGGGGTCGTCGGCCACCCCATTGACGAGGAGGCTCGCCGCGCGGCATCGAAGCCGCACGACGCGGCGCGTGAGGGTCGCGGGCGCGTCTTTCGGCACCGCGAGTCGCGCGAGCTCGTAAAGAATGGGCTCGGCTCCCGTCGGGCGAAGCGGCGCGCGCAGCCCCTCCAGCGCGACGATCAGTGGCCCGAACGACTCGGTGCCCAGCGTGGACAGCGCGACCGGGTCCCGGGCGGGAACGAGTGACGGCAGGGCGTGCGACAGCGCCCGCTGTCCGTCCTCTCCCAACGATGCACGGGCTAGCACCCGGGCCGCCTCCGCGCGCTCGACGGCGGAGTACACGTCGCCATGGATGAGAACCCGTTCGAGGTCGGCGGCGGTGCCTTGGCTCGCTCGGGAGAGCGCACGAATGGCGAAGATCCGGGCCGGGCCGGGGCGCCTGAGGGCCAGGGCGGCCGCGGCGCCGAGCGGGTCGGCGAACGACTTGGGAACTTGATCGAGTCGCCCGAATGCATAGAGCGCCTCGGCGACGGGGGTTCCGCCGTCGGCAGGTGCCGCGGCTGCCAGAAGTGCGGCGTGGGTGACATCGCCGAGCGACTTGCGTCGTGAAGCCACGTCGCCGAGCGCCAGCGCCGCGTAGCCCGCGCGCGGCTCGGG
>Ga0111539_10008935_pt1 | contig 12685 bp, 7 predicted proteins | sample RhiMethybrSRZTD1_FD_79667 | JGI IMG/M metagenome (GOLD analysis project Ga0111539, IMG submission 79667) | Populus rhizosphere microbial communities from Tennessee, USA - Rhizosphere MetaG P. TD hybrid SRZTD1 (version 2) (version 2) | ecosystem: Host-associated > Plants > Roots > Rhizosphere >...
CGCGTCGCCGGCGCGGTAGATCACGGTGTCGGTGACGTTCTTGGCCTTGTACTTGTCCTCGGTGCTCACCACGGTGAAGAGCAGGTTGAGGGCCGGCCGCTCGAGGGCGTAGTGGCTGGCGCGGCGCAGCGCCTGCACGGCCTTGAGCATCGCGACCGAGGGCCAGCGCGCGAGGAGCAGCAGGCTGAGGGCGAGCAGGCCGGCGGCGATGCGCAGCGGCAGGCCCGCGCCCCAGCGCAGCAGCAGCGGCCCCGTGGCCAGGATCTGCACGAGCAGGCTCGTGACGTTGGTCCACACGTCGATGTTCGCGAAGATCGCCAGGCGCTGCTCGGTGCCCGACGCGGCGGACGCGACGATCGAGGCCTGGATCAGGTAGAGCACCGTCGCCGCGGACGTCGTGAGCAGCATCTGCACGGCGATGAGCCGCAGGTAGGGATTGCGCGCGACGGCCGTGAGCCCGGCCCAGATGCTGCCGCCCAGGCGCGCGTCGCGGTCCGCGTCGCCGTCCGACGTGGACGGCAGCGGCCCGCGCAGCAGCACGTGCACGCAGACGACCACGCCCTCGAGCAGCACGATGCTGACCAGCAGCAGGTTCGCCAGGCCGATGCGCGCGCCGAGCTGGCTGACCAGCAGCGGCCCGGCGATGAAGCCCGCGCTGCCGCCGCCGGCGATGTAGCCGAAGAGCCGCCGCCCCTGATCGCTCCGGAAGATGTCGGCCATCAGGCTCCAGAAGGCGCCGACGATGATCAGGTTGAGCGTCGAGTACCAGGAGAAGAAGGCGTATCCCGCCTCGCCGCGCCAGAGGTCGAAGCGCAGCGCGAGGTGGAAGAGCAGCAGGCTCGCGGCGATCGCGTGCATGACGAGCGGCACGATGCGCCGGCGCGCCGCGCGCGCGACGAGGCGGGCGTAGAGCGGCACGATGACGAGCGTGACCAGGAAGGTGCCCACGAACATCGAGGGCAGCTGGTCGAGCCCGGCCTCGAGACCCCAGGCCTCGCGCACCGGGCGCAGGAGCGCGATCGCGCTCATGAGCAGGAAGAAGGTCAGGACCGAGAGGCCCAGCGCGCGCCCCTCGCCGGCGCGGATGCTCGCCCCGAGGCGCACGCGGCTCAGCGGTCCCGCGCCGAGTCGGTGTAGCCCGGATCGGCGCGGCTCCAGCGGTCGCGACGCACGAACAGGTTGACGAGCAGGAAGCCGGTCATGAACCCGCCCACGTGCGACCACCAGGCCACGCCGCTCGCTCGCTCGCGGTCGAGCTCCGACCAGCCGTGGAGGAACTGCAGCAGGAACCAGAGCGCGAGATAGACCACGGCCGGGACCGCGTAGGTCCCGAAGGGCCCGCCGAAGGCCAGGATGCGCGCCCGCGGAAACATGAGCAGATAGGCGCCCATGACGCCCGCGATGGCGCCCGAGGCGCCCAGCATGGGCAGCTCCGAGTGCTCGAAGGTGTTGACGTGCATGCCGGCCGCCGCCAGCCCGCACAGCAGGTAGAAGACCAGGAAGCGGAAGGGGCCCATGCGATCCTCGACGTCATCGCCGAACAACCACAGGAACCAGAGGTTGCCGACGAGGTGCGCCAGCCCGACGTGCAGGAACATGTGCGTGATCCAGGCCAGCGGGGCCTGCGCGGCCGGCACGAGCGCGAAGTGCCGCACGAACACGTCGAGCTGCTCGCGGCTCATCAGGATCTCGCACAGGAAGACCCAGAGGTTGACCGCGATGAGCAGCCAGGTCATCCAGGGCACGTGCCGGCGCTGGACGGTGTCCGCGATGGGGAGCATGATCCGCCGGTGATCCTACGATGATCGACTTCCGCACGGGCAACCTCGGCGTCGAGCGCCTGCGCGCCGCGCGGTGCGGCGAGCCGCTGCCCGATCCCGAGATCGAACGCGCGCAGCTCGCGGCGTGGCGGGCCCAGGGTTTCGACGCGGTGGAGGACTACGTCTTCTGGGAGCTCGTCGAGCCGCAGCGTGGCCGCTTCGACTGGTCCTTGCATCGTGGCAATGCCGTGGCGGCGCATCGCGCCGGCCTGAAGTACGTGGTCTACCCGTGGGCGCACGCAGTGCCGGCCTGGTTCCGCGCCAGCCAGGACTTCGTGCCCGGGCGCTGCGTCGAGCACGGCGAGCCGGGCCCCATGCCCAGCCCCTTCGCGGCCACGACGGGCCGCGCGGCCGAGCGCTGGCTGCGCGAGCTGCGCGCGGGGCTGGGCGACTCGATCGACGGCCTGGCCGCGGCCTTCCCCGCCGACTACGGCGAGGCCGGATTCCTGAGCGGCGTCGCCGGCTGGCTGCTCGGCGAGGGCAGCCACCACCACACCGGGCTGTGGTGCGACGAGCGCGAGGCGCGCCGCTCCTTCGCGGCGCAGGTGCGCGATCGCCACGGCACGCCGGGACGGCTCGGCGCCGCGTGGGGACTCGAGGCCGAGCGCGCGTGGGAGCACTGCCCCTATCCCGCCGACCTGCTGCACCCGCGCGACGACTCGCGGCCGCGCTGGCCACCGGGCTCGGTGCCGACGCTGCTGCACCGTCTCGACTTCGCGCGCTTCTACCAGGGCGCGGTGACCGACCTGACGCGCCGCCTGCTCGAGCTGCTCGCCGAGCTGTTCCCGGCCGCGACGCGCGAGGTCAAGCTCGGCCACTGCAGCGAGACCCTCGAGCTCGGCACCGACTGGCACGCGCTCGTCGCGGCCGCCGCGGCGACGGGCAGCACCGTGCGCTTCACCGGCGGCGGCATGGGCGAGCTCTTCACCAAGCGCGTGGCCTCGCTGTGCCGCAGCCACGGAGTGCCCTTCGCCACCGAGGGGCCGCGCGAGATCCCGCAGCGCTACGTGATCGAGCGCGTCTTCACCGAGCTCGCCGCGGGGACGACGAGCGTCTTCGAGTATCCCGAGCAGATGGAGGTGCTGCGCGCGCCGCTCGAGGCGGTGCGGCCCGCCCTCGGACGGCGGCCGGTGCGTCCGGCGGTCGCGCTCTTCTATCCGACGACCGACCTCGCGCTGCAGCCCGGGCACGGCGCGCCCTCGGTCGTGGCGCACTGCTTCGACGCCTTCCGGCGCACCTGCGATCTCGAGCTGCTCGACGAGCGCCAGGTCGCGGCCGGCGCGCTGACGGGGCTGCGCGCGCTGGTCTGGCTCGAGGGCGGCGACGTGCCCGTCGCGACGCTGCTCGCGCTGCAGCGCTGGATCGAGGGCGGTGGCGTGCTCATCGCCGCCGCGGCCGAGGCGCCGCGCCCCATCGACACGACCGGGCACCTCGACGCGGCGGCCGCCGTCGCGATCGGCGCGCCGATGATCGAGCAGCTCGCGCCCGTCGCGACGAGCGCGCTTGGCTACTCGCTCGCCCAGCCGCCCGAGGCCTTCGTCGTGCATCCGGGCGAGACCGAGGCGCGGCTGCTGCTCGGCGCCGGCTGGCACGGGCGCGAGAACGGCACGTGGGCCTGGCCGCTCGACGGCGCGGCGCCGGCCGGGCCGCTCTCGGCGTCGGCGCAGGCCGAGCTGCACGCGGCCGGCGCGCTCGAGCTCAACGTGCCCTGCCGCTGGAGCGGCGCGCGCGCCGCGGCCTACCTGCTGCGGCCGGCCGCGATGGCGGCCGCCACCGGCGGCGCGCCGTCGTCGCCGGGCGCCGCGCAGCTCGTCATCGACGCCTTCGTGCCGCCGCAGGCGCCGCCCGGGCCGGCTCGCGTCTACGTCGATGGCGCGCTGCTCGCGGAGGTCGGCGGCGGCGGCACGCGGCGCTGGTGCGTGCCGCTCGCGCGCCGCGGCGGCCGCTCGCTCCAGCCCGCCGAGGGCGACGTGCTGCGCGTCGAGCTCGAGGTCGACACGCACCGCCCGCGTCCCACCGGAGACAGCGGCAGCGCGAGCGACGCGCGCGAGCTCGGCGTGCTCGTGCGGCGCATCGCGCTCCTGGGCGACGCGCCCGCCGATCCTCAGCGCGCGACCTCGGCCGCCGCGCTCGCCGGATTGCGCTGCGATCCGCGCGCCGCGCGGCGCGTCGGGCAGGGCTGGGTGCTGCCGGGCGACGGCTCGCCGCTCTCGGCGCTCGCGTGGCTGAGCACCTGGATCGACGGTTCCATCGACGGGCTGCCCGCGCTGCAGGCCGCGCGCGATCCGGGCGGCCGGCTGCTCGTCAGCGAGCTGGAGGGTGGCCGGCTCGAGCACGAGCCCGGGTCGCAGGAAACTCGCTGGCGGACCCCCTAGTCCCGCGAGGCCCCGTATGATGCGCGGCTGATCCGGAGGGCAGCTCCATGCGCGTGATCGGAACGTCAGGTCGCGCCATCGCCGTCGCGCTCAGCGCGGCGCTCATGGCGGCGGTTCCCTTGGCCGCCGCAGCCGGCGCCAACACGCTCGACGTGCCCGGGCAGTACGCCACGATCCAGGCCGCGATCGTCGCGGCGCAGCCGGGCGACACCGTGCTCGTGGCACCGGGCACCTACGTCGAGACGATCGACTTCCTCGGCAAGGGCATCACCGTGCAGAGCAGCGGCGGCGCGGCGGTCACGACGATCGACGGCAATGGCGGCGGCAGCGTCGTCCGATTCATGAGCCACGAGACGGCGGCCTCCGTCCTGCGCGGATTCACGATCACGGGGGGCACCGGCTCGGCCTTCGGCCCGTTCCCCTATCAAGTCGGGGGCGGCGTTCGCATCGACTCGTCGAGCCCGGTCATCCGCGAGTGCACGATCACCGGCAACCAGGCCGCCGACTATGGCGGCGGCATCTGCATCATCAGCGGCAGCGCGCTCGTCGAGGACTGCACGCTCTCCGAGAACGCGACGACGATCGCCGACAACGGGGGCGGCGGCCTGGCGGTCTATGCCGCGAGTGCCGAGCTGCACGGGTGCACGCTGACGGGCAACACGACGGCGGGGTTGGGCGGCGGATTCCGGGCCCTGCTGAACAGCGTGCTCGAGCTGACGGACTGCCTGATCGCGGACAACACGGCCACGCAAGGCGGCGGCGGCGGCGAGTTCGAGACCCAGAACGGCGCCTTCACCGTGTTCGAGCTGGCCGGCTGCACGCTCACCGGCAACGCGACCGGCGGCTGGGGCGGCGGGCTGAACGTGAGCGTCCAGGGCGCGGGCTTCGTGAACCCCTTCGCCGACATCCACCACTGCCACTTCGTGGGCAACCAGGCCGCCAGTGGCGGCGGCGCCTACGGCGGGGCCAGCCCGTCCAGCGGCGCGGTCCGCTTCTCCGAGTGCCTGTTCGCGTCGAACGAGGCGTCGCAGTCCGGCGGCGGCATCGCCGTCGGCGCGGCCACGACCGTGCTCTCGTGCACGCTCGTCGGGAACTCCGCGCCCGAGAACGGAGGCTTGCACGCCATCGCCGCGCAGGCCGGCCCATCGCACTGCATCCTGTGGGGCAACACGGCCGACCAGCTCGGCGGCGAGCCCTGCCATCCGCAGTGGTGCGACATCCAGGGCGGCCACGCGGGGATCGGCAACCTCGACGTCGATCCGTTCTTCGTCGATCCCGGGGCGGGCGACTACCACCTCGCTCCGACGTCCGCCTGCGTGGACGCGGGCAACCTCGACTATCCCGCCGCGTCGCAGCGGACCGACATCGACGGCGACCCGCGCGTGCTCTTCGGCCACGTCGACATCGGCGCGGACGAGGCGACCTTCGCCAAGGGGGCGTGGACCTTCCTCGGGCACGCGCTGGCCGGCGCGGGCGGTGCGCCTTCGCTCGTCGGCACCGGAACGCTGGTGGGCGGCGCTCCGCTGACGCTGGCTCTCAGCGGCGCGGCGACGAGCGCGCCGAGCTGGCTCGTGCTCGGCACCGGCCAGCTCCTGCTGCCCTTCAAGGGCGGCGTGATGGTGCCGACGATCGACATGCTCGTCGGCCCCATCGGCTCGGGACCGGCGGGTGGCTGGGCCTTCAATGCGAGCTGGCCGGCCGGCCTGCCGCCGGGATTCGTCGTTCGGCTGCAGACCTGGATCGCGGATGCGGGCGGCCCGGCAGGGTTCGCGGCCAGCAACGGGCTCGCCGCGCAGTCGCAGTAGGAGCATCGCTTGAGCCTCACCGCGAGCCGGCGCCTGGCTGGACTCGCGGCCCTCACGTGCTCCGTGTGGCTCGCCCCCACGCTGCACGCCGGCACGCTCGACGTGCCCGCGCAGTACCCCACCATCCAGGCCGCGATCGTCGCGGCGCAGCCGGGCGACACCGTGCTCGTGGCGCCGGGCACCTACCTCGAGACGATCGACTTCCTCGGCAAGGGCATCACGGTGCAGAGCAGCGGTGGCGCGGCGGTCACGACCATCGACGGCGGCGGCGCGGGCAGCGTGGTGACGTTCCAGACGCACGAGACGCCCGCCAGCGTCTTGAGCGACCTCACGATCACGGGCGGAGCAGGGACGGTGCATGGTCCCTTCGCCCTGCTCGTCGGCGGCGGGGTCTACATCAACGGCTCGAGCCCCGTCCTGCGCGACTGCGTGATCACCGGGAACACGGTGGCCAACTTCGGCGGCGGCGTCTTCATCTCCGAGACGGGCCTGGGCACGCCCGTCCTCATCGAGCACTGCGTGCTCTCGGACAACGCCACGACCTCTGCGGTGAAGGGCGGCGGAGGCGGGCTGACGGTGGAGCACGGCGCGGCCGTCGTCGTCCACTCCTGCAGCCTGCTGGGCAACTCGACGGCGACGAACGGGGGCGGGTTCCTGGTCCACCGCAACAGCAAGGCCCGGATCGCGTCGAGCCTCATCGCGGCGAACACGGCGCCGGCGGGTCCCGGAGGCGGCGGCCGCTTCTCCACCGGCAAGGGCAGCGCCTTCAGCTCCTTCGAGATGACGGAGTGCTACGTCTTCGACAACTCGAGCCTGAGCGGCGGCGGCCTGTCGATGGTCATCGACGAGAGCTTCCAGGCCCCGTCGGCGCAGGTCCGCCGCTCCCGCTTCGAGGGCAACCACGCCTCCCTCGTCGGCGGCGGGCTCGCGGGCGGCACGGACGCGAGCGACGGCGTGTGGGTCCACGGGAGCGTGTTCATCGCGAACACCGCCGGCGGGTCCGGCGGCGGCGTGGAGGCGCGCAAGCCCATCCATCTCGTGTCGTGCACGCTGGTCGGCAACTCGGCGCCGGTCGGCGGCGGGATGCACGCCAACGCCGTCTCGGACCTCTCCCACTGCATCGTGTGGGGCAACTCGGTCGGCCAGCTGTCCGGCGCGACCGGTGTGCCGGAGTGGTGCGACGTCGAAGGCGGAGCCCCGGGCCCCGGCAACATCGATGTCGACCCGTTCTTCGTCGACGAGGCGAGCGGCGATCTCCACCTCGCTCCGACATCCGCCTGCGTCGACGCCGGCAACCCGGCGTGGTTCCCGGTCGGCAAGGACCTCGATGGCGACCCCCGCGTGCTCTTCGGCCACATCGACATCGGCGCGGACGAGGCGAGCTTCCCGAAGGGGCCTTGGACCTTCCTCGGCCATGCCGCGGCCGGCGCCGGCGGCGAGCCGTCGCTGGTCGGCGACGGCACGCTCGTCGGCGGGACGCCGATGACGCTGGCGCTGAGCGGGGCGGCCGCGAACGCGCCGGGCTGGCTCGTCGTCGGCGGCAGCCAGATCCTGCTGCCCTTCAAGGGCGGCGTCATGGTGCCGGCGCCGGACCAGGTCCTCGGCCCGCTCGGGACGGGACCGTCGGGCGGCTTCGCCTTCGGCACCACGTGGCCCCTGGGCCTGCCGAGCGGCTTCGTCGTCACGCTGCAGTCGTGGGTCGCCGACGCGGGCGGGCCCGCGGGATTCTCGGCCTCGAACGGCCTGGCTGCCGAAGGCCCCTAGGCGGACGGTCCGCGGAGGCGCAGTCGCCGCGACGCCTCAGCGGTCCTTGATGTCGTGCTTGCGCAGGTAGTACCCGAGATTGCGCGGGTCGATGCCGAGCATGAGGGCGGCATCCTTCTTCTTGCCCTCGGAGCGGGCGAGCGCCGCGAGCACGATCTCCTTCTCGGTCGCGTCGAGGCGCGTGCGCAGGTGCAGGTCGCTCTTGCCGCCGCCGCCGACACCGGCGCCCGCCCCGCCCGCCGCGCCGCTGTCGGGCAGCGACGACTCGAGCAGCGAGCGGTACAGGCGCTCGTCGGGCGCCTGCCCGCCGCCCAGGATCAGCGCGCGCTCGAGCAGGTTGCGCAGCTCGCGCACGTTGCCGGGCCAGTCGTAGGAGGCCAGCAGGTCGAGCGTGGCGGGCGAGAGCACCGGCACCTCGCCGGCCGCGCGCGCGGCCGCGGCCGGCACCGCCCCCGCCGCCTCCGCCGCCGCCATCGCGCCCGCGGCCCGCGTCGCGACCAGGCGCTGCAGCAGGTGCGCCGCGATCGCGGGCAGGTCCTCCTTGTGCTGGCGCAGCGGCGGCACCTCGATGGGCACGATGCTCAGGCGGTAGAAGAGGTCGGGCCGGAAGCTGCCGGCCGCCACGCGCGCGGTGAGCGGCTCGTTGCTGACCGCGATGATGCGCGCGTCGGAGTGCCGCGTCCGCGACTCGCCAACGACCTGGAACTCGCCGCCCTCGAGCACCTGCAGCAGCTTGGCCTGCATCTCGGGCCGCAGCGTGCCGATCTCGTCGAGCACGAGCGTGCCGCCCTCGGCCTCCGCGAAGCGCCCGGCGCGCGCGCTCGAGGCGCCGGGAACGGCGCCCTTGCGGTGCCCGAAGAACTCGCTCTCGAACAGCGCCTCGGGCACGGCCGCGCAGTTCACGCGCACGAGGTGGCGCGCGGCGCGCGGCCCGGCGCGGTGGATCTGGTCGGCCACGAGCTCCTTGCCCGTGCCGCTCTCGCCGGTGATGAGCACCGTGGCGTCGCTGCGCGCGACCTGGCTGATCGTCTCGCGCAGCCGTCGCATCGCGGCGCTGTCGCCCACCAGGCGCTCGGACGCGTCGCGATCGTCGGCCGCGCGGCGCAGGTAGGCCACGTCGGCGAGCAGCCGCCGGTGCTCGAGCGCGCGCTGGATCTGGAGCAGGAGCTGGCCCGGGTCGATCGGCTTCTGCAGGAAGTCGAAGGCGCCGGCCTTCATCGCGGCCACCGCGCTCGCGACCGTACCCACGCCGGTGATCACGATCACGGGCAGGCCCGAGGCCTGCGCGGCGACCTCGTCGAGCAGCGCCAGGCCGCCGCCGTGCGGCATCTGCAGGTCGGCGAGCACGAGGTCGACCGGCTCGGAGGCGAGCAGCTTGCGCGCCGCGCGCGGGTCCTCGGCCGCCACGACGCGCAGCCCCTCGCCCGCCAGCATGTCCTGCAGCGACTGGCGCACGAAGGGCTCGTCGTCGACGACGAGCACGGTGTGTCGGGCGGTCATGTCGACGTCTCCTGGCTCTGCTCGGCCGGCAGCCGGATCGTGAAGCGCGCGCCGCGCGGGCTGCGGTTGGCGGCCGTCAGCGTGCCACCGTGCGCCTGCACGATGCCATAGGAGACCGAGAGGCCCAGGCCCGTGCCGCCGCTCGCCGAGAAGAAGGGATCGAAGAGGCGGCCGAGGGCGTCGGGGGCGATGCCCGTGCCCTCGTCGTCGACGGCCAGCTCGGCCCACGCCGCGCCGGACGCGTCGGTCGTCCGCGTGCCCGTGATCGTGATGCGCCCGGCTCCCTCCATCGCCCGCGCGGCGTTGAGGAGCAGGTTGAGCAGCACCTGCTCGAGGCGCCCGGCGTCGCCGCTGACGACGAGCGGCTGCTCGAGGCCCACGCGCTCGACGGTCACGCCCTTGAAGCCCTGGCCGTAGGCGGCCAGGGCCACGCTGCGCTCGACGACCGCCGCGAGGTCGGTGCGGCCGCGCTCGCTCGTCGGCCGCGAGAAGCGCAGCAGGTCGGCCACGATCGCGCGGATGCGCTCGAAGCCGTGGCGCACCTGGCCGAGGTAGCGGCCGCGGCGCTCGGCGTCGAGGCCCTCCTTCTCGAGCAGCGCGAGGTAGTTGCCGATGCCCTCGAGCGGGTTGTTGATCTCGTGCGCGACGCCGGCCGTCAGCAGCCCCACCGAGGAGAGACGCTCGGCGATCTGGAGCTGGCGCTGCACCTCCTGCTCGCGGCGCAGCGCGCGCTCGCTCTCGGCCAGTCGGAACGCGCGCTCGGAGAGCCGCAGGATGAAGAAGCCCGCCGCCACGAGCACGACGGTGACCGCGACCATGATCGCGATCGTCCAGAAGTAGTCGCGGGCCGGCGGCGCGAGCGTGGCGGCCGGCACGATCGTGACCAGGCGCAGAGGCGGGTTGGGCTGCTCTGAGACGGCGAGCGACACGTAGGTGCGCTCGGCGGTCTCGGTGCGGGCCGGCCCGGCGACGGCCGCGGCGGGCACCTCGGCGGGCCGCCGCTCGGCCGCCTCGAGCAGCTCGGCCGCGACGGGCCCGGGCCACTCGGCGGTCGCATCGTGGCCGCGGTCGTCGACGAGCAGCGTCGAGGTGCCGGGCAGCGGCCGGTAGGCGAGCGCCGACGCCAGCGGCGCCGCGTCGATGGCCAGCACGAGGAAGCCGATGCGCGCGCCGCCGCTGCTGACCGCGGCGATGTAGGCGCGCTTCTGCAGCACGAGACCCGGCGCGAGGTTGCCGGCCAGGCGCGTCAGCGACGGGTCGGCGAGCGTGCCCTCGACGTCGAGCGCGACGGCCTCGGCGGGCGTGCCGCGTCCCGCGGCCCAGCGCACCTGGCCCCGCGCGTCGAACAGCGAGAGCTGCGCGAAGTGCGGCACGGCGGCGACCATCGACCACAGCGAGCGGCTGGCGTCGCTCGCGGCCGGCGCGGCGCCGTCCGTCGAGCCGCCACTCGCTGCGCCGATGAGCGCCGCCACCGCGGGCAGCCGGGCGAGCTGCCCGGCGTCGTAGCGCCCCTGGTCGAGCGCCAGGCGCACCTGGCGCGCCTGCTCGGCGTGGCCGCGCTCGACCTGGCCGAGCAGCTCGCGGCGCCGCGCGTCGCGGATCGTCTCGATGCGGAACAGGCCCTGGCTGATCTCGAGCGCCGCGAGGCCGGCGAAGAAGAGGATGAGCAGGAGCGTGCGGAGCGAGCGCAAGGCTCGCGATTATGCCGCAGGAAGGCGCTCGCGCCTCAGTCCACGAGCCGGATCACGAGCGGGGTCTCGTGACGCTGGCGCACGACCGCGTGCGCATCGGGGTCGTCCATGACCATCACCGGGTAGATGTCCGGTGGCAGCGTCTCGAAGCGGCAGCGGCCGTCGTCGCCGGTCATCCCCATGCGGCCGTCGTCCTCCTCGTGCTCCGGCCGGAGCGCTCGCGCGCCGGCTCCGAGCCGCACTCTCCGGTGGGGCACCGGGCCATCGTTGTCCGTCACCGTCACGACGAGGCTGCCGGGAGCGAGCTCGTCCCTCAGGACGAGCAGCCGCTCGCAGATGCCGCCGGCCTGCACGTCGAGCTCGAGCAGGTCGCTCGAGCGCGTCGCGCCGGTCGCGCTCACGACGTAGTGGCCCGCGACCAGGCCCGTGATCTCGGCGACTCCGAGCTCGTCGGTCGGGACCGGCGGCCACACGGCGTGCTCGCAGAGGATCGCACCCTCGCAGATCGGCCGGTCGACGCTCACCACGGCGCCCTCGATGAGGCGGCCTCCGTCCTCGACCGCGATCCGCAAGACCGCGGCGCGGCCGACGACGAGCTCGAGCGGCGACGGGTGCTCCTGCGCGACGAGCGGACCGAAGAGCCTGGCCGGACGCCCGGGCGCGAAGACGCGCACTCCGACCAGGCTCTCGCACATGACGCCGTCGTACTCGACGCGGCCGTCGGGGTCGCTGATCCACGTGCGGGAGGGCGCCTCCATGCGTCCGCGCTGCCAGACGGCGCGCTCGATCTCGAATGACGCGAGCGGCGCACCGCCGGGCGCGTCGACGACGCGCAGCGACAAGCCGCAGGCGTTGGCGGCACGCCGCTCGACGGGCGGCTCGGCCTCGCCGGCCGGTGCGATCGGCTCGGGGGCGGCGAGCGGAGCGCGCGGCGCGTCCGCGTCGGCGTCCGGGCCGGCCCGAGGCGAGCGCGCCTCGAGCGCGCCTCCCGCCACGGGCTCGAGGCCGGCGACGGCCTCGTCCGCCGGGGCGCCTGGAGAGCGAGGCGTCTCGGCCGGGTCCGGCCCCGAGCGCAGCACGCCCCACGCGAGCGCCAGCGCGAGGGCCGCCGCGATCGCGCCGGCGCCCAGGAGCAGGCGCGTCGGCCGGCGTCCCGCTTCGGGAGCTCTCATCGGCAGGAATGATAAGCGTCGGCCGGTGCGGCGGGTCTGCGGCCGGTCTGCGGCCGACTGCTAGACTCCCGCGCCTCGATGCCGCACACCGACGACCAGCGCCGCATCGTCATGGGCGTCGAGCTCGAGGCCTACACGATCCAGCTCCCGGCCTTCGAGGTGAGCCGGCGGATGGCCTTCCCGCGCAAGGGCGTGGGCGAGAGCGGCGAGCGCTTCGGCCGCGACGACAGCATCGGCACCGAGTACAACAGCCGCCCCTTCGTCACGCTGCGCGAGGGGCTGTTCCTGCTCAAGGCCGGCCTGCGCAAGTACAACCGTGCGCTGTACCGCAGCCGCAGCCCGACGCGCGCGGGACGGCGGCTGCTCATGGTCGGCGGCTGGCGCGACCGCTACGCCGGCGCGCACGTGCACCTCTCGGTGGCCGGGCACCGCCTGACGCGCCAGGAGGCGCGGCAGCTCGCCTACCACCTCCACGATCACCTGCCGCTCTTCATCGCGATGGGCGCGAACTCGCCGGTGTGGGCCGACGAGCTGTCCGACGTCGCGAGCAACCGCATC
>Ga0111539_10008936_pt1 | contig 12685 bp, 11 predicted proteins | sample RhiMethybrSRZTD1_FD_79667 | JGI IMG/M metagenome (GOLD analysis project Ga0111539, IMG submission 79667) | Populus rhizosphere microbial communities from Tennessee, USA - Rhizosphere MetaG P. TD hybrid SRZTD1 (version 2) (version 2) | ecosystem: Host-associated > Plants > Roots > Rhizosphere >...
CCTGGCCTGGCCGGAGTACCTGGCCTGGCCGGAGTACCTGGCCTGGCCGCCCGGGCGGGACGGCCCCGCTGGCCGGGCCTCGGCCGGTGGCTCCTCGGCGATCAGGCCCTGCGCGAGTAGCTCCTTCAGGCACGGGTACAGCGAGCCGTACCCGAACGCCCGGAACGTCCCCAGCAGAGCATTGAGCCGTTTGCGCAGCTCATAGCCGTGCATGGGGGTCTCGTGCAGAAGCCCGAGTACGGCGAGTTCGAGTACGCCCGACCGGTTACCGCCCACGACTACCCTGGCCTCCTGCCCGTCTGTCCCGGCTCAACGATCCGTGTGGCACGCACCCAGGGTGCCATACCGATGTATCGAACCGATACATCACAAAGATATGGTCAGCGTGACCATCGTGCAACCCGGCGTGCACCTGCCGTTCCCCTCGGGGGGCTGGCTGGCGGGCACTGGACCCGGACTGGGGTCTCGGCGGCGCGGCGATCGCGTCGTACTCTGTCGGGCATGGGGCCAAAGCGGTCGGTGGTCGATTATGGGCTTGCCCGGCGGGCAACGCTCGCGTCGGTGCTGTCCGGCCACACCACGGTCGCCGATGTCTGCGACGCGCACCCGTACCTGCTGCGCGCCGCGAAGTTCCACGGCGAGGCCACCGAGACCGGCTGCCCCATCTGCCGGAAAACCAAGCTCACGCACGTCACCTACGTTTACGGCGACGAACTCGGGCGCTACGAGGGCAGGGTAAGGCAGTCGCCGGAACTGGCGGAGATGGCCACCGAATATGGCGAGTTCCGGGTCTACGTGGTCGAGGTCTGCCAGAGTTGTGGGTGGAACCACCTCGCGTTGTCGTATGTTCTCGGCACTGGCGAGCCACGCAGCCGGCGTGGTACGGACGAGCCACGCAGCCGACGTGGTCGGCAGGCCCAGGCCAGCGAATAGACGCGGGGCTGGTGACCGCGCGCACAGCGCCCGGCCGGTGACACGGTAGGGCGACGCGGCGCGGGATGTGCACGGAGAACGGCGTGCCTCCGTGGTGCCTGCCACCGGGTACGGTGATCCCCGGCAACCCCCGCCCATCCGCGATTGCCTCACCCAACAGCGAGGACGCGTGAGTAACCCAGAGTTCCCCAGTTCCTACCAGCCAGACCCGCGCTGGGTCGGTGTGCCCGGTGGGGCACCGGAGGGCCGTCGCGAAAGCTCCGGTGGCCGGAGATCCGCGGGCCGCGGTTACCCGGGCCGCGGCCGTGCGGCGCGGAGCGAGGACCCCGGTCTCACCGGCCGGGGGGGTTTCACGGGCAGGGGCGACAGCGGGTCCGGGGGGCATCAGGCGGCGGCCACCGACGGCGGCAGGCCGGGTCGGCTGGCGGGGCTCGGCGGCCTGGCGGGACTGGCAGGGCTGGCCGGCCGGGTCGGGCCGTCCAGGAGCCGACGGGACCAGGGCGGGGCCTCGCACGGGCGGGAGGCACGCGGGGAGGCCCGCTTCTGGGGCAGCCCGGCACGGCAGGACACGTCCGGGCCCCGGGGCAGGCAGCAGGCACAGGGCACCCTAGGCCCGCGCGGGACCTCCGCCTCGCGTGAGCGTTACGCCGCCGCCCGCGAGCGCTACGCCGCCCGCGTCGGCGCGGCCAGGGCCGGCCGGGGTGGCCGGCCTGCCGAGGCCACGGGGGTCACGTACCGGGGCTCCAACGGGACGGGCCGCGGCGGCACCGGGTACAACGGCAACGGGTACAGCGGCACGGGCTACGAGGGTGTGGGCTACAAGGGCAACGGTTACGACGGCACGGGCTACCGGGGCTCCGGATACGGCGGGCGCCGTTCTGGTGGTTACCCCGGCCGGGGGGCGCCGGGCCGGCGCAGGCTCCGGGGCCGGCACGGCAACGGCGGCGACGGCGGCGACGGCAGCGGATTCTCCGGCGATGGCCGGGAACGCCGCAAGGGCGACTGGTGGCGGCACTGGACGCTGAAGAAGGTGGCGACCGTCCTCGCCATCAGCGCCGGGTGTTTCGTGATCCTCGCCGCGGCGGGCGGGTGGCTGGCCTATGCGAAGACAACCGTCCCCACCGAGCGCCTCTGTCCTCGACCCAGGCGGCGACCACCGTTTACTTCAGCGACAACAGAACGCGGATCGGCCAGTTCGGCACCATCGACCGGCAGACGCTGACCTACAACCAGATTCCGCCCGTGCTCCGCAACGCGGTCGTCGCCGCGGAGGACAAGAACTTCTGGCATGAGGGCGGTGTCTCGCCCACCGGGATCGTCCGGGCGGCGTTCAACGACCTGACCAACTCCGGCGGGAACCTGCAGGGCGGGTCCACGATCACCCAGCAGCTGGTCAGGAACTACTACGCCAACGTGGGGACGTCGCAGACCCTGACCCGCAAGATCAAAGAGATCTTCGTCGCGCAGAAGCTGGCCCAGACCACGGGCAAGGAGCAGATCCTCAAGGAATACCTGAACACCGTCTACTTCGGCGACAGCGCGTACGGAGTCGGCGCGGCCGCGCAGGCCTACTTCGGCCTGTCCACCTCCCAGCTCAGCCGGATCACGCCGGCCCAGGCCGCGATGATCGCCGCCATGATCCAGAGCCCCAGCTACTACAGCCCCAACCCGAAGGACGGCGTCCGACACCAGGCCCTGGTCGCCCGCTGGCACTACGTTCTCAACGCCATGGCCGACATGGGCACGCTGCCGCAGCAGACCGCGGCCAAGGCGACGTTCCCCCAGACCGTCAAGCCCTTCACCAACAACTGGAGCGGCTACCGTGGCTACGTCATGCAGGCGGTGCTCAACGAACTCCGGACCACCTACGGCTACAGCAAGAACGAGATCTTCAACGGCGGGCTGCACGTGGTCACCACGGTCAACGCGCACCTGATGAACTCGCTCTACGCCACGGTCCGCCATAACCGGACCCTGATGCGCAACGGCACCCCGCCCACGCCGCCGTTCGGGGCGAGGGTGGCCTCGACCGGGCTGCCGAAGTACGTGCACATCGGCGCGGTGCTCGAGCAGGCGGGTACCGGCGCGATCCTGGCGATGTACGGCGGGCAGAACTACAACAAGACCCAGTTCGACAACGCGCTCCAGTCCCGCAACCAGGTGGGCTCCTCGTTCAAGCCCTACGTCCTAGCGACCGCGGTCAAACAAGGCATGAACGTCCAGACCAGCCACCTCAACGGGTTCTCGCCGCTGTGGATCCCCCCGGACTCCCAGCCAGACACCTTCGCCAGCATCAAGGACCCGGGCATCGTCAGCGATTACCAGGTGCAGAACGACGAGGTCAGCAACCCCGACCGGCCGGTCAGCGTGGTCGAGGCGACGGCGATGTCGCTCAACACCGCCTACGCCGACCTGTGGCACCGGGTGGCGTTCAGCGACGGCCAGCACAACGTCGTCGACATGGCGAAGGCCTTCGGGGTGAACGCCTGGGCGAGCGGCCTGCGGAAGATGCAGGACCAGGCGGGCACGGCGCTCGGCCAGGCGTCGCTCACCGTGGAAGAGCAGGCGAACATGATGGCCACCCTCGCCGCGGGAGGGGAGTACGCCAAGCCGCACGTGATCAAGCGGATTATCCACGGTAACCAGGTCACCCAGGCGAAGGTCGACCGCCATCAGGTGCTCACGCCCGACGAGGCCGCCGAGGTCGACTACGCCATGTCCTTCGACATGGGGTCGATCGGCACCGCCAACGGCCTCGGCCTGACCAACGGCCAGACGGTCATCGCGAAAACCGGCACCACGAACCTCTCCCAGTCGGCGTTCTTCCTCGGCGCGACCCCGCGCTACGCGATGGCGGTCGGCATGTTCGTCAGCAAGCCCAACTGTCCCGCGAGAGTGGGGGCACTCTGCACCTCCACGCAGGCGCTGGCGTTCGCGCCACCGGCGGGGGTGCAGACGCTGTTCGGGGTCGGAGGGCTCGCCGGTTACGGCGGCCAGTGGCCGGCCATCATCTGGCACGACTACTTCACGAAGGAGTTCAACGACGTACCGGTGCAGGCGTGGCCGCCCCTCCCGGCCAACTTCGGCACGTCGTGGAACCTAGTCGGTCACCTGCCCAAGCCCAAGCCCACTCCCGAGCCGCGTCCGTCCTTCTCTCCTCCGTGCCAGGGCAATGGCCGGCGCTGCCAGCCGAGCCCGGGGCCGACCCTGCCGATAAACTGCCAGCCGCCGCTGCCGTGTCCGTCGGGCCAGCCGACCGTGCCGCCGGGCGGCGGCGCCGGGGGCGCGGCGACCGTCGGCGGTATGGCGGCCGGCGGCATGGTGGCGACCGGCGTTATGGTGGCTCTGCTGCCCGCGGGCATACGCCGCTGGCGCCCTTGGAGGCGCAGGCGTGGCCCGGACGGGAAGCGCACAACGTGAGGCGGCCCGGCTGAGCCGATGGCACCGGGCCGAGCAGGCCGGGGCGGCTGATGACGGAGCGTGAGACCACGGGGGCGCAGACCGGGCTGCCGGGCACTGGGCCGGAGCCGCGGCCAGCGGGCGGGGCCTCCTGGCGCGGGCGGCTGGCCCTCGTCGCCGGCTCCACCACGGCGCTGGTCACGGCCAGCCTCCTGGGCAGCGCGCTCGGCTTCCTCAACAAGGCAGCGTGCCGCAGCGGCGACTGGAACATCTACCTCAAGCAATTCCAGGCGCACTGCTATACCGACATTTACCCGCTCTACTTCGGCGAGCGCCTGGCCGCGGGCAAGGTCCCCTACACGGGGCATCCGGTCGAGTACCCGGTGCTGATTGGTGCCGCCATGCAGGCGGTCGCCTGGCTGGTCCGGCCCATTCATGACCCTTACATCCGCGGCCGCGAGTTCTTCGACGTCACCGTCGTACTGCTGGCGCTGTTCGCGGTCGCGGGCACGCTGGCCACGGCCTACCTGGCCGGGCGCTCCCGGCGGTGGACCGCGCTGCTGGTCGCGCTGGCACCCGGCCTGATCCTCGCGTCCTTCATTAACTGGGACCTCATCGCGATGGGCCTGGTCGCACTGGGCATGGCCGCCTGGGCGGCGCGCCGCCAGGTCCTGGCCGGGGTGCTGCTGGGCCTGGCCGTGGCCACCAAGTTCTACCCGCTGGTGTTCTTCGGCCCGCTGCTGCTGCTGTGCCTGCGGGCCGGCCGGCTGCGGGCGTTCGCCGTGACCACGGCCTCCGCCGCCGCGGCGTGGCTCGTGGTGAACCTGCCGGTGGCGCTGGCCGCGCCGGCCGGCTGGGAGCGTTTCTACAAGCTGAACGCCACGCGGACCGCCGACTGGGGATCCATCTGGTACTACTTCGAGACCGAGCGCTGGCCCTTCCTCGGCACGCTCGGGGGCCGCTCGCTCAACGAGTTCTCGCTGGCGGTCTTCGCCGCCGGGTGCGTGCTCATCGGGGTGCTCATCCTCGCCGCCCCCCGCCGGCCCCGGCTGCCGCAGGTCTTCTTCCTCGTGCTCGCCGCGTTCCTGCTCGCCAACAAGGTCTGGTCGCCGCAATACGTCATCTGGCTGGTGCCGCTCGTGGTGCTGGCCCGGCCGCGGCTGTGGTCCTACGCCCTCTGGCAGGCCGCCGAGGTGGGCTACTTCTTCGCGATCTGGGCCTACCTGGTCACGGTGCTCGGCCCGGTGCCGACCGCGGCCGGGGGGATCGGCACCGGCCTGTACTTCACGGCGCTGCTCGCGCGGCTCGGCACGGTCACGTTGCTGTGTGCCCTGGTGGTCGCCGACATCCTGCGGCCGCAGGCCGATGTGGTGCGCGCCGGCGGCGAGGACGATCCGGCCGGCGGAGTGCTCGCCGGCTCGCCGGACCGCTGCGTGCTGAGGCTGCGGCCATACCCGGCGTTCCGCCGGGTCGCCAGCGAACCCGGCTGAAAGCGGGCCGCGGGCATAGCACTGGTCGGCATGCGTGGCCGCGCGCGCATGGGACTGGACAAGTGTGTATGGCCCGCGCGCGTGGGACTGGCCAGCGTGCATGGCCCGGGCGTACGGGCCGGCCGTCGTACATGGCCCGCGCCGGCCGGGCGGCTGAGGTCGCGGGTCAGCTGGCGGGGAGGTGCTTGCGGAGCCAGCGGATGTCGGCGCCGGGATCGGGGGTCTCGCTGATCACCGGGGTGCCAGCGGCCCGCACGACGTCGAGGAGCAGGGCCGGGTCGATCTCGCCGGACTCGATGGGGGCATGGCGGTCGCGGCGCGAGTCGAACTCGTCCCGCGAGTTGTTGCAGTGGACCAGGTCGAGTCGGCCGGTGATCGCCGTCACGCGGTCGACGATGCCGGCCAGGTCGTCGCCGCCCGCGTAGGCGTGGCAGGTATCAAGGCAGAAGCCGATCTGGCCGCCGGCCGAGTCGGCGAGGTCCCCGATCGTGTCCCACAGCCGGGCGACGGCGGTGAGGCCCCGGGCCATCGCATGGTCGCCGCCGGCGGTGTTCTCGATCAGCAGCGGGATCGGGCGCGGGATCCGCTCCATCGCCTTGCGCCAGTTGTCGTAGCCGACGTCATCGGCGACCCCGCCGGTGACGTGACCGCCGTGCACCACGAGGCCCTTCGCCCCGACCGCCGCGGCCGCCTCCAGCTGCTGGGCCAGTAGCTTGCGGCTGGGAATCCTGAGCCGGTTGTTCGCGCTCGCCACGTTGATGCCGTAGGGCGCGTGGATGTACGCCTCCACGCCCGCCGCCGCGAGCGCCTCACGCAGCGCCGCCGCATCACCGCCGGGGAAGGTCGGCGCGTCCCAGCCCTGCGGGTCACCGAGGAAGAACTGGACGACGTCGGAGCCGGTGGCCTGCACCACCGTCAGCGGGTCACCCTCGCGGTCGTGGGCACCGATGCGGACCATGCCCCGAGCCTAGCGACGATCGCCGACAGGCGAAGGCGCGCTTCCCCGGCCCGGCGCGGCAGGGATGTGGTCGCAGGGCCGGCCTGGTGGGATGTGGCCGCCCGGTCGGCCTAGGGGGATGTGGCCGCGAGGGCGGCCTGGCGGGATGTGGTCGCCCCTGGCCGACCTGGTGCGAGCGTGGTCTCCGGGCCGATGTGGAGTGGGCGCCGGGCTGGCCAGGATGCGGGCGCCCTCCAGGGTCAGAACAAGCCACCGTGAGAGAACGCCAGCATGATCCCGACAAAGGCGGCGACCAGGCCAGTGACGATGACGATCCGCTGCTCGCGCGTCGCGGAGATCAGCTGGGCGTAGAAGCCGACCACAAGCGCGCCCAGGCCAACCCAGGACGCGATGACGTGCCGGGCGACCACGAAGCCGAACGCGAAGGACACCACCCCGGCGGCGAGGGTGAAGATGGCCAGGCCGTTCACCAGCGGGTGCCGCTTGCCGTCGCTGTTCATCGTCACGTGCGGGAGGCGCGGACGGGGCCGAGCCCTGGTGGCCTGTGACATGACCGCCAACCCTTCGTGCTCCCTGTACAGGTCAGTGGGAGTGTGCCCGTCCGGGCCCGGCCGGAATCCCTGGGCCAGATTGTCAGAGGGGTCCTGGTAAGCTGACTCGGCTGCGCCACCCGGGGAGATGACCGGCCGCCAGGTGTAGCCCCTCCTGTCACGGAGAGACCGTGACCGCACCAGTCCAGAGGAGGCACGATCCACTCATGCGCCGCTACGAAATGATGATCATTCTCGACCCGAACCTTGAGGAAAACACCATCCAGCCGTCGCTGGACCAGTTCCTCACGGTGGTGAAGGACGGGGGCGGAAGCGTGGACAAGGTCGATGTGTGGGGCCGGCGGCGGCTGGCCTACGACATCGACAAGAAGTCCGAAGGCATCTACGCCGTCATAGACATGGTTGCCGAGCCGGACACCGTCCGGGAGCTTGACCGCCAGCTCGGCCTGAACGAAGCGGTCCTGCGGACCAAGGTCCTGCGCCCGGAGCGCCATTGAGCCGCGGCACAGCTGCGTGCCCGTAACCCCAAACATCCACGGAAGGACCAGGAGAACTCGATGGCAGCAGGCGACACCCAGATCACGATCGCCGGCAACCTGGTCGACGACCCGGAACTGCGCTACACCCCCACCGGCCAGGCGGTCGCCAAGTTCCGCGTCGCCTCCACCCCCCGGTACCGGGACAGCGCCAGCGGTGAGTGGAAGGACGGCGACAGCCTGTTCCTCACCTGCAACGTCTGGCGCCAGGCGGCCGAGAACGTGGCCGAGAGCCTGCAGCGGGGCATGCGGGTAATCGTCTACGGCCGGCTGCGCCAGCGATCCTATGAGACCAGGGAAGGCGAGAAGCGGACCGTCTACGAGGTCGAGGTCGATGACGTGGGCCCGTCCATGCGCAACGCCTCGGCCAAGGTCACCAAGTCCAACCGGTCCAGCGGCGGCTTCGGCAGCGGCGGGTCCGGCGGGTCCGGCGGGTCCGGCGGGTCCGGCGGGTCCGGCGGGTCCGGCAGCGGCTCGGGCGCGCGCGCGGCCGACGACCCGTGGGCCTCGGACACCGGCGGCTTCGGGGGCGACGGCGCATCAGACGAGCCGCCGTTCTGACACCTGACAACACACCATCCCCGCGGTAAGCGGGGCTCTCTCAAGGAGCACCACGATGGCGAAAGCACCTATTCGCAAGCCAAGAAAGAAAGTCTGCCTGTTCTGCCAGGAGAAGATCACCTACGTCGACTACAAGGACACGGGGCTGCTGCGGAAGTTCATCTCCGACCGCGGCAAGATCAGGGCCAGGCGGGTGACCGGCAACTGCACCCAGCACCAGCGCGACGTCGCCACGGCCATCAAGAACGCCCGTGAGATGGCGATGCTGCCGTACACCAGCACCCCCCGCTAGGCCTGGGAGAGGACGAGCACGATGAGTCGCACACCGATGAAACTCATCCTCACCCAGGAGGTCACCGGCCTGGGGGCCCCCGGCGACGTGGTGGAGGTCGCCGGTGGGTATGGCCGGAACTACCTGGTGCCACGTGGGCTAGCCATGCGGTGGACGCGCGGGGCCGAGAAGCAGATCGACCTGATCAAGCGGGCCCGTACTGCCCGTGACATCCGCGGCCTCGACGACGCCAGGGATACCGCCAACGCTCTGGCGGCGCTGACCGTCCGGCTTCAGACCAGGGCCGGCGCCTCCGGCAGGCTGTTCGGCTCGGTGGGCCCGGCGGACATCGCCGAGGCCGTCCGCGCGGCCGGCGGCCCGAGCCTGGACAAGCGAAGGATCGAGATACGCAACCCGATCAAGACCATCGGGTCGCACCAGGTCACCGTCCGCCTGCATCCCGAGGTCAGCGCCACGCTCGACATCGAGGTCACCGGCGGCTGAGCCGCACCCGCCCTCACGGCATCGAGGCCGGCCAGGGCCCGGGTGCCGGGCCGGTCACTCGCCGTCGGCGGCGTAGTCCCGCAACCGCCCCGCCAGCGCGGGATCGAGTTCGGCAAGCATGGCCCAGATAGCGGCCAGCCGGGCGGTCAGGTCGTCCAGCCCGGCACCGGAGACGGCGCCCTCGCTCGCCGCCGCGGCCACCTCATCGATTGCTCTGCCGATCATGGCCAGGCGCCCCTCCACCGTCGAACACATGATCGAGACAATAGGGTAGCCGGACCATGATCGTGGCGGTTTCCGCCCGCTGCGAATGGCTGGCCGCGCACGGCCTCCCGCGCGCCCATTGCCGCCCGCGCGGCCCCCGAATCCGCCCTGGGGAACCCGCCCCAGGGAACCCGCACTGGGGAACGCCCCTGGGGAACCCGCCCCCGGGAACCCGCCCGGGAATCCGCCACGGGAATCCGGCCCGCAGGCGCCTCGCCCACCGTGCGCGGCCGCCCCGTCACGTGGTTCAGCGAGCCGCCCTTGCCGGTACCGGTGACGGTGTTCTGGGTCGGCCCGGCGGGCCCGGCAGGCCGGGCAGATGACGCACCGGCTAGGCCATGAACTGTGGACAACTTCACAGGGATTGTGGACAGCCGGAATGCCGGAAAGTTTTTTCCACGCACAGGACGTGGACGGCATAAGTGCAGGTGGCAAGCTCACCGACGGTCATCTTCCTGCCGTGTCCCCACTCGTATCCTCAACTTGCGCACAGTCCGATCGGCGTGTCTGCACAGAATGTCCACAGGCTTGTGCACACAGCGATTGGACGCCACGGCCGGGCAGCGCCCAGACTGTCGTAGCCACCTACTACAACTGAGTTGGCGGCGGGTAAATGCCACTCATGTAAGTAGGTCGGCAGGGGGAGGAGGGGTCCGGTGAGCGTTACCGAGATCGCCTCCCGGGGCGAGGACTTCGAGCGGACGCCACCGCACGATCTCGCCGCCGAGCAGTGCGTCCTCGGCGGGATGCTGATGTCCAAGGATGCCATCTCCGACGTCATGGAGGTGATCCGTCCGGCCGATCACTACCGTCCCGCCCACCAGCTCGTGCACGAGGCCATCCTGGAGCTGTACGGCCGCGGCGAGCCGGCCGATCCGGTCACCGTCAGCGACCTGCTGGCCAAGCGGGGGGAGCTGGCGCGCGTCGGCGGCGGGGCGTACCTGCACACGCTCATCGCGTCCGTGCCGACGGCCGCGAACGCCGGCTACTACGCCAGGATCGTCCGCGAGCGCGCGATCCTGCGCCGCCTGGTCGAGGTCGGCACCCGGATCGTGCAGCTCGGCTACGCCGGTGATGGCGACGCCGATGAGCTGGTGGACCGCGCGCAGGCCGAGATCTACGGCGTCACCGAGCGCCGGGTCACCGAGGACTTCCTGCCGCTGTCGGAGATCATGCCCGGCGCGCTGGACGAGATCGAGGCGATCGGCTCGCGCGGCGGCGTGATGACCGGAGTTCCGACAGGGTTCGCTGACCTCGACGCCCTAACGAACGGCCTCCACGCAGGTCAGATGGTCGTCATCGCGGCCAGGCCGGCCATTGGCAAGTCGACTTTGGCACTTGATCTTGCTCGGGCGGCGGCGGTGAAGCACCGGATGGCGGCCGTGCTTTTCAGCCTGGAGATGAGCCGCAACGAGATCACGATGCGGCTGCTCTCGGCCGAGGCGCGGGTGCCGCTGCACGCGATGCGGACCGGCCAGATGGGCGAGGAGGACTGGACCAGGCTGGCCCGGCGGATGAGCGAGGTCGTCGACGCGCCGCTGTTCATCGACGACTCACCGAACATGTCGATGATGGAGATCCGGTCGAAGTGCCGGCGGCTCAAGCAGCGCCACGACCTGCGCATGGTGATCGTCGACTACCTGCAGCTGATGAGCTCGCCCCGGCGGGTGGAGAACCGGCAGCAGGAGGTGTCGGAGATGTCGAGGTCGCTCAAGCTGCTCGCCAAGGAGATCGACGTCCCGGTGGTGGCCATCTCCCAGCTCAACCGCGGTCCCGAGCAGCGTAACGACAAACGCCCATTGCTCTCAGATCTACGCGAATCGGGCAGCATTGAGCAAGATAGTGACGTCGTCATCCTCTTGCATCGCGAGGATGCGTATGAGCGGGAATCGCCCCGGGCGGGGGAAGCTGACTTCATCGTGGCCAAGCACCGCAACGGCCCGACAACGACGGTGACGGTGGCCTTCCAAGGCCACTACAGCCGGTTCGTGGACATGGCCCCCGGCTGACCCGCGCTGCAGGATCTCAACGATCTTGCCCTCTTCTCACCCAGTTGGCCAACTGGCTAGCCGGGAACGCGGTCGTCGATCAGCACCTGGACTGCTTCACCGATCAAGTCCAGACCCCGTTACGTGGCGACTGTTATCACGCCTGTATGACGGCAATACTGTTCGAGTAATAACTACCACCCCCCGGGCCGTTAGCGGCGGGTGTTGGGCCCTGGCCGGAGTGGGGGGGTCGCGATCTGCACCGCCGCGACAGCCAGCAAGAGACCCACGGCCAAGACAAACGGCCAAGACAAGTAGCATCAACGCTGCCCTGCGCATGCTCATCGTTACGCTCGTTAGCGTGCGACCTCCCTCACTTGATACACCCCCGCGGTGCGGGGTCGTAGGTGGTTCGAAGCCGCGGCGGCGGTAGATGGGTGCGAATCGCCAGCCAGGGAGACAACTCGATGCCGATGCTTACCGCGAGGACGCCGTGAATGTATCCACCGCCGGCAGCGGCGGTCAGATCGTGATCGCCGGTGCGGGCTACGCAGGGCTGCACGTCGCTTTGCGCCTGACGGCCAAGCTGCGCAACAACCCCCAGATGGAGCTCACCCTGGTCGACCGGCATGACTACCACCAGGCGCTCACCGAGCTGCCCCGGGTCGCCGGCGGCACCCGCGCCGCCGACGCGGTGCGCATCCCGCTCCAGGACATGCTGGCCAAGCGGGTCCGCTTCGTCCAGACCGAGATCAATGGCTTCGACCTGGCCGGCCAGCGGCTGCTCACCGGAGCTGGGCCGATCGGCTGGAGCTGGCTGGTGCTGGCGCTCGGCAGCAGGCCCAATGACTTCGCCATCCCCGGTATAGCCCGCCGCGCGCTGTCGCTGTATTCGGCCGACGATGCCGAGCAGGTGTGGGCGGCGGCGAACAAGGCGCTCACGGCTGCCGCGGCCGCCACCGATCCCGAGCGCCAGCGCCGCCTGGCGACAGTGGTGGTCGGCGGCGGCGGCGCCACCGGGGTTGAGCTGGCCGGCGAACTGGCCGAGGTGCTGCCCGAGGTGGCCAGCGGCCACGGCCTGGCGCCCGACCGTCCCGCCGTGCAGCTTGTCGAGGCGGGCCCCACCATCCTGGCGGGCTCCTCGCCGCAGCTGATCGACAATGCCGCCAGGATCCTTTCTGACCTCGGCGTGGAGGTCCGCACCAACGCAATGGTCGCGGCCGCGACCGA
>Ga0111539_10008938_pt1 | contig 12684 bp, 10 predicted proteins | sample RhiMethybrSRZTD1_FD_79667 | JGI IMG/M metagenome (GOLD analysis project Ga0111539, IMG submission 79667) | Populus rhizosphere microbial communities from Tennessee, USA - Rhizosphere MetaG P. TD hybrid SRZTD1 (version 2) (version 2) | ecosystem: Host-associated > Plants > Roots > Rhizosphere >...
GAAGCAAGACCCTGTGCTAGTCGGTCCGCCGGATGAACTGCTTCCGAACTCGCGTCAGACTCGGGGAGCCGCAAGGATCATCGCAGAGCACCATACGGATGGCACAGAAGCTGGAACTGTGTTCCAGCGTGTGAAGCCACGACTCGCTGTGTTTTCCCACGCCACACCGAATCCTGCGACGCTTGCGCTCGTGCGACAGAACTACGCTGGGCCCGTTGAGTTCGGCGAAGATCTCATGACAATTGAGGTTGGCGACACCGTGAATGTGCGCCGGTTTGCCGCCTCGAATCGGTAAGGCTCTGTGCGTCCGACAGGACCGGTTCCCGGTGCGGCTGAAGACTGGCTGATTCGCGGTAGTACGGTGTCGTGGGCATGCGCCAGTGATCGCCGCTGATTCAGTCACTGGTGATGCCATGCGCCAGAGTCTACACGGCTCGAACTTGGGAGTTCGAACTTCGAACGACCGCGCGCTCGCGCCGCAAGTGGTCCGCCGTCGTACGCAGACTAAGAAGTCGAAGCGGCGTTGAGAGCCTATCGCGCGAGCGGTTGGGCTTGGAAATCTTTGAGGGTGCGCAAGACTTCATCACGCGCCTTTCTTTCGGCACGTCGAAGGCGGGCGTTGGAGAAAGCTTGCGCGGCATTGGACACCAGTTGCCCGACTGGCAGGACGATCTTGACCATCTCGCCGTTGGCACCCGGGGGAACGAACGTCAAGAGTCCCCAGCGCTTTGGGCCAGGGGCAACCCATTGAGGAACCTTAGGAAGCCAGATCGACGATTGCTGCAGGTTCTGGAGGGCCATGCGAACCGAGTTCAGGGAGACTGGCGACGGGGGATCTGATTGCTGCGCCTCAGCTGAGACGGCGCCTGACAAGAGCACTACCACGAAGGCCCCGACTGTGAATCGCATTCCGTGCTCGTTCTGTTATTAGACTCCAGTCCTGCTGGAAAGGCCTGACAAACAGCGCCTGCGCTATTTCACGAACGCCGCGTCGAATGTGTAGCTGCCCGTTGCCGTGCAATACACGAGCGTGCTGCCCGGGCCCGGGCACGCGCCGTTGCCCGTCCTGAGCGATCCTTTGATGTGCGTCGTATCCCGCGCATCGATCTTCACGGCGATGCTGTCCACGCCGTTCACCGAGTTCACCATCTCGATGTTCGTTCCGCCGTTCGCCGGACACGTGACGTATTGATTGACGCCCGACTTCGCGTCGAGCTGCAGGGCCGCAAATGGCGTCTTCTCCTTCTCGCACCACTGCCGTAGGGCCTCGGTATGATCGTTGGTGCCGGCGAGCATCCCGGCCGGTACAGCCTTCTCGGTGAGTACGATCCAGGTAAACCGAAGAGCTTGAAAGTTCTGCATGTACGCGGACGCCACGCGCGGAACGAACGGCACCGGCGTTCCGCGGTTGTCGATCGTGCCCTTGCCCATCGCCGTTCCCGCCGTCTGCGCACCGAGCGCAGTGGACATGGCCACTGCGGCCAATCCGCAACCCCGCCAGAGGCGTCGAGTCATCTCCGACCTCCTGTGTGCCGTCTGCCACCAGGACTTGGCTGAGCGCGACCGGCGGCAGGAATCATAGCCGAGCCGTCCGCGCTCCGCGTGGCGGCCGTCGCCCAAAAGAAGGATCCAGACGACTCGGATAGAATCCGCCGGAGAAATCCCGGATGGCTTGCGACAGGAGATGGCCATGAGACTGTGCTTGACGATGGTGTTCGTGGGCGTGTGCGCGATCACTGGTGGTGCCCAGACGACGGGAGGAGCAACTTCAGCGCGCCAGGCCGGCGCGCCGCAGGCACCGGCGCCGCCGGCGCCGCTGACGGCTGTCGTCTTCTTCGATCACGCCAGGACCGCCGAAGCGTTCGCCAAAGGCGGCGCGCTTGTCACGGCGCCTGACATGATCGTTCAGGGCAGTCACCGCGACGTGGCAGGTGAGGTCGAGGTGCACGACAAGGAAACGGACGTCATCTACATCATTGACGGTACTGCCACATTTGTCGCCGGCGGCAAGATGGTCGGCGGACGCCTCACCCGCCCGGGCCAGTGGCTCGGCACCGACATCACCGGCGGCGAGTCACGCCATCTAGTCAAGGGCGACATGATTATCGTGCCCGCCGGCACGCCGCATTGGTTCAAAGAAGTTCCTTCGCCAGTCAGCTATTACGTCGTCAAGGTCGTCAAGCCGTGAAGGAGGATCCCGCGGCCTGATGGGGCCGGGCTACAAGTCGAATATCGTTTCCGCGCGGGCGAACTCGACGGGCGATTCCGTGTGCCTGGTGCGGCGCAGCATCGACTCTTCGAGCCAGTTGCGTTCGGACCGGTCGCGATTCGGATCGTGGTGCCCGATGAGCGTGTGTCGCACGCGGCATGCGGCGGCCATCTCGATGACGTCCTCGATGCAGCTGTGGCCCCAGCCGGCCCGCGAGATCGGGGCGCTCCCGCCAATCCCCACGATGCCGTCGTACTCGGCGCGCAGGTACTGGCCGTCGCGGTACAAGAGGTCCGCGCCGGTGGCATGCGCCACCAGACGCGCCTCGGCCGCGCGGCTCTCTCGGTGCGACGGGTGAGCCTCATCGCCTTGCCACAGCTCGTGATCCGTGCAGAACACGAAGACCGCGCCGTCGTGCTCGACGCGGTAGGCCAGGCACGGCGCCGGATGAAAGACTTCGAACGGCGTGATCGTCGTACGGCCAAGTTGGATCGGTATCTCGAGCGGATGCGTGGACGCATTCAACGACGGCGCGCCGCTCTCCGCGGACGGCGCTTCGCCGAGCGTGCAGGCGTTGAACTTCGCCGGCATCACGCCGTAGAAGATCGGCGTCTGAACGCCCTGCACGGCCGGATCCACCCGGCGGGAGAAGATTCCGAGGTGGAAATCGAGCGCGCGCAGGAACTGGTGATTGCCGTAGATGTGCAACCGGTTGCGCGGGTCGAAGCAGACTGCCGCCTGGTCGAACCCTTCCGTGTGATCGAGGTGGCTGTGCGTGCCGAAGAGATACAGATGCCGTTCGGGTGAGGCGCCCCATTTCGCCTGCAGGTCTCGCGCGCAATTCCGGAACCCGCTGCCGCAGTCGAAGACGATGTCGTAGCCGTCGGCCGTTTCGAGGCGAAGGCACGTGGTCCAGCCGCCGTACGCGCGCGGCTCAGGCAAGTCGAACCGGGCCGCATAGGCGGCCAGCGTCTGGCGGCTCAGCGGACCGCCCAGGACTTCTTCGACACTCGCGCCGATGCGCCCGGCCGGATCCGCGCGCCGGCGCAAGTCGTCGAACACTCGCTCGAGCAGATCCACTTCGGCCTGGCGCCGGTACGCCAGACGTTCCGCACGCGCCGGGTAAATCGAGCCGCTGCCCTGCGTGCCGTAGAGATGAACGCGGAGACGTTCGATGGAAGCCGTCATGGCGTGCCGATCGCGGGGGCGCCCCATCGTAGTGCAAGTGAAGGCCGCGTGCGCCGGCGGCTGCCGTCGCTCACGGCACGCTCGCGACGATCGGACCGACGATGAGACATAATTCCACGTCTTGACTCTCCGTCAACTTCCGGGAGTCACCGGAGGCGAAGTCGTAGCCGGCTGGATCACCAGTGGTCTGCTGGTGATGCGGCCCGGTGATCCCGCATCTCCGCTGGGACAGGTCTACAAGATCGACCCGATCACCGGCCGGCAGGAGGCCTGGAAGAACATCCTCCCCCGCGATCGAGGCGGCATCCTGTTGCTGGGGGCGTTTCGCGTGACCCCCGACGGCAAGCGCTGGCCTACAGCTGGGGCCGGGCGCTGAGCAACCTCTACATCGCGGATGGACTGCTCTGACGCCGTGAACGGCCTCGAGCCGTGTACAATCGCTGGTAAGACATGACGCAAACGATCGAAATCAGCCTCAGAATTCCTTCCCTTCGCGTCCGCCGTCAGGGGAACGACACCGCGGAAACCATCTCGAACAGCGAGGTTCGATTCAGCAAGCAGCTGGGTGTAGAAGCCATCCCCAAGTCTGGAGACATCCTTTCGATGACCGACAGCTCGGGCCGAACGTTCCTGTGCGAAGTCGTCAGAGGCGAGTGGCGGCATGACAAGGAGATGTTCGTCATCGCCTGCCGGTATGCCCAGCGTTCGATTTCGCCAGCGGATTATCAGGCGTTGATGAGCTCCACCGACTGGACCGTGCGGGCGCTGCTCTAGAGACTCGCACGGACCTCCGGGCGCCCATCCTTATCGACTATCAAAACAATGGCCAGAGGCCCGGGCGGTTGAGTCGCCCGGGCCTCCGGCCCCGTCTCTTAGAACTCGAACTTGATCGAGAACTGCATCAAGCGCGCGCCGCCGGTGCTGTCGATAATCGCGCCGGTCGTGCTGTTGATGTCGAGGTCCCCGAAGCTCCAGTTGACCGTGTTGAACACATTGAAGATGTCCGCGCGAGCGATGAGGCCGTAGCGTCGACCAAACCTCACGCGCTTTTGCACCGAGAGGTCGGCGACGAACTGCGACGGACCCTCGAACCGGTTCACCTCGATGTTGCCAACGCCGCCAGCGGCTGGGTTGAAGAACGCCTGCCCGTTGAAGCTCGCGTTCGTTGTGTTGTCGGGCGCGGCCAGCCGTCCGTCGGATCCCATGACCGACGGATTGACCCAGGAGAGTCGTCCGTCGGGCAGCGTATACAGTCCGAACAGGTCTTTGATCTGGTCCGTGGTCAGCGACGTGACGGCCGTCTGACGGCCCGATCGCCCGGTCCGGTTGAACGTGCCGCGCCCCGAGTTGATCGACAGCGTCGCGCCGCTCTGCCATTTGACGATCGTCGCGAGCTGCCAGCCACCAAACACGCCGTCGGTCCAGCCGCCGCCGTTCAGCCACGGTTTGCCCGAGCCGAAAGGCAGCTCGACGACCGCGTTGGCGTTGATGACGTGCGCGTTGTGGTAGGGCGAAAGCCCCTTGTCCAGCTCGGGCCTGGCGTTGTCGAGGAACGGCTCGATGCGGTTCTGGCTGCCCGTGCCGATCGAGTCGGATCGGGTTTCGCTCAGGGTGTAGTTGATCTGGCCGAAGATCCCGTTCCGGAATTGACGACGCAGCTCGAGCTGGAGCGCGTCGTAATCCTGGAACGACGTGTTGTCCATGTATTCCGAGGTATAGATGCCGGGGTTCGCCAGGAATGCATTTCGGGCGGCCGTCGTCGGACCGCCGGCGGTCGACATGTAGAAGTCGGCCAGGCGCGCCAGCTCGTTCTGCTGGATGGCCGTCCGGGCGGTCGCGTTTCCGAGCTGGCCAAAGGTCGGCAGGACCGTGAGGACCTGGCTCCCCGGGATGTTCGGGTTGAAATCCGGGACGAAGCCCCCGCCGGCGGCCTGCGCCAGGAAACCGTTCTGGCGAGCTCGCTGGAAGTCCGCGGCGAACGCTCCACCGAGCGCGCCGATCGCGTCCAGCTGATTGAGGTCGACGCCGCGCCAGATGTCGCGTCCGCGCGACCCGACGTAGCGAGCTTCTACCGCCATGTTCCACATGATTTCGCGTGTAATCCCCGCGCTGAATTGGTGGACGCGCGGCTGCTTGATGTCCTGATTCACCGCCCGGATCGGGGAGGTCAAGCTCACGGCGATCTGATCGGCCATCGTCCGCGTTGTCTTGAACGCCGGTGTCGGAAGGACCGGCGTTCCAGCCGCCAACCGCTGGAACAAGTTGGTCTGCGAGACTGCCGTTGACAGACCGGCGTTCGCGGCAAGGTTGCTCCCGACCGTGGCGCCCTCTTCGTTGACGAACGTGAGCGAGTATCCGGCCCGGACGGAGGTCCGGCCATCCTTGAACGGATCCCACGCCACACCGAGCGTCGGCCCGAGGTTGTTCCAGTCGCTGTTCCACAGGCCCCCTTTCGAAAAGCTCACGGTCGTGGCTGGATTCATCGCCGCCTGCGCCGCCGTCTGCCCGTTGAGCACCGGCACGAACGCCAGGTTGTCGTCTTCCCGCGTCGGCGAGAAGTATTCCCACTTCAGGCCGGCCCGAACCGTGACGTTCGGCTTCCAACGCCAGTTGTCCTGGATGAACACCGAGTAGTTGTCCATGGCCCAGTTCCGGTTGTTGGGGATCCCGCCAACATAGCCCGATGTCGCGCTCTGGACCTGAAACGTCTGCGACAACGATGTGATCGCGCCCGACAGCATCGCGACGAGGTTGTTCGCCGAGGTCAGGTCGGCAGTGGCGATTCCAGGCAGCTGTGCAGCGGTCAGCTGGATTCCCGCCGGTGCGGAGGAGCTGAGCCCGAAGGTCACGGTCGGGAACCGCGCGGCAAAGTTGTACGCGTTGATGCGAACCTGCTCGATGCTCCCACCGAACTGGAATGCGTGGTTGCCCATCATCAGGTTCGCGGTGTCGCTGTACTGATAGGTGCGTGTGTTGCGTCCCTGCGGCTGGAAGGTCACGAGTGGAGAATTCAGACCGCTGATTCCAGGTACGTTCAGGAGCACGCCGCTGCTGAAGTCGACGTCGCTCTTGAAGTCCACGGGCGCGAGGTTGCCCCCGATTCGCAGCTCGTTCGAGAGCCGCGACGACGCCATCCAGCGCCAGGAGCCCACGTACCGGTGCGCGTGCGAATCGGTGAAGACGAGAGGCGTCGGCAGCGTGACGGCGTCGAGGTCGGTGCGATCGTCGGTCTCCTTGATGTAGCTGTAGATCACTTCGAAGCGGTGATTCGTGTTGAACGCGTAATCCCCGCGCGTGACCCACTGGTTCCGATCGTTGAAGTCGTCCTGCAGAAAGCGATACCGGCCTGTGTTCAGGATGCGATCGGCTCGCGAGTCGCCGCTGTCGAAGCTGTTCACCTTGTCCGGGCTCGGGTAGAGCGAGAGGATCGAGGCCTGAACGGCGGGATCGATCGTCTGACCCGACAGCTGAAGCACGTTCGCCGTGCGGGTCGACCCGTCGGCAGCGACGAAATAGCGGAAAGTGCCCCTCAGCAAATCGTTGCTGATCGGGATGGTGTAGTTCTGCGCGGCCTGCTGCTTCTGCCGGAACGCTTCGTAGTTCGCGTAGAAGAACAGCTTGTCTTTGGTGACTGGACCGCCAACGCTGCCGCCGAACTGGTTGCGGTTGAGGTAGCTGACGGGCAGGCCCGCCTTCTTGTTGAAGTACGTGGGCTCGGCAAACTTGGAGTGGCGGTTGTATTCGTACGCGTTTCCTCGGAGCGCGTTGGTGCCCGACGGGGTGACCATGCGAACCTGGGACGCGCCGCCCGCGTTATCCACGCCCTGGGCCGTCGTGACGATCGAGAACTCGCTGACGTTGTCCGATGTCGGCCGGTTCGGCACGAAATCAACCGAGTTGGTGCGAATGAAGTTGTCCTGGATGTTGATCCCGTCCTGCGTCACCTGGGTCCACGTCGGCCGGCCACCGTTGATGGCGGTGTTGGTGCGGCCCAGGCTCGCGACGCCCGCCTGCAACTGGACGAGCGAAATCGGATTGCGGCCGTTCAATGGCAGCGACACGATCTGCTGCTGCTCGACTGTGGTCGTCACTTCAGGTGAGGTCGTCGGCACGAGCGACGTCCCAGCTTCGACCGTGATGTTCTCGCTCACGTTTCCCAGCTGGAGGCGCGCCGTCAGCGCGTACTCCTGACCTACCGCGACTGAGACTTTGGTGAAGGTCGCGCTCCTGAACCCCTGCATGCCGATCTCGACCTTGTACGTTCCCACAGGCACCTGCGGGAACACGAAGGCGCCGGTCTCGCTCGAGACCGACGTCTGGACCTGGTTGGTCTGCTCGCTGGTGAGTGTGATCGTCGCGCCCGGCAGCACACCGCCGGAGGCGTCGAGCACGGTTCCACTCAGACGTCCCAGGGTCGACTGTGCCGCCGCCGAGGCCGCAAATCCTGCGACCAGCAGCAGCGTCAAGACTCCCCGCCACGCCGTTCGTCTATTCATTCGTCCCCCCAATGACTTGAGCGAACAAGAGCCCTCTTGGTGTGAAACACCAATAATGCAACGCGAATGCCGCCGAAAACAGGCTGAATCGCTGTAAATCGGGGATAGTGTCAATCTGATTGTGACGAACGGCTGAGGGAGGCCGGATCTGGATTCAATCGGTTGGATCCGACTCAAGCCCGCGCTGGCTCTGCCGATTGGCCGAGCGGAGGCCAGATGACAAGACCGCCGCATGCTTTGCGAGTGTTGTTGGGGCTCGTCCTCGTCGCCGGCAGCGCCCTGGCCTGCGGAACGGCATCCGGGAAAGCTGCGACGAGCAAGACGGGACTTTCCGCCGAGTTCAAAGCCGGGGCGGATACCCTGTTCAAGTTCGTCGACGAGCAGTTGAGAATATCGCGCGACGATGCCACGCGTGACACCCACGCCCAGGAGGCGCGCCGGCAACTTCAGGCGCTGCGATCGCAAGTTACCACCGACGCCGACGGAAACGTGCTCCTGCTGCTGGCGAACTTCATGGGGAAGGTCAACCAGCGGCTGATCCTGGAGTTCATGGGCCAACAGAACCTGGGCTCTATGAGGACGATCAAGAGCGAGATGTCTTCACTCCGCGTGCAGGCCGCGGACTGCGACAGCGAGCTGCGCCTCTGGCTCGCGAGTTCACCCGGGGAGCAGAAGTACCTCGAAGGCCCCTGCCTGAAGGAAGTGCGTGCGGCCGCCGCCACCCTCAACCTGCAGCCGGCTCGCGGACGCTGACTCGCTACTCCGCGCGCAGCGCCGCGCTCGATGCCCCCGGATACCCGCTAATATCGCCTAAATGGTTTCTATCCTCCTCCTTCGTGGTAAAGCGCTTGTTCCTGTCGGCCTTTCGCTCGCGTTCTCGACCCTCGCTCACACAACTCCATCCGTTCGCGTCGATGCGTCCGACGACATCATGGGGACGACGTTTTCTGTGGTCCTCTACGATTCCAATCGAGTGAAGGGCGAAGCGGCCGCCAACGCCGCCTTGGCAGAAGCGCATCGTCTCGACCATGTCCTCTCGAACTACCTGCCGTCGAGCGAGCTGAGCCGCGTCAATCGCGAAGCCGCGCGTGCGCCTGTCAAGGTTTCCGCCGAGCTCTTCTCCTTTCTGGACACCGCGCTTCGCTACAGCCGGGAAAGCGAAGGCGCGTTCGACATGACCATCGGGCCGCTGATGAAGGTGTGGGGCTTTTACAAAGGCGAGGGGCGGCTGCCGAAGCCGGCGGACGTGACCGGCGCGTTGAAGCGGGTCGGATATCGCCACGTCATGCTCGACGGATCAGAACGCACGGTGCGATTCGACGCGCCTGACGTCGAGCTCGATCCCGGCGGGATCGGGAAAGGATACGCCGTCGACAGCATGGTTGCCGTGCTGCGCCAGGCTGGCGTGTCGAGCGCGCGGATTTCGGCGGGCGGGAGCAGCATCTACGCGATTGGAACACCGCCGGACGAGCCAAGAGGGTGGAAGACCCCCATCCGCGCGCCGACCGACGCGCGCCTCACGGTCGCGGAGGTCTTTCTGAAGAACGAGTCGATCTCAACCTCGGGCGGCTACGAGAAGTTCTTTCGTGCCGAGGGCAAGGTCTACGCGCACATCATGGACCCGAGGACCGGCTATCCCGCGCAGGGGACCGCGGCCGTTTCGGTGATTGCGGCCAGGACGATCGACAGCGAGGTGTGGGCCAAGCCGTACTTCATCAACGGCCGGGCGTGGACCGGGCAGCACAAGGACCGGTCATTTCGCGTATTCTTCTGTCCCTCGACCCCAACCCCATGTTCATGGATTGCGCAATGAAAACTCGACTTGCTCTGGTGCTGGGTGTTTCGTTGGTGACGGCCGTCGCCGCGCAGGATTTTGCGGCGCTGAAGGTGGAGCTCGTCGCCGAGGGATTTCCCGGTGGCGAAGGACCGGTGTGGTCGCGTGAGGGCTATCTGCTCTTCAGCGACTACAGTCGCGACCGCATCTACAAGTACGTGCCCGGACAGACCCCTGAGGTCTGGCGGGAGGGATCCCATGGCACGAACGGCAACACGATGGACGCGCAGGGCCGGCTGTATTCCTGCGAATACAAAGCGCGGCGCGTGACGCGCACGGACAAGGGCGGCAAGATCGAAGTTCTCGCCGAGCGATTCGAAGGCAAGCGCTTCAACGCCCCCAACGACATCGTGGTGCGTCGCGACGGTCACGTCTATTTCACGGACCCGCTGTTCACGCCGCTCGATCAGCGCGAAATTGATTTCTATGGCGTGTATCACATCACGCCGGCAGGCCAGATCGAAGCGATTGCGCGCATGACGACGCGGCCAAACGGCATCGCGCTCTCGCCGGACGGCCGCACGCTGTACGTGGCGAACAGCGACGAGCGCAACGTGCGCGCATACGACGTCGACGCCGGCGGCAAGACGTCGAACGAGCGCGTCCTCGCGACGCTCGACGCCGGACCAGACGGGATGCGCGTCGATACGAAAGGCAATCTCTACTTCGCCGCCCGCGGCGTGCAGATCTACTCGCCGACCGGCACGCTGCTTGGAAAGATTGCCGTACCCGTCAGCCCGCGGAACATCGCGTTCGGCGATGGGGACATGAAGACGCTGTACCTCGTCGGGAATTCGATCTTCAAGGTGCGGATGGATACGGCCGGATCAATCCAATACTGACTATCGAAGTATCAGCATCCCGAACGCCGCCGGCACGTGGAAGTTGGCCTGTCCGGTCGGACTCCACGCATAAAATTTCCTGGGTTCGTTGCCGGCGATGCGATACAAGCCGATGCGGAATTCCCGGCCGGCGAGCGGCGTCGTGCGCTCGTCGATGGCGCTGAAGGGAATACGCATCTCGCCGTACCAGACCTTCTTCGCTGAATCGATCCGTCCCTTCACTGAATAGCCCGAGTTCCAGCGCATGCCCGCCTGCGTACGCGGGTTATCGCGGTCGATGTCGAGATCGACCCACTCGCTCTGCGGCGACACCTGCAGCTCCTTGTAGCGGCCGATGTGCTCGAAATCCCAGCCGACAAAGATTTCCGCCACATCGTTGTTCCAGAGCTGAGGCGTTTCGGCCGCCGGATTCGGATTGGGTCGCAGGTTCAGCTCGTCGTACGGGCATTCATACAGAAGATAGAGATGCTTGTCGGTCCAGCGCGAGCGGACCGTCGTCGGCGCGCCGGCGATCGCCTTGCCGAAATAGTCGGTGCCGATCTGCACGCGAGGCGCTGTCCGCCATTCCGGGGCCCGCGGATTGGCCGTGAGCTCGAAATCGCGACCCGCACGCGCGCTGGTCATCCTGACGGGCGTCTGGAGATCGACGATGGCGACGGTGTTGAACCTGGGAATGGTGAATTCCGTGAATTGTCCGGCCGGTATGACGTCGAGCAGCTTCGTGTCGGCGGGCGCGCCGTACAACGCGAACGCCGCGGGCCGATACTTGCCGAGCACCGTGACCCGGATGTCCTGCATGGTGCGATTGCGGCCGTAAGCCACGAGGACGAGCCGTGCTCGCGTTCCGTCGCCTGTCAACCGCGCCACGACCGTGTTCGCGCCGAAAATGCGGACCAGGCGCTTGTCGTCGGTCAGCTTCTCGCGCACGCGGGCGGCGAAGTCGCTTGGATTGGCCAGGCTCTCTTTCGGAAAGTCCTTCGTGCCGACCTCAACGGTCAGGTCGAGCTTGCGCTCCGGCTGCTTCACCACCTTGTAGAGAAGATTCCGGCGGATGAGCATGTTCAGCGCTTCGCCCATCGCGGGCGAGCCGTCGTCGACGATGCCGATGTTGGCGAGCGGGGGCATCGGCGGCTGGGCGTTCACTTTCAGAAATTCGAGCATGGTGCCGAGATCCGCGGCGTCAGCCGGGTCTGGATTGAGGATGGCGTCGACGTTGAACGCGAACGCTTCCGCGGCCGCGAGCGGCGCGACGGTGCGCGGGATGGCCGCGTAGCGCGCTTTCTGCAGGCCGCGCATGAAACGCCAGCCGTTCGACTGCACCCACGGCGCCAGCGTCACCTGCGCGTAGCCGTCGTTCGGCATCGGCTGCAGCGATGGCGCGGGTACGTCGACATAGGTCGAAGCGTCAGGTGGAAGGGCCGGCGAGACGTAGATCTTCCAGGACCCCTGGCCTGAAGGCGCGGGGCTCCGGGTGTCGGAGCCCTGGACCTTCAGGTCCGGGGTCACGGCGACGATCGCGCACGAGATCGCGAGCAGGAGCTGTGTCGCCGGCCGGGTCATACCGTCAATTCCGTGTGCTGAATCCTGTTGACGTCGTAGACGCCCAGACCCAGCGTGCCGGCGTACTCGATGTGGCCGGTCTCGCGCACGAACCGGTTGATGTTCGGGTCCTGCTCCCACTGCTGTGAGGTCCCGAACGTGGTCGGAGCGACGTTCCACACGGAGATCGCCCCCTGTCGTTTCCGCTCGGCGTCGATGATGTCGATGAGCAGGCGATCCATCGCGACCGGATCCGTGCCGAACTTCATCTGCTTCGGATAGAAGCGATACCGCCTGTTCGTCGAAAACGGTCCGCCGTGCCAGACGCCGCGCAGGCCGTCCATGATGTTGAGCACCGTCATCGATCGAATCGGCTCGGTGCTGGCCAGCGTGCCGATGAACGTCAGGCACTCCGTTTTGTAGCGGTAATGCGATCGTGCGACGTTGTTGAATTCGCCGTACGAGATGTTCTTCAGGCATCCGGTGACGCCCGAGGCGCTGTGGTCCTTCATGTTCGGGATGTTGATGATCTTCGTGAAGCGATCGGTCACCATCCGGATCAGATACGAGCGCGTA
>Ga0111539_10008941_pt1 | contig 12681 bp, 11 predicted proteins | sample RhiMethybrSRZTD1_FD_79667 | JGI IMG/M metagenome (GOLD analysis project Ga0111539, IMG submission 79667) | Populus rhizosphere microbial communities from Tennessee, USA - Rhizosphere MetaG P. TD hybrid SRZTD1 (version 2) (version 2) | ecosystem: Host-associated > Plants > Roots > Rhizosphere >...
CCGACGAGCGGGAGCGCGAGGTGGGCAAGCGGAGCCAGATCGCCGGATGCTCCGACGGAGCCGCGGCTCGGCACGAGGGGCAAGACGCCTTTGTTCAGACATTCGAGAAGGAGCTCGACGGTCTCGACGCGCGCGCCCGAGAAGCCCTTGGCGAGCGCGTTCGCCCGGAGCACCATAGCCGCGCGCACGACCTCGTCGGGATACGGCTCCCCCACCCCGCATGCGTGGCTTCGAAGCAGGCGGAGCTGGAGCTCCTCCGAGAGCTCGGGCGGGATCGCCTTGGAGACGAAGCGGCCGAAGCCCGTGTTGATGCCGTACGTGTGCTCGCCGGAGGACTCCGAGGCGGCGCGGTCGACAAGCTCGCGCGCCGCGGCCATCCGCGATCTGCCGTCGTCGGAAAGCGTCGCGGGGGTTCGCTCGACCGCGACCGACCAGACATCGTCGATCGTGAGATCGTCTCCGTTCAAGAGGACTCCGGTGGCGACAGCCATCGCGAGCAAGTCTAGAACGCGCCGGGCTCGGGTTCCGGCCACAGGAAGGAGCGCGAATGCGAGTTCACGTCATCAGCGACATCGAAGGAGTCTCGGGCGTCGTCAAGTCCGAGCAGGGCGACGGCGGCGAGTCGCTCTTCGAGGAGGCACGGCGCCTCTACACCGAGGAGATCAACGCCGCCGTCCGCGGCGCGTTCGCCGGCGGAGCGACCGAGGTGGTCGTCATGGACTGCCACGGGGCCGGGAAGGGCTGGACGTTCAACTCCGTGCTTCCCGAAGCGCTCGACCCCCGTTGCGAGTGGGTCGTCCAGAACGAGTGGACCGAGTACACCGGCTTCCTCGAGGAGGGCTGCGACGCGGCGCTCTTCGTCGGCATGCACGCGCGGGCGGGCGTGGCCGACGGCGTCCTCAACCACACGATCTCGGGCTCCGACATCTACGAGCTCCGCTTCAACGGCACGCCGGTCGGCGAGACGGGGATCAACGCGGCGCTCTGCGGCACGTTCGGCTGCCCGGTCGTGCTCGTGACCGGCGACGAGGCGGTCTGCCGCGAGAGCCGCGAGCTCCTCGGCGACGGCCTGACCACGGTGGCGGTCAAGCAGGGGCTCGGGCGCGAGAGCGCGCGCAACATCGCACCCCAGCGCGCCCGGGAGATGATCGAAGAAGGGGCGAAGCGGGCACTTGACGACCTGACGGCGGTGGCACCGTACGACCCAGGACACCCCTGCGAGATCGAGGTCGACCTGATGGGGTCGCACCTCGTCGAGCCCTACCGCACCCGTCACGGCGTCGAGATCGTGAACGGACGCGGGATCGTCTCGCGTGCGGACGACTGGTGGACCGCATGGAGGCAGTTCTGGCCGATGCCCTGACGAGAGAGCGCGAGGAGGCGTTCCCTCACCTCGAGCAGCGCCCGGCCACCGGCGCGCTGCATCTCCTCCGCAGGCACGACTTCCGCCTCACCTACGCGGCGATCGCGACGAGCGAGCTCGGCGACGCCTTCCAGTACATCGCGCTCATGTGGTTCGCCCTCGAGGCGGGCGGCCCGGTCGGGGTGCTGGTCGTCCGACTCGCGGACAGCATCCCCGCGCTTCTCTTCGGCTTTCACGGAGGACTCCTCGCCGACAGACTCGAGCGGCGGCGGACGATGATTGCCGCCGACCTCGTGCGGGGCGCCGTGCTCGTTCCCGTCGCGGTCGCGGGCCTTGCCGGGCACCTCCCGCTCTGGGGGCTCGTGCTCGCGGCGTTCGTCCTGACTGCGGCCACGAGCTATTTCGACCCGGCGTACGGCGCGCTCCTTCCCGCACTGGTGGAGCGCCAGAACATCCAGCAGGCGAACGCGCTCGTCCGGGCCAGTGCGGATGCGATCGGTGTCGGCGGCTGGGCGGTCGCGGCGGGCCTGCTCGTCTTCACGCCCCTCTCGGTCCTCTTCGCCGTCAACGCCGCCACCTTCTTCGTCTCCGCTGCGTTGCTCGCGCGCATCCATCCCCGCCCAGCACCGTCCGTCGCCGAAGGGACGGCGTGGTCGCAGGTGCGCGAGGGGCTCACCGCCCTCACGCTTCTCCCCGTCCTCGCCGTCGCGGTCGCCGCGATGGGAGTCGCGATCACGATCGAGTCGGGCACCTGGATGGTGGGTGTCCCGGAGCTCGTCCGCAGCGAGCTCGGACACGGGGCGGGGGGCTTTTCGCTCGTCATGGCCGGATACGCGCTCGGCTCGATCGGCGCGGGCGTCTACCTCGCACGGCGCCCCGTTCGCCGGAAGGCGTATGCAAGCCTCCTCGCCTGGTCGCTCTACGTCCCCGCCTACCTCCTGATGGGGCTCGCCGGAGCGCTCGCAGTCGCCGTAGCGGGAGCCGCGTGCGCGGGAATCGGACAGGGCTCGTCCATCGTCCTCCTCCACTCGGCGGCTCAGGAGGATGTACCCAACCGCGTGCTCGGGCGCGTGATGGGGCTCATCAACCTCGTCCACCGCGGCGCTCACGCCACCGGGCTGATCTTCGTCTCCCCGCTCTTCGCGTTCTTCTCGCCGCGTCCCATCTTCGTCGCCGCCGCGCTCGCCGCGCCGATCGTCGGGATCGGAGGAGCCGTGGTTGCGCTCGTGCTCAGTCGTCGAGCAGGCGCAGCTCGAGTACGTGGCGCGAGTCGAAGCCTTCGATCCTGAGCAGGCTGCCCGCCGCCTCCACGGCCGCACCGGCAGGCATGAGCCCGACGAGCTCGCTCCCGGCGACCTCGGCGCCGCGAGCCTCGGCCTCCGAGACGATCTTCTCGACGATCGTGTGCAGAGCGGCCGCCTCCCAGTCGGTCACGTTCATGCTCACCTGCACGAGCCCGGCTTTCGGCAGGTCGAGGCCCAGCGCGCGGACGCCCGGGAAGCCGCCGTCGCGTTCGCGGACGAGTGAAGCGATCTCGCGCGCGGTCTCCACAGTCGCGCCGCGAAGGTTGACGTTGAAGGCGATGAGCGGCCGGCGGACTCCGATGAGGACGCCGCCCGCGGTCGGGTGCAGCGTCGCAGGGCCGCGGTCGGGAGCGAGCTCGCCGGAGTCGACGCGACGCTGGAGCTCCTCCGGGCCGCCGCGGCGGAAGAAGGCCGGCTCGCGGCCGTCCTCCGCCAGCCGCGCGTAGAAGAAGACCGGCAACTCGAGCTCGGCGCCGACACGGTCGGCGAGAGCGAGCGCCGCCGCGCGCGCGGCGGGCTCGTCCTCGGGCCGAAGCGGCACGAGCGGGACGACATCGGCCGCACCGATCCGCGGGTGGGCTCCCTCGTGCCTCCGTAAGTCGATTCGCTCACGAGCGGCCCCGATTCCGGCGAGGAGCGTCTCGACGAGCTCCTCCCCCGAGCCCACCAGGGTGAACACCGAGCGGTGGTGGTCCCAGTCGGTGTGGATGTCGAGCAGCCGCGCCGGACGCGACATCGAGCCCTGGAGGGCGGCGAGGGCGTCCGGGTCTCGCCCCTCGGAGAAGTTCGGCACGGATTCGAGCGGGAAAGCCACGGGTGCAGGATAAAAGCCGCCGGGAAGGCCGTCGATACACTCGGCGTTGGGTCACCTGTGGACGGAGAGAAACACCCGAACCTGCATACGTTCGCCCGTTTGCTCGGGTTCCTGCGCCCCTACCGCTGGTCGCTCTTCATCTCGATCGTGCTCGCCGTCCTGTCGCAGGCCGCCGCGATCGCGCTCGTCCGCATCAGCCAGAGCGTGATCGATCTCGCGATCCGGCCGCGCGACGAACAGATGCTCTGGGAGCTCATCGGGCTCATCGCGGTGATCGGCTTCGTCAAGGCGATCCTCATGGTCGGCCGGCGCTTCATCTCCGGACGGCAGGCGCTCGGGGTCGAGTTCGACATGCGCAACACGATGTACGCGCACCTTCTGCGTCTCTCGTTCGGGTTCTACGACCGCAATCAGACCGGCCAGCTCATGTCGAGGGCGACCGTCGACCTCCAGGCCGTGCGCTTCTTCCTCGGCTACGGGCTCATCTTCTTCTTCCAGCACGCGCTCACCGTCGTCGGCGTCACGGCGATCATGCTCTGGACGGACTGGAGGCTCGCGCTCGTCGCGCTCGCGATCACGCCGTTCGTCGTCCTGCTCGCATACCGGTACTCCAAGGTCTCGCACCCGGTGCTCCGCGACGTCCAGCAGAAGATGGCCGACGTCGCGACCGTCGCCGAGGAGAACATCGTCGGCGTGCACGTGGTCAAGTCGTTCGCGCAGGAGGAGCAGGAGCAGGAGAAGTTCCAACGGCGCTCCAATGCGGTCTTCGAGCAGACCGTGCTCGCGAACCGGCAGCGCTCGATCTACGTCCCGCTTCTTTCCTTCGTGCCGCTCCTCGCCCAGGCGGGGATCCTCCTGGTCGGCGGCTGGATGGTCACGCACGGCAGCCTCACCATCGGCCAGTTCTTCGCCTTCAATCTCTACGTGACCATGCTGATCATGCCGCTGCGGATGCTCGGCATGTGGATCGGGCAGTCCCAGCGCGCGACCGCGTCCGGCGAGCGGATCTTCCAGGTGCTGGACGAGCCGGAGGAGATCGCGGACAAGCCCGACGCAGAGCCCCTGCCTCCCGGCCCCGGGCGGATCCAGTTCGAGAACATCTCCTTCGGCTACGACGCGGAGCGCTTCGTGCTCCACGGGGTCGACCTCGCCATCGAGCCCGACCAGAACGTCGCCGTGATCGGCCACACCGGGTCCGGCAAGACGACGTTGACCGCCCTCGTGCCGCGCTTCTACGACGTCACGGAGGGCCGCGTGCTCATCGACGGCGTCGACGTGCGCGATGTCTCCCTTGCCTCGCTCCGCTCGCAGATCGCCGTCATCTCCCAGGATCCCTTCCTGTTCTCGACGACCGTGCGCGAGAACGTCGCCTTCGGCGCGCCGGGGGCGAGCGACGAGGAGATCGAGTCCGCCGCGCGGCTCGCCCAGGCGCACGAGTTCATCGTCAAGCTGCCCGAGGGCTACGACACCGTCATCGGCGAACGCGGGATCACGCTTTCCGGCGGCCAGCGCCAGCGCATCGCGATCGCGCGGGCGATCGCCATGAATCCCCGCATCCTCATCCTCGACGACGCGACCGCGGCGGTCGACGCGACCACGGAGGCGCGAATCCGCCTCGGCCTCCGCGAGGCGATGAAGGGACGGACGACGCTGATCATCGCGCACCGGCTCTCGACGATCTCGCTGGCCGACGAGGTCGTCGTCCTCGACCACGGCCGCGTCGTCGCCCGCGGGACGCAGGCGGAGCTCACGGAGTCGAGCCCGGTCTACCGCGAGATCTACGAGCACGGCCTCGTCGACCGCGAGCTGGCCGCGCGCCTGGAGGCGACGGCATGAGGGTCTGGCAGCCCGGCTCCCACCTGTCGATGCAGCGCGGGGCCGAGGTCGAGGACTGGTCGTGGCGGCGTACCGCGCACCGCATCGCGACGCTCGCCCGCCTCGCGGCCCGCTACAAGACGCGGACGACGCTCGCGGTCGCCACGCTTCTCGCGGCGACGGTCACGTCACTCGCCCCGCCGTACCTCGCGAAGCTCGCGCTCGACGACGGCATCCGCGCGGAGGACTACCGGCGGCTCGTCGAGGTCGTCATCGTCTTCATCGCGGCGGGCGTGCTCAACTGGCTCGCGAGCAGCGCGCAGACCTACTTCACCGGCTGGACGGGCGAGCGGATCCTCGCCGACCTCCGCGACAAGCTCTTCCGCCACCTGCAGCGGCTCTCGCTCGGGTTCTACGAGCGCAACCGGGCGGGCGTGCTCATCAGTCGCCTGACGAACGACGTCGAGGCGCTCGACCAGCTCGTCACGGACGGCGTCACGAGCCTCTTTCAGAACACCCTCATCCTCGTCGGCTCGGCCGCCATCCTCTTCGCGCTCGACTGGAAGCTCGCCCTCGCCACGCTGGCCGTCCTGCCCTTCATGGCGATCGCGACCGCCATCTTCCGCGTCGTCTCCTCCCGCGCCTACCGGGCGGTGCGGGAACGGCTCGGCCTGGTGACCGCAACGCTCGCCGAGGACATCGCCGGCATGCGGATCGTCCAGGCCTTCAACCGCCAATCGGCCAACGAGCGCCACTTCCAGGAGGTCAACGAGCACTACCGGGAGGCCAACCACGTCACCGTCGTGACCAACGGCCTCTACTTCCCCTTCGTCGACTTCCTCTCGACCGCCGCGACGGCCATCGTCCTCGGCTACGGCGGCTACCGCTACTTCGGCAACGACCTCACGATCGGCACGCTGCTCGCCTTCATGCTCTACCTCTCGAACTTCTTCGACCCGGTGCAGCAGCTCTCACAGCTCTACAACACCTTCCTCGCCGCCGTCGCCGCGCTGGACAAGATCACAGAGGTGCTCGACGAGGAGCCTGACATCCTCGACGCGCCCGATGCGCGCGACCTGCCGACCATTGAGGGGCACGTCCGCTTCGAGGACGTCCGCTTCGGCTACGGCAAGGGCGTCGAGGTCCTGCACGGGATCGATCTCGACGTGCCGGCCGGGACGACCGTCGCCCTCGTCGGCCACACCGGCGCCGGGAAGTCCACCATCGCAAAGCTCCTCGCGCGCTTCTACGACCCGCGCGAAGGCCGGATCACGATCGACGGCCACGACCTCCGGACGGTCAAGCAGGAGACCCTCCGCAGCCAGCTCGGCATCGTCCCCCAGGAAGGGTTCCTGTTCGCGGGGAGCGTGGGCGAGAACATCGCCTTCGGCCGGCCGGACGCCATGCAGGACGAGATCGAGGCCGCGGCGCGCGCGGTCGGCGCACACGACTTCATCACCGCCCTGGAGAACGGCTACGACACGGAGGTCGCCGAGCGCGGCGCCCGGCTCTCGCTGGGCCAGCGCCAGCTCGTCGCCTTCGCGCGTGCGCTCCTCGCCGACCCGCGCATCCTCGTGCTCGACGAGGCGACGTCGAGCGTCGACATCGGCACCGAGCGCCGCATCGAGCTCGCGCTGCGCACCCTGCTCGCCGGCAGGACGGCCTTCATCATCGCCCACCGCCTGTCGACGATCCGAAATGCCGACCTGATCGTGGTGCTCGAGCACGGCCGTGTCGTCGAGCAGGGGACGCACGGCGAGCTGCTCGACCGCGAGGGCCTCTACCTCTCGCTCTACGGCGACTGGGCGTCGGCCGCCGCCTGATCTACGCTACGCGCCCATGCAGGCGGGTGCGGTCATCGGCAAGGCGTGGGACATGTACAAGGCGCACTGGCGCCACCTCGTCCCAATCGCCTTCGTCGTCTACGTCCTCATCTCGCTGCTCATCCTCCTGCTCGGAACGCTCGGGTGGCTGGGCGCCCTCCTGGGCTTCGTCGCCAGCATCGCCGGGATCTTCTGGCTGCAGGGGGCGCTCGTCCTGGCCGTGGACGACGTCCGCGACGGCCGGGCCGACCTTTCCCTCACGCAGACGCTCGACCGTGTGACACCGCATCTGGGCACGCTCGTCGCCGCCGGGCTGCTCGCGGGAATCGCGATCGCCATCGGCCTCGTGCTCCTCATCGTCCCCGGCCTCTACCTGATGACGATCTGGCTCCTGATCGTGCCGGCGATCATGCTGGAGAACCGCGGCGTCGGAGATTCGTTCGGCCGGAGCCATGAGCTCGTGCGCGGCTACGGCTGGTCCGTCTTCGGCGTCATCGTCCTGACGGTCCTGATCTTCATCGGCGTCGGAATCGTCTTCGGAATCCTGGATTCGGTCGTCGACAGCGCCTGGGTGAGCTTCGCGCTCAACGTCCTCCTCCAGACGGTCACCGCGCCGTTTTTGGCCCTCGCGTGGACGAACACGTACTACGAGCTCCGGGATCTGAAGGGAGCGGAGGCGACCGCAGCCGTCTAAGCTCGGCATTCGTGTCCGAGCTCGACAAGGAGACCCAGGAGCGGATCGAGGATCCGGTCTCCGAACAGGCGGAGGAAGAGACCCGCCTGACGCCCGCCGAGGCGGTCGCGCAGATGCGGATCAAGGTCCCGCCGCGCGCGAACCGCAAGCTCGCGACACTCGTGGAGCGGATCAACGAGGACAACCAGGTGAAAGCCTGGTGGCACGTCTCGAACGTGAACGCGGTCAAGCGCCTCGAGATCAACGACCACTCCTGGGTGCACATCCAGATCGTCACGAACATCGCGCTCAAGCTGCTCCGCCAGCTCACGAAGCACCACGTCGAGCCCGCGCTGGTGCGCGACTACGGGATGACCCGCGACGACGCCGAGATCGTCGTCGTCCTCGGCGCCCTCCTCCACTGCATCGGCATGTCGGTGCACCGCGAAGGGCACGAGGACTGGAGCCTCTTCCTCGCCGAGCCGAAGATGCGCGAGCTCCTCGACGGCCTCTACGACGAGCCCGAGCGCACCGTCGTCATCGTCGAGGTGCTCGGCGCGATCACGAGCCATCGGGAGGACGGAAAGCCGCTGACCCTCGAGGCCGGCATCGTGCGCGTCGCCGACGCGCTCGACATGGCGAAGGGCCGCTCACGGATCCCGTTCGAGCACGGCCGGGTCTCGATCCACTCGCTCTCGGCGGCGGCGATCGACAGCGTGCACATCGGCGACGGGGAGCACGCGCCGATCTCCATCGAGATCGAGATGAACAACTCGTCCGGCGTCTACCAGGTGGACGAGCTCTTGAAGGCGAAGCTACGCGGGTCGGGCCTCGAGCCGTACGTCGAGGTCGTGGCGCGCATCGACACCGAGGCCGAGAAGAGCCTCATCCCGCTCTACCGCCTCGAGCTCTGAGCGCGGGACGGCCGCTACAATGGCCTCGCCCTTGCGGGGTCGTCTAATGGTAGGACGCCTGACTCTGGATCAGGTAGTCAAGGTTCGAGTCCTTGCCCCGCAGCCTCAAGCCTCGGTCAGCGGCGCCGTTTGGCATCCGGCCCGCCGGAGACCTACTTCGAGCCGTTCCGCCGGTCGTCGGCGAGCAGCACTGTGGCCTCGTCGAGAGTCCTAACCGCCTCGGCCAAAACCGACCCCGGTACTACCGATCCGTTCCGGCCGGCGGACATCGAACGACCTGATTGCACCAATCCGTCTGCCTCGAACGCCGCAGGACTCGCGGGCACGAGCGCCACGAGCGCGTCGATCTTCAGCAGCCGTAGACCGAGGACGCGACCTTCGACATGGGCCTCGACCAGGGTGCCTTCGGACAGCCGCTTGCCCCGATTGAAGGCGAGCGATCGCATCGTCGGCATCACGATCTCCTTCGCGCTTTCTCCTCACGTCTTCGCAGTGAGGACACTCCGGCGCTGCCCGCAGTCAGGGCGGCGGCGCCGCCGGCAATCAAGCCCGCCTTGACGAGCCGTGCCTTCGACCAGCCCGACGTGAGCTTGCCGATCGAGCTGTCCAGCACGTCGACGAGGCTCTCGAGACCGCCCTTTCTCTCGAACAACCTCATGTTCGTGCACCCCCTGCTTGCCCGCGGGTAGCTCTTCGGAGCGCCGAAACGAGCTCCGCCTTGGTCATGCTCGACCGACCCCTGATCCCCATGCCGGCTGCGAGCTCGACCAGCTCCGGCTTGTTGTAGGAGCTCAGTCCGTTCGTCGTGTCCCGGTTGAGCGCGTGTGCCGTGGCCTTGGCAGTGGTGACCAGCTGCTCCCGCAGCTCCTCGGTGGTCTCGACTTTCTTGCCGGCCTCACTCGCCTGCCGCTCCGCGTGGCCGGCGAGCTCCCGCGCTTGACGCTGTGACACTTCGGCAGCGCCGCGCGCGGCTTCCGCGGCTTCGTCTGCAAGTCGCGCTGCCTCCGCGAGCTTGTCCGATGCGTCCGCGACGAGCTCTTCAGCGACCTTGCGTGACTCTTCGGCCTCACGCTGTGCCTCCCCGATGTCCTTCTCGACTTCCTCGGCGATTTCTCGTCGCTGCTCCTTGGCGTCCGCTTCTGCAGCCCGCCGTTCCCGCCTCACGAATTCTTCGGCAGCTTTCTCGGCCTTTGCAACGCGCTGCTTGACGGCCCTATCCGCCTGCTGCTCGGCCTCGTGTACGCGTGTGCGGCCCCGGTCGCTCACGCGCCGCACGTTCTCGGCGGAGGCTTTTGCCTCCCTCGCAGCCTCCTTCGCTTCCTCTTCTGCCTCCCGTGCACGCTCCGCCGCTTCTTGCGCTCGCCGTATCCGTGTCTCCACGGAGTCTCCACCGAGCGGCGCCGCGTCGATCACCGCCGCTTCGATCCTTCGGCCCTGATCGCGCGCGCCGGCAACCGTTTCTTCGATGGAATCAAGCGGCCTCAGTGCCCGGGACACGAGCCACGCCGCGTTCGACGGCAGCTCTTTGAGACCGGTGCGTGTGCGCTCCAACAACGACATCAACCCCTTCGCGACAAAATAGAGAGAGTCCAAACGCTTTCCGTTTGGAGGGCCGTGAAAACCTTCTTGGCCGTATCCGTGCCTCGGCGCATCGGTCGTTCGACGCCCCCGCGGCGTCTTGTCGGTGTTTGCTCTGGTTGATCACGGGGAACCCGATGGATTCGACCTGATTCCGAGGAGGGGATCGATGGCTGACGTACAGAAGTTCTCAGAGCGGGTCATTGACCTGGCCGAACGTACTTCGGCCGTCGCTGACGCCGCGCAGGGCAAGGGAATCCGCCGAAAGGGCATGCCCGTCCGCTGGCTCGTGCTTCCTGCTGCGGGAGCGGGCCTCTACGCCCTGATGACGAACCGTTCCTTCACCCGGCAGGCCAAGAACGTGATGAGCCAAGCGAAGGAGCGAGCATCCGATCTGCCGGAGGACCTGGCCGACCGGGTCCAGCAGACGACAGGACAGAAGACCAGCTCGGGCTCGAGCAGTCGCTCGTCGACCCGAAAGCCGGCCCGCACGTCGAGCCAGCGCCGGAAGACCGCTTCCGCGCGCTGAGCCACTCAAGCGGATAGGGACTCAGAGCTCGTTCGAGGGGGCGAACGGGCTCTTCGCTTTGCCCGAGTCACCGCCGAAAGACGAAGGCCGCCTGGGAAAGCGGCCTTCGACGAGGAGAGGAACGACGCTCTTGCGGCAGAGCGTCGGTCTCTATTTCCTCGGCAGGACTCTCGTTCCTCTTTAGCCCGGAAAGCCGTCGCCGTCGACGAACTGGCGCTGGAAGAGCTCGAAGGTGAGCAGCGCGCCGAGGGGCTTCGTATAGCGTGCGCGTCCCGAAAGCGTGTCGTCGACCAGCTCGCGCACCGTGTCCTCCCGGAGTTGGCCGCGCTCGAGCGTGCGCTGCTCGAGCAGGATCCCGAGGAGCTCGGCGCCGCCCTCGAGGCGCAGATCGGTCGCGTAGTCGCCGAGCCCGGAGCGGACCGGCCACCATCCGGGCCCGAGTCGGGCGTCCATCCGCCGGCGAATTCCCCGCCGCGCCCGGATACGAAGCTCCTCCGCCTTCCGCCTGCGGCCGCTGAGTCTCGGCGGGATCTCGTCGCGGGCGTTTCTGACCGCGGCGAGCTCGGGGAAGCGCCGCAGGTAGGCCCTCTGGACCGCGCCCGTCTCGCGGAAGGTGTCCGGCATCCGACGCAGCCGTTCGATCAAGTCATGGTCGTCGTAGGGATCGCGAGGCGCGAGGAAATCGGTGAAGAGCTCAGCGCCCGGCCAGATCTTCCGCGTCAGCGCGTTGTAGCCGACGTGCCGGGCCTTCTGAACCGGCGTTCCCTCTTCCTCATCGAGATGTCTGCGCAGCGAGGTCCGCGCGAGCCCGCGCACCTGCGCTGCGAAGCCCGGGGTGAAGATCTCCTCGAGGAACTCGTCCGAGATGATCTCCGCGCGGAATCGATGGAAGTTGTCGCCCTCCACGGACTCTCCTCGCGCCCGAAGCGTGCCGCCGGCCGCGCGCAAGACATGATCGCCGCCGTAGTTGATGAGCACCGCGCCCGCGCCATCCTTCGTGAGGAGCGGCCGCAGGTAGAGGTGGTGTGCGTGAAACGCGCGGATCGCGCCCTCCGAGAGCCACACGGTCTCGGCAGCGCCCCTGGCGAGATAGCCTGGTTCGAAGGGCTCCGTGCGATGAGGCAAGCCGAGGATGCGGGCGACCTCCGTGCCGAGCCGAAGTTCGGTGGAGCCTGGTTGCCCGAAGGTGAGCGCCTTGGTGTCCGGAGCGCGCTTCGCGAGAATCGACCCGACGCAGCGGGAGTCGTAGCCGCCGCTCAGAGCAAGGCCGACGTTGCCCAGCCGCCGCCTCACGGCTGCGTCGAGCAGTTGGGCAAAGGCATCCGCCCACTCCTCGACATCGCCAACGTCCTCGGGCTCGAGGCGGTAGCGCCAGCGGGTGTGCGCCTTCTTGCGGCCGCGGGAGATCTCGAGCCTCGTCGCGCCTGCGAGAAGCGCGACGCCCTCGAGCGGAGAGTGGCCCGAAAGCGCCCCTTCGTACGCGAAGAACTGCGACCAGGCCTCGAGATCGAGGCTCGGCTCGACGCCCGCCGCAAGGAGCGCCTTCAGCTCACCGGCGAAGAGCTGAACACCGCCCGACTCCGCCATCCAGACATTTCGGCGGCCGTGTTGGTCGGTGAGGAGGACAAGCGACTCGGTACGCGGGTCCCACAAACCGGCCGCGAAGGCGCCCTGCGGAATGTCCTCCTCAAAGGATACGTCGAGATACGTGTGCAGAAGCTCACGCGCCGCATCGGCTCCCGTCAGCGCTCCGGAATCCCCGAAGAGCTCGCCGTCGAGCGCGAGCGCGACGCCGGTCTCGGGATCGTGGGCGACGCCGCCGTGCTCGCCCGCGAATCCGAGCGCGACGTCGTCACGCGTCGGCGCGA